>Ga0075163_10003094_pt1 | contig 22418 bp, 14 predicted proteins | sample JI1023141ADNA_FD_71478 | JGI IMG/M metagenome (GOLD analysis project Ga0075163, IMG submission 71478) | Wastewater effluent complex algal communities from Wisconsin, to seasonally profile nutrient transformation and Carbon sequestration -... | ecosystem: Engineered > WWTP > Effluent > Algae... | reverse complement strand
GGATCATATTTATTCTGTTGTTGATTCTGTGATTGCTGCTGTTGTTGGTTCTGTAGGGATCGCTCATATATTTGCATCATCTTCTGAAGTAGTTCTGTTTTGTTATATCTTACCTTTTGCATTAGCTCTTTGAACTTATTTAGATCTGCTTCTGATAGGTCTATTGATAATTGTTTGATACCAGCTTCTTTTTTTGTTTTAGCGGCATTGCGAGAGCGTTCTCTAGCTTTTTCTTCCTGCTTCAATACTTTAAGCAGTTTTATATCTCTTTCCTCTTTAGGTATCTTTTTAAGTATCTCATCGAATTTATTTAGCTCTTCCATCATAGCTTTTCTTTATCCCTTCAAAATAAATTTAGTATATAATATGAAATTTAATACAAATATGTTCTATTGAAAATACTATAGGAATAATTATTTACTATTTGTAATATAAAAAATATATACCATATAAAAATTTATTTAATATCATATATATAAAGCATTAAGTATTTACTAATATCAAACTGATACTTATATTATATATATATTAATTCTATATAGCTTCCATATTACTTCCCTATTATTTCCGTATTACTTCCGCATTGTTACCAACACCCTACAAGAAGGCTTATAAACTACTATGGGATGAAAAAGTCTTAATAACATTATCAGACCTATTATTTAGATTCGTTTGGCTAGCCCACCAATACCAAGTTCTAGGTAAATGTCCTCGCATATCTCTTCAAGTAGTAAATGTTGAGTAACTACAGAACAACTATAAAAATATCCCATAGCATCAATCTTTGGTTCTTGTAGTTCTGCTTGCTCGTAGTCCTCTAAGCTATCAAAGTTTTCTTTTCCTATAGCCTTCAATAAATCAGTTAAATTGTTTGTATTTGCCTTATAAAGCATTTCTCCTAGACGGTACTTAACTAACCCCAAAATGTGATTGCTAAGGGCTTGTTTGGTCATCTGTGAGTAAATTTGAGGCTTTGTTTCTAGTAAGTTAGATTCTGTTTGTTTTAATAATTGTTCTTTCTGAGTGATTGTAAGAGTTTGCCAAGCCGTTGTTGCCAATGATTCTATTGCTGTTGCTCGTCTTAGTACTTCTAGATCTTCTGCTATTGATGGTGTTGGTATTGATGTTATTGATTGTGTTGAGTTTGTTAGTACTGTTGGTTGTTGGCTGGTAATATCAGCACTAGTAGAGTTGCTGTTATCATTATCAGTATTATTGCTAGTAGTATCTACTATTGAGTTAACATTTTGTGCTTGAGGAACTTTGCCCCCAGCATAAGTTGTTCTCATTTGCTCTACAAAAGCTCCAACTTGTGCATCTTGTGCGCCTGTTCTGTGTAGCCAGTTTGTTAGCCGTTTTACTGAGCGGATAGCTTTGCCCTGTTTAACTTCATAATTAACATAATCTAAGTAAATTTGATAGTAATATTTTCCTTTAACCTGTTTAATTTCAACAGGTTTGTTTTTCTTTTGCTTAGATTGTTTAGCAGGTTGTGTTGTGTTTACTTGAGATTGAGATTGTTCTTGAGGTTGCTCTACTTGATAATCTTTTAATGGGTTAACTGGTGTTAGTACGTAACCATTTGCAATGTACTCAGCAATCCAAGGATCTTTTTCACCAGAGTTGATACAGTAAGTTGCAAAAGATTGGTGACAGTCAATAGGGTCGTTAGTACCTAATTTCATCATCGCATAGGCTAAAACCCATTTGAGAATGATTTCTAACGAGTAGATTGATTTTGGTGTTTCTTCAGGTTTCTCTTCTTGCTTTAGCTGGTCTTTTGGTTCTTCTTTTGTAACATCAGAGCTAGCAGAGGTGGTAGTACTAGCATTGATGTTAACTGTTTCTTTTTCTTCTGCAATATTACTATCAGTAATATTTATAGGCTGGCTAACTTTCTCAGCATGCATGCTTCTTAGATCTTTAACATGTTCTTTTAAAGAGCTTTCTACTGTTTCGCTTGTTTCTTTATTTTCAGTAGTTTGCGAGGGGTTGACAGGAAAACTTTGCTCCTCTGAAGGATAATGTTTCTCTATCAGACGGAGAATAAATGCTGGTAACTCTGGTTTTAGTTTAGCAGCTTGATCTTCACTTAGACCTATCCAGTGGTGATTGTTAGGAACAAAAATAGAAGATCTGCCAGTAGGAAGAATTTTGATTAGATTATATTGACGGCTCAGATTGTGGTAGTTCTGAATCGTCTTAGGATGTGATCCAAGTTTCTCAGCTATGGTTTTATTTTTTAGGTAGCAATAGCCTCTCTCCCCACAAGTACGCTGGATAAAAGCATAATAGTCTTTGAACCCTTTAGCTCTTATTTCTTTTCTGGAAGTAAGCCAATCTCCTAGTATAGAGAAGCTTTTTTCCTGCTTGTAGAGATTAATTGGTTGAACTTTTGGCGTAATATTACTAGTATTCAGCATCACCATAATACACTTTGACCTTCTACCACACTGTTTGCGGCTTGAAAGCTATTGCTAAAGATGCTAAATTCTAGTCACCACAACTGTTATTTAACATCTTTAGCAATAGCGAAAGTTATAAGTAATAAAGAAATAGCTGCCTAACGGTGGCTATTTCCCATTTAAATAGTAAGTTTTCGTACTCCTAAGCAGCTATTTTATTTTCTTTCTTTTGTAAAGCTTCCTCTAAAAGATTTTGATTTTTCATTAAATGAGCCAACGCCACTCTAACTATCTCAGCACGAGAAATTTTCTTTTGTTTGGAAACCTCATCCATCCAAATATCTTGATCTACAGATACTGGAAAACTTCTGGATCTTAAATCCTCTCCTGATTTGTGTCTTCCCATATTTTCACCCAATATTTATTTTTCATTAGATTACTACAAACACCTGGAAAAAGTAAATAAATTCGTCACGAATTTGTTTCTCTTACTCTATAAAAAGTATATATTATTAGTTATTGGGTCAGATAACGTATTGTTACAGATGAGTAAGCCTATTAATTATTATTTGTCCTAACCCTCAGATGGTATATTTTCAAAAATCTAAAGAATAGCTTTAACTAATAATATAGAATAATTACTAAAAATTTAGTTTTATCGTGTCTTAAAACTAGTTCACTAAAAACGTCAAAATCCATTTTATTCTATAAGGATAATGATACAAATATCAGTGGTTTTTAGTTAATTTTATATATACAAAAAAAGATCAGTTTTAGTTTATCTATAAACTGCCACAACCCAATTGATAACTCAATAAAAGGAGACTTTTAATTTGTTATCAATAAAGGTCGGATAACTATTCTAACTCCAGATAGGGTGTTTTTAAATATCCCCGCGAAAAGGTATATTCCAAAACAAACTGATTTATGTGCAAAATAACGAAAGTCGTTGTAAGTTTTGTTAAACATAAGTAAATAATCAAGATATAGCTATTGAGCTTGGTTGAGCCAAAAACTACACTTTTTGGCTCATTGTTAAATACTAGTAATAATACATATAAAATTCACTGTTTTTGTTGAGCCAAAAGCTGTGCCAAAATCAAAATGTCAAAATACTCTTAATTTCATCTTTTGGCACACTTCAAAATAAATACTTATAAGCCTTGTTTTTACTATAAGTTAGTTAATTATATTTTTGGAATATACCTTTTCGGGGCGTTATTTAAAAACACCCAGATAGGTGTTTTTATTTACGGCTTAAGCTTTGACCTTTAACTTAGGCTATAATATAGCAACAAGGTAACTTCTCTTTTAGTACTTTTAATCCATAATCTGTTATTTGTGTACCTGTTATGGTTAGTAATTCTAAACATCCTAATGTTTCTAATTCAATTAAACTTTTCTCACTAACATTAGTGTATGAAAGATTAATCTCTTTTAAGTTGTTTAATCCCTGAATATAGGCCAATGCTTTGTCACTGATACACGTTCTAGACAAACAAAGTTTTTTAAGAGATTGCAAATTTTCAAGTTTTTTTATTCCAGCATCTGTAATTTTAGTATATGAAATATCTAGGTTCTCTAGTTGACTTAGGTTTTGTAAATAACTTAAGCCCATATCAGTAATTTTAGTAGAACGGCAAATCAACGTTGATAAGTTTTTTATCTCCTTTATACAAGCTAAACTAATATCAGTAAAATTACTTGTTCCTATATCTAAATATTCGAGACTGTTCAATTCTTTTAAAAAAGCTAAAGATGCATCCTCTACATAAAGGGTTGAATTAATATATAGGGTTTTTAGGCGATTAAATGTACTTAAGTATGATATGCTTAAACCTGTAATGTTTGTTCCACTAAGATTTAGCTCTGTCATTTCACTTAAGTTTTGTAGGTGTTTTAGTCCTGTGTCACTAATATTATTGCAGAATAGATTTAGGTAGCTTAAATTAGTTAATTTATTTATGCACTCCATACCTGCATCATCTACTTCTGTTCCACCAATGTCCAATGCCTCTAAATGATTTAACTTGCTAAGATGAAATGCTCCTTTACTAGTAATTTTTGTATAGTTCAGAAATAGTTTTTTTAGATTGAGTAAATTGGTTATATGAAATAGTCCTAAATCTGTTATTTGACAACCTGTAAGATACAATTCTTGCAAATTTGCTAACTTTTCTAAATAAATTAAATCATTATCGCTTAGTTTGCTATTTATAAACCGGATCCCATTTAAGTCACCACTAAGTTTTAAAAGGAAAGCCAAAGAACCATCAATTAATCTAGTTTCTAGGCGAACCACTTTGTCAGTAGGGATAGTTAGTTCTCCTTGTGCTTCTTCAAACTCTAGCCATTTGGCGTTGGTTATGTCAGAAGCCTTAACAAAGAGTTGTCCAACAGATCGCTCTAATGGGAAAATAATTTTTCTCATAAATAGTAAACCGCTTTATAGTATTAAATATAGAGTAATCTTTGATTCATTTGTTTACTCCCAAGGATTATATGGATCAGTTTTTATGGGAGTATGGGAACTTCTACAAGCCCAGGAGGGATTTCTAGTAAACCTCCTCCTACTCCTATTCCTAAAGGGCCTGGAAAAAGAATCGGCTCCATCATTGGTACAGGTACATATAAATAAGTTGGGTCATCTTTAAAACCAAAGTCTTCATCCTTTAATTTTGTTTTTGCCTTTTCTTTCTCTTTACACTCTTCGCCTTTACATTTTAAATCGAAACACCTTTGTAAAGCTTTGTGTTCTTCTTTTATTCGATAGATATGTCCTGCATCAGCTGGTTTTTGAGCTAAAAATCTAATTTCTATTTCTCTGATACGAACTCTTAGTGAGTCTAGTAGTAAAAATGCGTCTTTTCCTCTTCTTTTACAATCGATACAAAGTGTTTCTAATCCGCCGTAGGGGTCATCATGAAGTCTTGCATCATGTGGAGTTTCATTCCAATCTATGGCTCTATGTATTAATCCTAAAGGATCGATATATCTTAAAGGATTATTTCTTACATAAGCATAATAGTTTAATTCCCCTAAAAATTTTGCTGGATCTTCAGTTAAAAATCTACTTTGTTGGTGGTCATACCAACGCGCACGGTAATAAGTTAATCCACTGGCATTATCATGTTCACGTCCTGTGTATAAGTATCTAGTGAATAAACTATTAGGGCTTTGTCCAAATGAGTCATATTGTATGCGCTCAACAACATTACTATTTATATCCGTTAGAGCAATTGTGCTATCAAGGTGATCTTGTAGAAAATAAAGTGAGTTTGTTGATGTAGTTACTTGCCTTAGTTTTTCATCCTCACTAAAAGGATTATTAATATAATCTACTTTGCTTCCATTATTATTAATATCAAGCACCACATCCCAAATATCATACAAAAATTGCGTTGTGTCGTTATCATTAGTAGACGAAACTCTCCTACCTTCAGTATCATATTTGTAATTAATTTCTTGGTTATTAGGTAGAGTGACTTTTACTAATCTACCACGATGATCCCATTGGAAAGAAGTATTCCCAACATTAGGTAAAGTTTTAGAAACAGTTTCTCCCAAACTATCAAAGTTAAAGCTTGAATTACCAAATTGTGATATTCGGTTGTTGTTATCAGCAGTAGTAACACTTTGACTTGTAGCAATTTGTGGAACAGCAAATAGGGAAAGAATAGAAGATCTCTCATCATCTTGGTTAAATGCATACTGAAAATCCTCAATAGCAGGATCAGCATCTTTCTGGTGTTTTAATCTCTTCAATCGGTTAGCTTGATCATATTCATAAGAGCTTGTTACCGCATTTGGTCGCTGTAAACTAGTTCTTCTAGAAAGAAGGTCATAATTATAAGTAAAAGTTTCTAAGCCTTGCCCTAAATTTTGGTTAATGGTAAATAATCTTCCAGCATTATCATAAGTATAATTAACTATAGGGCGGTCAGCAGCAGCCATTGAAACTCTTTGACTTGCTTGATTATAAGTGTAAGAAACTATTCCTTGATTGGTGGTTTCACTAAGCAAACGATTAGCATTGTCATAAGTCCAAGCAATGAATGTTCCTCCAAATTCTGTATCATCAATTCTAGTTCTTCTTCCAGCAGGATCATATTGCACAGTAACTACGGCATCTACATAGGTTACATTAATAGGGCGATCTAGTTGGTCGTAATTAGTACTAACAATTCTATTAAGCCTATCAACACTTGAAATTACATTTCCATTAGGATCATAGTTATAGCGAGTAATTTTCCCTGAAGGGTCTGTAACTTTAGTAGCTCTATAAAGCTCATCATACTCGTAGGATGTAACGTTATTACGTTGATCTGAAAGTGTAATTAAGTTTTGGTTAATGTCGTAATTATAGCTAACTACTCCACTTAAAGGATCTGTCATTGTTTTACGCTGTCCTCTAGAATCATAAGTATAACGAGTAGTTCTATTAGATGGCGAAATTGCTGTTGTTGGCTCATTGTTAAGGTTGTATTCCATCCTCATTTCACGTTGTATACCGTTATCACTTGGAGTTAATGGGTATTTTTGGCTAATCATCCTATTTTTAGAATCATACAGCATTGTCCAAGTGTTATTTAATGCATTAGTCATTGCTGTTTGATTGCCACTAGGATCAAACGTAAAAGTAGTAACAGCACCCACTGAATCTGTTCTTGAAATGACCCTACTAAGCTGGTCATAAACTATAGAACTAGTTCTACCTAAAGGATCGCTCATAGAAAGCATTCTACCAATGCCGTCATAAATCATAGTAGAAGCGTTATTTAGTGGATCAGTTTTGCTAGTGACATTACCTTGAGCATCATAGCCCATAGACCAAGTATGATTGAGAGCATCAGTCATTGAAGTTTGCTGGCCGAATTGATCATAAGAAAAAGAAGTAACTTCATTATTAGCATTTATTACGGAGTTTTGATTGCCTCTACTATCATAAATAAAACGGGTAATATGACCATTTTTATCAGTAACCTTAGTCACAAAAGAGAAAATGGGATCATACTCATAACGCATAATTTGACCTAAGCGATCAGTCATAGTAATTACGTCACCTTTTGAGTTGTACACCTTAACATCTTCAGGGCACCCACAGGGGCCGGTGACTTGAGTAGGTAAATTGTTATTAAGATCTCTAGAAATATTAGAAGGTTGGGCTAAACCATCAAGCTCAAAAATAGTATAACCCATACCATTAAAGCGCATAACAGTAACCCGATTTTCAGGGTCAGTAATCTTAACAGAAGAAATCCTTGTACCAGCAAAAGAGTATTGATAAGTCTCAACCCCACCATCAGCAAAAGTTTGGCTTGCTACTCTATTATTAGCATCATAAGCAATACTTCTTACAACATTGTTTCTCTTATCAGTAACAGTTATTAATTGACCTACACCGTTGTAAGTATATCTCAGAGTGTGACCAAGAGGGTCAGTGATAGTTTCTAATGTACCTGCGGGGCCACCAGATGTTACATAAGTAAATGCCCAAGTTCTTGATATTGGGTCAGTAACTTGAATTATTCTGCCTTGTCCATCATAAGTTAAGGTCATTGAGCGACCAACAGGATCAGTTACTTGAGTTAGGTTATTTCCACTATAAGTTAGGGTAGTAATGTTGTTATTACGATCTACCATAGAAGTTAATCTACCAATAGAGTCAAACTTCATCATATCACCACCCTTGTAGCGATATTCAAAGCTTCCATTTGCTAATTTTCTTATCTTATCTCCTAGTACGCTTACTTTTGCATTGGAAGTAAAGACTAAAGCTCCATCTGGGTCTGTACCAGAATAATTAAAAAGCCAACCAGTTTTATCTTGAGGCCAAGCAATACGACCGGCACCACCTTGAGTAAAACCACCAGATAACCTTATTTCATAGTTGATTCTTGTACCAAAGCCTAAGTAACCTTGGCTAGTGAGATATTTAGTAGAGTAGATAGAAGAGAAAGATAGTCCGCCTCTAGCACCACCAATGCTAAAGCCAGAGCTAGGTTGTTCAGCATTACCCATTTCTAGGTTAACATTCTTTCTAGGAGTGTAAGGACAACTATCTGCTGGAGTGTCACATTGTCCATCAGGACAAGGACTGTCTACATAATGCCAAGAAAAATCTCTTAATCCATAAGGTTTATTGGTAGAAGGATCAATTTCAGGAACAACAGTTCTACCATCAGGACTAACTTTACCAACTCCATAAACTACCCATTGAACAGTGTCGTGGTTAAAAGTGTAAAGATTAACAGTAGTGCCAGGATCTAAGCCGCCTAAATTTGGATAAGTAACAGGCATTGCTATATCTGAAATTGCCCCGCCAGGCTGGTTTGTATAGACTAAATTGGTAGATATATTTGATGGTAAAGGAGCAGGTGTCCTATCAATAGGAACAGGAGTCATAGAAACTCTAGTAACAGGAGAACCATCTCTATTCCTTAAATTGGCATTAGCAGGAATAAGTGTAGATAAACCATTAACTCTAGGGGTAGTAACAGTAGTGGCTTGAGTAGGAACAACAGTTACTTCATATTGAGTATCTATCCTTGGTAGATAGAAAGTGTAAGGCATTTGGTTAGGTTGGCCTGCTACTATATTAACAGGTTCAGCAATAACAGGATAAGTTGTTCCTGGGCTACTAGCAGTACGACCATCTACAAGGATAGCTCTATTATTACCTGCTGTTACATTGCTAAGTAAGAATGATCCAGCAGGATCAGTGGTAGAAGTTTGACCATCTATTGATACTACTACACCACTTAAAGGCTCATCTTCACTAGATAAAACTCTACCTGATAGTGTGGTAGTGCCTGCTGATTGAACTACTAAAGTAAGGTTTGCGGTATGAGATTCAACCATTGAACCAATAGTAGCACTTCCCGTTACTGTAAAGTTGTAAGTGCCAGGGCTGACTCCGCTATTGTTAAGGTTAATGGTTAAAGTAGAACTAGCTCCTGCTACTACTTGTTGTGGATTAAATGAGGCTGTTGCGTTTGCTGGCAATGTACTTACTGATAATCCTACTAACTGATGGAAGTTAGGATCATTTCCAATAACAGTTATCATATAAGTAGCAGTTGAGTTTTGTACAGTAGTAACACTAGTAGGGCTTGCCATTATATCAAACTTTGCTGCTGGTGCTAACACTGTTATTTGAATATCATCTGAGGCAGATAGTAGACCATCGCCAGCCTCTAAGCGGAGAATGTAAACCCCTGCTGAACTAAAGCTCGCGGTAGTTGTGGCGGCTGTTGGGTTAGAGAACACTACTGTACCAGAGCCACTTTGTTTACTCCAATTAATTACTAGCTGATTATTAGGTAAGCCATCATCTGTCACAGTACCACTTAAGCTAACTACTGATGGTAAAGTTATGGTCTGATCAATTCCAGCATTGACTGTAGGAGGCTGGTTAGTTTGATTATTAGTCACTGTTACGTTAACTGTGTCTGAGGAGCTAAGTTGACTATCTGTAGCACTTAGCTGCAAAACATATGAACCCGCTTGACTAAATGATGCGTTAGTAATTGCACTAGTAGGTGCTGAGAAAGTAACCGTACCGGGGCCAGTAAGCCTTGTCCAGGAAATCGTTAAAGTAGCAGGAGGATTAGGCTTGCCATCATCCGTAGCGGTGCCATTTAGCGTAGCTTGTGCGGGTAAATTTACAGTCAAATCATTACCAGCGTTAACTACTGGTGGTTGGTTACTACCATCACCACGACTAACCATAACTTGAGCTTGACCAATGTTATTAAAAGCATCGGTTGCTACTGCTGTTATAGTGTTAGTACCAACATTCAGAGGAACGGTTGCTGAATAGGTGCTACCATTAAATGTAGCATTAACATTATTAACCTTAACAGTTACAACACTTTCATCAGCAACAGTACCAATAACAGTAACTTGAGCTTGGCTAAAGGTAGCTCCATTCATAGGGGAAGTAATTGTTACTATAGGTTGATTGACATCAGGAGCAAGAGGTTGAATTTTACTGTTACTATTAGCAGTTAACCTATCACAAGTAATTAAACCTTTAAGTAGAGCATTAGAGTTAAGGCTAACTTGACCATTAGGAGTCTTAACTACTCCATAGAAATTAGAGTTACTATTTAAGGTAAGGTTTCCATTTGCAATATTTAACGCTAGGGAAATAGGGCTAGCTGCTATTCCTGCTGTACATTGGCTATTGAGAGAAACGCCACCTTGGACATTAATCGTGACCGCCCCAAGAATTTGCAAATTAGAGTTAGCATTTAGGGTCAAAGATTGCAAATTATACGTACTAGATTGACCTGCTACACCAAATACGAAGGCAGAATTACTATTAGCAATTAGATTACCATAAGTACCCTGTGGAACGGTAAGTGAACCATAACCTGCATTTATGGTTAGATTTCTAATTGTAGCAAAGTCACCTGGATCTTGCCCTCTATTTAAGGATAAATCCCTAGTACCTTGTGGTTGGGGCGGCGGATTTACAGGGCTAATAGTAATGGCATCGGTTCTAGTAACAACGTGTCTTAGAGCAACGTTACTATTAAGAGTGACATTATAGTTAGTGGGTTGACTATTGTCTGTACCTACAACGGTGCCGTTATAGGTAACATTACCATTTAATACAATATTAGGGCTTCCAGGGGTTAAAATATCACCTGTAATACTAGCATTACTATTTACTGTTGTTGTTTCTGGAAGTAGTACTCTTATGGTGCCTTCGATTCTAGAACCGTTTATGGAGGTGCCATGTCTCACTATAATTAAATCGCCTGGATTTTGAACTGTTGGTAAAGTTGCGCTAGCAGTTGCATTAGATTTGTCTAATTTATTAGATTCATCACCAAGAATATTAAGAGCTAGTGCAGGTTGAACAACTGCTTGCCATAGCATTACTGCTAACATTAGCTTTGTTACTAGGCTTTTAGCTTCTATTTTTCCTAATAATGGTTTGTAATTTGCAGCTTCAGCTAAGAGAGCTAATTTTTTGATGAAATGATCTAGTTTTGACATTGCATTCCTCATAATTTCCAGAAATCTATTTCTTTAGCTATCTACATTATTTATAAATAGTTACAACTATTTACTAACGAGTAATCCTCTTTCCATTACTAGTAATGTAAGTAGTTTGAGAATCACCTCCAAAAACGGCTGTTACTTCTATTCGGTCTACTCTTTCACCATCAATAAACATAGGTTCAAGTTTGGCTTGAGTTAAATCAACAGTTAGTGAAGCAGTAACTAAACTAATACCTAGAGGTAAACTTACCTGTGCAGTAGCAGAAGTAGTTGCAGGAGTGCCTGTTGCTGTAAATGCAGAACTAATAACAGTAGTGCTTGCTCCTGTTGATGGAGTTAGTCTTACGTCTGCAAATGCTCCTACTGGTACATTAACAGCCTCTAACACTACTGATACAGGATTAGGTTGGGTTGAAGGTAATGTTATATCAGGCGCTCCTGATAGTGAGCCTACAGGAGTAGCTGGAGCAGCAACTCCTGCTACTGAGACTACTCTTAGTGTGGGAGCATTGGGGATTTGTATTGGATTTGGTAGTCCTAATAATAGTGAAGGTATGCTATTAGGAGTAAAACTAGTTAGAGTAAAAGCTTCTGCTCTAATAAACCCTGGGGATGCATTTTGAAAGCCTGAAGGATTTTTTCCACCCTCTGATCTTAGAACGCCGTTCCCAGATATAGTGTTAGCAACAAGTTTAATAGCACCACCGCTTCCGGCTAATCCACCTGCAAAACCACCTACAAAGTGACCACCGCCACTTGCAATAATGGTTGAACTGGGACCTAGAGTTATACTGGTAGAGCTAGCGATGAGTATTGCACCACCACCGCCACCGCCAGAAGGCCCCACAGAAGAACCATCACTAGCAACGCCACCACCACCAGAACCGCCAATTAAAGGTATAAGAAGACCATTACCATAAGTAGAGCCGCCTAATCCATCAGCAGCACCATTGGCAGCAAAAGGGGCATTACCATTTGAGCCTGTAACAGCATAACCAGCACCACTACCAAATCCTGCAACCCCACTAAGGTTACGACCGCCTTGACCACCACCGGGGCCACTACCATTTAAGCCATTAAGTAAACCAGGAGCAGGAAAACCACCATTACCACCATCAAAACCACCAGCACCACCTCTACCACCTAAACCATTACCTTGACTAATTTGACCAGCTAAATCTATTGTTCCTTGAATGAGAACATCACCAGTTGCAAGAATTGTTACAGGAGTATTAGTAGCATTTTTAGTAAAAGTAATAGTTACTCCACTAGGTATAGTGACGGTAGTAAAGTTAAAAACTCCACTAGCAGGCACTTGTAAAACTTGATTAGAGGAAGGACTGAACGCGCCATCAGCACCAGTTGAGCCGCTTTGAAAGTTGTTACCTTGACCATAACTGTATGTAACAAAACACATTAAAAGTAGTAATGTGCTAAATAAAAGGTTAAATCTATTCTTTAGTGAAGGTGAGTAGCCATTAATAAACATAAAATCTCCTGTAACGAAAATATACTTAAGGTATAATCTGAATAGTGTTATTACCATTACTACTTCCAGCAGAACTTAAAGAGATATTGTCACTAGCTGCCACGACTTTTGTTCCTAGAGAAGTAGAAGCAGAAACAGTGACAGTAGCAGTTAAAGAAGTACCAGTTGGGTTAACTACTACATTAGTAGCAGTAATAGAAGTATCTAGAGAACCAGTAGAAACATTAATAAAATTAAGTGCTGTAACGGGATCTAAGTTATTACCAGTGATAGTGATATTGGTAGTAGAAGAACGAGAAAAGCTAGTTTGGCTAATACTAGAAATGACTATACTATTGAGTACAGAGACAGCATTAGCACGAGCATCAATACTAAATATAGAGGCAAATAAATCGCCTTTTTTAACACTCAAACCTTTAATAAAAACTTGATTAACTACACCTTTATTAATAGAGACACTAGCAGAACGAGCAACAAATAAATCAGGTCTAACATTAACAGTAGCTTGAGCAAAAGCAGTAGGGCGAACTACGCTAGTCGCTTTAACAGTAAAGGTTTGATTAGTAGTGATATTAGGAGCAATATACAAGCCACTAGCAGAAATAGTCCCTACTGTAGTATTTCCTCCATTGACTCCATTAACAGCCCAAATGACATTGTTATTACCTAATTGGGAAGGGACAATAGCTGTAAACTGTTGGCCTTGATTGGGTAGTACTGACACAAGAGATGGCGTTACTTGTAAAGCTAGTACGCTAAAAGTTGCTGTGGTAAATGTTCCGTTAGATAAAGTAACTGTGATTTGGCCGGTAGTAGCATTAGCTGGAACAGTAGCAGTTATTTGGGTCATATTACCGTTAAATACAGCAGCATTTGTTCCATTAAATGATATAGAGGTAATGCTACCAAAGTTATTTCCGTTAAAAGTAACAGTATCACCAACAAAACCAAATTGAGGGGTAAATGAAAAGAATTGGGGGCCGGGGCCTGTAAGTCTCTGAATACTGGTAATATTACCAGCAGGGTCATAGCTATAGGTGACAGCTTCACCAGATGGAAGAGTAACAGAGATAAGTCTTCCATTAGAATCATAGCCATAGGTAACAGTTCCGCCCTGTTGAGCTTTTACTTCACTAGCTAAACAGAACGTTGCCATCACTAGTAATATTGAGAGTTTAGCTAGATAGTTAAATAAAGTTGCTAATTTAGTCATCATTTGACCTCATTATTCTGGTTTGTCGATTGGGGATGCTTTTTGCCCCGTTAATACAGGACGACGGCCAACACCAATAGAATGAACGTGATAATTAATTCTTTCCTCTGCCCATTGTGGATTATTGGCATAGAATCTAGAGGCTACTACATCAGCCATAGGATCTTGCCGCCACTGTAAGTACAAATCATTAGCTTTTTTAGCTTTTTCTTTCTGGCCTTGGCTATCATAAATAGCAGAAAGTAACTGATAAGCCCCTGCATCATCTGGATCTATATTCAAGACTTGTTCTAGAGCAATTTGAGCGTCTGAGAGCTTACCTAAACTATAAAGGGTATGACCCAATTGACGTTGAACTTCACGATCTCTAGGGTGAAGTTTGGCTAGGTCTGATAGTATATCTACTGCCTCATAGGGTTGTCCTAAACCGCGTAAGACTAATGCTAAATAAAATCTAGCTCTAGATTGATTTGGTGACATTATCAAAGCTTTTTCCAATAACTCTTGAGCCTTCAAAAACTGCTTTTTCTCTTCTCCAAAACGCTCAGTTCTCATCTCAGCAATGGCAATATTTACTAGTAAGTAAGAATCCGTTGGATCCAAGAAGCTAGCACGAGTGAAAGCACTAGAAGCTTGACCATATTGGCCTTGTTCAAGTAGAGCAATACCGTAATCACTGAAGCGTCTAGCTTCTGATTTGCTAGCTTTACTTACTTTATCAACTGAAATAGGTTTTGATTTTGTAGATAAAGATACTGTGTTTTGAGTAGAAGCCATCTCAATAACAGGTAAAATTAGAGAACGACCTTGACGACCTAGAACATAGTTAGAATATTCTTGGGTAACTCGTCGGTAGTGAACTTTAGCTTGCATAGTAAACTTACCAGTTTCGGGAACAACAAACCGATAGTGGACAACATCAGCCTTTCCTGCCTGGATAGCATTATCATAGCCTTTGATATTAATGAGCCAAATTTGATGTCTTGTAATAGTTCTGGAGTGTTTATCTAACAAAATTGTCTTGTAAACATGAGCAGATTCATCTAAAAACCCATCTTCTTTTACATAACCACTATGAAAGAGTTCTTCTCCTTGTTCATCAGTAACAGAAAACTCAACCCAAGCTTCATATAAATCTCTGACTTCAGGCGGAAAACTGTGAGCAGCGCCACGATTGGCAACAACAACTTCGGCTGTTATTTCTTCTCCTGCTCTAAGAGATAAAGAATTACTCTTATCAGTAGCAAGAGGAATTAAAGTTTTAGTGTTATCAGTAGTTTGAAGTGCAACAATATCAACATTTAGAACTTTATCTTTTAGAAAAGCTTCAGTTACTTTGACTTGTTCATGTTGGCCGTAGAAAAGAGGAGCAGCAGTATTAGCCCCAGGCCAACGATGGAGAGCAATTTTGCCTTCTTTAGCAGCTAAGTCTTTAGTAGCAGTAACTTTAGGCATATGGCAACTCTGACAAGTTGCCCTCTCATTACGTGGATAAAAGGACTGAATAGTCTCTTTAGAAGCGCCGCTTTGTTGGTATTCATCGTAAGCCGAAAAGCCTAATAGCTGTTTATACCCATTCAATGCAGGGGTTGCGCTTACTTTGTGGCAAGTAACACATAATTCAGGGGTTCTAAGTAGTGGACGCATCATAGCGCGTTTATGATCAGGAATATTAGCCATTATTTCTGAATCTGGCATATCACCAAATATGGGGGTTCCGTCTTCTTTAACTAGTAAAGCTGGTGGTCTTATGGTATAACTTGCAGTACCTTCTAAGGTAGTTTGCGTAATAGAATGACAGATAGTACAAGTAACACCTTCGGTATCTAAAGGGGTAAAAGGAGCCTTATCTGAACCAACACCTTTAGTAAGAGTTCCTGATAGCAAAGCTATAGGAGTATGGCAAGATTCACAATGGCGAGTAAACTCTATACCCCTAGTATTAAGGAGTATATCAGCACTTTCTCTATAGAATGGTTCTCTGGCAGCGTTTCTGTGTAAGGATTCTGACCAAGCGTTATATACGTCTTGGTGACAATACTGACATCTTTGAGCAGAAAAAAACTGATTAACTGCTATAAGCTCACCATTGGCAGTCCTTGCATTGGAAGGGCTAAAAGCTTCTGTAGGAATTGCAGGGACATGAGGCGATAGAATATGCTCTTGTGCAGAAAGTATTCCGCATCCTGCTATCAAGCTTATAATCAATAGTTTAACTAAATTTTTGAATGATCTATTTAATCCCGTAAACATAGCTATTCATTAAACCAACGTAAATTTACTAATTTAAGAACGTTTTTAGGTAATTTCTTAATGAGTTCTATCTGAGTAAAATAAGCGAAAATTATATTCCATTAAACAAATATAGCAAAGAAAAACTTAAGAAAAAATAATTTAATTATTTAAGCTAATTATTAGACCGATGTATTATTTTGCTAGGTGTCTTATATAGATATGTTTTATTTAGTGTAGGTTACAGTGAGTGATTAGATTTATATAAATAAAAATCCCTCTAATATAGAAGTCGTATTTTTTTTGTAAAAACATACACCATTTGAAAATATTTTTAATTTTTCTATAATAATTTTGGTATTTCCTAATAACTTACTAGTGACTTTTCTGTATCTAAATAAAAATAGAGATAAAAAATCCCCTTCTTTTGAATAGACGGGAAATTTTCCAAAATCCGTCAAAAGGTAGGAAATAAATTTCCGGGTTTATTTGGGTGCATAAATACAAAGGAAAATACTTAAAGAAAAAGGGAAGGATAGCAAGAAAATAGGTTATGATAATAGGAATTATCGATACCTATAAAACAATTTTCATTCTACATTCCATAAGCTAACATAGCTGGGGTAAAAACACCAAAAGCCACATTTAAGAGTGGCTTTCCAAGTTTTTGCTCCTAACTTGTCAGTTAGCTAAATTGCAATCACCACAATCGCAATTCGCACAATTGTAATTTACCACAATCACAATTGTACCTAACCTAGATGCTGAGGCATGCCTTTCTAGTTTCTACAGTTTAGATAAGCAAGTCAACTACCCAATAACAAGGCTTAGGACTTACGTAAAATAAACGGATTATTTGAAATCAACTAGATCTGGGACAAAATAGGTTAAAACCTTCTCCTAGAGGGGGTTTATAAAACTAAAGATGTTTCCAAAGTACATTGTTTAGCAAGATTGTCTATTTGAACAAGAAGATTAGTCACATCAATATTGATAGTAAATTGTTGATTTTCTGTTAAATCAACAAAGCGATTTAATACATTGCTGGTAAATAACTGTTTTTCTTGTTCCTCAAATACTCTACAGTACAGTAACCTAATATATTGATCCATAGACTCGCTAGGTTGTTTTTCTTCATTCTCCCAACGAGATAATGTTTCAGGTTCAACTTTTAATAAAGCAGCCCAATCTTTAGCTTTCTTTCTTCGTTCTTTACGTAAGAAACGAATTTCTTTACCTATCAATGCACTAGATTTAAGAACTAGTCTTTCTGCTATCATTTTATGCAATGTTGGCATAGAGGGAATATATGGAGTAATTTGACCACAACTTTCACACTCTTCAACCTCTATATTTTCCAAATACACATTATCTAATCCACTCATTACATAATGGTAACGCTGCCCAGTCTTTATAATTAAATTTCCATCACAATTGTTGCAAATCATAATCATTCCTTAAAACACGCTTAATATACGTAATTTATGATCCTGTTCTATAATGATAGTAATAACTCTTAATTCTTCACCTTCAAGGTCAATACCTTCAACTCTATATTTCCAATTGTTATATCTATCATCCCACTCAGCAGGCCGCTTTATTTCTCCATTAGTTAAAGCTTCTCTAATGTCATCTTCTGTAACATCACGTTGATTCATACGCTTTTGTCCATGATACCAAGTAGGAACAATTCGTCCTGTCTCTACAATTTGCAAAATCTTAGCTTTAGCTTGGTCTGGAGATAATTGTTTTGGAGCATTCATTTGCCGTCTTATCCTACTTTTAGGATATATTTTAACATATTTGATGTAAAAACTTAACCCTAGATCAAGTTTTCACAAAAATACCTAAAAACTAAAAAAAGATAAGAGGGAATAATCAAAAATTATTTTGTAGGTTTAACTGGCAAGACTAGCAAAATATATTTTTTTTTGTAAGTCAGCTAACAAACTAGCAGCAATAAGCTCAATTTGAACTTTAATTAATCGTATTTGCTCTGTAGTATAATCTACAGGTAAAACACAATAAATTTGATGATAATGTTCTTTTCTACTAGCAAAAACTTTATTTACTCTAAGTTGAGGCCAAATCAAAGCTATTTCATCCTCTAGCTTTTCTATAAAAAGAAAAGGACTAACCTGTCCTAGCGCATTATTGCTAGGTAAAGTATAAATAATGGTTTTGCCCTTTATTTCAATCATAAAGAGTATTTTAACTACACTTAAGCTTTTTGACTAGTTTACTAATAGAGAAATTAAGTAACTTTGAAAAACTGAAACATTATAAGACTAAGGTTTAATAATCTTTTTTAATGAAGATTTCCAGACACTAGCTTGTTCAACAGAAGGATAAGCGCCAACTAACTCAATAAGTTCTTGACGAGCTTTAGTTTGAAGCTCGGCTTTGCCCCGGTTGCCAAGTAAAGTAATAGCGCGTTCTAATTGCTGATTATCAACAGGAAGTTTATTTGGTAGTTGAGTAGTTTTTTGGTTTAATGTCTTTTTTTCTGACATACTCTAAAACTCTAAAACTAAATTTATAAGTGAGATAAATAATGGCTAAAACTAATTCCAGCAAAAAAAATGATACTAAATCTTCAGAACCTATAGTGGAGGAAAAGCCCCAAGAGCAGGCAAAAGCTCAAGAACCTGCTATACCAAAAGAATCTTCTAGAGGTAAAAGTAAAAGAAATAAAATAACCCCACGTCAAGAAGAAGTCTTAAAACTCCTAGTCGAAGGAAATACCAACCAAGAGATAGCAGAGAACTTAAAATCTAGTGTAAAAACAATTGATGCACATAGAGCAGCAATAATGACACGGTTACAAATCCATGATTTAGCTGGATTAGTTAAGTATGCACTCAGAAATAAATTAACTTCTTTGGATTAATATTTTTGCTCATTTAATCAATAATTATTTTTTCCAACTACTTTTTAGTAAAAAACATTTCTATTTTGAGTTTTATTTTTCAAAAAACATTCTAACTTTTAAGTTTTAACTAAAATTATTTGTTAACAAAAGTTAATGCCGTGTATACAAATGTATACAAAATGTTTACGTTGTATACAAAAATCCCATTTTACCTTGAATAAGGGTTACGTGTCGTAGGCTGACTTGAATCTTAAAATTACAAAATTACCAACATTTTTATAAAACTTCTGCTAATTGCAAAAAATCTTTACAAAAATAAGTAAATATCTAAGCAGTTGTTAAAGCAAATTTATTTAATTAATCCGTTTTTAATTAGTAGGATTTGAAATTTGCTGAACAAAAAACTTACGCATTAGTTTTTTAGCATTAGCCCAAATAGGATCTTTAGTTCTGTGTAAATCATAAGTAGAAATTAAATAATGCAAAGTTTTAATTACTTCCCTCTCTAATCTCAAAGTTAAATTTTGACGATAAACTTTTGCTCTTTTCTCCAAAGAAAGAAGTTTATGTCTATCTTTTTTAATCTCGTGAAGTTTTTCATCAACTTCCTGTTTATGTTTCTTTAGTAGAGTAGAAAGTTCTTCATTAAGGAGATCTTTTTGAGATTTAAGTTTGGCTTTTTCACCCCTGGGCAGATCTTTAGCAATAATGATTTGAGAGATGTTTTGTTTTAATAAATTGATCTGGTCAAAATCTCTAAGTTCAATTTCCTTTTGTAAAGTAGAAGGATCAAGTAGAGGTAATTGTTCTAACCTGGAAGTAGCCATTTCTCTAATAAGATCAATAAAGAAATCACAGGTATTAAGGTAGTTATTAATAAGCTCTATAAACTCTGATGATTTAGATACTCTAAGACTAGTAAGCCAAAGAGGTAAACAAGCCATAATGTTATCTAATGAATCAATAGACTTCTCTTGCTTAAAAGCTTCTAGAGATAGTTCAAACTGACTAGTCCAAAACTTATTGATAAAGTCAGATTCTTTCTTTGGACGAGTACCAAAACCAAAAGGTTGATAATCTTCACCAGTTTGGTGCTTAAAACTTGTGCGACAAAGATCTGTTAAACTACGGCGCAACTTAACAACTTGAGGTCTAAGAAAGTTGTAGAAAGTAGCAAGTGTATTAACTTCAGAGTCCATAATTTCTATAACATCTCTTAGTGAGCGATAAGAAGAACCAACGTCAGGAAAAGATTTATGTTTAATAATGTAAATTTGCTCTAGCAAAACTATTAATTTTTCTACTTGATTAAGGTCTAAAGCAGGTCTTTTACTTTCAGCTAACCTATCAATAAAAGCAAAAGCTGTGTAAAAGCTTAGTAAGTCTGCTTTTTTCTTTAAGCCAGAAACTAAAACATCTAGTTGCTGCAAAATCAAATCAACATCTGTGAGAGTAAGGGGGTTCATGAGTATTTCCTCTGATGGATTGCTGGTTAATCGTGCAAAGTTTTTATGAAAGGAAAGCACCTACTTTGAACGATTTTTATCAGTTTGAATAGCAGTAGGGCTAGAAGTAGGTGCAGGAGTAGGGGAATTTTTAATAGATTGAATTTCAGTGTTAAGGGATTTAATAGAATCCTTAAGCTCAGAAAGAGTTTCATTAGCAATGCGATTAGAGCGAGCAGAGTAAAGACATATAAAGAGTAAGAGCAAAAAAAGAGCTAACTCAAACCACCAACTAGAAAGATAATCTTTGTGATTTTGGGCAATAGAGTTAGAGACAGCCTTGATGGTTTTAGAAATATTGTTAGAGTTGGTAACAACTTCATTAATGCTATTTTGAGCAGTAGTAATACTAGTCTGAGTATTGGTAATACTATTTTGAGTATTAGTAGAGTAAGTAGTTAAAAGTTTTTCTTGGTCAGAAGGAAGATTTTCTAAAGAAGATTTAATCTGAGTTAAAGAAGTATTAATAGAGGCAAGTTTAGTAATAACCTCATTAAAATTATCTCTAGTAAGTCTAAATTCTTTATTTTTACCATCAAAAAATATAAGGAGATCGTCATTAAGATGAGATAAAGAATCACACTGGGCTTTATTGTTATTACTAATAGTCTCTAAAGACTTAACATCTTGGGTCAATTGCTTGAGGCTATCAAAAAGGTAGCTTTGAAGTTCAGAATTACCTTCCATGTCCTTACTAAGATGGATAGAAGTATCTTTTAATTTATTGAAAATTTGCCCTAAGTTTTCAATAACCTCTTGGCACTCCTCAATTTGCTTGTGCTGATTAAAAGACAGAGTATCTAAGTTTTTAATTTCGCTGGTTAATAGGTTAGTTAAAGCTTTCACATCAATATTAAGTTCTGAGGTAGTAAACTTCTTTTTGTTGGAGTTGTTATTAGAGTTATTAGAGTTATTAGAGTTATTAGAGTTATTAGAGTTAGCCATTAAATCATCTCCCTAAATAAACAGCCGTTATTTCTTCCCTGTGATGACCTAGTTCCTCACTGATGGTAAGGCGAGCAAGGTTATCTATTTCTTTTTGTTCAGGAGAAAGTTGTCTAGAAGTGGGGCCACCACAAGCAGGAGCTAGCCATCCAGTAAGCTCTTTATAACGAGATTGAGCATAAGCATGTCGTAAACCATGCATTTTAGAAAGGTTTGCATTCTGACAAGCCTTCTCATAACGTTTAAGGTGCTGGACATACTTGAGAGTGGGAGGAATCATAGAGCCTTTGCCAGCGAGTCTATGTGCACGAGCTAAAACATCTCTTTGGTAATCATTGCGGATAGGGACTTCTCTTTCTTGACCACCTTTACACCATGAGCCTTTAAGAACAATTTTATCTTGTCTATCAGCAAATTCAGGTTGGAATTTTAAGGCTTCTTCTCTACGAAGACCGAATGCTGCTTGGAGTTCAAGAGAGATTTTAATGTTGGGGTCTTTGATAGATTCTAGGGAGTTAGGATCAAGAGAAACAGCCTTACTTTGGTTAGTAACATAAGTACGGTTTTCAATGTTAAGAGCAATATTAGTAGGTGGAATAATGCTAGGCTTATTAATCTTTTCAGCCCACCAGCGTAAATGAGCCATACGATTTTTAATGGTTCCAATAGCAATATTATCATTCTTCCAATGAGCAACCAAGGAAGTAACATGCTTAGGTTTAAGGCCAGTAGCATTAAGGTG
>Ga0075163_10003093_pt1 | contig 22425 bp, 17 predicted proteins | sample JI1023141ADNA_FD_71478 | JGI IMG/M metagenome (GOLD analysis project Ga0075163, IMG submission 71478) | Wastewater effluent complex algal communities from Wisconsin, to seasonally profile nutrient transformation and Carbon sequestration -... | ecosystem: Engineered > WWTP > Effluent > Algae... | reverse complement strand
CGACGCAGGCAGCGCCGTCGTTGCCGCCACCATCGCAGAGCCCGGGGCACTCGGTCGCGACCGTGCACAGGTCGAGGCTGATCGCGCACGTACTCAGGGCCGCGGCTCCATTGATCGCGCTGATCGTCTTGGTGCGGATCTGCGCCGCGGTATCGGCCACTCCGATGTTGACCGGCACGTGGGTCGCGCCGACCACGAGGTTGGTGTTGTACTCGAACACCACGGGGAGATGGTTGCCGTCATCGAGCGTGAACGTCGCGCCGTCGGTGATCTGCCCGCCGGTGACGACCACGATGGTGCCGGTCGCCGCTGCGGCCGGCGTCGCCGCGAGGCAGTTCGACGCGCACGTACCACAGACGTTGGTGTTGCCGTCGTCGCAGGCCTCGACTCCCGCACGCGTGAAGCCGTCGCCGCATGCGGCGTTCTTGCACGCGACGCAGGCGTCGAAGTTGTTCGCGTTGCCGTCGTCGCACTGCTCCGAGCCGCCCGTGATGCCATTGCCGCACGTCGAGGCAGTGCAGTTGGTATCGCAGCCGTCGCCGTTGGTGAGGTTGCCGTCGTCGCACGCCTCGCCGGTGTTCTGGTTGCCGTTACCGCACTTCGTGATCTTGCAGTTGTTGGCGAGCGTGTTGTTCGGGTTGGTATCGCAGCCGTCGTTGTCGACCGCGTTCCCATCGTCACACTCCTCGGCACCGTCGATGATGCCGTTGCCGCAGCTCGGCGTCGTGCAGTTGTTGTCGCAGGTGTCGCCGTTGGTGGAGTTGCCGTCATCGCAGGTCTCACCCGTGTTGACGTTGCCGTTGCCGCAGCGCGAGAGCTTGCAGTTGTTCGGTAGCGCGTTGCTCGGGTTGGTATCACAACCGTCGTTGTCGACCTGGTTGCCGTCGTCGCACTCCTCGCCGACGTCGACCACACCGTTACCGCACGTCGCGGTGGTGCAGTTCGGATCGCAGGTATCGGTCGTGCCGTTCGCGATCACCTGATTGCCGTCGTCGCAGGCCTCGCCGTTGGTGGCCACCCCGTTGCCACAGCGCGTGATCGTGCAGTTGCCCGCGGGCGCGCCGCCGAGGTTGCTATCGCAGCCATCGCCATCGACATTGTTGCCGTCGTCGCACTGCTCGCCGAGCCCCGCGTTGACGATGCCGTTGCCGCACGCCGGCGTGGTGCAGTTGCTGTCGCAGGTGTCGGTGGTGCCGTTGCTGTTGGCGGTGTTGCCGTCGTCGCACTGCTCGGTGCCGGTCTGCACGCCGTTACCGCAGCGCGTGATCTTGCAGCCCGCGCCGACGGCCGAGTCGCAGCCATCGCCGTTGGTCAGGTTGCCGTCGTCGCACTCCTCGGTCGGCGACTTGACGCCGTTGCCGCACGTCGACGGGGTGCAGTTGTTGTCGCAGCCATCGCCGTTGACCTGGTTGTTGTCGTCGCAGGTCTCGGTGCCGGTCTGGGTGCCGTTGCCGCACGCGGTGATCTTGCACAGCGCACCGGGAGCGGAGTCGCAGCCGTCGCCGTTGGCCAGGTTGCCGTCGTCGCACTGCTCGCCGACATCGACGATGCCGTTGCCGCAGGCCGCCGTGGTGCAGTTCGGATCGCAGGTGTCGGTGGTGCCGTTGGCGACCACCTGGTTGCCGTCGTCGCACTGCTCGCCGGTGTTGAGGATGCCGTTGCCGCACTTCGTGATCTTGCAGCCCGCGCCCACCGCCGAGTCACAGCCGTCGTTGTTGGCCGTGTTGCCGTCGTCGCACTGCTCGCCCGCGTTGACCACGCCGTTGCCGCACGCCGGCGTCTTGCAGTTGCCGTCGCAGGTGTCGGTGGTGCCGTTGCTGTTGGCGTTGTTGCCGTCGTCGCACTGCTCGCCGGCGGTGACCACGCCGTTGCCGCACTCGGTGAACGTGCAGTTGCCGCTCGCGGCAGGGTTGTCGTCGCAACCGTCGCCATTGACCTTGTTGCCGTCGTCGCACTGCTCGCCGGCGTTGACGATGCCGTTGCCACAGCCGGTGGTCGTGCAGTTGTTGCTGCACGAGTCGTCGTTGTTGGTGTTGCCGTCGTCGCACTGCTCGCCGGCGGTCTGCACGCCGTTCCCGCAGCGCGTGATCTTGCAGTCGAACAGGTTGTTGCCGGCGCCGGGATCGGTGTTGGTGTCGCAACCGTCGCCGTCGACCTGATCGTTGTCGTCGCACTCTTCGCCGTCGGTGGCGTTGACCTTGCCGTCGCCGCAGGCCGACACCGTGCAGTCGATGTTGCAGTTCGCGGTCTCGACGCCGTCGTCGCACGCCTCGATGTTGAAGCCGACCGTCTGCTGGATGTTGTCACCGCAGCGCGCCTGCTTGCAGGTGGTCGCCGCGTCGGTCTTGCTGCTCAAGCAGTCGTCATTGTCGGCGGCGTTGCCGTCGTCGCACTCCTCGAGCGGGTTGCCGTCGACGTCCTTGTCGATCTGGCCGTCGCCGCAGCCGGTGCCGCCCTGGCAGTCGTCGTTGCAGCCGCCCGGCGTATCACCGTCGTCGCACAGCTCGTTGATGTCCTTGATGTTGTTGCCGCAGATCTCCGTCGAGCGGCAGTCCGCCGAGCAGCCGTCGCCCGACACGATGTTGCCGTCGTCGCAGGCCTCGGCGAAATCCTTGATGTTGTTGCCGCAGACCTCGACCGACTTGCAGTCGGGAGCGCAGCCGTCGCCGGCGACGTTGTTGCCGTCGTCGCACAGCTCGCCGGGATCGATCACGTCGTTGCCGCAGTCCTCGATCTTGCAGGACGCGGAACAGCCATCCCCGTCCTCGATGTTGCCGTCGTCGCAGGCTTCGCCGGAGTCGAGCACCGCGTTCCCGCACGGCGTGGTCAGGCAGATCTGCTGGCTCGCCGCGCAGGTCGTACCCTCGGGGCAGGAGAACCCGCGTCCGCAGTCGACCGCGCCGGGCTCGGAGGGACAGCCGGCCAACACGGCCAACGCCCCGACGATCAGAAATTTAAGTGAGCTCATGGAGGTGATTTCCTAGAACCGGCCGAACACCATCGCGCCTGCCGAGTCGGGCGCGACGATGGGAAGGAGGGTGATCTTCTTCTTGGACTGTTCGCTGCGGTACTGGTCCGCCGTGATCTCGTAGGAGGTCTTGCGGTTGAGATAGACCAGCGCGGCACCGGTGACGATCGCGGCGCCGGCGAGGCCGTACCCGACGATCGACAGCGTCTTCTTGGTATCGCCGCTATCGCGCAGCTTGCTGATGCTCGAGTCGACGACGCACCCGCCACCGCCGGTGTCGTTGTTGCAGCGTGCGACCGCGTCGTCGAAGTCGTTGTACGAGCTCTGCGCCGACGATGCCATCAGCGCGCCGACCCCGCCGACGACCACACCCGCGCCGATCACGGCGTACGGCATCCACGTCGAGCTCCAGCGCCGGCGGTACCGCGTCAGCTCCTCGGAGGTGTAGAGCTGCAGCTCGATCCGGAACTTCTGGCCGGGCTCGATCGACGGTGCGTCGACCTGCGCGTTGTACCCGGTGCGCTCGGCGACGATCGTGTGCTTGCCGACGCGAACGCGCAGCTCCTTGCGGTTCTCCTTGCCGGCCTCGACGGTGAACAGCTTGACGCCGTCGACCAGCACGTTCGCGCCGAGCTTCTTGCAGCTGACATCGATCCACGCGAGCGCCTTCGCGTTGATCGCGAGGTACGCCTTCGCGTGCTCGAACTTGTCGTTGTCGATCGGCGCCGGCCCGAACTCGATGGCCTTCATCATCGCCGCCTCGAGCTCGATCGGCTGATCGAGCGTGCGCAGCGCGAGCGCCATGTTGTAGTAGATCGCCGGGTGCTCCCAGCTCTTGAGCGCCTCCTTGTACTTCTCGAGCGCGAGCGGGAACAGGCTGTTGTTGAGGTGCTTGTTGCCGTCGGAGAACAGCCTCAGCGCGGTGTCCTGCCGCTCCTTCGACACGCCCTTCGCCCACGGCCGCTCGTCGCCGCCTGACTGGAGGTTGCCCGTGTTGGGCGTCGTGTTGTTCGCGTCGCCCGCCCCCGGTTCGGGCGCGGGTTGAGCCCGAACACTACCGATGCTCAGCACGAGGCCGAGCGCGATTCCCACCGCTCTGATCATTAGATTCGTCTCCGCTTACTTGAGAGTGTCGATCGACGTCGTGCCCAGCTGCTTCTTGAGATCCTCGAGGCGCTTCTCGCGATCCTTGAGGAGCTCGGCGGTCTCGTTCTTGGCCTTGACGGCGCGCTCTTCGGCCGCCACGGCTTCGTTGCGGGCCGCCTTCGCCGCGGCCTCTTCCTTCTCGGCGCGGCGCTTCGACTCTTCGGCGACCTTGCGCGCGGCCTCGGACTCGACGAACGCCATCTGCAGCTCGTTGAGCGTCCTCGTCAGCTCGGCTTCCTTGCTGCCGAGCGCGACATCGACCTTCTGCTTCTCGCCGAGCACCTTGAGCTTCGCCTGCAACTCGGCGAGGCGCTCGGTCTCCTTCTTCTGGATCTCGGCGAGCCGCTGCTCGGCGACCTGCGTCTTCTCCTCGGCGACCACCTTGAGCTTCGCGTTCTCGGAGTTCTGACGCTGGAAGAACACCGCCGCGATCATCGCCGCGACGACGATGGCCGACAGCACGATGAAGCCCGCGAAGATGTTGCGGCGCTTCTTGCGGACCGCGGTCTGCTCGAGCTCGACGACGGCATCGAGGAAGCCCCGCTCGACGTCCGTCAGCTGGGCTTTGTAACGCCCTTCGGCGTCCCGCTGGCGCTTGCGGAACTTCTTGGCCTCGTCGGCCATGTCGCCGCGCCACAGCAGCCCGGCGTCGCGACCCTTGCCGTGCCACTGCCGGGCGGCCTGGCGCAGCTGGTCGACGAACGCGGCGTCGTCCTGGTTCTCGTCGAGCCAGCGCCGCAGGGCGGGCCAGTTGTTGACGAGTGACTCGTGGACGATCTCGACCGTCGAGCCCTTGCCGCCATCGAGCGTCTGCACGACGAGCAGGCGGGCATCGACCATCTGATCGACGAGCCCCTGGACCTCCCCGACCTCGCGCGACAGCTCGCGCAGCTCGGCCATCGGCACGATCGCGCGCGTGCGCTCCGGCGTGACGAGGCGGAGCAGGATCGCGCGGACCAGCGCCTGCTTCGCACCGAGGTTCTCGACGACGCGATCGGCGTGGCTCGCCAGCGCACCGGCGACGCCGCCCATCGCCTGGTAGCTCGACTGGGTCAGCAGCTTGCGCGGCTTGTCGCGCGCGTCCCACAGCTTCATCGCCGCGAACTGCAGCAGCGGCAGGGCGCCCGGCGTCGACTCCAGGTGGTTCAACATGTCGTCGACCATCTGCGGGTTCTCGAACCGGAAGCCGGCCATCTCCGCGGGCTGGACGATCGCGTCGGACAGGCCGTCGCGGCTCGGCGGCCCGAGGAAGAACAGGCCCTGCGTGAGCTCGCTGACGAACCGCTGATCCTCGGCGACGCGATCCAGGAAGTCGGAGCGGATCGACAGCACGACGCGCAGGGGGCTCGTCGCGTCGTCGGCGACGGCGGACAGACACGCGGTGAACGCGGCGCGCTCCGCCGGGTCGGCGGTCTGCGTGTAGAGCTCCTCGAACTGATCGACGAACAGCAGCAGGCGGCGGCTATCGCGGCGCGCCCGGCCACGCAGCACGTGACCGAGGTGACCCGGCTCCTTGCGCAGCGTCTCGACGAGCTTCTTCTGCTCCTGCATCTCGTCGGCGAGGTTCACCGCGGTCGCCACCATCGGCGAGATCACCGCGGCGAGCGACTCGAGCGGGCTGCGACCGGGACGGATGACGAGGGTCTCCCACTGCTCGCCCGAGCGCTTGAGCGCCGGCACGACACCGGCGCGAACGAACGACGACTTGCCGACGCCCGAGCTACCGACAACGGCCAGCAGCGGCTGATCGCGGATCCGCGTCATCATCGACGCGATCTCGCGGTTGCGACCGAAGAACTTCCCGGCGTCGTTCTCCTGGAACGACGACAGCCCGGCGTACGGGCTCTCGTCGATCTTGAACGTCGACTGCGAACCCTCGGTGCGCTTGCCGGCGTACGGCTCGAGCGCGGCGAGCAGCTCGGCCGCCGACTGATAGCGCTGCTCCTTGAGCTTGAGCAGACACCTGTCGACGATCTGGATCAGCTCGCGCGGCACCTCGGGCGGCGCGGCCTCCTGCATCGACGGCATCGGCAGCTCGAGCATCGCGGTGACGACGAGCTGGTTGCCGTCGAGCGGATGCAGCGGGTGGCGGCCGCAGATCAAGCGGTGCAAGAGAATTCCGACGGCCCAGATGTCCGTCAGGTGATCGATCTCGATGCCGATGCCCCACTGCTCGGGGGACATGTACTTGAGCGTGCCCATGATGGTGCCGGCACGCGTCAGGCTGGTGTTGGTACCCGTCGCGAGCTCGAGCGGGCTCGGCATCCGGATCGCGGCGGCGCTCTGGGTCGGCTTCTCCGACAAAGAGGCACCCTGCTGGAGCACCTTCGCGATGCCGAAGTCGAGCACCTTGATCGTGCCCGAGTCGGTGATGAAGATGTTGTCGGGCTTGAGGTCGCGGTGGACGATGCCCTGCTCGTGCGCGCACTGCAGCGCGCGGAGCACGCTGCAGATGATCTCGACGGCGCGCTGGTACGGCAGCTTCGCGCTGTTCTCGGTCAACGCGGTCAGCGGCTTGCCGGTCAGGAACTCGAGGACGATGTACGGCGACGACGTGTGCTCGCCGACCTCGTAGATCACGACGATGTTGTCGTGCTGGCAGCGCGCCGTGGTGCGCGCCTCGACGAGGAAGCGATCCGTCAGCTCCTTGTTCTGGTTGCTCTGGAGAAACTTGATCGCGACGCGGCGACCGAGGCGAAGATCGCGCGCGAGGTACACCGACCCCATGCCGCCCTCGCCGATCATCTTGATCAGCTCGTACTGGTTGATGCGGACGCCCGGATGCGGCGCGGCGCTGGTGGCGTGGACAGCCGTCGACGAGCTCTCGAACTGATCCCACATGCCGGAGCGACCGGTGCCTGCCACCGACGGCGCGACCGACGGGCGCTTCGCGCGGGGCTGCGCGACGTTGGTGGCCGCGCTCGGATTGGCGACGGCGCCCGGGAGCGGCGTGCCCTGTGCGAGCGAGTGCTGCGAGGCGGGAGGCGTTCCATTCGGGACCGGCGAGGGGCTGCCCGACGGTCCGAGCACGACGGTCGCATCTGCCGGATTCACGCTCGTGCTCTTCGGTCGCGGGGCGGTCATGCCGGTCAGCGTCGCGTGCGGCTTCGCGCTCGCACCGACGATGGTCTGATCTGTCGGGCTCGCGCCGTTGCCGTTTTGGTGGACGCCTGTGCCGGCAGCTGCAGCGATGGGTTGGGCTGTTGGAGCCTTCGGGCGCAGCTGCGCTTCACTGTCGTTCGTATGACCGATCCGAGTCTTCTGATCACTCATTGCGCTCGTCCTTGAGGAAGCCCACACACGCGCGTTCACACCTGCGATCCCCGATCACAGACGACCATTCTAGACGAGGCTCCACCGGATTTCCTCCACGGGAACGCAGGTTTAACGAACTACATGTGCGTGTTGCACGCTCGGCAAACTGCCGAGATCGTTGGGACCCCAAACAGATTTTCCGAAACCTTTCTATAAGCGCGGTGTCTTCCGCACCGTGCGCGTGGCCCTCCTCACGTTGATCGCGGCCTGTAGCACCACCTACGACCCGGTCGACGACCTCCCGCACCGCGTCCTCCCGAACACCGGCGCCGCGATTCGCACGATCCTCGCGGAGGCCGGCAACGCTCAGGTCTACGCGATCGGCGAGTACCACGCGTCGTCACCGCTCGACGCACGCGCCCCGCTCGCGCACTTCACGGATGACATCGTCGGCCGGTTGTCGACGTGGGCGGATGATCTCGTCGTCGAGGCGTGGTTCGACGCGAGCTGTTCGCCGAACGATTCGGTGCAAGCGCAGATCCAGGCGGTGACCAAGCGTCCGGCCTCGGCGACGGATCTCACGCAGCTCGGCGCGACGACCGCGAAGATGCCGATGCACGGGCTGCCGATGACCTGCATCGAGCACTCGAGCATGCTCGACGCGAAGGGGCGCGTGGACTTCTATCGCCTGCTGCTGATGGTCACCGACAAGCTGCGCGAGCGCACCGAGGCGCTCGTCAAGCAGGGTCACTCCGTGATCGTCTACGGCGGTGCGCTCCACAACGATCTGTATCCGCGGTGGGCGCTCGAGGAACTCTCCTACGCGGCGAAGCTCGCGAAGCAGACCAGCGTGCTCGAGATCGATCTCGTCGTGCCCGAGGTCGTCCTACCGATGAAGGTGCTGTGGCAGGAGCCGTGGTATCCGCTGCTCGCGCGCAGCGGGCCGGATCACGTGTTGCTGTGGGAGCGCGGCCCCAACAGCTACGTGATCATCCTGCCGGCGAAGTCCGACCTCGTCGCGTCTCGTGTCCGCGTCACTTGGTGACGGGTAGCGTGCCGAGCCGGAACATGTTGGGGTCGTTCGACGGCGTGGGGCCGGTCGCGCGAACCTTCCTGCTCTGATTCGTTTGAGGTGCAACGACCAGCCCGATCGCGATCGAGTCGGTCTTCCACTCGTTCGGTAGCTTGATCGTGAAGCGGTCGCGGATGTACTCGCCCTTCGACCACTTCGTCGTCGGATACGAGCCGTCCGCCGTGATCCGGAAGTTGCTGCGTAGCGCGGTCACCGGCACGGGATCGGTGACCGGCGCGCCGGCCTCGACGGGCCACGCGACGAGCTGGAACTTGTACGACTGGGCTGTCGGACCGGTGGGCTTGAAGTAGATGAACAGGTCGGTGGCGAGGCTCGGGATCGGCGGCTTCGCGAGATCGCGGCCGATGCCGGTGATCTCGATCATGCCATCCTCGATCGTCGCGCCGTCCGCCTTGGCCTCGACCGTGGGTGGCTCCTCGAGCAGCACGTCGGCCATGCCGCGAAACGCCTGGTTGAACTTCGCGTCGCGGTCGTACATCACGCGATCCATCCAGTTCTGGAGCTCGCGCTTCATGGTCTCGAGAGGCGGCGACGGCTTGAGCGCGAGGTTCGTCACCTCCGCGGGATCGCTGACGCGGTCGTAGAGCTCGTAGAGGTTGCTGTTGAGGAAGAAGATCAGGCGATAGCGATCGCCGATCGCGGCGCGCCGCTTGTTGGGTGCGTTGGTCTCGGAGAACACGACGCGCTGCTTGTCCTCCTTGCCGTAGAACAGCGCCGGGACCAGGCTGCGGCCCTCGAAGTGCTCCTTCGAGACATCGATGTTGCCGAGCTGCGCCATCGTCGGGACGATGTCCATCGGGGTGACCGGACCGGCGATCGTGCGCGCCGGGTTGTCGGGGATGAAGAAGATCAACGGCACGTGCGTGAGCTCGCGATACAGCGCGGTGCCGTGCGTACCGAGCGGGATGCCGTGCTCGCCCATGCTCTCGCCGTGATCGCTGGTGACGATCACGATCGTGTTCGCGTAGCCGGGCATCCGCTTCATCTCGTCGAGCAGGCGGCCGACCTCCTGATCGGTCCACCGCAGCTCGCCGTCGTAGAGATCGCCGTCCTCGCGGCCGTAGTCGACGACATCGGGATGCGCGACGTAGCGCCCGTGCGGATCGATGTAGTGGGCCCACAGGAACCACGTGCGCTTGCTGTTGCGCGAGATGAACGCGAGGATGTGATCGGTCACCTTGTCGGCGACCACGCGGAACGGATCGATCTTCTCGCCGATCGAGTTGTCGAACTCGTCGAAGCCCTGCTCGATGCCCCAATCGCTCCACCACTCGTGCGAGCCGATCGCGCCGGTGTAGTAGCCACCGCGCTTCATGATCTCCGCGAGCATCAGGTTCTCGGGGAGCAGGATCGGCGGCCAGCCCGGGCGCGGGTCGTCGGTGAAGGCCACGCCCGAGTGGAAGAAGCGCGAGGTCAGGATCGCGGGGATCGAGGCCATCGTCCCCGCCGCGGGCGCCTGCGCGAACGTGAAGTTCGTCGACTTCGCGACCAGCTCGGCGAGGCGAGGGGTGGTGTCGCGACCCTTGTCCTTGTAGCCGCCGAACGACGTGTGGTCGTAGCGAACCGTGTCGATCGTGAGGAGCAGGATGTTCCACGGCTTCTTGAACGCGTCGGGGACCGGGGCGTAGTCGCCCTTCGGTGCGAGCAGATCGGTCATCGTCGTGTCGCGGCCGTTACAGTTCTGATCGATGCCGTCGCCGGGGAGGTCGCGGGCGTCGGGGTTGATCTCCGAGTCGAACGGGGCGCAATCGACGTCGCCGAGCAGCGAACCGAAGCCATCGCCGTCGACGTCGTTGGCGATGCGCACCAGCTCGATCAGCTTCTCGAACGCCGGCGAGGCGGTGAACGCGGTGTACTTGGTCTCCGGATCCGAACCGAACCAGACGAGCGTGGAGATCGTCAGCGCCAGCGACCCGGCCGCGAGGATCCGCGCGTGCTTCTTGGTCCGCGGGCGCCGGCGGGCACGCGAGGCTGCGCGCGCGCCGAGGCCGAGGCCGGTGGTGATCACGATGCCGCTCAAGATCAGGCGCACCGGCATCACCGAGCGGCTCTGCGGCAGCAGGTTCCAGCTGACGACGAGCCCGGCGATCGCGACACCGGCGACGGCGGCACCCGCGGCCCGCCAGCGGCCGAGCGGATTGAACGCGCGGAACGGTGCGAGGGCGCGCGCGCCGGTGGTCGCCGCGATCACGAGGGCGCGGTACAGCGGGATGCACAGGATCACGGCGCCGAGCGCACACGCCGCGATCACGCCGGCGGTCAGCTGGGGCTCCTTGAACCGGTGGGTCGCCCACGCGGCCGCGCGCTGGACCAGGAAACCGAGGATCATCCCACCCAGGACGCTGGCCCACAGCACGGGCACGCCGCGGCGAATGCCGTCGATCAGCGGGCGCACCGCGAACAGCCCGGGTGCGGTCGTTTGCGCCGGATCGATCCGCGCGCGCACCACGCGGGTCCCGGCGATCAACCCGGAGAGCCCGACCGCGAGCAGCAGCCACAGGATCGACGACAGCGTGAGGGTGAGCGCGATCAGCTCGAGCTTGCTGACCAGGGACGTCTCGCCGCTGTACGTCCACAGCGTGAGCACGTACTCGATCGGTGCGAACAGCAGCACGCCTCCCGCGGCCATCGCGATCGCACGCTCGACGTCGGCGCGCATGCCATCGCCCAGCCGCTTGTACATGGACCCCGAGGTCGTATCACGTCGCGTGACACGACGCCCGATTCGTGCGATGCCACCGGGATTGTTGGGAACTCAAGAAATCGACGAGCCGGCGACCATCCCGCCCGACGATGTCCAGACTCCGAGCGAGGATGACATTCGCCGCTGGGTCCTCGCGTACCTGCGCCACGCGCCGCTGTCCCTGACGCTGCGCGAGATCAACCGGTTGATCGCGGTCGAGGCCGTCGCCTCCGGCAAGGGGCCGATCCTCGATGTCGGCTGCGGCGATGGCTTCTGGTGGACGCTGCGTGATGGTGGCAACGAGGTCTACGGCATCGACATCTCGGGGCGCGAGATCGCCCAGGCCAAGAAGCGGATCAACGCCGCCCTGACGGACGTCTCCGACGAGCGGCCGTTCCCGGGCATCGAGTTCGAGGAGATCATCGGCAACTGCTCGCTCGAGCACGTCCCCGATATCGACGCCGCGCTGCTGAACCTTCGCAAGGCGGCCGCGCCCGGCGGTCGGCTGCTGATGTTCGTCCCCACGCCGCGCTGGGCCTACCAGGGTCGCGTGCAGTCGTGGCTGCTCAAGAAGGCGCCGCGCCTCGCGATGACGATGTCGGGTGCGCTCAACGGCTTCTTCCAGCACTGGCACCTCTACGACGCGAAGGTGTGGACCCGGCTCCTCGAGCAGAACGGCTGGCGCGTCCGCGCGACCTACGGCCTCGGCAGCGCGCGCTCCGAGTTTCTCTTCCGCCTGTTCCTGCCGCCCGGCTTCCTCGAGTTCCTCGCGAAGAAGGTCACGGGCTTCTACCCGTCCAAGCTCGCGCGCTACCTGCCGGACTCGCTCCTCACGCCGGCGGCGAAGCTCGTCAGCTGGGCGGTCACCGATCCGCTCGTCCCCGTCGATTCGCCCACCGCGTACGAGTACCTGATCGTCGCCGAAGCCTCGGACATGCCCCAGGCGCGCTGATGGCCCAGATGGACCAGTCGGACTACTTCGCGAACCACGTGAGGGCGCGCAAGTTCCCGTGGTCGCTCTACCACCAGCCGCTCGAGAAGGATCTCGCGCACTTCCTCGCCAGCGTGACCTCACCGGGTGAGGTGCTCGTCGTCGGGTGCGGCCTGCTGCACGAGATCGACGCCGCTCCGCCGGGCCTGGCGTTCCATGTCGTCGACATCGATCAACGCGCGGTCGAGGCGGTGCTCGCGAAGCGCGATCCGCGGATCACCGGTGGCACCGTCGTGTCGCCCGAGTCGCCGATCGATCTCGGTCGCAAGTTCGCGGGCATCTACGCGAAGGAGGTCGTCGAGCACGTGCTCGCGTGGCCCGCGTGGCTCGCCGGCCTGCGCCGCGCCCTGATCCCCGGTGGTCGGTTGTGGCTGTCGACGCCGAACTACGGCGAGCCGTGGTTGCCGGCGCTCGAATCCACCGTGCTCGAGCTGGTCGCGCGGCGCGATGGCTTCTCTCGTCGAGACATCCACCCGACGCGGTTCTCGAGGGCCTCGCTGAAGCGCGGTCTGGTCTCGGTCGGGTTCGAGGATGTCGACACGCACGTGACGCCGACGAGGTTGGCGATCATCGCGCACGCGACGGCGCCGCGGTAGCGGTGGGCTCCGACGACACGCGGTGGCGCTGGTTCGTCGTCGGGGAGGGTCAATCGATCGATCGACGAACGGCCAACGCTCCCCGAATCTAGGGTCGAGCAGGGATCGGGAGAATGCCCGTTCTCGATGCTAATGCGAGATGCGTTGCTCGAGGTCGTCGAGACGACGCGCGTGGTCGGCGAGTGCCCGCTCGAGCTTCACGATGCGGCGGGCCAGCTCGCGGGGATCGATCTCCGCGAGCTTGTCGACCTCGGCGCGGATCTCCGTCGCCTCCTCGACCAACGGCGCGTAGACCGCCAGCAGCTCTCGCCGCGTCTCTCCGTCGATCCAGACACCGTGCGAGGCGCACCGGGCAAACGACACGACCGACTTGCCGCCGGCATAGTGATCGGCCATCACGGTCTTGCAGCGCGGGCAGTGCACCGCGCCGAACGCGTCGACGCGAAACGGGTTCTCGCGTGCGCCGATCGTGATCACGTCGGCCGGAATCAGCAGGTCGAGCGCGTCTGCCGCGACCCACGAGCCACATCCCACATCGCAGACCGGATCGTGGGTCTCGGGATCGAGAGTCATTGGCGCGCGGCAGCGCAGACACGGTGCGCGTGGCGCCGCGCGGTATGGATCGGTCACGTCGGCTGGAGGTTGCGCTCTTGGTAGATGCGCAGGATGTCCGCGGCCGTCTCTTCGATCGCGCGGTTGGTGACGTCGATGACCGGCCAGTTCGCGTGCTTGCGGAAGATCTCCCGCGAGTACGCGATCTCGTTCTCGATGTGGGCGCGCTGGCCGTACGACGAATCGTTCGGCATGCCGAGGTGCGAGAGGCGCGCCTGGCGGATCCGCATCAGCATGTCGGGCTGGACGATCAGGCCGAACACCTTGCGGTCGTCGACCTGCGAGAGCTCCTCGGGAGGATCGACACCGAGGACGAGCGGCACGTTCGCGCACTTGAGCCCGCGCTGCGCGAGGTACGTGGAGAGCGGCGTCTTCGACGTGCGCGAGATGCCGACGAGGACGATGTCTGCCTTGGGCAGGTTGCGCGGCTCGGCGCCGTCGTCGTTCTTGACCGCGAACTCGACCGCTTCGATCCGGCGGAAGTAGTCGTCGTTGATGGTGTGGAGCAGCCCGGGGACACCGGCGGGCGGCGCTCCGAGGTAGACGGCGAGCTTGCTGATCAGCGTGCCGATCAGATCGACCGTCTCGATGTTGTAGCGCTCGACCAGCTGGTTGATCAGGACGCGCTCTTCCGCGTTGACCACGGTGAACACCACGAGGGCCCGCGACTCGGCGGCCTTCTCGAGGATCGACTCGAGCTCGCTCTCCAGGCGGACCCGCGAGAACAGGCGGATCTGGACCGGTTCGCTGAACTGCAGCGTCGCCGCGCGAACCATGCGCTCGGCGGTCTCGCCGGTGGCGTCGCTGATGATCATCACCGTCTTCATGGGATGACGGCTCTATAACACAACCGGTTAGATCGGCTCGATCCCGATCCACAGCGGAAAGCCGCGCGTCTGCGCGAGCTCGCGTGCGGCCTGGACCTTGGATTTGGCGTCATGTGCGCGGAACCGCCCGACCACCCCGCGACCGTCGCTGTGCGTCTGTTGCGTGCGCGCGATCGCCGCGTCCTGGGCGAGCCCGAATGCACCGACCAGGAGCTCGACCACGAAGTCGCCGGTCGTGTAGTCGTCGTTGCGCAGCACGATGTGGACGTCGCCGAGGTCGATCGTGTCGAGCGTTGGAACCGGGCCGTGGACCAGCCGGAACAGGATGTCGAGGTGCGAGACCTTCGCGGCCTCGAGCACGGCGACGGCGTCGGAGTCCTTCAGGTAGGCCCAGAGGTCGACGATGCTCGGCTTGCGCTCGGCGTGCCCGGCGCTGTGAAACGCGTAGGCGTAGATCAGGCGGACGCGCTCGGTGACGCCCGTCGAGATCGGGCGAGGCGTGTCGAGGGTATCGAGGATCGCGGCCTCGAAGGCGTCGGGGTCGGCGCCGGTCTCGCGCAGCGCCTCGATCACGCGCTCGTTCTGGACCAGGCCGTAGAGGATGTGGACCGACGACAGCGCGTGCCCGCGCGTGACCGCCTCGTGCTGGGCGACGTGGAGCGCGACCTCGGCATCGTCATCGAACGCAGCGGGCAGCTGGGCGTACGAGCGCCCACCGAGCCGATTCCCTCGCGCCTGGTACCACCACAACCCGCCTGCCCCGGCGGCAGCGGCGAGGGCGAGGAGGACCGCTTCCATCTCCGAACTGTGTCGGGGATCGCGGGTGTTGTCCAGGCACCGACAGGTGTCGCTTTCGCGGAGACAGCTGCGCGACCCGGCAGGACGGCTTACGGATGATCCATGTTGGTTCGACTCCTCCAGGCCGTGTTCGGGATCCCCATCGCCCTGGCGATCGCGGCGCGCGCCAGCGCCTCGAGCACCGTGTTCACGGCCACCGTGATCAGTGCGACGGTCGCGCTGGCGATCGCGGTCGTGATGGTGTTCGCGGCGATGGTCGTGAAGCGGCCGCTGAAGTCAGGCGACGTAGTTCCCGAGGCGCGTGTCGTGGATCGCCGTGGACGACTCAGACCACGCGGAGCTTGACCAGCCGAGGCGCGTGATCGACGACGCGCGGACACTCGGGGTCGGGCGCCGCGAGCGAGCCGGTGACGTGCGACGACACCACCTTGCAGCCACCGCGGCACAGCGCGTGGTACTCGCAGCTCGCGCACGGCTCGGCCGCCTCGCGCCACGTGCGGAACGCCCCGAACGCGTCGGGCGCGTCCCAGTACGCGGCGAGCTGGTCGACCTTCGGCCGCTGGTCATCGAGCGCGGGCGGCGGCGCGGCGAAGCTGCACGCGGTGAGCTGGCCACCGGGCTTCGCACCGACGAGGAAGTCGCCACCGGTGCAGCCGTAGACGCAGAGCTCGGCGAGCAACGCGCGATCCGGCCGATGGTGCGCGAGCATCGGCGTGTACGAGCAGTCGACCTTGACGCGCACCGCGTGGCGCTTCGCAGCGGCGAGGATGGTGGGCAGGAACGCGCGATGCTGGGCGTCGGTGCAGCGCAGCTGATCGTAGGTGCGCGCGCCGCGCCCCGCGGGCTTGAAGCGCAACAGCTCGATCTCGGAGAGCCGACGCTCGGCGGCGTAGGCGAACAGCGCGTCGAGCTGGGCGAAGTTGTCGCGCGTGACGACGACGTTGATCCCGATCTCGCGCTTGATCGCCCGCAGGCGCCGGATCGCCGCGTCGGCGCGGGCGAACCCGTCGAAGCCGCGGACCTTCGCGTAGGCATCGCCGAGCCCGTCGAGCGAGACGTTGATCTGGCCGAGCTTGTCGGCGATCGCGATCAGCTCGTCGAGGCCGGCGAGCCCCGACGTGGTCAGGTTCGGGATGATGCCGCGCGCCCGCGCGTGATCCGCGAGCTCGCCGAGCCACGGCAGCACCGCGCTCTCGCCCCCACCGAGCGCGACGTGGAACACGCCGGCGTCGGCGAGCGCATCGATCGCGCGCTTCCACTCCTCGAGGCCGTACTCGTTCGGCGCACCCTGCGGCGACGCGCCGGTGTAGCAGCCCTGGCAGCCGGCATCGCACTTGTTGGTCAGCTGGAGGTGCGCCTCGAGCGGCGCGCTCAGCACGTGATCGCCGAGGGCGGGCTCGGGCCCGTGCCACGACTCGGCGACGCCGATCGAGCGCGCGTAGTCGCGATCGACGAACACCAGCGCGCGAGGAGCGATCAACTGGACGATCGCGCCGAACCGCTCGACGCGGATGCGCCGGGGAGGTTGCGAGCGGGCCGCGCGAACCCGCTCGATGCCCGACGCGATCGCATCGAGACCTCGCCGGGCGATCCGCGCGAGGCGAGGGATCACGACGTGGGCTCGGCCGGCTTCGGATCGGCCGGCTTGCGCCAGCGCAGCAGCGCACCGACGAGGGGCGTCACCATCGCCAGCGCGGTGGCGCCGACCAGCAGGAACGTGACATCGACGCCGAGGCTCGACGAGTTGGGGTTCATCCCCCACTTGATCGCGAGGATCTTGCCTCGAGGCCGGCGCATCACCCGACTCTAGCCGATCGCCCCCCACGGCTGCACGCTGTAGTGTTCGACGGGGACGTTGTTGACGCTCGCGATCACCGACCCCTCGAGGGCCTCGCGCGACAGCAGTGCGAAGACTTCGGTGGCGGCGTTCCGGGTGTGCTCGGCGTCGTCGAGCGCCAGGTGCACGTGCAGCGTGGTGTTGTCGATCCCGAAGCACCGCAGCCACCCGCCGGCGAGCGCGGCGAGCTCGGTCTCGGTGTCGATGTGCTCCCTCGCGCTGAACAGCGCGCGGTCGAGCATGGGGCGATCGCGGAACTGAAAACTGCCCGTGTACCGGACGATCGGATGCGTCATCCGCGGGACGCTACGCAGGCCGCGTGTCAGATCGGTGCCAGCGCGGCGTCAGCTCCTGAACGTTCCGCGCTCCGGGCGTTGGCATTGGAGGCCGTGACGAACGTAGAGTTCGACGATGGGTTGGTTCGGGAAGAAGAAGCCGCCGGCGACCATCACGCACACCCAGACGTTCGAGCTCCGCAACCCGCCGCGCGCGGTGCGCATGGACGTCGTCGAGGAGATCGATCAGGCCCTGGCCCGCGTCGGTCGGACCGAGGTCGTGCACGCGATCGATCCGGGACGGATCGTCAGTTTTCGGGACGGTGGGCCACCGGTGTGGAGCGTCGCGCTCACCGAGGTTGCCGCGCACGTGCCGTACACCCTGCTCGTGACCTACGGATTCTCCGGTGTGCTGTCACCCGAGCCGGAGCGGCAAGGCATCTGCTACGAGTTCTCGCTCGCGGTCGGTCACCAGTCGCCCGTCCATCCGTGGGCGGTCGCGTTGCTCCGGCATCTCTGCCGCTATCAGCTGACGAGCGGCAACGAGCTGATGGTCGGCGACGTGATGCCGTGTCACGCACCGATCACGCACATCCCGTTTCCGCCGGAGCACCACGCGGCGATGCCACCGACGAACACCGACAGCCTCGTCGTGGTGAACGATCCGGTGCTCGGCACGATCGCGACGCCGCACGGGGCGATCGCAGTGCGCCGCCTCGTCGGCATCACCACGCAAGAACTTCGCGTGATCGGACCGGAACCCGCGGCTCAGCGCGAGTCGATCTACGGCGAGACCAATCCCGATTTCATCACGTTCCTCTAGCCCGCCTTCGGCGGAGCCGCGGTGACGACGATCCGCTCGCGCTTGCTCACCACCACACCACCCGGCGCTTCGACGGTGACAGCGAACAGCACCGGCTCGTGGACGTACAGCTTCGGCGAGATCTTGACGACCACCTCACCGTCGGGCCCGACGTCGAACACGCCGCCATCGACGGGATACTTGTCGTCGCGATCCTTGTCGAAGATCCACAGCTGGTACTGCAGCACCTTCGGATCGTTGGTCGCGAGCCCGGTGAACCGCATGTAGCCCTCTTGCTTCGACGGGCTCCACACCACATCGCCGGCGGCGCCCTTCGCCGCGACATCCGGCGTCGCCGTCCACGCGAGCGTCTTGACGTCCTTCGCGGACTCGAGCAGCGTCCGGCGCGCCTGCGAGGGCGAGGGCGTTGGTTTGATCGGCGGGTCCTGGATCACGACCTTCTCGACGACCTGCGCGTCCTTCCACAGGTACGCCCCGATCCCGACGGCGATGCCGGCGGCGGCGGCGAGGTACGCGATCACCATCGGGGCGCGCGAGCGCCTGGCCTGCGTGATCGGGATGACCGGCGCGTCCTGCGACGGCTTCGCCGGCTCGACCGCGCTCATGATCGTCGACAGCGTCGACGGTGCAGCAGCGGGCGCGAACTTCTGCGGCAGCACGCCCGGCAGCGTGGTCGGGATCGTCATGCCCGAGGGCCGCACGCCCGCCGCGAGCAGCACCTTGTCGGCGACGCCGGCGGGCATGTCCTCGTAGCGGATGGTCGCGATGTCGATCGCGGCGGCCGCGAGATCGAACGACACGTCGTCGTCCGCACCGAGCTCCGCGAGCTCCGCGGCCTCGCCGTCGGAGAGCCCTTCGACAGCGCGCTGCATCAACAGCTCCTGCGCTCGAACTGCCTCGGCCTCGTTCAACGGACGCTTCACGACTCCTCCGACTGTACGCCCAGCAGGGCTGCTCGGATCGACATCAACCCGCGGCGGGCGTGGGCCTTCACGGTCCCAAGCGGCATGCCGGTTTGCGCTGCGATCTCGTTGTGAGACATGCCACCCGCGGTCGACATCAGGAGCACCTGGCGCTGCTCGGGGCGGAGCTGGTCGAGGGCGCGGGCGGCCTGGTTGGCCTCGGCGCAGGTATCGGGACCGGAGTGGTCGGAGGCGACGGCCGGGAGCTCGTGCACCGGATCGATGGTGGGGCGGCGGCCCCGCGTGCGCTTGCGGTCGATCAGCCGGCGGCGCGCGATCATCGCGACGAACGCACTCTCGGTGGCGATCCCAGGATCGAACCGGGCGGCGCTCTTCCACAGGTCGAGGAAGATCTCCTGCACCGCGTCCTCGGCATCCGCGCCCTCGAACCGGCGCGCGATCGACCAGACGAGCCCGCCGTAGCGCGCGAGACATTCCCGCACCGCGTTCGGGTCACCTGCCGCGACCCGGCCGAGCACGGGCTCGGTGATCATCGCTTGCGCGTCAGGCTCCATCTGCGGTGCGGACAGTAGCATTCAGCGCACCGAGCACGCCGCGAGCAGGCCGCCACTGTTCGCGTTGTCGACACACAGCAGCACCCGCAGCGGATTCGCCGCCTGACCGGTCTTGTTGCCGATCGCGAAGGCCGTGGCGATCGCCCCGGCGGGCAGGCCGACGTTGTGGATCGTCAGGGCATCGCTGCCCGCGTTCGCCACGCGCGCCGAGACCGCCGCACCCGCGAACGGATCCGCCTCGAGGTAGCCGAGCGAATCGATGCCACCGTGGACGGCGATCTTGCCGAACTCGACGTTGCCGAACAGGCGGATGAAGCCGGCACCAGCACCGAGGCCGACGTCGACGTTCGGGGTCCCGGGTGACGCGTGGATGAACCGGAGCTTGCCCTTGGTGGAGGCGACCTCGGCGCTGTCGACGAACACGCCGAGGCGGAAGCGCGGATCGGCGATCGCCGCGCCACTGCCGTCGAGGACGCCGAGCGCCGCGACGGTCGCGACCAGGTTTGCGGTCACCGCGATGCCCTTGGTGTCCGGCGCCGCGGCGTTCGCGCACGAGGTCTCGGTCGCCGCGATCACGCGCACGTCGTACGACGCGACGGGGAGCTCGACGTAGGTGGTGACCTGCGGATAGGCCAGCCCCTGGCGGGCGTTCAGCGACGACAGCAGCGGCGTCGCGGCCGCCAGGTCGCCACCGGACGTGACGAGGCAGACGTCGACGGCGGGTGCGTCCGGAGACAGGTGCGCGATGCGGACCCGCGCGCGCTCGGGCGCGGCACCGGTGATCGCGCACTCGGTCTCGAGCTCGTGCGGCGCGCCGTTGTCGTTGCAGATCAGCACGCGGAGCGGCGCCTGCGCGTTCCCGAGCTCGCCGATCGCGAACGCGGTGGCGATCGCGCCGGCCGGCAAGCCGACGGGCTTGACCGCGATCACGTCGGCGGTGGTGCCGCTCGCACGCGCGCTGAGCTCGATCTCCCGCCCGTCGACGGTGGTCGCGAAGTAGCCGTTGTCGTGGGCGCGCGTGCCGCCGTAGGGGATGTCGGCGAACACCGTCGTGAACGCCACGCCACCGCCGATGCCGACGTCGACGTTCGGCGTGCCGGGCGACGCGTGGATGAAGCGGAGCTTGGCCTGGCCGGCGGCGACGTCGGCGTCGTCGAGGTACGCCCTGAGCTCGAACGGCTGCACCTCGCCGTGCGAGAGCAGGCCGGTCGCGGCGATCGTCGCCGTCGCGCCTGCGGGGAGCGCCGGCAGGTTGGTGACGTCGGGCAGGCCACCGAGCGAGGTCGCGCAGTCCTTGCTACCCGGCGCGACGAGGCGGACGTCGTACTGATCCGGCGCGACGTCGAGGTACTTGGTCACCTTGCTGTACGACAGGCCGGCGATGCCGCCTGCGGTCGCGAGCACCGGGCCCGCGAACTCACCCGTGCCCGCAGGGGCGAGGCAGAAGTCCACCGCCGGTGCATCCGGCGAGAGGTGAGCGACGCGAAGGCGCGCGGTGGGTCCACCATCCTGTTCGAGGTGGGTGGCGCAACCGGCGACGAGCGACAGACCGAGACCAAGCGAGAGAGCTTTCATCGAGCCTCCGACAGCAGTTGCGAGCGAGCCGGCGTCCCGTTGATCCGGGTCGCAGCGTCGCTCGTACTGACCACTTCGCCGGCTCGCGAAGACTGGACGCAGCGATCCGACGATTTTACGTTCGGTCTGAAAACCGCTGCAGATCTCGAAGCTTGCGGGGCTCGATCGAAGTCACTCCATCGTGGCGGTGTAGCGGAAGTGGAAGTCCTCGCGCTCCTCCGGCTGGATCACCTTGGCGTTGGGCAGCGCCTTCAGCTTCTTCTCGGTCGCGGGTTCCATCTGCGCGCGGATCTCGAACGACGCGAGATGGGCGAAGGCCTTCTTCGCGGCCACGAGCGGTTTGATCAGGTCGTCGTCCAGCTTGCCGCCGCTGATCGTCAGCGTCTGGAGTGACTTGAGCAGCTTGCCCTGGGCGAGCGCGCCGAACAGCTCGGCGGTCCACCGCGGCGATCCGATCGAGAGGTGCGTGAGCTTCGGGCTGAAGCTCGCGTCGAGGAGGGCGCGCAGGCCCGCGGCCGTCACCTCGCAGTCGGGCCGGTCCATGCCCATGCCTTCGAGATCGGACGCGGAGAACGTCGACGGATAGCGCTCGGTGTCCTCGGATTCACCGTCCTCGTCGTAGTCGAGCTCGTCGGGCGGAAACATCTCGTCGACGAGGCCGTGCTCGTTGCCGCCGAGCCACAGCGTCAGACGCTCGAGCTTCGGCAACTTCGAAGTCGCGACCGCGGTCATCACCTCGTCGTTGCCGTCGGCGAAGCGGATCGCGAGATCGGTGAGCTGCGGCAGGGAGAGCTTGCCGGGCTTCTTGGGGTGGAACCCGGTGAGCTCGAGCGCGGTGAGCTTCGGGAACGTCGACGACACCTTTGCGAACGACGGCATGTAGACGTAGGCGTGCGCCATCGAGGCAGGCCAGCCACCGAAGCCGACGCGCGTGATCCGGTCGGGGATCGACTTCGCGAGCTTCTCGAGATCGGTCCACGGATCGACCATGTTCTGCGTCGACTGGCTGTAGTCCTGGTACGTCGTGAACGTCGCCCGATACGGCGAGATCACCAGCGTCTCGACCATGTGCGAGACCGGCGAGTCGAGGAACGACTTGAGCGCCTTCGTCATCACCTTGACGTCCGCGTCACTCGCGATCACGGCGCGGCGCACGAACCCGTGGTGCCAGTCGAAGTGCGAGCGCGAATCGTTCGCCGCCTCGCCGAGGATCACGGGGGCGTTCTCCTTGAGGTGCTTGTCGGCCTGCTTCTGCAGCGCCGCCGCCTTCTTGGGATTGGTGGCAGCGCCGTGCTGCAGCACGATCAACTCGCCCCACGGATGCTCCTGGGTCTGGAGCCAGTCGGCGAGCACGAGATACGCGGGATCGTCGGCGAGCGGCTTGAGGTTCGACAGGTGGCGCTTGAGCTCCTTCTTGTCGAGCTCGGGGCCCTTCGGCACGTCGCCGCCGGTCTGGACGTAGCCCTCCT
>Ga0075163_10003091_pt1 | contig 22431 bp, 42 predicted proteins | sample JI1023141ADNA_FD_71478 | JGI IMG/M metagenome (GOLD analysis project Ga0075163, IMG submission 71478) | Wastewater effluent complex algal communities from Wisconsin, to seasonally profile nutrient transformation and Carbon sequestration -... | ecosystem: Engineered > WWTP > Effluent > Algae... | reverse complement strand
TACATTATTGTTATGTCAAAAAAATAAAGATAAGGATTATCAAATGAAGAACCCTGACTTAGTTAACATGAAAGAATTCGCTAAAATAATCGGTATTAATTACAGTTATCTAAGTCAGCTCTGCTTAAATATTCTAGACAAAGAAAACGTCACGGCCACTTCGCCGCGTTTCTACCATGGCTTGCAAATCCCTTATCCAATCGGTCGTAACTTCTTTGCAACGAGTAAAAAGTGGGAGAGGGCAGAAGTAATGCGCTTTAAACAAGAGTTAGACGAGCACGACGCCAAAACCCTCGAATAAGGGGGTTTTAAACCTGGCGAATTCGACACGTTTAAAAAAGTACAAGCGTATATTTACTTTCTGCGTCTAGATTGAAAGCCCAAACTTCAACCCCTTCTAGCTGATAAATTTGATCTTCACATATGCCAACGGGCAAATCCCCATGTTCCTCTTTAAGCTTCTCTAGCTCTGCTATTAATTCGCTAATTTTCATTATAAGCCACTTAAGTTACATCAATTGAGCTTTTTGGCACAAGTCTTAAATGACTTGAATTGTCTACTGGGTTGTGCAATCTCCAGATAATTAAACGCGGAGACATTTCGCCATCTATATACACTTGCATATCTCCATTTTCTTTTATCTGCTTTGCTAATTTTTCAATTAATTCGCTAATCTTCATCTATTGGCTTCTCATATTAAACATTATGATAAATTAACAAACGATTATCATCTGAAACCTCGAGCATTATATCATCTGTCAATTCTTCAAAAGTGCTTAATGCGTCTACTTCAAGATTGCCGTATTCTTTTTCAATTTCTTGTAGTTTTTTAATCAATTCGCTAATCTTCATCATCGGTCACTATCTTAATATCTGGTTCGTTTTTTGCATACAAACCAACTGCATCGCTAAAAAGAATGATAGACTTTTTATGGTGCGTGGCTAGCTTAATCACAAGAGATGTCCATGCTTTTTGATACTTTTCATACTCGCATTCGATATCGCCATATGTCAGCTTTGCTTTTTCTAATATTTCAATAACTTCGCTAATCTTCATCACTGCTTCCGAAAACAGATATCTCACTTTTTACTAAAACCAGTTCAAGGACAGTAGAAAATTCATCGGGACAGCAAAGAAACTCACCCATTGGCCTTCCCTTATATCTTATCTGTAGCCTGTCGCCTTTTTTTAGCTCAACAAGATTAATGACTAAAATCTCAGGTGTATCACTCATCACTGCTTCCCAAAACACTTCCCAAAACAATGCCCTCGTTTTTTCTTAACTTTCGTTTCTTGCTCATGCTGAGCTGTCTCATCATCGCTGTGCTCGCTATGCTCAACTTCATATGTTTGTGTCTTAGTAACTTTATAATGCTTCGTTAGCGTCTTATGCTTTTCGTCTTTGCTTAAAACCTTGTCGACATTTTGAGCTTCACTTTCATAAGCTGCTTCTGGCTTTGCTTCTAGCACTTTATCTAATACGCTTAGAGCTGCGCCGCTAATCATTCCTGCGTCCATATGCACCCCCATAAAGTTATATGGCTACATAATCAGTGTAGGCGCTTATACCACATTTTACAAGCCTTGTGGCCGAATTCGGTTTAGTCATAACCGAAATAGGCTTGTTCGGTTAAATAAAGCTGGGCGGAAAATTTCCGCACAAATCGCACAAGGGATTATAAATCCCTGGTCGAGCTATGTATTTCGGGGGTTCATGGCTCCACGGGCGTAAAATGGGCGCACTAGGTTAATGTATATCGTAATAAAAAGAATCCTCTGAAAAATCAACCGCAAAATTTTCTCTAGGTCTCTGTTTAAATCTGCTTTTGGGTTTTTTAATCAACTTAACTTCGCCAGTTCTTTGTAATCTTGTATAGTGCATCTGACACAATTTTTTAGAATAACCAGGTTTGTTACACCCTTCCATCATGCAAATGCCGTGAAATTTTCTTTTTCTTTCTTCTTTGCTTTGAGTTGCGCGCCTTTTTTTATCGTAACAAGGCCGACATAACCCTTTAATAGCTGAGGTTTTTTCGCACGATTCAGTTTCGCATTTTTTTTCACTAAAGCCGCCTCTATATCTAATATAGTTGTAATGTTTGAGGCAATATCCTTTGGAAGCTGGCGGTAAATTACAGTTATTTTCTAAACACATATTTTTTGCTCTAAAGCACTTAAAGTCTTGAATTTGTTACTAATTTTCATTTTTTAGTAGTAAATTAGGGTTTGCTCTGAAGCACTATATCATCGTCAATTCGCCATACTTATATAAAAATAGATTGTCTCTTACGTCAGAATCTAACAAGTTATGAAACTTTTTGAAAATTAATTCTGGAAGCTCGCACATTGTTGAGGGGTGAAATATGACTATTATCTGTTTAAACCTTTCAACCCTAAAAACAAGTTTAAAACCTTTTTGACCAAGCATATAATAAACAAATTGCTCTACTTTTAGGTCAATTAAATTTAAACCTCTGTCTGATCTAATTATACAATTTAAATATTCAGCGGATTCGTTTAGAAAAAAATCCATAGTAAACAAGCTAGCCATTTAATGTAAACCTATTCACACCCATAATCATCTAAAATCTTTCTGCATGCTTGTTTTAGCTTAATAGCTTCGGCTTCTAAGTCGCTTATGAATTTTAAGTATCCGAGCGTTAATACAAAATTAACCCGCCATTCTTCTTTAGCAATGTTCTCGTTGAACTTTCTAAACTTTTCGATGGTTTCGCCGGGGCATTTCATTTAGATAAATCCAAATCAATTAGCTCATAACCCAAAGTTTTTAAACAACGGTCAATAAGCGCAATAGGTAGACGTTCCCACTCTTCGTCAGAAACTTCTCTGTCTTCCATTAGATAGCCTTCATTATTTCTTTCTTCAATTTGAAAGGAGAGTTTAAGAGTATTGCCGTTTTTAAGCTTCAGAATCATTTTTTCCTCCAAAATTGGGTCATAGTTTCTTTTGGAACCGTCACACACATTTGACAGCAATAACAAAAGTCCCTCACAAGAATAAAATTAGTAAACCGTCCGCGCGCCCTGTAATGAAAAAATATAGACTCTTTTAAGCTTAAGGTCATAAATATAGTTTTTTATTAAAAAAACCGTTCATAATTCTAAACAACTGTTTATCTTTTAAAAATTGCGCCACTTTAACCCCATGAAGCCACTTATAATATTCGTGACGCTCAGAGAGTAAGGCGTCTTTAAACTTTTCTATCGTTTCGCCAGGGCATTTCATTTATATTCAGGTCGACATATTAGTATAAATTCTTCATCGGGTTGATAGCTTCTACCTGATATTTCAAAACGTTTAATATTTTCAACTGAATAATACCCGTCATAAATGCCATCACTAAAAGTTTGATAAGTTTTAACTTCTAAGTCCCCATGATTTTTTTTTAGCTTAAGCAATCTCTCAACCATCTCAGATATTTTCACTTTAAAGTCGCTGCGTCTACTGTCTCAACTGAAAACTTAGGCACGTAATCATGCGCTATGCTCATTTGAGCCTGAACCATTGCTAGTCTTAGATACCTCATAGCAGCCGAGCGGTCAGCAGAGGAAGGCGCTATTTCTAAAACTTTTTTACCTAAATCATAAAAAGCTTGTGCTATCTGTTCAAAATCTTCTACTTGCTGTTTGCAAATTGAGTTAGGCTCTTTAAATCGGCTTAATTCTTTTTCGTCTTGTGCGTTCATTTTAATTATCCTTACGTATTAATTTTTTTATTTGGTCGACCGGACATTCTCCATTGCACACAGAAACCACGGCTATTAATGCGCCAATGGCGGAGCCTATAGGCCCAGTAATTGTTGGTGAATTTTGATTTGTTCTAGAGTCTAAATCTCTTATAAGATCTAAACAAAACTTTTCTACTTCATAAACTGTAACGTCTTCGTGGCTCATTTTTCACCTAATTTAATTTTTCTGTAAACTTATTAATTGCTTTAACTGAGTCATGTCCAGCGCAATAGGCAAAAACAGCAAAAAGGGCAACTACGACTTCGTTTTCTTTTTCTGTTGAGCTTTCGCTGTAATGTTGAATTCCGCTAGCAATAAAAAGCATGACGTCTTTAAGTGTAACGTCAGGGGAGGGTTCAAATTCCATAATGTCTCTCTTTTAATAATGCCCATCGCTATTTTTTTGTGTTAGAGGTGTGAATCTTTAACTCACGACGGGCGCGAGCATAATATCATAATCGCAATCATTTGACACATTTTAATTTATCGATTTTCAGATAGTCGGTTATGAGCGCCTTAGCGTCATCAAATCCATATGCTGTTACGACTTTATAACCCTGTTGTTTCAGCTCCTCATGCATCTCAACCTGATTTTTCTGCAAGTGCCCCTTAGGTTGCTTCATCTCAACAAAAAGCCCGTGATGGCCTTGGCGTGCGACTGCGAGTGATAAGTCAGGCATTCCAGGAACTAGGCCGAGTAACTTAAGCCGAGCCATTCTAGCAGCGCCGACGTTTTCCCCGTTTGCGATGACATAGAGCAGTTTTTTAAAAGCAGGGTACTGATAGCGAAACCATGTAACTACACTTATTTGGTGCGCTTCTTCCAATCTTTTTGCCATAAAGCTTCCTTACTTTAATTTATGATTATTAAATCTCTGTCCCTAGTTTAGCCTTGGCGGGGTTTTCTCGATATGCTTTGAGCAAGTCGCTTCCGAAATGCTTAAACCCGTTCTTGTGCACATAAAGCGTGTTAGCCTGTATGTACCTAAAGCCGTACATGCAAACCAGCTCATCAAGCCGACTCAGGCTTATGTGAGACCGCTCAGCTAAGCGGCTTAGGAATTTATCGGGGAAGTCTGCTGTCATTTACTAATCCCATTTTTTCTAGTTTATCAAGAAGACTAATAGCGCTTTTTCTAACCTCTTTTAAACCGTTATTAACATAATCAATTAGTTTTTTATTGTTTAAGCCAAGCTTTTCACCTTCATTTAAATATTCTGCTGCTGTGGTTCCACGAACATCAAGAGTAAAAACGCTCCCGTCTTCAAATGTAATTGTTTTAGCTTTTTCTTGAAATGCGATCTCAACTAGATGTCTAACGACTTTTATTTCATCTAAGTTTTTAAATCTAAGCGGCCTAGATGCAATTTTATTAAAATCATCTATGTTTTTTAGCGCTAGAAAAATTAGCTCCTCATCTAAACATTCGTCTTTTTGCTCAAGTAAAAGCATAACTATACCTCTTAATTAGTTAATTGAATTTCTATTGATAATCTCTCGTATTTTTTTCAGCTCAAGCGCGGCTAATATCTTGCATTTTTCCTTTTCTTCTTCAGTCATCTCAATAACATTAAATGGCTTAAATGATGCGTGTTTACCGGATTGAATCTTATCTCGTTGCTTAACTCTTGCTATTGCAATGAATTTTTTAGTCAAGCCTCTGATGTTGTTTATTTTTGTTGAGCAGTTTTGCTGTCTATGTATTGCCTCAATTACTTCTTTCTTGCCTTCATTTTCCAAACCAGAGCCATCTAAGAGCGTTTTAACGACTGGTCGGTACTTTGGCTCTACTGGTTCGTAAATCTCTTCTTTGACGGCTTCCTGCTCAATGTAGGGAAGCGCGTTGCTTTGTTGTGCCGCGTATTCTTCAAAACATTGATTATTAAAATCAAATCTCTCACTTTTTGAACATATAATACTTAAATCTAGATTAGATCTAATATCTTCTTTATGTACTCTGGATGGAGGCTGAGAGGCCACGTGAGAGTAGGTGATTTGACCGTTTAGCTCCGCCAATAGCTCCGCCACCACCCCTAAAATCCTTGGGTTGTTTGCCGATTTTGTCTTATCGATAGCTACTTTTGCCTTTAGTTGCTCATGATATTGAATGAACCCAAGGCCGTTTAAAGTTGGGCGCCTGTATTTGCCCCTAAACTTTTCTTTTCCATGCTGAGGAAGATTTACCCTTTCGGTATCTTCTATGTATCCCTTTTCGTAAAGTTCAGAAAAAGCCCTCTCTATCGAGCGAACCGAGGTCTTAATGGGTTTGGATTTTTTTGACCATCGACTAACTATCTCTGCTGGAGTATATCCGTAATCTTTCTGATAAACATTTCTTACGCAATTCATATCACAAAGAAGCATCCAGGCAATAAACGGCAAGCGCTCTGGCTCATTAGTGAACTCTGAATTTTCAAACGCTATATGTTGTATATCAACGTGAAAGCTAGAGGGGTTGCTATGAGAGATCGTGTTTGATATCATTTCTTTGTTCTCTTCGTGAAGGTTGAGTACGTTTCATTGTTCTTTGTTATCATTTTTTTGTTCTCGATTGCTAAGTCGAACATTTTTATTAATTAAGATTTCTGAGGTCTTAATTTGCGTAATTTGTAGCTTTTGAAGTTTAAAAGCAGGGATGCCAATTACGCTTCTTCTTCAAAAACAAATCGAAACCACATTATCAAGCCTTGCTCCTAAGATCAAGATACTCTTTAACTTGTTTGTAAGATTCTTCTTTTAACCAATTTATATGTATATGAGGCAAATAGCCTTTGCTCTCTACGTGAAACTTATAAACCCAGTCTTTTTTAATTTCGTAAAGTGGCATATCAGGCTTTTGCGCAATCCACCCAAAATGAAGAAAAAATCGAATCATACCTTGGTCAAAGGCTTCTAGTTCTTCTTCATTTAGTTTAATTGGCTCTTTATAAATTAAAAAAGATTGATAGATTTGTTCGTTAGCAAAATCAAGCATAGCCTTTTTATGCTCGCTAGCTAGGTCAATTGCCAAGCAAGTTAGCTTAAGCATCAGTCTATTTTTTTTACAATAAGCTTGTGTAATTTTAACCGGCTTTAGTTTCTGCTTTTCTTTCCAAACTTCTTTCTTGATCTGTTTTTTTGTTTTTTTAATTTCTGACATAAAGCTTATTTCTTTGATATAATTCAAAATGTGTGTCCATTGTAATAATCCGCTCGGATTGTTCAGCCCCAAACTGGTCTCTCGGAATGGGGCTTTTTAAAGTTAAGTAACTATCGTATATAGTCCAAAAAACGCTACTAAGCTAATCACTGTAATAATTAGCCAAAACCCAAGCACGTGTTTGACTTTGTCTATTTTATAGTTGGATAACTCTTTAAGGTAAGTAATTCGCTCATTCAAATCGTTCATCTCTGACTGCAAGTCAGCTATTTTTTGGTCACTGCTCAAGCTAGCTAATGGATCAGACGGAGAAACAAAAGGGCTTTTGTAATCACTTATTTGAACATTAAATTTTTGCGTTCTGTCGACCGTAGCTTGCCCAGGTCGATTACTTGCTGCCCCGCTAGTACCGCTGCCAACATGCTGAGCACCGCTATTGTAATTTATTTCACAAGCATAAGGACTTCGCATGCGCAAATACTGCTCATGACTCAAAGAGCCGCCATTACCCGCGCCATTTTCCTTCTCTAACTTTCTAATGTATTCGTGCTGAGTCTCATTAATCCACCCAAAAACAGCATGTAGCACTTCTCCTGGCTTTCCTTCGTTGCTCATTCTTTTTTGCCTTTCTCTTTTACAAAAATTACTTCAATCATTTTACCGTTTTCGTCAATGTGCTGACTGATGCTTTCAACCTCAAGCACGATAAAATTACCATCTTCTTTTTGGAACATTATTTTAGAGTCAACTAAATTATTCGTTAATGTTGCGTTCATTTTTAATCCCTTAAAAAAGTAAAAAGGCAGCAGAGAGGCCTACTAAACCGATAAAACCTATTAAACTAAACAACAGGAAGTCGTCTTTGGGCTTTTTCGGAGGCGCACCTAGCAAGCTATACTCTTTGCTAATTTGTTTTTGCAGCTCAACGCAATCACTTATGCGATGTTTTAATTGCACAATTTCAAACTTCAAATTATTAAAATCGGTCTGAAGCTGCCTAACATTTCTACTCGCGTAAGCTTCTTCGATTGTCGAACTGCGGTAGGGGTTAAGCTCTGAGTAAGTCGCTTTAATTCCATCAACACTTCCCGATAGTCTTTCGACTTCTAGCTGCAAAGCATCAACAGAGTATTGCTTGCTCCAAAGCTCGGCAACTTTAAACTCCATCTCAACAAACCGACTTTGAATGTTTTCTTCTTCCTTGATTTCTTCTTCTGTCATTTTAATGCCCTAACGCTTTTCTATGTGCTTCAAAATATTCATTCACTAACGCAGCTCTAGACATGCCACGCGCTGTTGATTCTTTTACAAGATAGTCATTCTCTTCATCTGTAAACCGAACGCCAATACACGCATTACGTGCCCCAAGCCTTATATCGAATTGTCGCTTAGGCCGAGGCTTCTTAACTATCTTTCTTGCCATCTTTAATCCCTCTTTTTTAATATGGGGGAAGTATAAATGATATCTGTTTGATTTTCAATGTTGCAATCAATTATATTGTTTGCTATGATGATTTCACATTGAGACACACGGGAGACCAGCAATGTTAACAGAACAGCAAAAACAGGAAAGATTAAAAGTAGTGACCGGCTCAGACGCTAGCACTATCTTGGGCGTCAATCCCTACACCTCTATTTTAGACTTATATATGTACAAGACCGGCCTAAAAATCGAACCAGACATTAGCCATAGGCCGCATGTTCGGGCAGGTAGTATGCTCGAAGAGGTAGTCGGACAAATGTTTGAACAAGAGACATTTAAAAAGATTATCAAGCCAACTAAAATGTTTGTTCATTCGAAATATGAATGGATGGCGGGAAATATTGACGGATTAATAGAGGGTGAAAATGCAATTATCGAAATCAAAACGGCTAGTCGATCTGATGGATGGGGCGAGCAGGGTGAAAATGTTATCCCCAAGCATTACTTATGCCAAGTCGCCCACTATCTCGCCGTCACAAACGCGGAAATGGCGTATGTGGCAGTTCTTATTAGCGGCTGGGATTTTCGCTGGTACCGGATACAACGCAGCAAAGCTCTTGAGCAAATTCTTATAGAAAAAGAAAAAGCGTTTTGGTTCGATAATGTTTTAGCCGAAATAATGCCCGAACCCCGAAACATGGACGATGTTATTAATAAATTTCGCAATGACACGCTTCAAGAGCCAGTTGTAGCCAATAGTGATATATCCATGGCAATTAGCAATTTACGTGCAGCTAAACGCATGAGAGACGATTTAAATGATAAAATAGACAAATACACAGACGAGATAACCGTCTTTATGGGCGCTAACGATACTTTGCTTGATTCAAATGGAAATGTTGCTATCACTTGGAAAGCGGCTAAAGATTCAATTCACTTTGATAGCCAGGCGTTTATGAAGCAATATCCAAAAGAATACAATGCATTTTTGAAAGTTAGGCCAGGCTCTAGAAGATTTTTAATTAAAGGGGAAAAATAATGAATTACAAGCCACCGGTTAAAGCAGATGTTCAAACTATTTCTAACATGCTTGGAAAAATGAAAGGGGAGTTATCAGCGGCACTGCCAAAACATCTAACGCCTGAACGATTAACCAGAATATCTTTAACTGAACTAAGAAAAGTGCCAAAGTTACAAGGTTGCGATGCATTAAGTTTAATGGCTTCTATTATGCAATGCGCGCAACTGGGGCTAGAGCCAGGCGGTTCATTGGGGCACGTTTATTTAATCCCTTACAACTTAGAGTGTAAGTTTATTATCGGTTACAGGGGAATGATTGAATTGGCCAGGCGGTCGGGTCAAATCGTTTCATTAACAGCTCATGAGGTTTTTGAAAATGATAAATTTGAACTTGAGTACGGGCTTAATGAGAAGTTATCTCATATCCCATGTGACGGAGACAGGGGAGCGTTTAAAGGCGTTTTTGGGATTGCTCGATTAGTTGGAGGTGGCTACCAAACTGACTATATGACAAAAGCAGACGTAGATAAAATACGCGCACGATCGACTAGTAAAAATTCACCGGCTTGGCAAAACGATTACGCGGAAATGGCGAAAAAGACTGTAATTCGCAGACTGTTTAAATATTTGCCGGTCAGCGTAGAAATTCAAAAGGCCGTTCAGAATGAAGAAAAATCTGATTTAGGTATTATTAACTCAAAAGACATATTAGCCGATTTCAATATCTCAGAAGAAAGTTTTAATATAGACACCGACACCGGCGAAATCTTAAATGCACCTTTATCTGAGCAAGAACAAGCTGACATTTTAGCCAGAGAATTAGCGGGGGAGTAGTATGCTAACAATAGCATTAGGCGTTTTTTTAGGATTATTCGTATTCAATCTTATTTTTAATTAAGCAATAAAAGAGGCTGTTTTGATTGCAATAATATTAAACGAAGAATTGTTAAAATTCATTCTTTTATGGGCAATTTGTTCAGTTAGCTTTTATCTTATAATTCAATTATATATTTTAAGATAAATTTTAACTAAGTAAAAACAATAGGCTCAGGCTCATAATACGGGTCTGAGTCATCATCATATTTGCAACTAGTCATTATTAGCGCAAAAGCAGCAGCACTCATAAAAATGAAAATAAACTTACGCAGCGTCATTTTCTAGTTTTTCCAAATGGTCAAATATTAATCTGCCCCTAATTCTGCCAGCTAGAATATCTAGCTTTTGTTCGTCAGTAAAAGAATCATCTTCTTTTAGTCTGATATATTCAGAAAAAATAATTGAATTAACTTTCTCAAGTTCATCTAGTGTCATTATTTTTCCTTGGAATTATAGCTAAAATCTATTTTATCTTTCAGCTCGTCATTATCAAGCTTTAAAAAGTCCTCTGTCACGTCTTCAACTACTGACTCGGCCACTTCTTCAACTTTGTTGTCATTTCCAAGAAATCTAATTGACAAAGCGCCAATGACAAAGGCGCTAATTAAAATAATTAATCCCACGTTCATAAATCCATCTTTACGCATAGCTTCCATCTATTATTTGTTGAAATAATACTACACTTTTATTTATATCAGTTTTTCCCTTATAGCTGTTATACCATCTTTTATGATATTCAGCTAAGCCCATAGCGTCATCTTCAGAGGGGAGGGGCTTTGTTACTTGAAAGAAATCAGCCCTGCATATACATACAGCTAATCGCAAATTCCAAATGACAGGCTCAACAGTAGGGGGGAAATAATCAATGTTACAAGCCGCTGTGATTCTATCGCCTAACTTTTTATTAACTTTAAGATATCTCACAATATCTAAATAAGTCGCATTCTCGCATTGAAAAAAACCAAAGCCGCCGTTTCTTATAGTGCCAATCTGTTTTATATAATTAAATCCGCTTTCAACCAGCCCAGTTCCCAAAATAAGCACTTCAGCCGATTTTGAATATAGCCCAATCATTTCTAGGGTAGGGCGTAAAATAAAATCTCTGAACTGGGAAACGACCATTTTTTATTTTTCCAAATCTACGCGAGTTAGTGCCATGATTGTTCCTTAAATTTGAATTAGTATTGCCATTCCTATTCCGCCACTTCCTCCAGACCCCCCAGAATCGGCCGCAGAGTTACTGCCTCCACCGCCGCCCCCGCCAGACCCAACGCCACCGTTACAGCCATCTCTCCCAGGGCCAGAAGCCGCTGAGCTTCCACCTGTTCCGCCGGTTGAATAATAACCTTGCACATTAGAATCAAAAACAGGGTATGGAAAAATTCTTTTTGGAGAGCCTGCACCGGTTGATATGTTAGGTTGTAAACCAAATGCTGAAACACCTGCTCCGCTTTGCGGGGAATCTGTAGTTGTAATTCCACCACCGCCGCCGCCATTTAAAAAAAGATTATGCACTGGTATTGTACTGGAGACGCTGCCAGTGGTAGATCCGGCCACTCCAGTTATCCCCGCTCTTGTGGTATTTATACAAGGAAAAGAAGTTAGGACGGCACCACCGCCACCACCGCCACCACCGCCGGCCGCCGTAGTTGCTGCCGTCGCGCCACCGCCCGGATTGGTGATTGATAAAGAAACTGTGTTTGATGTGCTGCCTGAAAAACGAACCGCAGTACTTCGGCCGCTTCCTCCGGGGCTACTTGCAGCCCTAGAGGCAACCCCACCCGCTCCAGACGAACCAGGAACAACAGTCAAAGAACCTGGCAATTCAAAAGCTGCTACAAAACTAATATGACTTGAACCCGTTCCGCCACCGCCGCCCCCTGGAGTAACTGATGACCCTAACGCATCTGACCATCCCGAGGAGCCACCCCCGCCTGCGCCGATAGCTACCGTCATTAAAAATTTAGAACTTGGGTTTAAATTAAAATTAATGCTGGTGTCAGTTGCAATGGGATTTATTGAACCTAAAAATATTGTTGTATTATTGTTTTGAATATCAAAATTTTGCATATTTAGATTGCCTGAATAAAAATAATCCCACTGCCACCCCGACCCCCAGCGCCTGCCACCGCGGCCGCACCATTAGTTGCACCACCGCCACCGCCGCCAGAGCCAAAACCACCGTCTCCACCTCTACCTCCAACACCAACAGAAGTATTAGCACCGCCACCGCTTCCGCCGGTTGTATGATAATGAAATAAAGGATCTTGTAATCTTACATAACCATTATTTCCCGCACCTCCACCGGCTACACCGCCCGCAATTGTGGTAACAATGCCCGCACCCGTAATTGCTCCGCCAGCGCTAGTAGTTGTTCCAGCATTAACCCCTCCACCGCCTGCACCACCGGTGCAAAAACATGATGTCGTAGCAGCCGCATAAGTAACAGCACTTCCAGCAGCAGCAGAACCACCCGCTTTTCCTGTTTCTCCTGCCGTAAAAACTAAAATACCCCCTACAGATAATGCGGCCGTCGTTGTTGTTGCCGCAGTTGAAGCACTATTTGCCGCTCCCGCCGTTGCGCCCGATCCAGCGTTACCAGCATTTCCACCATTTGCTAACAAAAATTGATAGGCGTTACCAGTTGTCATATTAGAGCATACATAACTTGCAGAACCCGCAACCCCCGCAGAGGCAGCAGCGCCGCCAACAACCTGGCCAGATCCGCCGGTTCCGCCAAGCCCAGGACGAATATATAATCTGTCAGGCAAAAGAATTGCTGGGAACAATACTTTTGTAACACAACCATTTCCGCCGCCGCCACCTCCACCACCTGCCGTGGCCGCAGCGCTCGCGCCACCACCGCCACCACCGGCACCGCCTCCGATTGCAATAATATAAACCAAAGAAACATTCTTAGGCTTTTCCCAAACCCACCAGTTTACGGTTGAGGTAGTAGACGAAACCCCATTAGTAAATATCCATAGGTTTTCATTTTGAGAAAAAAGATGATCCCCTTGTTGGTACATTAATAATCCCCATGAATTGAAGTGACATTCCACTGCGTATTGGCCGCAAAAGCCGTTACGCCTACGTATATCGCATAACCAGGAGCAATCTGTATATTCAAAGGCAATTCATAGCTCGTCGACATCGCTGTACCTGTTTGGTTAACTGCAATTGCAGCAAGCGACCATTCTTTAATCAGTTGATTATTAGCGGCGGTGCCAACAGTAGAACCGTTATTTAAATAAATTCGCAAAGCCGCTGCACTGGTTGTTGTGCTTCCTGATGTAGAAATAGGCTGACAAATTAATCTTTGTAAAAATGAACCGTAAGTTGCACCAGCGGTAAATACTAACTTAACGTCGGCGTCTGTTCCGTCTTGCGTTGCATCAGCGGCGGTAACTTTAGCAAAACCATTACGAGGGGTTAACGTGAAAATAGGCGAAGTATTAGCTGGCATAATTAATCCTTAATTTGAAAATATACTGTTAGATACAAGATAAACTAATCCGAGGTTGACGCTTCCACCAGGAGCCGCTGCAACGGCATCATCTACATATTCAGTAGTCGCTAGCTTGGTTGAGGAATCCAAAGGACTTTGAGTCGTGCTCGTCACTCCGCTAGCAAGTACGCACGTAGGCGTGTTATTTGATGTTAGTGTGATAAAGTTTGCCGTTACCGCACCGTCAACGTCATAAGCAGAGATTGTTAAAACATCTCCCGCCGTATCACCAGAAGATAATTTTGCTGCGTAAATATTGTTCCAGCGAATTGCTAACGTACCCAAATCATCCGTTACGTCTGTATCGCTAATCAAGCTAGTATTAATTGCAACAGCAGCCAAATTAGACAAAGCAGTGTTAGCGCCAGCACCAGATGCGGACGCCTCGCCCACGGTATAAAATAACGTGCCATTTGTATATATTATTACGGCTTTACCCGCAGAAACTGCCAATGTGGCGGCGCCATCTACTGTTTCAGCGCCATTAGGGTTTATCGTAATCGTTCCAGCAGAATCGTTTCTAAGCGTAGTAAACCAGCCATCGGCTAATGTTGCGGCTGGGTCTAAAGATAAATCAACGCCACCCGCGCCAGTGTATCTGATTACTTTTGATTGGTCTGAAGCAACAGCGGTATAAGCTAATGTTTGTGCATTAACGATTTGCTTTCTAGCCGCTTGAGTAAATGCAGTTGTTGCTATTTTAGTCGAGCTGTCGCCAAAACTTTGAGTTGTACTTGTCACGTCGCCATTTAAAACAGCAGTAGGGGTGTTTCCCGCTGTTACCGTAAAAAAATCAACGTAAGTGGCGCCGTCAACGTCATAGCCTCTGATTTTAAGGGTGTCTGCTACTGTATCGCCGGTGTTTAAAGCTTGAGCGTAAATATTATTCCATCTTATCGCCAAGCTGCCTAAATCATCTGTAATATCTGTGTCTGAGATTAAACTGGCATTAATAGCAACAGCGGCAAGATTACTTAAAGCTTTGTTAGCAGATACCGCGGTGGCCAAATCTGCAATTTGCTGAGCCGTTCCAGTCGATACTATATTGGCGTTTGAAACATCTCGAACAATAACCAAATCGCCAGACGCAATCGTAACGCTTGGATAAGCAGATATATTTGTACTGTTGTTAAATGCCATTTTTAACCCTTATTTTGGGTGATTTTGTTTAATCTTATTTCTAACAGTCATTAATCTGTTAAATTCATCGCTATCATTATCAAAAAACTTTTGCGCTAAGGCGGTGATAATGTAAGGGTCTAGCTTGTCTCTGTATTCGCTTGCTCTTTCTTTTTTCCAGCCAGGTTCGCCAACCTTTAAAGAAACAGATTTGTAACTATTTGCTGCATTATTCGTTGCCATTTTATCCCCTAAACTACCGTTATATTGCCCTGAAGCGCATAAGCTATAAACCCATCATCTACCGTTGTACAAGTTATCGTAATGCAATCGTAAGCATCCGTTGAAGCAGCAGAACCACCAACGCCCGTTGTGGTAACACTTGAACCCACATGGATAAATTGAGAGGCATTTTGAGCTACCAGCCAGCCGCCTGCGCCTTTTCCTAAAATCTTTATAGTATCCCCAAGTGCAGCGGTAGCGGGGAGGGTAAGCGTCACTAAGGCCGCGTTATTTGCAATATAATTTGTATTTACAGACATAGCTTGAGACGTGCCAACAACTTCAACCCATGAGCCGCCAGATGGCAACGGTTGCATAGTAGGTAATGCGCCTGCGCCATTACTGGTTAGAACGTGCCCAGCAGTTCCAAGTCCTGCAATTGGTTGTAGTGGACTGGTTGCAGTGGTGCCCCCGCAAACTACCGCATATGCTGTTAGGGATGAACCGCCAGTACCACCCTGTGCGACGGTGACCGGTTTGCCCGTGTTGGTAGCGTTATTAGTTGCCAATCTGATTCACCCTTAAGCTATTGTAATGTTACCGACGGAGCTAAGCACTTCGAAGCCCGTATCTGTTGTTGTGCAAAGTATCTCGATGCAATCGCCTAAATCGGTTGACGCTAAACTTCCCCCGACACCGGCAGTAGTCGCCATGTTTCCCAGTCTAATTGATTGGGAGGCGTTTTGAGCTACTAACCAACCACCAGCCCCCTTTGCAGCTACCCTGATAACATCGCCTATTACAGCCGTTGCTGGCAAGGTTAAAGTGACTAATGCCGCATCGTTTGAAATATAACCATTCTGCACAGCCATGGCTTGAGACGTTCCAATGACCTCATTCCAAGTAAAGCCAGAGCCTGAGCTTGTTACCACTTCGCCGATGTTAGCAAAAAAGTAACCGCTAGATGTTGTGTCGGCAATAAAACAAGGCACAACATATTGACCGGCGGTAGTTGGCTTGGTCGCAGTTAATTCACCAGGAGAAGAAGGGCTTAAATAATATAAAGTACCCGCAGCAAAAGGAGAGCCAGGAACGCCCGTAATATACCCTTGCTGAGTGACATAAAAATAATCTGTATCTTCAGATGAAACTATACCCACAACTTCAGAGTTTACGGCAGAGTTTCCCTGCGCTTTTGCAAATGTTCCGCCGCTTAACTTCATTACGTCGCCAACGACAAAAGTATGCCCCAAAGACACCACTTTATTGTAAAGCGTACTAGCTACAAATCTTAATGCTGTATTTGCCATTTTTATTCCTTATGATTTGGCTAATCGTTTACAATTAAAGTTCTCTTTTAGCACTTTTTTTTCATGGTTTTTTTATCTGTCTTGATAATGCCCTTGCCAAGCTTTTCAATCTTTTCAGAAGCGGAAACAATTTTTTTTGCTTCCTTGGTATCTTTTTTTAAATGACCACTTGTAACCGTGTATTTCTTTTTCATTTCTTTTTACCTTTTGGCTTTGATTTTCCTGCAACGCTCATTGCTATCGCAATTGCTTGTTTTTGCGGTTTTTTTGCATGAATTTCTCTACGAATATTCTCCGAGATTCCTTTTTTAGTCTTGGCTTTAGCGCCTTTTAAAAGTGGCATAATTTTTTCCTTAAGCTGGGCCGATTTCTTCGGCAATTAGGTTTACAATCCCTTTTCTGAATACGCCAGATTCAGCGGCTCCTGTTGTGGGGTCGCCTGCAAAAACTGTATAGGTAACCGGTAGGGTCGTGCTAGGAGAGTCAATATAATCTCCCCCCCAAAAAGACATACCCACTCGGATTGAGGGTGCCCCATCTGTTACAAAAGAACCATTTCTTTTAATAAGCACTGAGCCAGAAGTAGACACACCAGCTTGAGAAGTAAATTTTAATCTAACTCTACTGGTAGCGCTGGACGGTGTAATAACGCAACTAATTCCTGCTATATCTCCAGAATAAGCGGTACTAGTCGCGGTCATGGTGATAAATGACTGAACCACATTACTTGCAATCCCACCACCTGAACCGCCCCCATTAGGGTTAAAGCCGTATACCTCAAACGTACCGGTTACGATGTTTCCAGATGACATTAAAAAACGAAGCGAGCTTATTGCTTCGGCAGTTAAATAAACGCCGACAGATGTAGAGGTTTGATTAGATATGGCCGAGGCATTTTGAGTGCTTGAGTTTTGCGATTGAAAGGTTTTTTTAAAAGAAGCGTTCAATGGGTCATCTATATATAAAAGCATAGTAGATGGTTGGTTCGCCGACGCGCCAATATTATGAGCTAATTTTATAAAATCCGCCGCCGTGCTTCCACTGCAAAAGACACCCGCGCCAGAAGTTCCATAATTTACCGCATAAGCGTAATCGCTCGCACCTGATTTCCAAGTCGGCGTTGCTCCTGTACCTACTCTTAATGCAAAATGAGAACCACCCGTTTGAAAGGTAAGGTTGTACCCAATAATCATATATCTTGTGTAGGTAGCACTAAACACATTTTCTAAATCAACCGTTGCACTACTAGCTGCCGTCTCTGTAGCAATTTGAACCCAATTACCACTTCCGCCACCAGTTGAACCAAAAGGCAAAGTTAAACTTCTTTGCTCTAATAAGTAACCGCTATCAGCCGCGTCGGGCATAAATACAGGTCTAGAAACTTGGCCATCTGTAACAGGAGCCGTGCTTGTCATGCCACCAAGAGCGGTAGGGGATAGGTAGTAAAGTTCGCCCACATTTAAAGTAGAAACAACAGCCGGTGTGTCAGGAACATATCCAGCCGTTTGTATAACAAAAGTATTAGCGTCAATAATATTAATTAACATACCGACAACTAATGAATTAACAAATGAATCGGCTTGAGCAAAAACATAATCGCCGCTAACGTTATCAATTCGTAATAATTTTCCTAAATCGGTTGGGTCAACAAAAGTATTGGCCTGGGAAATCGTCTTTGTTAAAGCTTCACCGCCACCACCGCCGCCGCTAGATTCTATTTCAAGGCTTCTTTGCTCAAGAATGTAACCAGCAGTTGCTCCAGTCGCTATAAAGACAGGTCTTGTAAATTCGCCAACCGCTGTTGGCTCTGTCGCAGTCATTTCACCTAAATCAGTCGTACTTAAATAATAAACCGTTCCCGCTGTTAATGCGGCAACACTGCCAGAAACATACCCAGCAGTTTGTAAAACAAAATTATCCACGTCTATTACTTCAATAACCTGGCCGACTACTTCCGCGTTTGCTTGAGTCGTCCCAATCGCTTTAACGTAACTAGCGCCGCTTAACCTTACCCAATGCCCTAAATCTAACCCATGACCATTTTGATTAATAGTTCTCTGCAAAATATTTTCAATTTGAACTTCTGGAGAGTCAGGAACCGAGGTAACTACTTGGCCGCGCATTGACAGAATAAAACCGCTGGTCGTTGTGGCGGCTATAAACATGGGCTTTGATATCTCACCCGAGACGCTAGGCTCAATAGTAGTTAAATCACCAGGGGAAGATTCACTTAAAAAATAAACGTCTCCAGCGACTAAGTTGGTTAAGCCTGAAACAGGGCCAATTTGCTGGATGGTGAACACGTCAGGGGTTAAAGGGTCTGCAATTGTCACTAGTCCGACCGCTTCCGCATTTTCCGCAGAATCCGCTTGAGCTAAAGCATAAACAGAGCCATTCAAACGAAGTGCTTGGCCAACTGCAAAACCATGATTAGCTTGAGTTACTTCAATAGAAGCGCCTGCACCAGAGCCGCCGCCGCCGCTCCAGTCAAAAAGTGTGTTGGCGTTATTTCGTAAACCGGCTACTTGGTCACCAGCTACTAAAGAGCCGCCAGCAACGAATTGACTAAACTTTATAGTGCTAGGCATTTCTCAATCCTTAAATTTGATAAAACTCAATCCCAATGTCCGCCGCCGCTGCGCTTATTACATGAATAATATCACCAGCTGAGACAATTTTGGCACTTGGATTTAATATTGACGAGGAAGCAAGTAAAGTATTTCCCGCTGGAACCGCTGCAGTTGCATTAAAGGCTACCCATACTTTTTTGGCAGGTTCGTAACTGAATACTGCTAAATAGTTAGGAGAATGTGAATCACCCATAGAAGAGGTAGAAGGAACGGTGTAAGTTGCCTCTACTCCAGCGCCTAAAGTAGAACTCACTTTAGTATCGGTAGGGAAAGAGCCAAACCCATTTACCCCTTTGGCTGCTGTCATAACATTATAAGTTTTCATATTTTTTCCTTAAATTAAACAATACCTAAACGGGCGTCTGCGACATAATGGAAGGTTACCCAAGACCGAGCAAACTCATTTGGTGCATCGTTTAATGGGTCAATTCTTGGGTCGGCGTTGTCGCCATAATTAGGAGTATAAGTAAATGCCCTATCTCCTAAATTTTCAATCGTCCATTGAGTAATCGCTATTGTATTTGAGTTTGTCGTCGTCGTTACCGTGCCAAGCGCTTTTATAGTGGCGTCAACATAGCCAACCGTATTAGTAGAAGCAGGGTAAATATAAATGTCTGGCGTAACGCTTGATTTAATCGTTCTAAAATCTACGCTAAATGCCCCAGCCTCAAAGTGCGCCTTGTTAGCACTTGGCAACGTTGTAATTTGAGGTCTGTTAATGGCATTAACCGCCGTCGTTGCGGTTCCCGCTATATCAGAATTCTTATAACTTTTCTCATAAAACTGCTCACACTGGCTTATGGTTTCAATCAAAGTCATAGGAGGGGGAGGTGTGGCAATATCTCCAACACACAAGCTAACCGACTTGATGTCTATTATTTTTGTGCTAGTTAGTGACGCAAAGCCCACAACAATAGCAAAATAGGTTGCCGTCGTTGCTAAAGCATTTGCCGACATATCCCATCCACTGAAATTATATTCAGTCATTGTATCGGACAGTGTGAATTTAGCATCGCCTAAAATGCCGCGTGGCACTTCTTCCCATCCCACGCCGTTTAAAGTTGCTGGCTTTCCATCTGCGTCTAGTGTTAAAACGATTGAATTATTGGTGCTAGCGGCCACGTCGGGAAGCGATGCGTCATCGGTTGCCCAGAGACTAACTTTACCAACTAAACCACCAGCATTGTCGGACAAAGCTAGCATATTTACCGCTAAGTTATCAGCTAACAACCGTTTTGCTTCTCTTGCTGGTAAATATTGAATAATAGCCGCTTGGGTTGTGGCAGCAGCCGTAAGTTTTAAAGCCCCGCTTGTTGCTCTAGTTACGCCAACGCCTGAGTTAGCGCTTTGGAATATTATCGTTTGATCCCAAACATATTTAGATTTATTTGCGCCAATTGCCGACTCCGCTACTGTATCCCCCGTAAATTGAGCGGGATTCATTGGAAAGTCCCAGCCAATTAATGCGGTTGGAATAGGCATGGCTTGAATTTTAGGCTGGTAATAATGAAATAGTTGGTCTTTTTGCCTATCAACTGTTTGTTGTTGATAAGGAACCGCGTTTTCATCTGACTCTAAACCTAAAATTTGCAAGCTTGAAATAGTAGACGCGCCAGTTTGAGGCAACTTAATAATAAAATCGATATAACCTACGTCAGAACTGGATGAATTATCAGCAACGTCTAATTGAATGGTCTCAGAATAGTAAAAGGGCGCTCCCGTATTATTAGAGGCCATTAAAATACTTTGCTCTGTTCCTTGGTCAGGTCTGTATAAAAGCTCAATGTCTTGTGTTCCAGTCCCCAACAAAATACCAGCGTTAATATACCCGCCAATGCCAGCCGATACCGGTGACCACAAGCTAGTATTATGATTTAGTCTTTGCATTAACTTTAAAGAATTAATATTAGAGCTAGGCAAGATGGTTAAGGTATAGGGCGCGTTTGTTTTAACCAAATCAGAGCCAGCAATAGGATTTCTAGTTATTTGGACATTAGCCGCGCCTGTATGATCGACTTCAATTGTCCAACCTGGCGCGATTTCCGCTGTTTCAGTTCCAGAGCCGCCCCAGCTTATGGTTAAGGTCTCGCTTGGGTCAAACAAGACGTCAACAAACTGGCCGTTGCTAATCTCATTAGACATCGAAGCATTGCCGGTAGTCACTGGATTTGTGCCGCTTGTCACATTCGGCCAAGCTTGTCTTGTAAATCTTTCCAGTCCATCTTCATCAAATGCGCTAATGTAATAAAGCTCAAGCTCTCCAAATTGATTATAGGGGTAGTAATAAACGGCTACATTATCCCCGTTAGCATTTTGGAAACAGCCAGCGGCATCTAAGGTAATAGGATTTGGCAGTTGAATATAAGTATAATTTGGAGGCGCACCAGTTAACTCAAAAACAGGCTTAGGGTACAAACGATTGTCGTCTTGCCAAAAATAAACCTTACCATTCGCCATGGGCAAGCCGGTATTTTTATCAATAACAGGGGAATCTAAACTTACCGTTGTAAAATATCTTTCGTCTAGTGCCATTGTTTAGGTTTCCTATCTGTTACTTAATGCATCGATTAATTTATTATAGCCATATAAACCAGCGGTTGCCGCACCCGCCCCAGATAAAGCAGGGCCTATATATTTATTTTTAGAGAGCAATCTGTTTATAGGGTATCCAGGATATCTTGCACCCATTATTTCCATAAACGCATCAGATGATTGATTGCCTAATTTTTCAGTCAATCTTTTAGGGTTAATATATCCCTTTGCGCCTGGCCTTAAAGCGGCTTTTCTAATCCAAGGATTTTCAATATAAGGCACAACTTCTTCTCTATACCTTTGTCCAACATCCTGATATCTGCCCCTTAAGGTTAATCCGCCTCTTTCTAGTGATTGGTTAATTGAAAATCTTAAATCATCCCTTGCTTGCTCCGCTGCTCTTAAAGCTCTTCTTTCAATAGAGGTTAAGCCATGCCTATCTTGATATTTTGAAATATAAGAACCTAAATCGCTTTGCATTTGGTGCGCGTTAGATAAAGTTGGGTTGTTTTGAAAATTTCTTAACCCTCTAGAAACTTTAGATGGAGCTGAATTAGTTATTGCATTAACCATTGAATCGCTAATTGGATTTCTTACAGAAGAAATACCTCTTGATTCTGCCTCTCTAAAAATAGAATTGTATTCTCTTGAAAAATCTCTTTTAAGCGTTCTAAAATCATTAACAATCCTATTGCCAATTCCTCTATCAGTGATCTCTTGAATTCGAGACAATGGGCCTAATGCGGCGCCTATTTTTGCGGCGCCTTCTCTTCCGCCTATTGGATTATCTTCGCCAAGCGCATAACCCAGCCCCGCTCCTTTTAATATAGATCCACCAACATTATTAAGCGCTCGACCAATCCTGGGAACCATTCCAAGCGCTTGAAATCCAAGTCCTAT
>Ga0075163_10003089_pt1 | contig 22434 bp, 22 predicted proteins | sample JI1023141ADNA_FD_71478 | JGI IMG/M metagenome (GOLD analysis project Ga0075163, IMG submission 71478) | Wastewater effluent complex algal communities from Wisconsin, to seasonally profile nutrient transformation and Carbon sequestration -... | ecosystem: Engineered > WWTP > Effluent > Algae... | reverse complement strand
CCTCGCCGAGCGGCGGCAGGGTGCGCTCGCAGCCCACGAACGCCACAGCGCACGCGGCCGGCAGCGCGCAGGCGATGAGCAGGCACGGGATTCGCCGCATGGCCGGCGCAAGCTATCGCACGGGGGTCGGCTGTCAACGCAGGAGGGGGCGCCACGCGTATGATAAGACACCCGCCCGTGACGGACGCCGGAGCCCACCACGACGACTCGAAGCCACGCCTGCGCGAGCTGGTCCCGTGCTCGTTCGTGTCCGGCGGCGCGTTGGTGGTGCTCTACGTGGGGCTCAATCCCCGGAACCACGCGCTGCTCGAGCAAGGCTACGCGTTCTTCCAGCCGGAGACGCGGCTCGACGCCTGGGTGCCGCTGTGGACGCCCATGGTGTGGCCCTATTACATGTACTTTCCCCTCATCGCCTCGGCGCTCTTCCTCGAGAGTCGGCGTCGCCAGTGGTTGTACGAGGGTGTGATCGGATACGTGGGGGTGGCCTTCCTGGGGTTCTGCTCTTTCTTGTTCTTTCCCTCGCGTATGAACCAGCCGGACCTCCACGCCTGCGGTACCGCGGCCTGCAAGGCGCTGCAGGCGATGTACGATCTCGACCAGGGCTTTCACGTGTTCCCCAGCATGCACGTGGCCATAAGTGTGTATACTGCACTCTTTTGGCGGGCTCGCGCGCCGCGCTTCTGGCATGTTCCGGGGCTCCTGGCCCTGGCCATCACCGCATCCACGGTGCTGTGCAAGCGGCACTACCTCCTGGATATCCCGGCGGGCATCATGGTGGCGCTGGCGGTGCGACCGCTGGCGGTGGCGGCGGGGCCGCGGGTGGCTCGCCTCATGCGCTGGGCTGCCTGACGCTCGTCGGGCGTGCACCGGAGCGGCATTCCGGGTACATCAATCGCCATGGGCGACGTGAAGATTGCGGTGATCGGCGGCAGCGGGCTCTACGCCATGGAGGGCCTCACCGCCCTCGAGGAGCGCACCATGGAGACCCCCTTCGGGCCGCCGTCGGACTCCTTGCGCATCGGTCGGGTGGGCGCCCACGAGGTGGCGTTCTTGGCGCGCCATGGTCGCGAGCACCGGCTCTTGCCCAGCGAGCTGCCGCATCGAGCCAACATCCACGCGCTGAAGCAGCTCGGCGTGCGCTTCATCATCAGCGTGAGCGCGGTGGGCTCGCTGATGATCACGCTGCCGCCGGGGCTCTTCGTGTTCCCCGACCAGTTCTTCGACCGCACCAAGCGCGATCCCCAGGAGAGCACCTTCTTCGGCGGCGGCATCGTGGCGCACGTGGGCTTCGGGCAGCCGGTGTGCGAGGTGCTGCGCCCGCTACTCGTCGCTGCGGCGAGGGCCGAGGGAGCCAGCTGCCAGGACGGCGGAACCTACGTGAACATGGAGGGGCCGGCGTTCTCGACCCGCGCCGAATCCAACTTCCACCGCGCCATGGGCTTCGACGTGGTGGGCATGACCAACCTGGCGGAAGCCAAGCTCGCCCGCGAGGCCGAGATTGCTTACGCCACCATGGCCATGGTCACCGACTTCGATTGCTGGCACGACGAAGAGGTGTCGGTGGAGGCGGTGATTGCCCAGCTCGGCGCCAACGCCAAGCTCGCGCAGCGGGTGCTCACGCGTGCCATTGCCGCCCTCGACCCGAACGCCGCCGCGCGCTCCCACGACGCGCTGAAAGGCGCCATCTTCACCGCGCGGGAGAAGTGGCCGGAGGCGCGGGTGGCCGAGCTCGGGCCGCTCCTGACGCGCTATCGCTGACCGAGCACGGTGCGAATCCGAGCGCACAGCTCGGCCCGTTGAAAGGGCTTGGTGAGGAAGTCGTCGGCGCCGGCCGTACGTGCCCGCGCCTCCGATCCGGCGTCGCTCAGTGCCGTGACGATCATGATGGGAATGTCGCGCGTGGCGCTGTCGCGCTTCATGCGGTCCGTGACGTCGAAGCCGTCGAGACCGGGCATCATGAGGTCGAGCAGAACCAGATCGGGCGCGTGGTCGGCGATGGCGGCCAGCGCTTCTTCGCCGCTCTCGGCGGTGTCGCTCTCGAAGCCCTCCCACTCCAGCATGATCTTCAAGAGCTCGCGGTTGTCGAGCTCGTCGTCCACGATGAGGATGCGCTTCGGGCGCTGCGGCGCCGGGGAACGTTGGTTGGTGGCGGCCATCATGCTCTGGCGGCTTCGGGCCCGAGCTGCTTGGCAATGGTGGAGAGCAGCTCCTGGTAACGCATGGGCTTGGCCACGTATCCGTCGCAGCCGGCGGCGCGAATGCGCGCCTCGTCGCCCATCATCGCCAACGCGGTGAGGGCGATCACCGGGATGCGACTCGTCGCCGGATCGCCCTTGAGGATTGCGGTGGCGTCGAGACCGTTGATGCCCGGGAGCTGGATGTCCATCAGGATGAGGTCGGGGAGGGCCTCTCGCGCCATCGTCACGCCCGCCTCGGCGTCCATGGCGCCCAGGACCGTGTAGCCCGCCTGCTGCAAGATGAACGCGGCGAGCTTGAGGTTCGCGGCGTTGTCTTCGATGACCAGGATCGTCGTCATGGGTGGGTGATCTTTCGGCCTCCGGCCACCGCCCGACGGACCTCGGTCGTGAATTGCTCGAGCTCGAGCTCGGTCTTGCCGAGTACGCTGGTGACGTAGCCGTTGAGCTTGGCGCGGTCTTCTGCGCTCACGCACATGGCGGTCATGACGATGATAGGAACACGCGCGGTCCGCGGGTTCTTGCGCAGGGCTTCCACCACCTCGAAGCCGTCGCCGTCGGGCATCATCAGGTCCAGCACGATGACGTCGGGGATGCGGCTCTCCACCGCGCGAAGCGCCTCGCGCCCGCTGTAGGCGCGCTCCACCGAGGTCACCACGTTCTTGAGTCGAATGGCCACTAGCTCCACCGCCGCCGGATCGTCGTCAACCACCAGCACCCGCAGGGGGCGCCCGTCGATGAGGGGCAAGAGGCCGAGCGTGAGGAGCGAGTCGACCAGCTCCTTGCGGGAGATGGGCTTCTGCAGCACCGCGGCTGCGCCCAGCGCCAGACCGCGGTTGCGATCGGCGACGATCGATACGACCACCACCGGCACCCGCGCCAGCTCGGGCATCGCTTTGAGTTGGGTGAGCAGCTCCCAGCCGTCCATGTCGGGCAGCATGAGCTCGACGGTGACCAGCGAGACGGCGTGCTCCCGCGCGAGCCGGAGGGCGGTTGCGCCGCTGTCCGCGTGCAGGACGTGGAAGCCCTCGGCCTCCAGCTGGACGCGGATCAGATCGGCGGACTTGACGTCGCTCTCCACCACCAAGGCGATGGTCCCGGCGGGGGGCACTGCGGGCGACGGCGTAGCGCGACTCTCGACCTCGCTCGGCGGGGGGAATCCCGCCGCGTCGATGGCTGCAGCGCCGCTGCGTAGAGGAATCCATACAGTGAACGACGACCCCTCGCCCACCGCGCTCTCCACCGCTACGGTGCCGCCGTGGAGCTCTGCCAGTAGCTTGACCAGCGCCAGGCCGAGGCCGGTGCCCTCGAAGCGTCGGGCGAGGCCGCTGTCGATCTGGCTGAACGGCTGGAACAGCATCGGGAGCGCTTCGACGCTGATGCCGATGCCAGTGTCGACCACCTCGAGCTCGAGAAACTCGTCGAACGCGCTCTCGGCCAGGGGCGACCCGCGGCCGGCCCAGGGGCCGTTCACGATGCCCACTTGGTCGCGGGGGACCACGCTCGCGCGCAAGGTGATCTCGCCGCCGACGGGAGTGAACTTCACGGCGTTGGAGAGCAGGTTGTAGACGATCTGCTTCACCTTCCGCGCGTCGGCATCGAAGGTGGGAATGCCCTCGCTCACCACGGTGCGCAGGCGGACGCTCCGGGCGGCGGCCTTCTCGCGGATGATGGAGAGGCTATTGGAGAGCAGCGAGCCCACTTGTACCGGCTCCAGGTCCAGCAGCATCTTGCCGGCCTCGACCTTGGAGAGATCGAGGATGTCGTTGATGAGCGAGAGCAGGTGCTTGCCGCTGCTGAAAATATCGCCGATGAAGCCGCGCTGCTGGTCGGTAAGATCGCCCATGAGGCCGTCTTTCAGTACCTCGGAGAAGCCGATGATGGCGTTGAGCGGCGTCCGCAGCTCGTGCGACATGTTGGCCAGGAACTCCGACTTCATGCGGCTGGCGTCTTCGAGCTCGGCGTTCTTGGCCTTGAGCGCGGCCTCGAACTGCTTCAGCTCGGTCATGTCGCGGGCGGCGGCGAACACGCCCTGCAGCACGCGATCGCGATCGTGGAACGTGGTGGCGTTGAACGAGACCACCGTGAGGTTGTTGCTGCGGGCGCGGGCGGTGAGCTCGTAGTTGGTCACCTTGCCCTCGTTGAGCACGCGGCTGATGGCCGCCTCCGCACGGTCGGCGTCGGTGAAGTAGTTCTGAACGGGGCGCCGATGAGCTCGTCGCGGGTGCAGCCGGTGAGGGCCTCGGTCTGCTTGTTGACGTCGGTGATGATGCCCCGCGGATCGATGGTCATCAGGGCGTCGATGTTCGACTCCACCAGCGAGCGCGTGTAGAAGTGTTGATCGCGCAGGCGCTGGTCGAGCTTGGTGCGCTCTTCCTCGATCTGCTTGCGGGCGGTGTTGTCGGTGCCGATGAGCAGATATCCGATGATGGTGCCGGCGTCGTCGCGCAGCGCCGTGACCGATACCACCGCCGAGAAGCGACTGCCGTCCTTGCGAATGTAGGTGAGCTCGTAGATGTCCTCGATGCCCCGCGAGGCCTTGAATACCAGCGCCTCGAAGCCCGGGGCGATGTCGGTGCCCAGCTCCAGGCTGAGGCGACGCGCGCGGGCGATGAGCTCCTGGGGATCGGAGATGTCGGCGGGCGTGATGACGTTGATGACCTCGCCCGCCGCGTAGCCGAGCATTCGTTCGGCACCGACGTTGAAGATCTGGATGACGCCCTTGGCATCGGTGGCGATGCTGGAGAAGTTGGCGCTGTTGAGGATGGCGCGCTGGAGGTCGGCGGCCTTCAGGTGGGCCTCGAAGGGACGAGGCTCGGCGCCGGTCTCCGCCGCGCCACTGCTTCGTTCCTCATCGTCCACCACTGCGTCTCCAGTCTCGTGCGCAATTCGTTCACGAGCCGAGCTGCAAGACGGTATCCCGCCCCCGGCGAGCGAATTCATGGGTAAATCGGGAACGACGCTGGGGCGTTTCGGCGTGGCGGGGCGTTATGTCGCGCAGGAATGGCACCTGCTTTGGCAGTGCAAGTCTTGCACCGGGGTGGCGTGCATCTATCCTGGGGCCATGGACGGTTCGCTTTCTCCCGACCTGCACCAGACGCGGCGCGTGCTCTCCGAGGGGCACTGCGATCTGCCGATCCTGTATCGCGATGCCTCCTGGCTGGGGGTGTTCTTCGCAGTGGAGCTCCCACGGGCGGTGGAGCTGCTGGAGGGCACGGGCCTCGAGCCCTGGCCGTTCTTCGGTCGCGCGCTGGCGGCGGTGTACGCATGGGACTACCGCGACTCGACGGTGGGCGCGTACAAGGAGGTGGGGCTCGGGGTGCAGGCGCGCGTCGCGGGAGCGTCACCGTCGCTGGTGGGGCTGGCGATGGACATGCTGGCGCAGCCGGAGCAGGCCATCTGGGTGGCGAGCTTGCCGGTGACCACCGAGGCTGCGTGCCGGGCCGGCGTCGAGGTGTGGGGCTACCCGAAGTACGTCACCGAGATCGAGACGCACTTCGACGAGCGCGGCGGGCGCGCGCGCCTGGGCGACGAGCTGGAGGTCGCGGTGCCGCGGCCCACGGTGTTCCGGAAGAACCTGCCCATCGCCACGTACACGCGTCGGGAGGGTGAGCTCGTGCGCACCAGCATCGAGGTGCGGAGCGACGTGCAGCTGTGCGCCGGTGGCTCGCTGAAGATGCTCTCCGGACAAGGGCAAACCGCGGAGCGCGCGCGGCAACTCGGCCTCGATGGAGCGCGGGTGCTGGGGGGATTTCACTCGCAGCGCTTCGACGCCACCTTGCCGGAGGGAAAGCCGATGCCCTTGCCGTCTCGCGCCGGAGGCGCGAAACTCGCAAGCAAATGAACCTCCCCGAACTGCGCGTCGCGGCGGCCGGCGGTCTCCACGAGGGCGCGCGCCGCGCGCCCGTCGTGGAGCCCTGGTCCGGCGCGACCCTGGCCGAAGTACACATCGCCGGCGCTGCGCACGCGGAGGCCGCGTGCGCAGCGGCCCGCGATGCGTTCGCACCGATGAAGCGCACGCCTTCGCATCTGCGAAGGCGCGCGCTACGCAGCATCGCCGAAGGTCTCGCGGCTCGCCGCGAGACCTTCGCCGAGCTCATCGCCCGCGAGGCCGGTAAGCCCATCAAGTATGCGCGGGCCGAAGTGCAGCGCGCCATCGTCACGTTCGAGTGGGGCGCCGAAGAGGCGGGCCGCATCGGCGGCGAGGTCTTCGCCGCCGATGCGACGGAGCCGGGCGAGCCCTTCACCGGCTCCTGGACGCGCGTGCCCCGAGGACCGCTCCTCGCCATCTCGCCCTTCAACTTCCCGCTCAACCTGGTGGCCCACAAGCTGGCGCCGGCCTTCGCTTGCGGCGTGCCGGTGGTGCTCAAGCCGGCCCCCCAAACGCCGCTCACGGCGCTGGCGCTGGCAGAGCTGGTGCGCGCATCGGGCCTGCCCACGGACGCGCTGCAGGTGCTCCCCAGCGACGTCGACGTGGCCGAGCTCCTGGTGAAGGACGATCGCTTCACCAACCTCTCCTTCACCGGCAGCGCCACGGTCGGCTGGCATCTCAAGAGCATCTGCGGCAAGAAGCTCGTCACCCTCGAGCTGGGCGGCAACGCCGCGGCCATCGTGCATGCCGACGCGCCGGCGCATGCGGCCGCATCGCTCACCGGCAGCGCCTTCGCCTACGCGGGTCAGGTGTGCATCAAGACCCAACGCATCTTCGTGCACGAGAGCGTGGCCGAGGCCTTTACCCACGACTTCGTGGCGCGAACCTCTGCGCTCGCCCCGGCCGACGTGCTCGACGAGGCCACCGTGCTCGGCCCCCTCATCGACGAAGGCGCCGCCAAGCGCGTCGACGAATGGGTCCACGAAGCCCTGGCCGCCGGCGCCAAGCGCCTCACCGGCGGCGATCGCACCGGCAACCGGGTTCCCGCCACGGTGCTGGCCATCGAGGGCTCTGGCCGCGGCCTCAAGGTGGTGGAAGAAGAGGTCTTCGGACCGGTGGTCACCATTCAGGTGTATTCTGCACTCGACGACGCACTCGCCGCCGTCAACGGCACCCGCTACGGCCTCCAGGCCTCCGTCTTCACCGACTCGCAAAAGGTCATCTCTCAGACCTACCGCGACCTCGACGTGGGCGGCCTGGTGGTCAACGACACCGCCTCGGTCCGCTTCGATCACATGCCCTACGGCGGCGTGAAAGACTCCGGCCTCGGCCGCGAAGGCGTCCGCTTCGCCATGGAAGATCTGCTGGAGAAGAAGGTCCTCCTCGTTCGAAGGTAGGCGGGCACCGTGGGGCAGTCGGTCACCATCTTCTGCGCGCAGCACTGGACCGTCGCGTCCTTCGCGCCGTTCTTCGCGCGCATCGCCCGGAGCGTCGGCGTGGGGTTCACGCCACACGATCGGCAGTTGGTGCTCCAGGAAGACCCCAAGTACATGTCCATGATGCGCCTCGAGGAGCACGAGGGTGACCGCGCGTTCGCCATCGAGGATTGCGAGACCAACGAGCTCCTCGACCCGGACTTCCGCCAGCACGTCGCGGGCCTTCGCTTCTTCCGCGTGAGCTTTCACGACGTCGACGTGACCCGAGGGCTCCTCCGCTCCTTCGCGGTCGAGGCCGTCGCCCACGGCGAGCGCGCCTGGTTCGATACCGACTACGGCTGGGTCATCGACGCGTGGCACTTCCTCCGCGAGCTCAAGAAGAATCCCCATTGGGACTGGCGCTTTTCCAAAGAAGATTCGTAGTTCTCGCGTATAATCCGGGGAAGGGAGGGCGAAGATGGAGATCGGCGAGCTGCAGCAGATCCTGGCGCAAGCCCCCGCGTCGCTCCGCGTCGAGTCGTACGCCAGCTTCTGCTCGGTCCTGCGCATCGCATTGGAGGTTGGAGATGGGCCGCCTCTCCTCGTGGCACTTCGAGACTGCGGGTCGTTCGCCGGTGCCATGCAGGGGCGGCGGGAGCCGCTTTCGCTGGAGCGCAGCGAGGAGGGCTGGAGCATCGTCGGGGAGACAACCCTCGTCACGTTCATGAAGCTGCTGGGACGGTGCGGGCCGCCGGTCCCGAGCAAGATACTCACAGCAGACGAATTGGCGGCGAGCGAGGCAGAAGGGATCAAGATTTTGGATGAAGTGGCGATGACCCGGAGCCCTCCGCAGCTCGGAGATCTCGACAGCGATGGCATGCGTAAGCCCCACGACGAGCCGAGCCTCGTGGCCTACTTCGCCGCAGCCCCGGTCAACCTGGGCGTGCTTTCCTACGGGGCGGACTGGGCAGCACTGCAGCCGCGGGAGATGTACACCTGCGTTCGCCGTGGACGCGCTCTGGATTTCTCGGCGCTCATGCTCCAGGACGTCACGTTCTTCTCCGGTGACCTCACGGGACGGCGGGATTGCCTGTCACTTCACCGGGGCGAAAGTGGATACGAGATCGTCGGGCCGCACACCCGCGTGTGCTTTCGCACGTTCTTCCTGGGTAAGGGATCCCGCGCCATACGCGTCCGGGCCGTGTAGAGGAGGAGAGGCATGGCGGTCATCGACATTGAACTGGTCAGGCGGCTCGCGGCCGGCGCGCCGTTGGATGATCTTGGGCTGCCCCGGTTCGAGGGCCGGGTGGACCTGCGTGGGGCGCGCTTCGACGACCTCGTTGTGGGCCTCGACGGACCAGGGTCTTGGAGGGAGATTGACTTCTCTGGCGCAACTTTCACGGAGCTCATGATTCGGAATCTGAGCGTGGACAACTGTCTGTTCGACAAGGCACGACTGGACAGTATGCGTATGTGGGGAACGCAGGTGAGGAACACCAGCTTTGTGGCGGCCAGTCTACGGGAGGCCGCCTTGGGTACGGCCGGCGAGCTGGGCATCAACACGTTCGAAAACGTGGACTTCTCCCGGGCCAAGATGGGGCGTAGCGCTTGGTTTGTGGCGAAGGTGGATGGATGCAAGTTCGACGGGTTGAAGGACGTTGATTTCAAGGGAACGCAGTTTTCGAACTGCAGCTTCGACGGGACCATCTCCGATGTCTCATTTCAGAAGACTACCAATCTCGTGGACGCCGCCAGGTTTGGTTCCAACGAGATGAAGAACGTGGACTTCTCGAATGCAAAGTTTTCCTGGGTGGAGTTTCGGGACCTCGACCTCGACGAGGTGACGTGGCCAGTGGACGACGATCACCTCGTGGTCGACGACTACCGACGGTCTCTAGAGCGCGCCATCGCTTGGCTTCACGCGCGGGGCGACGAGGGGGCCGAGCGGGGCGCGAGCTTGCTGGAGCGTCAGCTCTCGTTCGCAGGCGCGCGGCAGCAGCGTGGTATGCTGCGTTGGAGCGCACTCGAGAAGCTCGCTGGCGGTCCCCTCGACGAGCTCCGCGCGCAGTTGCTCGCCGGGTAGCCACCCGCTTTCGCCCGCTCGTGCTACTCTCGACGCATGGGGCAAAGCGTGATCGTTGCGTGCGAGCCGTCGTGGGACGTGGCCGCATTCCGGTCCATCTTCGACCAGGTCGCGCGCGAGCTCGGCGTGCTTGCCGTGGGCGACGACACGCAGTTGGAGCTTCGGGAGCACGACATCCAGCTGCCGTTTCCTGCCATACTCTATGGCGACGCGGATGAGGCCGGCTACATCGAGGACTACGCGGCCAACGAGCTTCTCGCCCCGGTGTTCCGTCAGCAGGTGGTGGCCTTTCGCTTCTTCACCATCATGTTCCACAGCCTCGAAGCCACCCGTCGCCTCCTCGAGCTCTTCGCCCGAGAGGCCGTCGGCCGCGGCGAACGCGCCTGGTTCGATACCGACTACGGCTGGGTCATCGACGCGTGGCACTTCCTCCGCGAGCTAAAGCAGAATCCCCATTGGGACTGGCGCTTCTCCAAGGAAGATTCGTAGTTCTGGCGTACAATCCAGGGAAGGGAGGGCCAAGGTGGATATCGACGAGCTGCAGCACGTTCTGGCGCAAGGTCCCGCCTCGCTCCGCGTCGAGTCGTACACCTACTTCGGCTCGTCCATGACCGTTTCTCTCGACTTCGGACGCGGCGCTTCGCTTACCGTGGGATTTGGGTTCTGCGCGCAGTTTTCTGGCGCGTTTCAAGGCAAGCGGGAGCGTTTGTCGGTCGAGACGAGCGACGAGGGCGGATGGAACGTCGTTGGAGACACGACGTTGATCACCTTCGGACGGCTCATCGGTAGAAGTGCGGAGCGCGCGCCGGAGGCGCTCGCGGTCGCCCCCGGCGCTCCCGAGCGATTCCCTCCGCAGCCGACGGATCTCGACGGCAACGGCGTGCGTAAGCCCTACGACGAAGCGAGCCTGAACGCGTACTTCGCCGCATCGCCGGTCCACCTGCAGGTCTCCGCCTACCAGATGCCTGGCTGGGGAGCGGGAGCCCGGGAAATGACGATCGGTATCGCCCCTGTCCAACGATTGGACCACACGCTTCTCATCCTTCGAGACGTCACCTTCCTCTCGGGGCTTCACCCCATGCCCGACGTTGCGACGCTTCGTCGCCTGCAGTATGGATTCGAGCTGGCAGTCGATGACATGACGGTGCGCTTCGGAAGCTTCTCCTTGGGCGTGGGGCGCCGCGTCCTCCGCAGCGAGCCAGTAAGATGAATGTTCTCGAACTGGGTCGGCTGTTGGATGTTCACCCGACATCCGTGCGCATGGATGCGTACCGCACCTACGACTCGAGCATGACTGTTGCGCTCGAGCTCGAAGGCGCGGCTTCGTTCACCGTGAACCTTCACTGTCGACGGTTCTCGGGACCCATCCAGGGAAAGACGGAGCGAATCTCGCTCGAGCGGTGCGACCCCGGTTGGATGCTGGTCGGTGAGGCCACCCGCGTCACGTTCTTGGAGCCATTGGGACGTCGTCCTCCGCCGGTGAAGGCTTTCGATGGCGCTCCGATCACGGCGAAGGATGCCAAGGCGTTCGACGAAGAGGCGATGACGCGGAATCCGCCTCAGCCCGAGGACCTCGACAGCCACGGCGTGCGGAAGCCCCACGACGAAGTGAGCCTGGCTGCCTACTTCGCTGCGGCCCCCGCGACCTTGACGGTGCTCTCGTACGGCTCCGACTGGTCGGCGTTGAAGCCGCGAGAGATGTACACGTGCCTTCGCCGTGGCCGCTCTTTGGACTTCACGGCGCTCATGCTCCAGGACGTCTCGTTCTTCTCTGGCGACCTCAGGGGAAAGCCCGACGCTCTGGCGCTGCACCGGGTCGAAGGGGGGTACGAGATCGTCGGAGCCGAAACCCGCATATGCTTCCGCTCCTTCTCGCTGGGAAAGGGACTGCCCGTCATCGCGTCGCGGCCCCGCGGCATCCGGACCCCTGCGCCGGTGATGGACGATGAGTTGGTCCGCCGGCTGACCGTAGGCGCGCCGTTGGACGATCTCGGCTTGCCGCGCTTCGAAGGGCGCATCGATCTTCGGGGGGCAGAGCTCGACGACCTCGCCGCGGGCTTCAACGGGCGAGGCTCTTGGACAGGGATTGACTTCTCCGGCGCGACTTTCACCCATCTCATGATCCAAAATCTGAGCGTGGACGACTGTCGGTTCGATCGGGCGAGTCTGGACGGCTTGCGTATGTGGGGGTCGCAACTGAAGAACACCAGCTTCGTGGGGGCCAGCCTACGGGAGGGCGCCCTGGGAACCGCCGGCGACCTGGGCATCAACACGTTCGAGAACGTGGACTTCTCTCGAGCGAAAATGGGGTACAGTGGTTGGTTCGTTGCGAAGGTCGACGGGTGCAAGTTCGACGGGCTGAAGGGCGTTCAATTCGAGGGAACGCAGTTTTCGAACTGCATCTTCTCCGGGACGATCTCCGATGTCTCCTTTCAGAAGACTACCAATCTCGTGGACGCCGCCAGGTTTGGCTCCAACGAGATGAAGAACGTGGACTTCTCCAATGCAAAGTTTTCCTGGGTCGAGTTTCGTGGGCTCGACCTCAACGAGGTGACGTGGCCGGTGGACGACGATCTCCTCGTGGTGGACGACTACCGGCGGTCGCTGGAGCGGTCCATCGCTTGGCTCCGTGCGCGGAGCGACGAGGGGGCGACGCGCGTCGCCGACTGGCTGCGGGCTCATCTCGACGTGGCGGGCCCGGCGCAGAAGCGCGGCGTGTTGGGCTGGCGCGAGATCGAGATGCTGGCCGGCGGTCCCATCGACGAGCTTCGCGCGCAGTTGCTCGGCCGGTAGCCACAAAAGCGAAACAGCGCGCCCTTGCGAGCGCGCCGTCTTGGTTACGAAACGGACCGAGGGGTCAGTTCACGCCGGCCGAAGCCGTGACCTTGGCGCCGCCTTCGACGGCGAACTTCGCGTTACCAGCCGCCTGGACGAGCGCCGCACCGACAGACACGAGGCACGCCGAGCCCTCGACGCCGAGCTTGCCCGGGTCGACCACGGCGCTGAAGCTGCCGCTCAGGTCGACGCTGGTCTTCGCGACGAACTCACCGCGGGCCTTGATGGCAAGGAGCAGGCGGGGGAGGTTCAGCTTGAGGGTGTCGATGACAGCCTGAACTTCCGCGGTCCCGGAGCCGTCGATGGTGAGCTGACCGGGGGTGCACTCGGCCTTCGCCTCCGCGCTCGCCTTGCAGTTCGCGCTGCACTTGGCGTCGACCTGGCAAGACGCCTTGAGGGTGCCGCCCTTGCAGCTGATGGGGGTCGCCTTGGCGCTGCAGGAGCCGTCGCACTGGACGCTGGCGGAGCCAGGGGTCGCTTCGCAGGAAGCGTCGCACTGACCATCGCACTGGCCGTTGCACTGGACGCCGGGCGCGGTGACCGAGCACTTGCCGTTGCAGGTGCCTTCGCACTTGCCGGTGGCGGTGCCGTTGGCGGTGTTGCCGGTGCAGGTGCCTTCGCAGGTGCCGTTGCAGGCCACGCCGCCCTGGGCGACGCAGGAGCCTTCGCACTTGCCGGTGCAGGAGCCCTTGCAGGAGATCTTCGGCGCCGTCGCGGTGACGTCGCACTTGCCGGAGCAAGAGACCTCGAGCTTGCCGCCCTCGCAGGTGGGGGGCGTCGCGTTGACGTCGCACTTGCCGTCGACGGAGCAGCTACCCTGGCAGCTCGCTTCCGCCTTGAACGAGGCCTCGCACTTGGGCGCCTCGGCCTTGATGGTGAGCTTCACGCCGCCCAGCTTGGCGGTGATCTTCGCCGAAGCGAGATTGCACCACTCGCCGACCGATTCCTGCGCATCCTTCGCTTCGGCAGCGCTCTGCTCGGCGTCGGTTGCACCCAGGTCGATGGCGATGGCGCGGCAGGAATTGCCGACCTCGGTCAGCATGTCGTTTGCGGCCACCGAAAGGTCGCCGGAGGCCTGTGCCAGTGCGGTGAACTGACCCTTGATCGACGCGTCGACGCCGAAGTTCGCCTTGCTCATGTCTGCGCCAACCGTGAACTCCTTGCAGCACAGAGCGCCCAAGGGATCCGAAGAACACCCGTTGACGAACATGGGCATGCCCACCACAACCGCCGCTGCCCCGACCAAGTACTTGAAGTTCATCAGATGCCTCTCCTCGTAAAGTTGCGTGCTTCGCGTCGCCCCGGCACTGTGGCGGGGGGAAATCGATTCGTAAGATTCAACGAATGGTGCGCCCAGGGCAACCTTTTTGACCGGTCGCGCTGCGCGTAGCTACGTGTGTGTGTCGTAAACGACCCGCCCGGCCAGCCGGACGAGCGCTGGTCTGTCGACGTTCGACGGACCAGGCCGCGGGAATATTCAGGGATGGCTCCGTTCGTTGATGTTCATACGTTTTTCGGATCGTCGCCGGATACGTGCAAGCGCTTCACCAGGGCGATTGCCCGGTCGCACCCACGAAACCTCGACGCTTTTTGCGCGCGCACCTTCGCCGCCTGTCGCCCCGAAGCAACAACCTCGCGACACGCATGTCCTGCGTAGCCGCGTTCTCGGAGGCTACAGGCTCGGGGCGCAAGGCTTCAGCCCGAGCACCGAAGCCGGCGGTCTGGCTCCCCTCTCGCGAAGCGGGAGGGGCTGGGGGAGGGGACATGCATAACAACGGCGCAGAGGGGGTCCCTCACTCCGTTCGCGATGACCCGAGCCCGAAGCATTCTCTCGCTCCGTCCCGTAGTCACCCGAGCGGAGCCGGCGGTCTGGCTCCCCTCTCGCGAAGCGGGAGGGGCTGGGGGAGGGGACATGCATAACAACGGCGCTCCCTGCGAAGGCAACCGCAGAGGGGGTCCCTCACTCCGTTCGGGATGACCCCTGTTTCTTCGAGATACTGGCGCGCTCCGCGCGTGAAGACTCGGGATGACCCCGTGGGTGCATGGAGATTCTCCTCCGAGCCCGAGGCCTGAGGCCTGGAGCCCGAAGCCTCTCTAACTCCTGCCGCGGGCGATGGCGGCGCGGATGTTCTCGATGCCGAGCTTGATGCGCTCTTCACTCGTGGCGTAGCTGAAGCGAACGTAGCCGGGGGCGCCGAAGGCTCCGCCGGGCACCGAGGCAACGTGCGCTTCTTCGAGGAGCCAGAAGGCGATGTCCTCGTCGGTCTTCAGCGTGCCGCCGCGGAAGGGAATCCCGTAGAGGCCGCTGCACTCGGCGAAGGCGTAGAAGGCGCCCTCGGGCGTGCGGCAGGTGACGCCGGGGAGCGAGTTGAGCCCCTCGACCATGACCGCGCGGCGCTTCTCGAAGGCGTCGCGCATCACTTTCACTTCGTCTTGCGGGCCCTCGAGGGCGGCGAGAGCGGCGTACTGCGCCACCGCGGTGGCGTTGGTGGTGCTCTGCCCCTGCACCATGTCGATGGCCTTGCTCACGCGCGCCGGCGCGATGCTCCAGCCGATGCGCCAGCCGGTCATGGCGTAGGACTTGGAGACGCCGTCGATCATCACCATGCGTTCGCGCAGGTCGGGCCGCAGCGCCGGCGGCGAGGTGTGCGTTCCTTCGTAGAGGAGGTCCGCGTAGATCTCGTCGACCACCAGCCACGCGTCGTGCTTCGCGAACACCTCGAGCAGCGCCGACCACTCGTCCTTCGAGTAGGCGGAGCCGGTGGGGTTCGACGGGCTGCAGATGATGACGGCCTTGGTCTTCGGGGTGAGCGCCTTGGCGAAGGCCTCGGGGGTCATGCGGAAGCCTTCGGCCTCGCGGGTCTCGACGATGATCGGCTCGGCGCCCAGCATGCGCACCTGCTCCGGGTAGCTCACCCAGTAGGGGGCCGGGATGATGACCTCGTCGCCCGGCTCGTAGAGCGCGAGCCCCACGTTGAAGAGCGCGTGCTTGGCGCCCACCGAGACGCACACCTCTTCGGGCTTCGGCGCGTAGCCGCGGCGCCGCTCGGTGGAGGCGCAGATGGCCTTCTTGAGCGCGGGAATGCCGGTCACCGCGGTGTACTTGGAGGCGCCGTCGTCGATGGCGCGCTTGGCCGCATCGAGCACGAAGCGCGGCGGATCGAAGTCCGGCTCGCCGACCCCGAAGGCCACCACATCGACCCCCTTGCTGCGAAGCTCCGCGGCCTTCGCGTTCATCGCGAGGGTAACGCTGGGAGCGACCACCGAAAGACGTGCGGCCAACGCGGAAGACATCGAAAAACCTCTCGGTCCGCACGATGCACGAACGATGGGTCGCTCGTCAAAGGATGCGTGCGTGGACGCGAAGGTTTCGGCGCCTTGGCACCGTACGAAACACAGGCGAAACAGAAGACTGCGCGCGCGTCGTCACAGCGCGCGCAGCATCGAGCTCGAGCTCAGGCCTCCTCTTCGGTGGCCTCTTCCTTGACCTCGACCTTTTCCTTCTTCTCGACCTTCTTCTCGGTCTTGTCGGAGGACTTGGCGGCGACCTTCTTCTTGGCCGGCTTCTCGTCTTCCTCTTCCTCGTCGCTATCGCCGGCGTCCTTGATGCCTTCCTTGAAGTTCTTGATGCCTTGGCCCAAGCCCTTCCCGATGTCGGCGATACGACCAGCTCCGAACAGGAGTACTGCGATCAGTGCAATGACCAGGATTTCGGTCCATCCGATGCTGCCCATGACGCGGCCTCTCTTCTCGGTTCTATTACGGAAAAACGAACGACTTCGAACTCTCTAAGAGGTACCAGCGCGCCGGCTCCACCGCAAGCGTGACAAGATTACACCCGCGAGAGCAGTGGCCGCACCGGCCGCCGCGGGCACCAGGAGAAAGAGCGCGAAGGCAGGTCCCCGGGGCAGCTGCTCCAGGAGCCGAAGCATTCCCAGTGCCGCCAGCGGTCCGCTGGCACCCACCGCCACCGCGATGAGCGAATGACGCGGCGCGCGCCGGAAGGTGAAGAGCACCGAAGTCAGCGCCGACACCAGGGCGCCCAGCACCAGCGCCAGGGCGCGAAAGCTCGCCGGCACCGACGACGCGCGCAGGTATGCGGGGAGCCCGCGCAGCGTGAGCTGACCCACCGAGAGCTCCACGTTCTTCACGGTGAAGTGCGCGTCCTCCAGCTCCAACGTGCGGAGATCGCCGGAGAGCTCCACCCGGTGCGCGAGGTACACCACGCCGCCCACCGGCGCCTTTCCCACGAGCCGCGGCGGAAAGCCCGGGCCGCAGAGCCACGAAGCCGAGACGAACGGCACCGGCACCGCGTTGGGGCCGCCGCTGGCCAAGCACGCGACGCGACCATTGGCGATGAGCTCGTTCACCACGCGGCCCGGCGCCGCCGCGTCACGTCCACCGAGGAGCGAGATGATGGCGAGGGCGCCGGCGAACGCTGCAGCCTGCGGCCAGAGTCGCCGGGCCAGCGCCCGCGGACCTTCGCCCAGGGCGGCGTACACCCGAGCCTCGCCGCGCTCCACCAGGCCATGCGCCGCGAAGGCCCACCCCGCCGGCCACCCCACCAGGATGGCGATCTCCAGCGCGACGATGAGCAGGCTGCGGGCGAACGGCATCGCCACACGCGCGTCGGCCTGGGCGCCCCAAAAGAGCGGCAGCGTGCGAATGGTGGCCCCCGCGCCGGCCAGCACCGCCACCACCAGGGTTGCGCGAACCGCCGACCCGAGAGCACGGCGCTCCCATACGCGCGGCACCTCGAGGGGGCTGCTGGGGGAATCGCTCACGCAGAAAACCTACTGCAATTCCGCGGCGAAAGCAGCCCATTCGGGGGGCCCGGCCCGGTGTGGGATGAGGGCTCGCCATTGCCATGAACACCGTGGTAGCCTCCTGCCACTAACGTCTACACGGCCATTCCCACGAGGGGTCATGACGCACTCTGTAAAAACTTGGAAACTTGCCGCGCTCGCGGCTGCCACGGTAGGCGCTAGCTTCGCACTCAGCGAGGGCGTTGCTTCGGCGCAAGAAATCGTCAAGCCCACCGCCAAGGGCGTCGTGGGTGGTGCGCTCATCGGCGCCGAAGCCGTGATGATCACCGAGGCCCTCATCGGCGTGAAGCCCTGGTGGGCCTACGCGGTGGGCGGTGGCGTCGGCGCCATCGGCGGCGGCATCGGCGGCTACTTCATCGAGCAAGCCGTCACCGACGGCAAGGCCCCGCTCTTCATGCTGGCCGGCGGTCTCGCGCTCGTGATCCCGACCCTCGTGCTCACGCTCAACGCCACCCGGTACCAGCCCACCGAGGGCGCCACCGAAGACAAGGCGCCGACCAACGAGCCCAAGGCCGACCCCGGTACGCCCGGTGGCTCCGCTGCGCCCACGCCGGCGAACGATCCCGCCAAGCCCCCGGCGACGGCCCCCGCCACCCCGCCTGCCGCAGCGCCCACGCCGGCGCCCCAGGGACTCATGGACGTGCGCCCCGGCACCGTCCGCCTCGGCGTTCCCATGCCCGTGGTCACGCCGGTCTTCACCGTCGCCGAGCGCCGCCAGTTCGGCATGCGCCAGGAAACGGAAGTCCGCGTGCCGGTCTTCAACCTCACGTTCTGATCCCGTCCGAGAGACTCGAGGCGTGGCGAGGTAGCTCCTCCCACGCCTCGTCGCATTTCGCGATGTCCGGCTCCTCTCTCGCGAAGCGGGAGGGGACGGAGCTGGGCCCTTCGGCTTGCGACGAAGTGGCAGAGGGGGTCCCTCGCTTCGCTCGGGATGACTCTTTGTTTCTTCGAGCTACTGGCGTGCCCCGCGCGTGAAGACTCGGGATGACCCTTAATTCTTCGAGGTACTGGCGCGCCCCCACGCCTCGTTGCGTTGGCGTCGTCGACGAGAGCAGATCGTCCCGGTCCACGTCGTCGTCGCCGTCAAGGGTCCACGTCTACGTCTACGTCGTCTACGTCCACGCCCACGCCACGCCCACGACGTTGACGTTGTCGTCGTCTTTGACGGCGACGGCGACCTGGACCGGGACGTCCCCCGCGTTGACGCTCCCCTCCGCGTCAGCTCATCCGTGATACCCTCAAGGCATGCGCCTCTGGGTCTCGGCGTCGAGCGTGCCGCTCGCGGCGTGCACGCTGCTCTTCCCGCTCGACGATCAGCGGGCGCTTCCGGAGCAGCTCGGGACCGAAGGCGGCGTCGTGGGGCCCGACGCAGCGGGCGTCGACGCGGACAACCGCCCCGACGCGGCGTTCTCTTGCGGTGGTCGCACGGCGCTGCTGTGCGTCGACTTCGACGATGCAGGCTTCACCCAGACCCCGGAGACCAACGGGACCGGAGCGCTCTCGGTGGAGACCACCAACGCCCGGAGCGCTCCGCGGTCGCTCGCCTTCTTTTCTGCCGGGCGTCGCGCCCAACGTCACCCCCGTGCCTCCCAGCGCGCGCGGTTGGGTGATGGTGCCGGTGGCCGGTGATCATCCGGTGGTGCGCATCGCGTTCGACGTTCGCGTGGAGACGCCGGCCCGCGTCACCGGCGACAACGACGTGAACCTGGTGACGCTCCGTTACGGCCAGCGCTACTTCTACGTCTTCCGCTCCGACGTGGGCCTCACCGTGGGCGAGTCGGTGTTCCCGGACGCTGGCCGCGTGAACGTGAACCACCCTTCGATCCCCAGGCCCCTGGTGCTCGATCGCTGGACCCACCTGGAGCTGGCGGTGAACCTGCAATCGAAGACCAGCTCGTTCTCCATCGATGGTGACGTGGTGGAGGCGAACTATCGGCTCCAGCCGGACTGGACGACGGGAGCGCTCGTGGTGACGCTCGGCACCGAGTTCACGCCGCGCGCCGTCGGCGACTTGCGCGTGCGCTGGGACAACTTCCTGCTCACCGAGTGACGCCGAGCTGCCGCGCCGGCACTTGCCGGCTCGCGCGATCCATCGACCGCGCGAGCCGGAAGTCCGGTGTGCTCAGGGAACGCTCGCCCAGGTGCACCGACCAGCCTTGCAGGTTCCCGGAGTGCCGACGATGCCGGCGCAGTCGGCGTTGGTCTCGCATCCAGGAATGCACTGGCGCGGCGCGTTGGGGCGGTTGAAGAAGGTCCCGAACGAACCGCACTGGAAGCCGATCTCCGCGCAGTCCGTTTCGATGAGCCGTGGCGCTCCTTCGTTCGGCGTGGTGCATCGCACGATCTTGTCGGCTGCACAGTCCCCGTAGGCGGAGATCTGGCCACAGGCCTTCCGCGATCCGAGGAAGTAGGTCGCCTCGCTTCCGAAGGTCGCGGCGATCACCGGCACGTGCGCCGGGTTGAATCCGGGACGCGGCCCCAGATAGCGGTTGGTCGACGACAGACCGAGAATGGTGAGCTTGCCGTTGAGCACCCCGAGAATGGGGGCGCCGGTGTCGCCGGCTCCGGAAGACGCAGCGTCTCCCGGCCCCCCACCCAAGACGGCGTCGGCGTCGGTGAGGCGCTCCTCCCACGACGCCAGATGCTGCGCGCGATAGGCAGGGTCGCCTGCCTTGCTGGGCGTGCCGCTGATGACGGCATCGGCGGTGACGTAGTCGTCGAACGTCTTGTATTGCGTCTCCCAGAATCGATCTCCTTCGAGAGCCCGTAGCGTCATCGAGCCAAGGCGCCTCCGTCCCACGATCGACGGCGGTACGCCCGGGCCCGCATCCGCCACGAACCCCGGCCGGTCCGACTGCTCGCCATATCCCATAACGATGTATCGCCTGCCGATTCCCGCGCGCTTGAAGTTGCCAACCGGCAACGGGGTAATGGTGAGCGGACGGTCGAGATACCCAATCGCGAGCCCCTGGCTGAGCGCGCTCGGCGCTCTACCCCCGTCGGGACCCGGCTTCGACCAAAGGTTGTCGTACATGCCTACCCACCGGCGGACAGCGACGGTTTGTTTGGGCTGGTCCGCCCGAGCGCCCACGCGAAAGGTCGTCTGACCACCCTCGGCGACGGGCATGCAGGAGATCGATCCCAGGATCTGATCGGGGGCGATCAGGGTCGCCGTGCAGAACGGAACCTGGGGACCGCCCACCCCATAAACAGCGCCGACAGCGTCGAACACCGGTGACGTTGCCGGGAGGCCGCCCAGTACGGCATCTTCGCTCTGGCCCGTCTCGTCGGGCGCTTCGCCCTGGGCACCACATGCGACGCCGCCTGCAACGAGAGCGAGCGCCCACACCACTGCGCCAACCCTTTGGTAGCTATGAATCATCATATCGAATCTGCCTTTTCTTGAATGGAGTGGTCGGCGCAATGAAGAAACGCCCGCACCACGGACACGCCAAAACGCGCCGTACCGCCGACCGTCGGATTCATTGCTGACTACCGACAGGCCGCGCGGTTCGACGTCTTCATGGTTGCGCTGGTGTGCAATGCGTGTGCCGCGCGCGTCGGACGTATTTATGTGCCACTGCGCAATAGCTGACGATCTCGACCGTCAAATGGGTAACGGTGTATGGCGTACTTGCATGATACTCGACGCGATTTGGTGGATCGAGGCAGCGTCGTCGATGCAATGAGCGCGGCACAGGTGTGCCATTCATATGTCGATCTGCGAGGGCCCCGTATGGAGCTTCGCGACGTCGTATTTCGCGCAAGAGCGGGCCAGAGCGGGCAGGGGCTGCGCGTCGAGTCGATACCGGAGAACGTAACTCGACTCGGGTTTCGTCGCAGCGCTCGAGAACCGCCGTACGCCCGAGACTTCCCGGTGCATCGCGACGTGCAGCGCCGGGTGACTCGCGTGTAGGTCCAAAGTGCGAAGTGTCTTCGGCTCCGCGTTGGCCCGGCAAACGAGCTCAATGTCGTCGAGGTTCGACTAAATGGTATTTAGCGCTGCACCAGCGAATTCGTGGTTTGCGCGAGCCAAAGGGATGTCACGAATCGAAGTAGGTGTCGCTGTTGCGCCACGCACTACCTGCAAATCGGCGAAGCGCCGCGGTCGTCAAACCGTTCCTCTGCCGGTGGCGGACGTCGCTCGCGCGCCAGGCGCCACCCGGCGAGACGGCGCGGGGCGGATGCGTGAGAGGAAGGCATGCCGAGGATGTGCCACGTCTCCACGCGCGCAGCCATAGTCACTTCGGGTGCTTTTCGTGTGGTGGCGCCTTCGAAGAACGAGCAAGACATGCATTTCTTGCACGATCCCGGAAGAATGCACCCGGTCTGGCGTGTCGTGGGTGGATCGAGGAGCCCGTTGCGGCCCCCGACTGAGCTCGGAGGCCTTGCGTATGGGCGCGCAACGTCGCGAACCTGCGTCAGTTCGAGAACTCGATGGGGTAGCGCACGGTGGTGTCGCCCTTGGCGCGCGAGGCCGGGAACACCAGGGTCTTGGCGTGCTCCACCATGCAGGTGCCGAAGGCGGCGTCCTTGAGCGTGGTGGCGTCGTCGGCGCGGACGTCGTCGATGTGGCCTTCGCCGGTGATCTTGAAGGCCAGGACGAACTTGCCCTGGGCCTTGGCGTCGCGCTTGGTGAGCTGCTCGTAGCAGCCGCGCATCTTGTCGAAGCCGCCGCGCACCACCGACTGGATCTCCCGCGGCATGAGCGCGCTCGGCACCTTCACGGTGAACGGCTCGGCGGGGATGGCGGTGAGCTTGGAGAAGGCCTCTTCGACGGTGGCGAGCTGGCCCCACCGAGGTGCCGCGACGAGCACCACCGGCGGCGCGTTGGGGCGCTCCTTCACCGCCACGAAGCCGTCGCCGCTGGCGAGGCGCTTCTCGATCTCCGCCGTCGGCATCGGCAACAGCGCGTCGTAGCGCGCGGGGATGCGGCCGTCTTGCTGATCGTAGTAGAACACCGCCAGGCTGCGGTCGATCTCCGCGCCGCGCGCCCCGGGGATGGCGGTCCACGAGCCGTGGCCGTGGCGCCCGGTGTGCACCTTGGGCTTCTCGCACAGCGCGCAAGCGCGCTCGGCGCTGCGTCGAATCGCCTCGCCGATGCCGAACGTTCCCAGGCGATCGGAGTCGTGCACGCCGCTGCCGATCATGGAGACGATGACGTCGTAGGTGCCGGCCGCGTTCTTGGGAAAGTACTTGATGAAGGCCG
>Ga0075163_10003088_pt1 | contig 22434 bp, 15 predicted proteins | sample JI1023141ADNA_FD_71478 | JGI IMG/M metagenome (GOLD analysis project Ga0075163, IMG submission 71478) | Wastewater effluent complex algal communities from Wisconsin, to seasonally profile nutrient transformation and Carbon sequestration -... | ecosystem: Engineered > WWTP > Effluent > Algae... | reverse complement strand
GCCAGCGCCTGGGTCAGCTCCGCATCCACGCAGGAGCTGACGATCACCGGGCGCAGGCCCGCTGCCGTGCCCGCGTCGCGGATCCGTGCCGCCACGTTGCGGGCCTTGTCGACGGTGTCGACGAACGGGATGCGGTCGGTGGCGAACCGGGTGCCGGTGAACTGGGTCAGGATGCTGTGGCCGATGGTCTCGGCGGTGATGCCGGTGCCGTCGGACACGTAGAACACCGGGTGCGCTGCGGTCATGGCGGATTCGGGTCGCGATCTCGGCCACGGCGGCCGCGCTGTTAAAATAGCGGCTTTCCCGCCGTGCGTCCGGCCCTGCGCCGCCCGCGGCCAGCCCGCACCGGAGCCCCGCCTTGACCAGCAACATCCTGTGGCTGCACGACCTGCGCCTGTCCGACCTCGCCCAGGTGGGCGGCAAGAATTCCTCGCTGGGCGAAATGATCGGCGAACTCTCCGGGTTGGGCGTGTCGGTGCCGGACGGCTTCGCGACCACCGCGGACGCGTTCAAGGCCTTCATCGCACACAACGACCTGCACCAGCACATCTACGACCGGTTGGCGACGCTTGATGTCGAGGACGTCCCCGCGCTCACCACGGCCGGTGCGGAAATCCGCAACTGGGTGATCGACGCGCCGCTGCAACCCGACCTCGACGCCGATATCCGCGCCGCCTACGCCAGGCTCTGCGCCGATGCCGGGGCGAAGGACATCGCCGTCGCCGTGCGTTCGTCGGCGACGGCCGAAGACCTGCCTGATGCAAGCTTCGCCGGCCAGCAGGAAACCTTCCTCAACGTGACCGGTGCGGACGACGTGGTGCGCAAGGTCAAGGAAGTCTTCGCATCGCTGTACAACGACCGCGCCATCGCCTACCGCGTGCACCACGGCTTCAAACACGAGGACGTGTTCCTGTCCGCCGGCGTGCAGCTGATGGTGCGCTCGGACGTCGGCGCCTCGGGCGTGCTGTTCACCCTCGACACCGAATCCGGTTTCCGCGACGTGGTCTTCGTCACCGCGAGCTATGGCCTGGGCGAAATGGTCGTACAGGGCGCGGTGAACCCCGATGAGTTCTACGTCTACAAGCCCACGTTGAAGGCCGGCAAGCCCGCGATCCTGCGCCGTTCGCTGGGCAGCAAGCAGCTGCGCATGGTCTATTCGAACGTCCCGGGCGAACGCGTGCGCATCGAGGACACGCCGGCGGAACTGCGTTCGACATTCTCCATCACCGATGCCGACGTGCAGGAACTGGCGAAGCAGGCACTGGTGATCGAGGCGCATTACGGCCGCCCGATGGACATCGAGTGGGGCAAGGATGGCAACACCGGCAAGCTCTACATCCTGCAGGCGCGCCCGGAAACGGTGAAATCGCGTGCGCAGGCCACGCAGATCGAACGCTATACGCTCGGCAGGCGCGGCGAGGTGCTGGCCGAGGGCCGCGCCATCGGCAACAAGATCGGCAGCGGCACCGCGCGCGTGGTGCGTTCGCTGGACGACATGAAGCGCGTGCAGCCCGGCGACGTGCTGGTCGCCGACATGACCGACCCCGACTGGGAACCGGTGATGAAGCGTAGCGCCGCGATCGTCACCAACCGCGGCGGCCGCACCTGCCACGCGGCGATCATCGCGCGCGAACTCGGCGTCCCCGCGGTCGTCGGCACCGGCAACGCGCTGGATTCGATCCAGGACGGCGATCCGGTCACCGTGAGCTGCGCCGAGGGCGATACCGGCTTCATCTACGCCGGCGCCCTGCCCTTCGAGCGCACCACCACCGACCTCGGCAACATGCCGCCGGCGCCGCTGAAGATCATGATGAACGTGGCCAACCCCGACCGCGCCTTCGACTTCGGCATGCTGCCGAACGCGGGCATCGGCCTGGCGCGCCTGGAGATGATCATCGCCAGCCACATCGGCGTGCACCCCAAGGCGCTGCTCGAATACGACCGCCAGGACGCCGCGACGAAGGCGAAGATCGATGCGCGCATCGCCGGCTATGCCTCGCCCGTGGACTTCTACATCGAACGCCTGAAGGAAGGCATCGCCACCATCACCGCCTCGGTGGCGCCAAAGCCGGTGATCGTGCGCCTGTCCGACTTCAAGTCGAACGAATACGCCAACCTGATCGGCGGTTCGAAATACGAGCCGCACGAGGAAAACCCGATGATCGGCTTCCGCGGCGCCTCGCGCTACGTCGATCCTTCGTTCCGCGACGCCTTCGCGCTGGAATGCATCGCCGTGAAGCGCGTGCGCGAAGAGATGTGCCTCGACAACCTGTGGGTGATGATCCCGTTCGTGCGCACGCTCGGCGAAGGCCGCAAGGTGATCGAAGTGCTGCGCGACAACGGCCTCGTGCAAGGCGAGAACGGGCTCAAGGTCATCATGATGTGCGAAGTACCGTCGAACGCGCTGCTCGCAGACGAGTTCCTCGACATCTTCGATGGCTTCTCGATCGGTTCCAACGACATGACCCAGCTCACGCTCGGCCTCGACCGCGACTCGGCGATCGTCGCCGGCCTGTTCGATGAACGCGACCCGGCGGTGAAGAAGATGCTATCGATGGCGATCCAGACCGCGCGCGCGCGCGGCAAGTACATCGGCATCTGCGGCCAGGGTCCGAGCGACCACCCCGACCTTGCGCAATGGCTGATGGAACAGGGCATCGAATCGGTATCGCTGAACCCGGATACCGTCGTCGACACCTGGCTGGCGCTGGCGAAAGCGAAGCGCGCTTGATCCCTCGCTGAAACCGTCGCGAGCGATGGCGATTCGGGCGCACGCGGAGCGCAGCAGCCTGAGTTCACTCGAAGGCCAATGAGGATTGCGAGCACCGTACGCGCAAGGAGCACCGAGCGCAGCGGGTTTCAGCCGCAGATGCGGTTGCGGCCCTCGCGCTTGGCCTCGTACAACAGGTCGTCGGCGCGGCTGACCAGTTTTTCGTAGTACGCAAGGCCGGTGCGTTCGGCCACGCCGCCGCTGATCGACATCCGCCAGCCCGGCGCGAATGCGCTGCAATCCAGCCGCTCCACCGCTTCGCGCAGGCGTTCGCAGCATGCGCGCGCCTCGTCGAGCGCGACGTCCTCGAACAGCACCGCGAATTCCTCGCCGCCCCAGCGCGCGACAACGCCGAGCGCGCCCGCCTCCGCGGTCAGCACGCCGGCGACCACGACCAGCGCACGATCCCCCGACAAGTGCGAATAGGTGTCGTTGATGCGCTTGAAGTGATCGAGGTCGAGCAACGCGAAGCTCAGCGGCATGCCATTGCGCGCCGCGCGATCGAATGCACGACCGAGTTCCTCGTCCATGCTGCGGCGGTTGGCGAGGCCGGTGAGGGAATCCTCGCGGGCCTGGCGCTCGAAGGCCTCGGACTGCTCCTGCAACTTGGCCAGCAACACGGACTTCTCGTGGTCGGCACGCATCAGGCGCTCGGTCTGGTCGCGCAGGTCCCCGGTGCGCTGTTCGACGACTGCCTCGAGGCGCGCCGCGCGCTGCCGCAGATGGCGCGAGCGCCAGCGGTAGACCGCGACCACGAACAGGCCGGCCAGCAGCACGAGCGCAGCCTGGAACCAGGCGCGCTGCCACAGCAGCGGCTCGATCTCGATGTCCAGCGCGGTGGCGTCCTTGCCCCAGCCCTGGCCGAGCCCGGGCGCCGATGCCTCGACGAGGAACCGGTAATGCCCGGGACCGAGGTTGGTGTACTGCGCGACGCGCTGGTTGCCGCGGTCGATCCAGTCGTGGTCCACGCCCTGCAGGCGGTAGCGATAGCGCAGGAACCGCGGCATGCGGAAGCTGAGGCTGGCATAGTGGAATTCGAGCTTGCGCGTGCCCGCGGGCAAGCCGAGGACCCCGCCCCGGGCCACCGGCGCATCGTTGGCGAGCACCTGTTCGATCACCACCGGCGGCACCTGCCGGTGGTAGCGACTCAACGCCTTCGGATCCACCACCGCCGCGCCGCCGGCGGTCGCGATCCAGACGTTGCCGCGCCGGTCGAGCAAGGCCGACGGACCCGCGCCGCCGTTGCATTGCGCGCTGGCGAGGCCGTCGGCTTCGCTGAAATGGTCCGGGAACACCGTCTTCGCGCGACCGTCGAACACCGCGTCGACATCGCTGCGGCGCACCCGCATCACGCCGCGGTTGGAAGTCAGCCACAGGTCGCCGATGCCGTCGTCGACGACCGCGAACAAGGTATCGACCGGCAGGCCTTGCGCCAGTCCCAGCGCCTGCAATTTCCCGTTGCGGTAGCGCAGCAGGCCGCGGTCGCTGGCCATCCAGATCGTGCCGTCGGCGTCCTCGTGGAAATCGAACACGTCCTGCGCGTCGCCGACCTTGCTCGCGTCGATGCGCTGCACATGGTCGCCGACGATGCGCGCCGAGCCGTTCGCGGTGCCCACCCACAGGCTGCCGTCCCGGGCCAGGTGCAGGGCCATGATGAACTCGCGCGGCAATCCGTCCCCGGTGCCGAAGAACCGGTAGGCGCCGTTGCGCATCCGGACCAGTCCGCGCGTGGTGCCGATCCAGAGCGTGCCGTCCGGTCCCTGTTCGAGCGCGCGCACCTGGTTGCTGCCTGGCATGCCGCCGGCGTTGTCGTAATGCGCGACTACCTTGCCGTCGCGCAGGCGCAGCAGGCCGCCGGTGTAGGTTCCCGCCCACAGGCTGCCGTCGCGGTCCTCGAGCAGGCTCAGGATCGAATCGCTCGGCAACCCGTCCGCGCTGGTGTAGCTGGCTTCCACCTTGCCGGCGCGGATGCGGTTGAGGCCACGGCTGGTGCCGACCCACAACGAACCGTCGTGGCCTTCCGCGAGCGCGCGCACGTAGTCGTCGCTCAGGCCCTGGTCGCCGTTCCACGTACTGAACGGCGCATCGCCCAGGCGCAGCAGCCCGCCGTTCGTCCCGGCCCAGATGCTGCCTTCGCGATCGGCCAGCAACGCGGCGACGCGATTGTTGGGCAGGCCGCGCTGGCTGCTGAAACGATCCACGGCGCCCGATTTCGCCGACAGTCGCAACAGGCCGTTGTTGATCGTGCCGAACCACAGGTTTCCCGCCGCGTCCTCGGCAAGGCTTGGAACGCCATCCCGGGGCAGCAGCGGCGACACCGGCACGAAGCCGGTTCCCTGCCGCCGGTACGCGCCGCGTTCGGTGCCGACGTACAGCACACCCTTCGCGTCCTGCAGGAAATGGAATGCGGGCGCATCCGGCAATCCGGATCCTGCACCGAAGCGTTCGATCCGGTTTCCGGTGAAATGGGCGACACCGGCCGCGGTGGCGACCCACATCGAACCGTCGCGATCCTCGAGCAGCGAATACACCACGTCCGACGGCAGGCCGTTGCGGGCGTCGTAGTGCACGACCTTGCCCGCGGCCTGCACCACGCTGATGCCGGAATTCTCCGTCGCCACCCACAGGCGTCCCGCGCGGTCGTACAGCGCGTCCATGATCTCGTCCTGGGCGAGGCCGTCGGCCATGCTCCAGTTCCGCCAGCCGTCGCCGCGCTTGACGCTGACGCCACCGCGCGAGGTGCCGACCACGATGGTGCCGTCCGGCGTGGCGTGCACCGAGCGGATGCCGTTGTCCTTCAGCCCGGGCGTGTTGCGCCGATCGAAGACGTGGAACTCGAGGCCGTTGTAGCGCACCAGCCCTTCCCAGGTCCCGAACCACAGGTAACCGTCGGGTGCCTGCTCGATCGCGTTGACCTGGTTGTGCGGCAATCCCTGGCGCGTGGTCCAGGTCTCGCGGAAGAAGGCGGTGAGCGGCTTGTCGTCCGATCCAGCGGAGGGCTGGCCCTGCGCGAACACGGGAACGGCCGCGGATGCGACGACGGGCAACAGGCATAGCCACGCCGCGCATGCATGCAACCTGCGTTTCGCTGCAACCGATGCCCCCCGCATCCGTGCCCCCTTTGCCCTCAGTCGCCCGGCAAGCCCGAGAGGGCTCCCATGTAATGGCGGTAATGCCGCAGTTCGTCGATGGAATCGCGCACGTCGCTGAGCGCGGTATGCGCCGCGACCTTGCTGAAACCGGACATTACCTGCGGCGACCAACGCCGGGCGAGTTCCTTGATCGTGCTGACGTCGAGGTTGCGGTAATGGAAATGGCATTCCAGCGCCGGCATCCGCCGGTGCAGGAAGCGCCGGTCCTGGCAAATCGAATTGCCGCACATCGGCGAGGCGTTGGCCGGCACCCATTGCGCGAGGAATTCCAGGGTGCGCGCTTCGGCCGCGGCGATCGGCACGCCCTCCTCCAGCACCCGGCGCCACAGGCCCGAACGCGAGTGGTGGGTTCGGTTCCATTCGTCCATCGCCTCGAGCACCGGCAGCGGCTGGGCGACGGCGAGCTCCGGTCCTTCCGCGAGCACATTGAGTTCTGCGTCGGTGACGACGGTCGCGATCTCGAGGATGGTGTCGCGGTCCGGATCCAGCCCGGTCATCTCGAGGTCGATCCAGATCAGGCGATCGCTGGCGGCTTCGGGCATGGCGGCGGAGTTCCGGACAGTTCGCGCATGATACCGGGCCTTGCCGCCTGGTCTTCACCACGTATCGCGGGGACCCGCCCGCTCAGTACGACGGTTTCGATCGCTTTGCCCGGAACCAGGCGCTGAGCATCGCCCCGGCCTCGTCGCCGAGGACGCCGCCCCCGACCTCGACCCGATGGTTGTGGCGGGGATCGGCGAGCAGGTCGAACACGCTGCCCGCCGCACCGGTCTTGGGATCGAACGCGCCGAACACCACCCGCGCGAGGCGCGCATGCACCGCCGCCATCGCGCACATCGCGCAGGGTTCCAGCGTCACGTAGAGCGTGCAGCCGACCAGGCGGTGGTTGCCGAGCGCCTGCCCTGCCCTGCGCATCGCGACGATCTCGGCATGCGCGCTGGGATCGGATTCGGCGATGTTGCGGTTCCAGCCTTCGCCGAGGACTTCGCCCGTGGCGGAAACAACCAGCGCACCGACCGGGATCTCGCCGTCCTCGCGATGCGCGCGTTCGGCCAGTGCGAGCGCACGGCGCATCCAGTGTTCGTCGCTCGCTGCATTCTCCATGCCGGCACCACATGCAAGGCCATGATTTCCAGTCGCCATCGTACCGGCTTTGGCCGATGCCGCTGGCGCGCCGCGAATGCCGGGCGGCGTCCGGTTCCGGCTTGCGGCTGCCCCGTTTTCACCCGGTTTTTCGATCCTGCCGCTCACCTTGGGCCGCATGCCAGGGGGAATCGATCCGATGCGCACGATCCGGAAAATCCTTGCTGTGGGGTTCGCGCCCATGGCGCTGTACCTGGTCGTGCTGGGGGCGAAACTCGGCCTGATGGGCGGGTCGCTCTATTACCTGCTGATCGGCCTGTCCTACCTGCTGGTGGCGGTGTTCGCCTGGCGCGGCGACGTGCGGGCGATGTTCCTGGCTGGCGCGGCGTTCGTCGCCACGCTCGCATGGGCATGGGTCGAGGTCGGGGTGAATTACTGGGCGTTGTTTCCGCGCCTGTTCGTGCCACTGGCGATTTTCTAAGTCACGCTTTTCCTGTTCGCGTCGCGAACAGGCAAGCAGGGGCGCCTGTGCCTTGCCGGCGGCTCGGTCGCGCTGGTCGCCGCACTCGGTTTCTTCGCGCGCGGTTTCGTCGCGGTGCCGATCGTCGCCAATGCGTCGGGCAAGCCTTTCGCGATCGCGCAATCGCCGAACACGCCGGTCGACTGGACCGGCTTCAGCCGCGACACCATGGGCACGCGCTATTCGCCGTTCACCCTGATCAACCGCGACAACGTGAAAAACTTGCAGTTGGCGTGGACCTACCGCACCGGCCGCGACACCGGCAACGGCAACCTGGTCGACCAGAACACGCCGCTGCAGATCGGCAACACGCTGTATTCCTGCACGCCGGAAAACGCCGTCCACGCGATCGATGCGACCACCGGCAAGCGCAGATGGCTGTACGAGGCGAAGGCCAAGGCGATCGCCTGGGGGCGTTGCCGCGGGCTCGCCTATTTCAGGGACGACGCGGCCGTGCCCGGCCAGCCGTGCGCCGAACGGGTGATCGGCAACACCATCGACGGCCGCCTGTTCGCGCTGGATGCCGCCACCGGCGCGCTGTGCGCGGGTTTCGGCACGGCCGGCGTGGTCGACCTGACCGTCGGGATGGGCCACAACGGACCGGGTTGGTACTACCAGAACTCCGCGCCGACGGTTGCCGGCGACAGGATCGTGGTCGGCGGCTGGATCGCCGACAACCAGGCCCTGGGCGAACCCGCCGGCGCGATCCGCGCCTTCGATGTGCGCAGCGGCGCGCTGGTCTGGGCCTGGGATCCCGGCAACCCGGCGGTGACCCGGGAGCCGCTCGACGGCGACAGCTATACGCCCGGGACGCCGAACATGTGGGCGCCTCCCGCCTACGATCCCGCCCTGGGGCTGGTGTATGCGCCGATGGGCAACGGCGGCACCGATGTCTACAACCCGGACCGCCCGAAGGCCTCGTGGCCCTACAACGCGGCGATGGTGGCGCTCGACGTGCGGACCGGGCGACCGCGCTGGCATTTCCAGACCTCGCACCACGACCTGTGGGACTTCGACATTCCCTCGCAGCCCGCCCTGCTCGACATGAAGAACGATGCCGGGCAGATGGTGCCGGCGATACTGATCTTCACCAAGCGCGGCCAGATCTTCGCGCTGGATCGCCGTACCGGCGCGCCGATTTCGCGGGTCGAGGAACGCGCGGTGACGACCAGGGGATCCGTGCCGGAGAACATCGTTTCGCCCACCCAGCCCTATTCCCCGGACATGCCGGTGATGGCCCCGCCGCGGCTGTCGGAGCAAGGCACCTGGGGCATGACGATGTTCGACCAGTTGCTATGCCGAATCCGTTTCCACGAGCTGCGTTACGACGGCGACAACACGCCGCCGGGCCTGACCGAGAGCCTGTCCTCGCCGGGTGCGCTGGGCGGCCAGAACTGGGGCAGCGCGTCCTATGACCCGGTCAATCGCCGCCTGTTCGTCAACGACATCCGGCTGATCAGCACGCAGCGGATGCTGCCGCGCGCCGAATACGAGGAATATGCCAAGACCCATCCGGCAACGCCCGATGGCCACGCCGTCGCGCCGATGGCCGGCACTCCGTACGGGATCGTGTCCGGCACCTGGTTCTCCCCGCTCGGCGTTCCATGCAACCAGCCGCCCTACGGCACCATCGCCGCCATCGACCTGGATATGCGCAAGATCGCCTGGCAGATTCCGGGCGGCACCGCCAAGATGCTGGGCCCGCTGGGCATTCGCCTGGGCATGCCGTTGACGCCGGGCATGCCGACCTACGCCGGAACATCGGCCACCGCGGGCGGGCTGGTGTTCTTCGCCGGCACGCAGGATTACTACCTGCGCGCCTACGACGCGGAAACCGGCAGGGAGCTCTGGAAATACGCACTGCCGGTCGGCTCCAGCGCGACGCCGATGAGCTACATCTCCCCGGTCGACCACCGCCAATACGTCGTCGTCTCGGTCGGCGGCTCGGCGCACTCGAAGGACGTGGGCGACTACGTCATGGCGTTCGCCTTGCCTGCCAACGCGAAGTGAGGCCGCAGGCATTCCCGGTTGCGATCCCGCGCGCCGGCTTCGATCGATTCAATAGAAGAACTGCTGCAACTGGCTGAATCCCGCGGGTCCGCTGAACGCCCAACCCATGCGCTTGGAAGGATTGAGCACCGGCGCCGGCTCGCCGATGGCGAAGTTGAACCCGGCGATGGTCTCGATCAGGTTCCCGGCTTCGTCGTACACCACGATGGCGCTGCCATGGTTGCCGTCGCAATAGGTGGTTTCGGTCACGAGGAAAAGCTTGTTGACCGGATCGACCGCGATGTTGGAACCGCTGTGGACCTGGTCGGTGTCGGTGGTGCACGGAAGCTGCACGGCCTTGATGCCGGTCATGGTGTCCAGGTCGTAGAACTCGACCTGCGAATTCAATTCGGTCGTGGTCGCCGCGATGCCGGTTTCCGGATCCACGGCGAGGCCGTTGACGAAACCCGAATGGAAGAAGCCGTTGTTGAAACCGCTGAACTGGCTGGTGGCGCCGGTGGAAAGGTCGACCTGCACGATCAGCGGCGGCGCCCCGCGCACCGTTCCGGCGTCCGGCGACAGGGCGAGCACGGCCTGGTTGGCCGCCGTGTATTGCGCCAGGTGCACGCTGTTGGCGACGCCGAACAGGACCGGATCGAGCGGAATCGCCCTGCTGGTGTTCGCCGCGATGTCGGTGACCACGAGGTTCGGCCTGTCGCCGCGCTTCAGCTCGATCACGAACAGCACGGTTTCGGCGGCGGACTGGTCGGTGCCGGCCATGATCACGTCGATGTCGTTGATCGGCGGCGTCCAGGTGCCGTTGATCTGCCGTGCGGCCACCGGATCCATCACCTGGTAAAAACGCTTCGGGTAGATCGAGCCCTTCGGCGTCACGTAATGCGTGAGCAGCGACACGTCGCCGGCGAAGATGCCATCCACCCCGTACTCATGGGTGGTTCCCAGCTCGCGCACGACGGATTTGGTGATCCGGCCGCTGTCCTGGTCGAAGGTTTCGACGGACACGAGTTCCCTGCCGCCGGGCCGGGTCTGCGCACTCGCCAGCACGCCGTCGTCGCCGTTCTGGTTGATGTCGAAGCCGAAGACCTGGCCGCCATCGCGCGTGGTCAGCACCCTGCCGAGGCCAACCGCCGTGACCGGCTCGGCACCGCGTGTCGCCGGGGCCATCGAAAGCAGGAGCAACACCAGCAAGCCAATGGCGATGCGCATGGGGATCTCCCGCGAAAGCTCCGGCTGGAGGGTACGCTGTCGATACCGCGACGGACGCTGCCGGTTCACGCCGCCGGACAGCAGGTCACTCCCACTCGATCGTCGCCGGCGGCTTGCCGGAGATGTCGTAGACCACGCGCGAGACGCCGCGCAATTCGTTGATGATGCGGTTGCTTACCGTGCCGAGGAAGTCGTACGGCAGGTGCGCCCAGTGCGCGGTCATGAAGTCGATGGTCTCGACCGCGCGCAGCGCGATCACCCATTCGTAGGCGCGCGCATCGCCGACCACGCCCACCGACTTCACCGGCAGGAACACCGCGAACGCCTGCGAGGTCTTGTCGTACAGGCCGGCCTTGCGCAGTTCGTCGATGAAGATTGCATCGGCCTTGGCGAGCAATTCGGCGTATTCCGGCTTTACTTCGCCGAGGATGCGCACGCCCAGCCCCGGGCCCGGGAACGGATGGCGATACACCATTTCGCGCGGCAGGCCGAGTTCCACGCCGAGCCGGCGTACCTCGTCCTTGAACAATTCGCGCAAGGGTTCGATCAGTCCCAGCTTCATGTCTTCCGGCAGGCCACCGACGTTGTGGTGGCTCTTGATGACGTGGGCCTTGCCGGTCTTGCTGCCGGCCGATTCGATCACGTCCGGATAGATCGTGCCCTGCGCCAGCCACTTCGCGTTGGCGAGCTTGTTCGATTCCTCGTCGAAGATGTCGACGAACAGGTTGCCGATGATCTTGCGCTTGGCTTCCGGGTCGGAGACGCCCTTCAACTTCTCGAAATAGCGACCCGCCGCATTGACGCGAATCACCTTCACGCCCATGTTGTCGGCCATCATCTTCATGACCTGGTCGCCTTCCCGCCAGCGCAGCAGGCCGGTATCGACGAACACGCAGGTCAGCTGCTCGCCGATGGCCTTGTGCAGCAGCGCCGCGACGACGGACGAGTCCACGCCGCCGGACAGGCCGAGGATGACTTCGTCGGAACCGACCTGCTCGCGCACGCGCGCGATCTGGTCCTCGATGATGTTGGCCGAAGTCCACAGCGTCGCACAGCCGCAGATGTCGACGACGAAGCGGCGCAGCAATTCCTGGCCCTGTTTCGTATGCGTTACTTCCGGATGGAACTGCACGCCGTACCACTGCTTCGCTTCGTTCGACATTGCCGCGACCGGGATGCGGTCGGTGGTCGCGGTGACGGTGAAACCCGGAGGCGCCTTGGCGACATGGTCGCCGTGGCTCATCCACACATCGATGCGCGGCACGCCAGCGTGGTCGGACAGGCCGGCGAACAATTTGTCGGTAGCGACGATCTCGACTTCCGCATGGCCGAACTCGCGCTGGTCCGCGGCTTCGGTCGCGCCACCCAGTTGCGCGGCCATGGTCTGCATGCCGTAGCAGATGCCGAGAAGCGGCAGGCCCGAATCCCATACCTGTTGCGACGCGGCCGGTGCGCCCTGCTCCGTCGTCGATTCCGGTCCGCCGGACAGGATGATGCCCTTCGCGCCGAACTTCGCGATTTCGGCCGGGTCATGGTCCCAGGCCCAGATTTCGCAATACACGCCGATTTCGCGAATGCGCCGCGCGATCAGCTGCGTGTACTGCGCGCCGAAATCGAGGATGAGGATTTTGTCGCTGTGGATGTTGGTCATTGACGGCGTTCTTTCGGAATGTCGTTGTCATCCATGGCGTCGCGAATCGGCTTCGGAACGCCCGGCCCAGCCATCCGTGGCCGGGCGTTCGCATGCGCGCGAGCCGGTGGCTCGCAAGCGCGCATGCTCACCCCGCCCGGTAATTCGGCGGTTCCTTGGTGATCTGCACATCGTGCACGTGGCTCTCGCGCTGGCCGGCGCCGGTCACCTTCACGAACTGCGGCTTCCTGCGCATCTCCTCGATGGTCGCGCAGCCGACGTAGCCCATCGTCGCGCGCAGGCCGCCGACCAACTGGTGGACGACGCCACTGAGCGGACCGCGCACCGGCACCCGCCCCTCGATGCCTTCGGGCACCAGCTTGTCGGCATCGGCGGAATCCTGGAAATAGCGATCCTTCGAACCCTTTTCCATCGCGCCCAGCGAACCCATGCCGCGATAGCTCTTGTAGCTGCGGCCCTGGAACAACTCGATTTCGCCCGGCGATTCCTCGGTGCCGGCGAACAGGCCGCCGATCATCACCGTGGATGCGCCCGCGACGATCGCCTTGCCGATGTCGCCGGAGTAGCGGATGCCGCCATCGGCGATCAGCGGAATGCGGTCCTGCAGCGCTTCGGCGACCATGGCCACCGCGGTCACCTGCGGCACGCCCACGCCGGCGACCACGCGCGTGGTGCAGATCGAACCGGGGCCGACGCCGACCTTCACCGCGTCCGCGCCGGCATCCATCAATGCGAGCGCGGCATCGCCGGTGACGATGTTGCCGCCAACCACCTGCAGTTTCGGAAACTTCTTCTTGGCCCACGCGACGCGCTCGATCACGCCCTGCGAATGGCCGTGCGCGGTATCGACGATGACCACGTCCACGCCCGCGGCGACCAGTGCCTCGATGCGCGCCTCGGTGTCGCCGCCGACGCCGACCGCGGCGCCGACCAGCAGGCGTTCGTGCGAGTCGTAGGCCGCGTTCGGGTTGTCCGACTTCTTCTGGATGTCCTTGACCGTGATCAGGCCGCGCAGCGCGAACTCGTCGTTCACCACCAGCACCTTCTCGATGCGGTGCTTGTGCAGCAGGCCGATGACCTCGTCGTCGGACGCGCCTTCCTTCACCGTGACCAGCTTGTCGCGCTTGGTCATGATGTGGCGCACCGGATCGTCGAGCTTCTTCTCGAAGCGCATGTCGCGGCCGGTGACGATGCCGACCAGATGGCCGCTTTCGTCCACCACCGGCACACCGGAGATGTTGCGCGCGCGGGTGAGTTTGAGTACCTCGCCGATCGAGGTTTCCGGGCCGACGGTGAACGGCTCGCGGATCACGCCGGCCTCGAAATTCTTCACCCAGGCGACTTGCTGCGCCTGCGCCTGCGCGGTCATGTTCTTGTGGATGATCGAGATGCCGCCGAGCTGGGCGAGCGCCACGGCAAGTCGCGCTTCGGACACCGTATCCATCGCCGCCGAGACGATCGGTAGGCGGATCCGCAGGTCGCGGGTCAGGCGGGTTTCGAGGGACACATCCTTGGGCAGGACGGTCGAATGCGCGGGGACGAGGGAAACATCGTCGTACGTCAGTGCTTCAGCCTGGATGCGGAGCATCGGCAGTCCCGGGAAAGGTGGGGAAGCGCGTCATTGTAGCGTTTTGCCTCTCCCCTTGCGCGTAGCGCAGGGGGAGGCTGGGAGGGGGTTGGAATTTCGCAAGCCGGAACAACCCCTCCCCAACCCTCGCCTTCGCCTGCGGCGAAAGGAAGGGAGTCATTCCGCCCGCTCGGCCGCCTCCAGCGTGTTCTGCATCAGCGTGGCTACGGTCATCGGCCCCACCCCGCCCGGCACCGGGGTGATCCAGCTGGCGCGTTCGGCGGCGGCGGCGAACTGCACGTCGCCCACCAGCCGGCCGTCCTCGAGGCGGTTGATGCCGACGTCGATCACCACCGCGCCCGGCTTCACCCATTCGCCCGGGATCAGGCCCGGCCTGCCCACCGCGACGACGAGGATGTCGGCCTCGCCCACGTGCCGCTGCAGCACTTCCGGCGGGGTGAACTTGTGGCAGCTGGTCACGGTGCAGCCGGCGATCAGCAGCTCCAGCGCCATCGGCCGGCCGACGTGGTTGGACACGCCGACGATCGTCGCGCTCTGCCCGCGCACCGGCCGGTCGGTCCAGGCCAGCAGCGTGGTGATGCCGCGCGGCGTGCACGGGCGCAGGCCGAATTCGCGCAGGGCCAGGTGCCCGACGTTCTCCGGATGGAAGCCGTCCACGTCCTTGCGCGGATCGATGCGATGGATCAGCCGGCGCGCGTCGGGAATGCCCGGCAGCGGCAATTGCACGAGGATGCCGTGCACCTCGGGATCGGCGTTGAGCTTGTCGATCAGCGTCAGCAATTCGGCCTCGGTCGTGCCCTCGGGCAGGTCGTGGTCAAACGCGCGGATGCCGACCTTGTCCGCAGCGCGGCGCTTGTTGCGCACGTAGCTCTGCGAGGCCGGATCCCCGCCCACCAGCACCACCGCGAGCCCGGGGCGCGAACCGCCCGCGGCCATGCGCGCGTCGATGCGGGCCTTCAGGCCATCAAGCAGTTCATCGGCGATGCGCTTGCCGTCGAGGATGCGTGCGGGCATTGCGTCGGGCCGTGGCGGAGAGCGCGCATTATCGCCGAACTGCCTCAGCCTCCGCCCGACGGCAACACCGACGGCGCGCTCGGATTGGGGCAACGCGGAATTCCCGAGCCGACCACGCAGTTGACGCAGCATTGCTGGTTCGGCTGCGGCACGATCGTCGGCGAGGATGGCGGCAACACCGCGCCCGGCAGGGTCGCCAACTCGGCATCCGGGCGCAGTTTGAGCAGCGCCGCCCAGTCGTGGCGGTTGAAGCTGCATCCGTCCGGGTTCGAAGGCCAGCACGTGGTGTTCGAGCCGGTGCCGCGCGGCAGGTTCCATGGCAGGCCGTTGCGGTTGATCGGCACCAGCCGCATGGTCGCGCCCTGCAGCACGTTGCCGCCGACGAGGCTGAGCATGCCCGACTGCACCGACACCACGATGTCGCAATGCATGTTCAGCGCGCCGGGACCGCCGCGCGCGATGAACGCCGACAGTCCGCTGAAACCCAATTGCGTCGCGTTCGAACGCACGTAGCACAACAGGTCGCCGACCGCGGCCGGGGTCTGGTCCGGGTCCATGAAACGGTACGGACTGGTGCCGCCGCGGAAGGCATCGCTCACGTAACCGAAATGGCTGGCGGACGGATTGAAGCCGGGCAAGCCGGCCTGGACCATCACCCACGACACGAACGCGGCCGACCACGGCTGGTCGATGACGAACGCACGGCATTGCGGCGAGGAATAGCCGCCGCCACCGATGTAGCTGCAATCCGACGCACCGGCGAACTGCTGCATGCGCGACAACAAGCCGCTGCCGCGCCAGTACTCGACCACGCGCATCCACGCCGGCGTGTAGCCGTCGCTCAGGCGCGCGCCTTCGGCTTCCGACACGGTGGTGCTGGCGAGGCGGCCGTTCGCATCGATGAACGGGCTGTACCACAGCGCGTTTTCGCGGCAGGCGATCGCCGCGATCTTCGCCGCCTCCATCCCCGTTCCCGCGGGCTGGGCCGTCACGCAACCGGCGGCGCGGGCCATCCATGGGGCCGAGAAGAGCGCGAGCAGCAACAGCGAACGCAACAGCAGGGACAGTCGGTGCATTGGGCCTCCGTGCGCGTGGCGACTGAGGCATCCTAACCCGATGTCCTCACCCGGCCCCGCAGAACGCGTGGTAGTCGATGTAACCCATGAATGCGGAATCCGGGGCGCAAACCGGACATTGCGGGTCGGGCGAGAGGCGGATTTCGCGGAAACGCATCGCCAGCGCATCGAATTGCAGCAGTCGCCCCGTCAATGGCGCGCCGATGCCGAGGATCAGCTTGACCGCCTCGGTGGCCTGCAGCAGGCCGATCACGCCCGGCAACACGCCGAGCACGCCGGCTTCGGCGCAATTGGGCGCGGCATCGGGCGGCGGCGGTTCCGGGAACAGGCAGCGATAGCACGGCGCTTCGCCGCGATGGCGGCCCGCGTCGAATACGCTCGCCTGCCCCTCGAAACGCTGCACCGCGCCGTACACCAGCGGCTTGCCGAGTTTCACGCAGGCATCGTTGAGCAGGTAGCGCACCGGGAAATTGTCGCCGCCGTCGACCACGACATCGACGCCTTCGAGGATGCGTTCGACGTTCGCGGACACGATGCGTTCGGCGATGGCTTCGATCTTCGTGCGCGGATTGAGCGCGGATAGCGCCATCGCCGCGGATTCGACCTTGGCCATGCCGATGCGTGCGTCCGCGTGCAGGATCTGCCGCTGCAGATTGCTACGATCGACCACGTCGTCGTCGACGATGCGCAGCATGCCCACGCCCGCGGCGGCGAGGTAGAACGCGGAGGGCGAACCGAGCCCGCCGGCGCCGACCACCAGCACGCGCGCGGCTTCGAGTTTCCTCTGGCCTTCGAGACCGACGTCCTGCAGGCGCAGGTGGCGCGAATAGCGTTCGGCGAAATCGGCGTCGAGTTCCGGTTCGCGCATCGGCAGGCCTTCGTCCCGCCAGCGCGCGGTACCGCCACGCACCGACGCGACACGCGCGAAACCGGCGTCGAGCAAGGCCTGTGCCGCGCGCATCGAACGCTTGCCGGACTGGCAGATCAGCAGGATTTCGGCATTCGCGTCGAGCAACGCAGCCGGCGATTCGACCAGTTCGCCCAGCGCGATCCCGCGCGCGCCATCCGCCATGCCGAGCGCACGTTCGTGCGCCTCGCGCACGTCCACCAGCAGCGCGCCACCGCCTTGTCGCAGCAGCGCCTCGACCGGATCGAGTTCGAACACGTCCATGCGGCGATTATCGCGCGCTAGGCGATTCGATGCCGGCCGCGGCGAGATCGCCAGGCGTGTTGAGGTTGCCGAAGCGGAATCCCGCGAAGCGCACGCCGATCATGCCGATCCGCGCCTGCAATGCCTGGACGGCGATCTCGTTTTCCGCCAGCGCCTGCGACAACGCGTCGCGCAAGGCTTCGACCCGCCACAGCGCGACCAGCGGCTGTGCACCGTCGTCATCGATGGCGAAGGCGCCGTCGCCGCCCGCCGCGGCGAGGCTGCGCAGCAGGCAATCGTTCACATCGACCAGATCGACCGGCACTGTCAGCAGCCATGGCGTGGTGCAGGCGTTCGCCAGCGCATCGAGGCCTGCGATGGGACCGATGTCCGCATGACGATCCGGAATCGCGGTCAAGCCGACGTCGGCGTAGCGCGGAAGATCGCGATTCGCACTCACCAGCGTCGACGACGTTTCATCCGAGAGGCGTTTCGCGAGCCGCACCACTTGCGGAACACCACCACGCTGCATCCAGGCCTTGTCCGCTCCGCCGAGCCGCGAGCCTGCGCCGCCGGCGAGCAGGCCGAGAATGATGTCGTGCGATGGTAGGCTGGGTTGCAGCTTGGTCGGCATCTGGGCGGACACCATGGGTGCGCAAATGAAAAGACAGCTGTTTATCTGTTCTGTATTGGGCTTTCAGGTTGCATAACAACCAACCAGACTAAAGCAAGCTCGTCGCAAATAATGAAAGACGCTGAAGTGCGGTTTCAAGCCTGCTGCGAAATTAATCGAAGCGCATTCGATATTTCCATCTATCCCACCGACCGCGGGTGGACGGTAGAGGCAATGCCCAAGTCAACTCCTTGCGGGCCAAACATGATTTGCGCATCTGGTGGCGGAGATGTCCAATTGTTCTACGACGCGTCCGGCACTTATCTTGAAATGCTCCGCGGACAGTAACTAACAATTTCTTCCTAGCAACCAGCCGTCGCGATCAAGATCGCTCCTACTTGCGCTTCACGTGCTTCATCAGCCGGCGCTTCTTCGCCACCTGGCGCTCGGTCAGCGGATTCTTCGGCTTGTCCTTGTACGGATTCTCGGTTTCCCTGAACACGAAGCGGATCGGCGTGCCGACCAGCTTGAAGCGCTTGCGGAAGAAATTCTCCAGATAGCGCTGGTAGCTCGCGCTCAGCGACTTCAGCCGCGTGCCGTGCACCACGAAGGTCGGCGGGTTTTCGCCGCCCGGATGCGCGAATCGCAATTTCGGCACGTGGCCGCGCACTACCGGTGGTGGATTCGCGTTGTAGGCCGCTTCCACCGCACGCGTGACTTCGCTGGTGGAAAACACCTTCGTCGCCGACGCATGCGCGCGATGGATGGCGCGGAACAATTCGCGCAGGCCGGAGCCGTGCTTGGCGGAAATGCGCACGTTTTCCGCCCATTCCACGAACGCGAGCTTGCGGCTCAGCAGCGCCTCGACCTGCCCGCGCTGGTAATCGCTCTGCCCGTCCCACTTGTTGACCGCGATGACCAGCGCGCGGCCGGCGTCGAGCACCGCGCCGAGCACGCTCGCGTCCTGTTCGGTCACACCCTCGGTGGCATCGAGCATGACGATCGCGACCTGGCATTCCTCGATCGCCTGCAGGGTCTTGACGATGGAGAATTTCTCCACCGCTTCCTCGACCTTCGATTTGCGGCGGATGCCGGCGGTATCGACCAGCCGGTACTTGCGGCCGTCGCGCTCGAGGTCGGCGGCGATGGAATCGCGCGTCGTGCCCGGCACCTCGGAGGCGATCATGCGTTCCTCGCCGAGCAGGCGGTTCACCAGCGTCGACTTGCCCACGTTGGGGCGGCCGATGAAGGCCACGCGCATGCGCTTCGGGTCGTCGTCCAGCACTTGCGTATCGCCTTGCTCCGGCAAGCGTGAAAGCACGTCCGCGAGCAAAGCGTCGAGGCCAGTGCGATGCGAGGACGACACGCCGATGCGGTCGCGGAAACCGTAGCGCGCGAATTCGTTGAGCGCGGCCTGCACGTCGATGCCGTCGATCTTGTTCACCACCAGCAGCACCGGGCGGTCGCGCTTGCGCAGCCACGCGAGGATGGCGTCGTCGAGCGCGGACGGACCTTCGCGGCCATCCACGACGAACAGCACCAGGTCGGCTTCCTCCGCGGCGGCGCGCGACTGTTTCGCGGTCGCGCCGGCCAGGCCTTCCTCCCGCCCGGCGATGCCGCCGGTATCGACCAGCACGAACGGGCGTTCCGGGTCGAGCCGGCACACGCCGTAGTTGCGGTCGCGCGTCACGCCTGGCGCATCGTGCACCAGCGCGTCGCGACTGCGGGTCAACGCATTGAACAGCGTCGACTTGCCGACATTGGGGCGACCGACCAGGGCAACGAGCGGGAGCATGCGGAATCCGGAATGACGGGCGAAAAACGCAACGGCCCCGGGCAGGTTACCCGGGGCCGCGAAGAAATGCTGATTCGAGACTTACTGGGCCAGGCGCCAGGCGCTGACCTCGCCGTCGGTGGTCTGCACCACCAGCACGCCATCGACCACGACCGGCGCAGCCTTGATCGCGTCGCCGCCGGCGCGCTGGCGCGCGGCGAAGCTGCCGTCGGAGAGCTTCAGCCAGTGCAGGTAGCCGTCGAAATCGCCGACCACGGCGTAGTCGCCCTGCACCGCCGTGCCGGCGACGTTGCGGCGCGCGAGACCCGGCTGCTGCCAAAGCACGCCACCGGTGGACTTGTCCAGCGCCCACACCGTGCCGTTCGCATCCGCGACCACGACGCGGTCGCTGCCGACGCCGACGCGGCCGGGACCGCCGCTCTGCGCGGACCATTGCACGCGGCCGCTGGGACCTTCGATGCTCACGGTCTCGCCCTTGTAGCTGCTGGCGTAGAGGGTGATGCCGTCGAGCGCGGGCGTGCCGTCGACATCGGCCATGCGCTCGAGGTCGTTACGGCCGCTGGCTTCGGCCACGGTCTGTTCCCACAACGGGCGGCCGTCGGTCAGCGACAGCGAGCTGAGCGTGCCGTCGTCGTTGCCGACGAAGGCCAGGCCCGGCACCAGCAATGGCGAATCGTTGCCGCGCACCGACAGCGCCGGGGCATCGTGGTTCCAGAACCAGCGGCGCTCGCCGGTGTTCTCGTCGAACGCGGTGATGCGGCCGTCGTTGCTGTGCACCAGCACCAGCCCCTGGCCGATGGCCGGCGCGGCGATCACTTCGTTCTCGACCTTGGCCTTCCACTTCTCGGTCCCCGTGGATGCGTCCAGCGCGATCACGTCTCCTTCAAGGCTACCGATCGCCACGATGCCGTCGCCGGCGCCAGGACCGCCGGACAGCGGCAGTTTCGATGCATAGGTCCATGCCGTGGCGCCGGACTGCAGGTCGAACGCGCGAACCCCGCCTTCGACCGCGGCGGCATAGACGCGGCCATCGGCCACGGCCGGGCCCTGGCGCGCGCCGAGGTGCCCTTCGCCGCCGCCGGCCTTCGCCGACCACAGTTTCGACACGTTGGCGCTGGGCGCGAATTCGACCAGTTCCGCCGGCTTGGTCGCGGCTTCGCCGGCCTTGTCCTTGCCGCCGAACCAGCCCTTGACCGTGGAACAACCCGCCAGCAACGCGATCGCCGCCATGGCCGCGGACAGCAACAGGATGCGCGAACCCGCGCGCACCGGGGACTTCGGGTTCATCAGGAACCTGCCTTTGCCTGGGCGGGCGCGCCGCCGACTTCGGAGAGTTTGAGCTCGAGTACCCGACGCATCGGTGAACCGACCGTCGTAAGCGCGAGCGCCTTGTCGTAATCGCCGCGCGCCTGGTCGTGCTGGCCGAGCGCCAGGTGCGCATCGCCGCGGGCGCCGAGGCCGGCGGGATCGTCGGCGTCGGCGAGGATGCGCAGGGCTTCATCGGCCTTGCCGGCGTCGAGCAGCAGGCGCGCCAGGCGTTCGCGCACCACGCTGGCCAGCTCGGCATCCGGCTTGGCGGCGCGCAGGGTGGCGATGGCGTCGTCGCGCTTGCCGGCCATCGTCTCGGCCTTGGCCAGGTCGAGCGCGGTCAGCGTGGCGAACGGTCCCTGCTGCAGGGTCGCCGCGGTCGCCTTGGCCTTGGCCAGGTCCTGCGCTTTCAACTGGCCCTGCAGGGTCTCGTAGCGGGCCGCTTCGGCTTCGCGCTGGCCTTGCTGGTGGCCCTGCCACCACTTCCAGCCGCCGACGAGGGCGAGGCCGAGGACCACGCCGCCCACCAGGCCGAGTGCATTTTCGCGCACCCAGCGGCGCACGCGTTCGCTTTGTTCGTGTTCGTCGAGCAGCTCGTCGATGGCCATGCGGCTACGGTCTTCCGTGGGGAGTGGCGGGCGCCGCCCTGGCGCCGGCGCGAATGGCCGGCGAATGCCCCGGTGCTTATTCGGCCGAGGGCTGGAGACGACCGTCAGAGGATACCGTAAAGCGCGCCACGTTCGCGCGGCGGAACGCCGTCAGGTCCTGCGCTTCGCCGTTCCACCGGACTTCCGCGGCGGAGGCATTGCCGATCACCACATGGGCGACCTGGTCGGCGCGGTATTCGCGTTGCTGGCCGGCATCGAGCATGCCCGATTCCAGAACGCGTCCGTCGCTGCCTGTGACCTGCACCCAGCTTTGCGCATTCAATTTCAGCGCGAGCATCGCCGAAGCGGGCTGCGACGCGGGCAACGGCGTCAGCGAGGCCACCATCGGCTGTGCCGCCTCGGCAGTGGAATGCGCGGACTGCGGCACGGAGACGTCCAGCGATGCGGTCTGCGCCGTGACCTGGGCGAGGTGCGGGCGCGTGGCCAGCCATACCGGCACCACGATCGCGGCGGTGAGCACGACGTACACGAAGCGGCGCGAGGCCTGTTCGGCGAAGCGTTGCATCGGCGGCGTGTAGGTGCGCGGCTGCAGTTCGGCCGGGGCGACCGGCGCCACGCCCGATGCGGCCACGATCGGCTCGGTGGTGAGGCCGAGCAGGCGCGAATAGCTGCGCAGTTGGCCGCGCACGAACACCGGCGCGCCGAGCCGCGACCAATCCTCGCATTCGAGCGATTCGACCACGCGCACAGGCATCTTCAGCCGTTCGCCGACGTCGGCGAGGCTCAAACCCGCGGCTTCGCGGGCGTCCCGCAAGCGGCGACCACAGCCCGTGGCCGCCTCCGGAATGCCGATGTCCCCGTTGTCGCTCACTGGCTGCGTGCTCCGTTCG
>Ga0075163_10003087_pt1 | contig 22439 bp, 15 predicted proteins | sample JI1023141ADNA_FD_71478 | JGI IMG/M metagenome (GOLD analysis project Ga0075163, IMG submission 71478) | Wastewater effluent complex algal communities from Wisconsin, to seasonally profile nutrient transformation and Carbon sequestration -... | ecosystem: Engineered > WWTP > Effluent > Algae... | reverse complement strand
TGTCCACCTTCGGCGCTGCTGTGCGCGTATACCCGACTGCCCTTGTGGTTGCGGCTGCCATATCTCGCTACCTCCTGTGGCAACCGTTGTAGGGTCTCTAACCGGACGGTTCAAGAACAAAATACAGCCCGTCGGTGAGCGGGGTGTTGGGTTAGGCGGCGCGGGTGGTTGGATTGGTGGCGCGCTGACTGTCTACATTGTCATCGACTGGGAAACAGGGTGGTGTGCTGTGGGAGATCAGGCGATTTGTGTCGAATCTAAGCGAACACCGATAGGCCAGTCTCAAACGATTCAGGAGTGTCGGAGTGGACTGCCAGGTACCAGGGATGCAGTCACATAAGCGAGGGAAATTGCGAGAGCTAAGCAGCGGTCCTGTAATCGGACGCAATGCAGGAAGTGAAGGGAGTCACGATGACGGTCGCCATCGCAGGCGCCATAGCGAGCGCCATGGCAGACACTGAAGCGGGCTTCATGGCAGACACTGAAGCGGGCTTCATAGCGGACTCCGGAGCGGCTTCTACAACGGGCGAATTAGAGGTCGAATTGATTGCTGTCATTTGAGAAGGTCCCACATGTGGCGAACCCTGGAAACGATTGAGCTTGATGCTTGAGCCTGGCAACCAGTGTGCAATTTGGACGACCAGTACGGCGTCCGTCATGGTGACCGCTATGATGCTCGCCATGGCGACCGCTTCGGTGCCTGCGCTGGCGACCGGTGACGCGACCTTTATGGTACCCGCCAGGGCGACCGTGAGAGTTTGTCTAGGGGCCGCGCATCCCCTCAGCCGTGCGCCGCGTTAGACTAGTCTGTACGTCGCTCGATACCTGCTCATCGCAGCAGCTCGCGTGCTTGAGTACCACTACCTTCACCGCATCACGGCCAGTGACTCCCTTGTTAATCATGTCCTGTGGGTTTTCGGCCTGTTCCATCGCCGATGCGCTTTTCGTGAACAGTACCGACTGTGGAACGAGTGCAATCAGTCAGGGTGGATGGACAGTAGGGCGAGCGGACCGGGATGCAGCCCTGCCCACTTCGTCGGTGTGCCAGTAGGCTCCCCTGTATTGCAGATCCGTACGAGATTACCTCTCGGTTGATAGCTGGGAGGTGCAGCTGCGGTGTTAGTAACGGAGTGCCGCGGTCTCTGCCTTCACGCTGGGATCATTTCGTCGGTGGGAAAGCCGGTGACGGCGATCTGCCCAGTGGCATCGATGTGGAACTCGACAGCCGGCGGAGCAAGGTCCTGGGGACCATAGCGCTGGGTAAGAAAGTGCAGCTGCTGGTTGGCCGAGCCTCGCAGCTGCAGCGATAGGTCGCGCTCGCTTTCGACATAGCGACCGCTGATAAGCAGATCAATTTCGCCGAGCAGTGCACGCGCTGCTCTGCTTCGCAGCTCAGCGAGCTCATATCCCGTAAAGACGACAAGCGACATCTCAGCTTCCCGAATTAGCCGCGCCAGAGGGAGCAGCGCTGCCGCTTGGGCAAACGGCTCACCGCCGGTGAAGGTGACACCGCTGATGCCCGGGGTGGAGCGGATGAGCGCAAAGAGTTCATCGGCGCCAAGCAGCTGCCGCGGAGCAAAAGTGAAAGTGTCCGGATTCCAGCAGCCGGGGCAGCGCAGACCGCAGCCTTGCACCCAGATCACGAAGCGCTCTTCAGGACCGTTCACCGCACTGCGCGCAACGAAGCGGGCGACGTTGATGAGCTCTGGGGTTGCCCGGGCGCTCATCAATAGCTCCGCTTGACCAGGACCATGCGGAGCTTGCCGGCCTCCCGCTTCTCATCGACCCGATAGCCGAGCTTGCGCGCTCTTTCATGGATGCTCTGCCGCTGGGCTTCGATGACCTGACGCCGCTGCTCCTCGACCCGCCGGCGCTCCTCCTCGGCCATGCGGGCCTCCTTTTCACGCAGCCGCGCGTCGTACGCTGCCTGCACTCGCTCCAACCAGTTTCCGCCAAATCGGCGCTGATCGTCATCACTGATGAGCGCACGGTAGCCGGTCTGGGTGCGAAGAAACCCGACGTCGCTAATGAGGGTTCCGACCTGCGCTCTGCGCAGCACGATGTTCGCGGACTGCATTCCATAGCCGACGATCGCCACTGGCTGCGCATGGTGCTCGATGTCCGCTTTGCGAAATCCGAGATCGACCAGCGCCGCGATCAAGCACTCGGTGTCGATCATCGGTGTGGCCAGCGTGATGTAGGCGCTCATTTGGGGCTCCTTTTGCGATCGACCGACTGCACCGATTGCTGACTGCGCCGCACGGGGCCCGCCGGCTTGCGCTCCACGGAGCGGCGTGGTGCTGCCAAGCCTTCAAGAATCCGATCCAGGTCTTGCATGCAGACATCCCCTTCAAAACCCTCGGCGTCTGCGCTCAGGCGTCCTTCCTCGTCGATGTCGATGGTGATCCGCTGCTCTTTCATGATGCCTCCGCTGGAGCAATGAGCCGCGCGCTCAGACGGTCGGCCTCCGTCTGTCCGAGCTCGAGATCCTTCCACTTTTCGATCACGACAAAGCGCTGCTGCTTGTGCCGCAAGAGCGTACCGGTTCGCGGCAGTGCTTCATCGGGAATGCGCTCCTCTACTCTTGGTGTTGTTTCAGATGGCACAAACATGGCGCCTTTTCCGGACTTGCCGGACTTGCCTGGGCGCAGTGCAGTGCTGATCGGTTGGAACACGAACGATTCAGCAAGAACGTCTCGCTGCGCTTCATGCAAACCTTCAAGGGTGGCCAGCTCTTTGTTGAGGCTCCGCTGCCTATCCTCCAGCTTGCGCATCCGCACCTGGCTGTCCTCATCCGGATTCTTTTCAGCAGCGGCCTCACTGAGCTGCTTCTCTACATCTGCGAGCGTCTTCTTGACCTCGTCCAGTCTTGATGCGCAGCGGTCGAGTTCGCGCTGTGCCTGCTGCCGCCGCTGCTGAAACACCGCCTCCTGTTCCTCTCGTGCTTGCTGCTCACGTGCAGTTCGCTCCTCATCGTCGAGGTCCTTGGTCAGCAGCTCGGCATCCCGCTCGATTGCCGAGAGGTCATCGAGCAGCGCCAGCGCGCCCGCTGGATCTCGCTCCGAGGGCTGCAGGTCAGCGATTCCTTTGAGCTTTTCCTTCAGTCGGTCGCGCTTGTTGCCATGTCCGAGCAGAGCGGCGCGCAGCCTCGCAAAGGTCTTGCCCAGTGAGCTCTCTTTCTGCTCGGCGTCGACGAGTAATTTGTCAAGGTTCTTGCAGCGAGCACCAAAGCGCTGGTCAAGCTCTTGCCATTCCTTGACGATCGGATCGGGCCGGGCAGCTGATGGCACCCTCGGCGGCTGCACGACAAAGTGATAGCGAACCGCTCGGGCAAGCTCCGGCGGCACAGGCCAGGAGGCTGGCTCGCGCGTGCGAACCTCTGAAAGCGTGTCGGCCACGACCGTCCCGGCATCCAGAGAGACCAGAGCTGGCGGCTGCTCTGGCTGAGTGGTCTTGGGCAGCCACACCGCACCCTGAAGCTCGCGTAGCCGAGCGTCGACGCGCAGGATGTATTCTGCGCACTGCACAGCAGCCTCCAGCTGCTGACGCAGCCCGGCAACCTGCTCCGGTTCCAGGCGAATGCGCACCCGCCAGCCCTTTTCGCCGAGGAGCAGCCCCCCTTCGGCAGCACCAAGGTAGAGAGCAGGTAGAAAGAGCTCACGCCAGGCAACCCTGACCCCCATGCGGAAAAGGGCCGCGAGCTCGGCCTGGCGCGCTCCGCTAGCAGGCGACAGCAAAGTCCGCAGCTTCGGCATGCTTGCTGGAAGCTCGCCGTTCGGCAGGTAGCAGAGGTCCGCCGCCTCTTCGCAGAGCGGAAACGGTTCGCGGCTGAGCATGACCGCTTCCCTTGCCGGAAGCGGCGCTGCAAACGGTGCTGGCAGAGGTGGTGCAGAGCGCAGGGCACCATCGCTCAAGCAGGATTCTTCGACGGCGTGCTCCCAGAATAGGTGCAGGCAGGCGGCAAACAGTGCCTCACCCTGGCGCGGCGAGAGCGGCAGCCAAAAGCGCGGCGGCGAGTCTGGGGATGGCTGCAGGCAGATGCCTGCGCGTCGACCTCGCTCTGCCAGGAGCGCCGATGCGGGCAGCTCGCGCACGCGCCTTATCAGCAACCGTCCCTGCGGCTTGCGCTTCCGCTGCCCAAGCACGTCCACTGCGGGAGCAGCCAGGACGTAGACACGTCCGCCGCGCCCGAGTGCTTCGTCAATAGCATGCAGGAGGCAAGCAGGCGCCGAGGAAGCAAGCACAGCAAACAGCACCTCGCCGGCGTCGAGCCTGGGCCAGGCGGGGGGAAGCTGGGCATCATCGAGTGCCAGCAGTGGACTTGCCGAAGATATCGACACGGCTGGGCTCGGCAGCTTTTCCCAGCAGAACGGAATCCTGTGCTCTTCGCGCGATTCAAGGCGCTCTGCGGAGCGCGCCGTGATGCGACCGCCTGACTCGCTCATGCTGCACCTGGTTCCACGGTGGCCGACTGTGCACCCAGCAGCTCCGAGGGAGTCGGGACCGGCGCGAGATCAACCGAGGCGGCCAGCTGAAAGAGCAGCTTCGGGTCGCCATCAACCGTGCGCAAGAGGTCGGTGTGGGCAGGCAAGGTGGGCCGCCCCGCAGAGAGCGGCGTTCCGTCGACGATCTCGCTAAAGCGATCGCGGAGCATCTGGCGCGTTTGATAGTGGGACTGGCTGCGCAGCCGCCGCGATAGCCGCGCCCAGGCCCACTCGCTGGCATCCGCTGGCGAGGCCGGCGACAGGGGAACTTCCCTGAGAACAACGTCGCGATACTCACCGAGTCCCGCGATCGCCACCTGCTTCAGCCGGACGTCACTCACAAAAGACTCCTGCGCCGCCTCGTTGCCTGCGACCGACTTCCAGGGGATGTGCAGGCGCTGCTTCTGCCAGCGTCCATGCTCCGCAAGATATCGCGCGCCCCAGTCATCTTGCAGCACCGCCAGATCGAGCGTGGCGCTCTCCGGCTTGTGCTGGAGCTGCGCCACGCCTTCCTTCACTGCGAATGTACCGGTGAGCTGCCAGATGTTCGTTCCAGTGGTGAAGTCGAGGTGCCAGGACAGACGACATGCGGTATCCGGCTCCCGTACGCAGCGGAGCTCATTGCTGTTGGAGAGCAGCCTGGTTAGCACGAAGCGCTCCGCCGGATGGATCACGGAGGAAAATCGCCGCTTGGTCGGCAAGCTGCTCGGCAGCGGCGCGCTCGCAGATGCAGTGCTCTTGGGATCGGGCGCAACCCGCTCTACATTCAAGAGCCGTATTCCACCGAAGAGAGGATGGCTCGCCATCCAGAAGCGAAAGACGCCCTGCTCTGGAACCGGCGCGTGATCGGTCTCAGCAACCTCTCGTCCAAGCTCGGTCAGCGAGCCGTCCGCCGCACAGAGGCCAAGATATTGGCAGTGAGCGAGGATATTCTTCGCGCCGGCTGGCGAGATTCCGCGCAGCGCCTGCTCGATGGTCTCCTGTTCGATGCGCTCCTCTTTTTTCGCAGTGCGGCACAGGTGCCCGAGCTCCGGACGCGGCTCAAGCCAGGCCAGCTCGCAAAAAATGAGCAGCTGATTGACTACCAGCTCATGTGTCAGCTCACATCTCATCTCAGCCCTCTCAACTCAGCCCTCTCAACTCAGCCCTTTCAGGGCAGCTTCCGCGGACAGACAGGTAGATTTTTGAACCAGCGCTTCAAGCTCGCTGACCTCGCAGCGGTTGAAGTAGCCTGCGTTTCCGACAATGCACAGCTGCTGGCGGCCTCGGGTCAGTGAGACGTTCAGGCGATTGGGACTATCGAGAAAGCCGATCCGTCCTGTGTTGCGCATCGATAGCAGAACGAGATCCGCCTCTCGTCCTTGAAAGCGGTCGACGGTGCCGCTGACGATCTCGACGTTGTCAGTGCTAAAGCGTGTGTGTTGATCTTTCTGCTGGGTGAGCTTGCGCAGCGCATCACGCATCGCAATTTCCTGTCGTAGGTAGAAGCTCAGACACGCGACCTCCCAGCGCTTCGAGCGGCGCCCTGGAGGCGGACCGACCCGATTGGCCCAATTGAGAAAGCTGCGCAAGATCGCCATGAGGGTGTTTATCTCGACTTCGTTGACGCCGTGCTTTTCCATGCCGCGTGCATCGATGAAGACGCGGCGGGTCGGCCAATGCGACGCGAAGTCCCAGCGCAGGAGCTTGTCGCGCTCCACGATCGTATTGGCATCACGCAGCGCAGCGCCCTCATAGAAGACCTCGCGTGCGAAGGCCGAGATATGAGGGTGCATGCGATGCTGAAAGCTCAGGCTCACGAAGCGCAGATCGAGCGCCTTCGATTCCTTGAGTCCGCAGGTCAGTCCGCTGCGCCGATTGGCCCGCTTCTCACCGATGCCCTCTTGAAGAGTCTCCAGGATGCTCGGCAGGGCGATGTCGTAAACCTCCTCGATCTGTTCGGATACATCCACGGTTCGAGGCAGCATGCCCTTGAGCTCGTCGCGAAGTTTTTCCCGCTCCTTGTCGCGCTTGCTGCGCCGGAGATCGTGAAGGCGAACCAGGCGCCAAGCGATCTCGTCGGCGAATGAGTGGCGGAGCAGCCAGTCCTGCTCGTGAGCTTGCAGCTGATTCGGTTGATCAATCTGCTTATCGCGATCGCGGATGGTCCTGGCCAGGTGCGGAGCATGTGCAAAAAAATGGCGCTGGCGAAATCGGGCCGCGCAGCACTCAAAGGCCTCTGCATCCAGGGCCAGAAGCTCGCGGCTATGTAGCAGATCGCTCGGCAGCCGATCGATGATTCGCGGGAGCAGCAGCTCATCGACAAGCACCCATTCGGCCGCATATAGATGCAGTGCGCAGGGCTGCCCGGAGAGAACATCGTCCAGCGAAAGCTCAATCACTGGCCCTGATAAGGCCGACTTTCCATATGTAGAGATCTGCACCACACCAAGCCGGTTCTGCTGTTCGTTTGCGCGCGACCGCAGCTCCTCCACAAGTCTGCGCAGGACGCCAGTTCGCTCGACGATGAGCCATCTTGTGCGGGGCAGGCGTAAGCGCTCAAGGCGATAGCGCAGCAGGCAGGCACGCTGGTGTTCCAGGGGAAAGATGAGCCGATCCGTGCCATCGGTCAGAGCACTGAGGTTGGCGGTCAGGTCCGAGCGCTCGGTAAACGGCGGCAGCTGTCGCACATCGCCGACAATGATCCACTTGCGCGCCATCAGCGCCGGAACCAGAAACTCCTGGATCGTCGTCTTGCTCGCCTCATCGATGATAAGCACGTCCCAGTACGGCTGCGTGGCGATCGGCTGATCCCAGCTCTCGCGATCCTGATCGCGCCGCCGAAGCAGCGGATGATTGACGATTCCCGTCGTCGTGCCACAGGTCAGGCTTGCCGCCTGAACAACCGTGCGCTCTGCCGCATCACGCCGCTCACCATCACCAAGCTGAGACAGTCCGGGCAGCCGCTGCCAGGACTTAACCAGCGCAGCCACTCGCGATTCGAGCATGCATTCGGCGACCTTGGGATCGACTTTGTCGGGCAGGCCGATGCGAACGATCTCCAGACCGCTGCTCGCGAGCAGCAGCTTCTCGATCACATTGTCGATCGCGACATTGGTCGAGGCGCACAGCAGCACCCGCTGTCCCGCCGCCGCGCACTGCCTGATGAGCTCACAGATGGCGGTGGTCTTGCCCGAGCCCGGGGGGCCTTCCAGCAGCATCAGGTCCGGACTGCCGAGTGCGTGAGCGACGAAGCGGCGCTGCTCCTCGGTCCCGCTGTAGCTATCGCTTGTCAGCTCGAACCATGCAGACGGGTGGTTCGCCTGAAGCGGTGGCCACTGCACCTTGTCGGGCAGCTCACACAGACGCAATAGGCCCTGATGATGGGGCAGCGGTGCCGTGAAGAGCTGCCGCAATGCCCGCTGCTGAAGCTGCAGGCTGCGCGAATCCACGGGCAGGTACAAGAACTCTGTGTCAGGCGGCGGCAGCTGTTCGAGGTGCAGCTGGTAACGCTCGCGATCAACGCGGTGAACCACGATGACCGATTCCTTTTTATAGCGCGGCTCGGTCCATACCACCTTGACGTCGTCTGCACAGAAGGCCGCGCGGGGATCGACGGCCTCATCGCCACTGATATCCTTCGGCAGCAACAGCTGAACCCACAGCCCGTCGCGCCCGCCGCTGGCTGTCCATATGAAGCGCCGGCCATCCTCATGGGTCAGTGGACCTTTGGCTGGTAGTTCCGCGGTGCGAACCTTCTTGTCAGCCAATTGAAACGGCTGGCCCGCGACATCACGCAGCAGTCGAACGTCGTGGAGTTCGTCCAACAGTTCCGCGTCAACGACCATTCCATCGCTGCTGTAGGGGCCTCCATCGGGCCGTCCAGTTAGCCGCAGCCGCCAGCGGTCGGCGTCGTATTCGCTACAGTCCGCTACAGGAAAAAGCTGGCCGCTGCCATCGATGATCGCCGTCGGCATGCGCACAGGCAGCTCCCGCAGCTTGCATCGCTGGCCACAAAAATAGATGTCGTCACTGTCAGCCACCTTGGAATCCAGGTGCACATGCAGCCCGTCTGAGTGCTGGGACGCGCTCAGCACAGCTATCACGACGCCGCGGTTTACGACCATAAGAGGCTGGGCAAGGTCGGGCTTGCGCTCGGTCGGCCAGTCTTCGATGACCCACGTAGTTGGCGGCCGGCGCAGCAGCAACACCGAATCGAGCGGCGACAATTCCAGCGTGTGGAGGGCTTTGACGCGCTCCCAGGGGAGCTTGTAGCGGTGCTGGCGGTTCTTGGCCGTTTGAATCGCCTGCTTCAGGTACTTCTGAAACGGCCACAAGGTCTGTGTGACCTGATGCGTCAGGGGATCGGCAATCTTGAAGTGCGCAGCCGTGGCGGCGAAGTGGAGTCCCCTCATGGCTGCTCTGCGCCCTCCGATTCGCCGCGAGGGATGAACGGATTCCGGGTCTCTTGTCGTAGCCGCGGCATGTCGCTCGACTTTTCAGGGGGTAGCTGCTCGGGGATGGAACGGCTTGCCTGTCGGGCGCGAATCTGCGCCCAGCGCCGCAGCTGATCGATCTGCTCGCGCATGGTCTTTGACAGCGGATAGGTGGCACGCAGCGCCTGGGCGATGTGCTCGGTGCGCAGCTGCTTGCCAATTGCAAATGCTTCAAACATGCCTTCGCGCACCGCCTCTTCCAGCTCGGCTCCGGAGTAACCCACCGATTCGAGCGCCAGCTGATCTAGATCGAATAGCGCTGGATCGCGCGTCTTCTTCTGCAGGTGAATGCGCAGGATCTCCTTGCGCGCCTCCGCACTCGGCAGATCGACGAAAAAAATTTCGTCGAAGCGACCTTTGCGCAGAAGCTCCGGTGGCAGAAGCTCGATGCGGTTGGCAGTCGCGACCACGAACACCGGGGCACTCTTTTCCTGAAGCCAGGTGAGCAGCGTGCCGACCACGCGAGCCGTGGTGCCGCCATCAGTGCGGTCAGAGCTGCCCACACCGGCGAGCCCCTTTTCGATCTCATCGACCCACAAAACGCATGGCGCCAGCGCCTGCGCCACCTGAAGCGCGGCGCGCAGATTTCCCTCCGACTGCCCAACTAGCGAGCCGAAGACCTTGCCTACATCGAGTCGCAGCAACGGAAACTGCCAGGTCGCTGCCACTGCCTTGGCTGTCAAGCTCTTGCCGCAGCCTTGAATTCCCAGCAGCAGCACGCCCTTGGGAGGTTCCAGGCCAAAGTTGCGTGCGCCGGCGCCGAAGGCCTGGCCGCGCCGCTCCAGCCACTCCTTCAAGAGCTCAAGCCCGCCCACGTCCGTCATGTGCGCGTTGGCAGGATAAAACTCGAGCACTTCGCTCTGCTTGATGACTCGCTCCTTTTCCTTGACGATTAGCGGCACTGCCTTAGCGCCCAGCTGCTTGTGCTTGTGGGCCGCCAGCCCGAAGGCCAAGGTCGCCTCCATCACTGTCAGTCCGCGAGCCGCTTCGACGAGTGGCTCGCTGTTCTTGTCGAGCGGCACGCTCTGCTGCTCCGCCACGCGCTCGCACACTGCGCGCAGCTCATCGGGGCCGGGCAGCGGCAGTTCAATCGTCGGCACTTCCTTGCGCAGTTCGAGCGGCAGACCCGACAGGGGTGTTCCCAGCACCACGATCCCACGGGGCAGCTCGCGCCGCTGGCACCACTGGCGCACCCAGCGGACAAACTCATGATGGGTGGGCTCCAGATAGGGATGAATATCCTCTAGCAGCAGGACGCCGCCCGACTGGCCCAGCCAGCCTGCGGGATCTTCCATGAGGTGCATCGGATCGATCTCTCGATCTCCTGAGGCTGGATTCGTCTCGTCTACGTGCAGCTCCACACGTCCCTGAGAGCGGTTCCAGGCCCAGGTCGACATGCGCAGATCCCGTCCGAGGGCGATCACCAATCCGCGCACTCGCTCCCATTCATAAGAGACGATCTGGATGACATTGGCTCCTGCCCGCGACAGGTCAGTTAGCTCTCGGCTTGCATCGCTCATAGTGGCCATGTATCTCTGAACCCTCCGGTTTCACAACAGGAAAAGCGTTGTCAGGATTGCCCTCAGGAGAAAGTCTTGTGGCGATCCCAAGCGGGCCGCGGTATGTAGCGTCTTCATGTCGAATTCCTCGATGGTGTCGTCCGCAAGTACAGACGGGCAGCATGCGGCCCTGATCGAGCTGGCTGCCCAGGGCGAGAGGACTGCGCAGGGGCAGCTGCTGGCTCTGTATCGGCCGAGCCTTTTACGCTCGGTACGCCGTCAGCTGCGCGGACAGCAGCCCGGAGGAAAGCGCCCTTCGGATCTGGTGCAAGACACTGCCGAGCGCGCGCTGCGCTACTTTCATACCTTCAACGGCACCACGGATCGCGAGCTCAAGAAGTGGCTGTTTCGCATCCTGCGCAGCTCGATCGTGCAGGCGCTCAGAGAAGCCGGCGCCCAGAAGCGCGGGGATGGTGAGGAGCTGCTCGACGATGCTCACGTGGATTTGCATCCCGCCTCAGCACCTAGCGCCACGTCGGTGATGGATGCGCGGCTGCGCGTGCGGCAGCTCTTCGCGGTCATGTGTCAGCTGCCGCCACGGCAGCGGGATGCCCTGCGTTTTCGCACCCTGATGGGAATGACTACGGCGCAGCTTGCGGAGCGGCTCGATTGTTCAGAGGATGCCGCGGCCAGCCTGCTCAAGCGAGCGCTGCGCGAGCTGCATGTGAAGCTCCACGGCATTACCATCGGTTCAGCGCGCGGTCGCCAGGCAAGCATCGAGCAAGGGCTGCTCGACTACCTCCGGCGCAAGGATCGCGGTGAGGTGGTGGCGATGCCTGCGCTGCTAGCCGAGCATGCTGCCGTTGCAGCGCCGCTCTCTGGACTAATTGGCTGGCTGGAGCAGGTGCACATCGAGCTACAGGCCGAAGAGGGCATCCAGGCGAAGGATTAGCGGGCGGTCAGGGTCGCGCTGAAGCTGCCAGAGGTACACTGCGCGCCCCAGATGCCGCTGGCGAAGTTGCCAGCTTGGACGCTCACCATGCCAGCGCCGCAGATGGGATCGTTGGCACTCGTTGAGTCGTAGTCATTGAACTCGACGAGTACGCCGGCCTCCAGCGCGGTCGCGGTCACGGCGGGAAAGGACTGGTTCCAGCTGGGGGCGATGGTGTCATCGCGAGTTGAGGTGCAGCTGCGCGACCCATTTATGGTCAGGCAGACGAACGCATCGGGAAGTCCACCAAAAGGATCCCAGGCATCGCCGCTGAGCTTGTGATCGAGGATCGAGCCGCTATTGACGGTGAGCACCCACAGCCCCGTGGGGTCGAGGGCGCAGCTAGTGCCGGCGCAGCGAAATCCGCGCTGGCATCCTGAGACGCAAGTTCCACCCCCACCACCTCCTCCAGTACCACTACCACCGGGTAAATAGGGATCGTCCGCGCGGCCACAAGCCAAGAGAACACATGCGCACAGGACAAGCCAGAGCGAGCGGGTAGCCATGGACACTCCTTTTCCAAGGGGAACGGAAAGCAGCCCGTCGACGCAGCAAAGGCGGAAACAGGCCGCTGGCCGCTCGATGGGGTGCCTCTCTATGGAAAAGGACGCAAATGGCGCGCCTGATCGGGCGCGAATATTTAAGACGTTTTTTTCAGCAGGCGTGCAAGGTGCGCGGATGCCTCGGCAGCGGAGGGCCGTGATGCCGGCTCTTTGCTCAATAGCGCGGCCACCAGGCTGCGCACCGCGCGCGACCGAACCAGACCCAGTGGAGGCTTGTCCCAGAGGTGCTTGCTCATGAGGACCTTGGTGCAGGGATCGCTAAAAGGAAGCTGGCCGGAGAGCATCTGAAAGATCACGACGCCGAGAGAGTAGCTATCTGACGGAACTCGGACTTGCTTGGGGTTTAGACACTGCTCGGGCGCCATGTACTCGTAGGTGCCGAGCAGTGCCGTGTCAGCCGTTGATACGGGAAGAAATCGCTCGGGTGTCGCCCCTGCGGCAGAGCCGCGCAGCGGGTCGAACTTGGCCAGTCCAAGATCAATGAGCCGCAGCGCGCAATCATTGCCCACTGCATCCGAGCTTTCAGCAAACATGATGTTGGACGGCTTGAGATCGCGATGGATGACGCCCGACTCGTGCAGCCTTGCCAGCGCCGCCGCCAGCGCTTGTGCCACTGCTAGCGCCTTCTTTTCGGGCAGCCCGCTGGCGTGAGCATCGAGGACATCGGCCAGCGAATGAGACAGCCGCTCAAGCACGAGATAGGGCACCTCGTCCTTCAGATGGCCGCTCTCGTAAGCGCGCACAAGACCTTCGCTTTTCGCTGACAAGAGCAGCGCCGCCTCGTTATGAAAACGCATCACAAGCTCCACCTCTGTCAGGAGTTGTGGGTGCAGGAGTTTAACGGCGACGGCTGCTCCTGGCGGTGCCGCTGCACCGGGCAGCGCTTCGCCTGCGAAGAGCGTGCTCATGCCACCGGTTCGCAAGCTCGCGCTCAGACGATACCCGGGAATCTGCGGCAGCTCGATGGCAGTGGGCACCATCTAGCTCTCGCAGAACTGTTTGAACGGCGATCCGAACAGCTGCGTCAGATGGTACAGCGACTTCTGGTCGTTGCCATTGCGATCATAGTCCACGGCTTCCTGCATGTTGTTGCGCGCATCGAGAAGCCATCGCGCAAGCTCGTCGATGTGCGGAGGGAGCATCCCACCGGCGACATTGTTCTTGGGATTGACGGGATCCAGCACCATCCACTGCGCTCCGGGAATTGGGTGAAGTTCCGTCGCTGCGAAGTCTGTAAAAGCCACGCGCTCACGGTGCAGTACGGTCTGATACAGGATGTCAAACCACTGGCGCAGTGTTTCACCATACGTCGTGGCCACCTTTCTGCGATCGAAGGCGATGGCACACAAAAGATCGATGAGCATCGTCGGCACGCTCGACAGGTTGTGGCTCTGGTCCTCTTGAAAGATTCGCCACCACTTGACTAGGCGCACGCACTCGTTGAAGCGAACCAGACCGGGCAGCTGATTGCTCGCATCGGTGCGCCGCTTTATGAAATCGATATGTCGCGAGATCGAAGTTCGGCGCCGCTCGCCGTTGCCGCGCAGCAGGATTTGGTAGGAAGGATCTTCCGGATCGACCAGCAACGGCACCAGATCGTAGGAGAGGGGCGACCCGACAAACTCCAGCTTGATCGAGCTCTTGGTGCGCGACTTGTTGGGCGGGCTCTGCGGATAAGCGCGCGCCGCATAAGACTCAAAGCGATTGAGGAGCTCCTTCAGCTCCTCGTCCTTGCTCGTCTTGGGCGAGAGTATGAACGGCAGGTCGACGTCCTGACCTTCCACCGCAGAGCCGCCGGTGATGTGGCGTCGCAGTCCGGTGTTCTTGGCGAACGAGCCCGAGGACGGCGTCTCGCGAACTATCAAGCCGTCCTTCTGAGCCTCGGCGCGGATGAGCTTGCGGACCTCGTCTGCTCGCTGGCGAATCTTGGCCGCAGATTCTTCGGTGGGTCGGACCCAGGTCGAAAAGGTTGCGATTCTTTTTTCTAGCTTCGACGGTGTGCTGGACCCATTTTTCATCGTGAAGCCTCCTTGACTTGAGCTTGAGCTCGATGTGCACTCTCGACCGCTACTGAGAGCGTGACGCCTGGGCAGTAATGCACGTCTCCGGACCGCAGGTATTCATAGGTCTGGATCGGCGGATTCATCGTCGGGCTAATGGCAGTGCCCAGACGAAACGTGAGGCCGGGTGGGGTGGCGGCGAAAAGATGAATACGCCCCATGTTGGGCAGTCGCTCTTTGAGCACTCCCAGCACGCTACGAAAGGCCGTGGTCACCTCCTCCAGCTCCTGCGGCGAGGTCAGCGCCATCGGGTCGGGATTTTCGACGATGATGTCGATCGAGGCCAGCGGTGCAGGCACCAGCGGGTGCGTCTCCATTGACTCGATCAGGGCAGACGCTGATATGCGCACGACCACATCCCCAGGGGCCGTCGAGCGCAACACTGGCAGACCCTTCGTTTGCAGCTGGAGCGGCCTTCCTTTCGCGTCCCAATCAGACATGCGCCAGTCGGCACGGGGCGGGCGCGGAAACACCAGGGGCCGGGTCATCTCGCCGACCAGAAATCCAAGATGAAGCGCGAGTGAAATCGGCGCCATGCCCCCATATACGACCTGCGCTCGCGGATTGGACCGCAGCAGCGGCCGGATCTGCGATTCAAAGAGCCGGGTCTGCGCCCGCTGCGCGGCAATCAAGTCGACGGTGCATGCTGAGGAAACCGTCGTGCGAACTGGCGCAATGCGCACGCTCACCATGCGTTCATTCTTGCCGGCGCCGCGCCGCTTTTCCAGAGCTGCCCGGATCTCTTCATCCGCGATGACGAGCGGCTCCAGGATGTCCTGTTTGAGCAGGATGAAGTCCGGCGCCCTTGGCGTCAGCAGCCGCCACCCGGAGAGCAGCAGCCCGCAGAGACCCGCAGCAGCCCCGAGCCATAATAGAGGACGCAAGCGGGGTGGAAATCGGGCGGAAAATGAAAATTCTCGACGCTGCGGATCCTTCGCGACCTCGGCCAGTTGGCTTGCGACTTCGTCCATGGTGGGCCGCTCAGCCGGCCGCTTGGCAAGCATGGCCCGCAGCAACCGGGCGAGCCGCGCAGGCACCTGCGGTCGCAGTGCATGCACGCTGGGCGGCTGCTCTTCGATATGGCGCAAGAGGAGCGAACGCTCACGATCATCGACAAACAGGGGTCGGCCCGTCAGCGCTTCAAAGAGCAGCACTCCCAGCGAATATACGTCCGAGCGCTCGGTTACCGCGCCGCGCAGACACTGCTCAGGCGACATATAGCCGGGCGTGCCGAGCAGCGCATCGCCTGTCTCAAGCGCTGTGTGGGGACCTTCGTGCCAGCGCTGATCGACCTGCTTCCCGATGCCAAAGTCGAGCACGCGGACGCGATATCCGTAGGGCAGCTTCGGATCGGGAACGAGCAAGATGTTGTCCGGTTTTAGGTCGCGATGCAGAACATGCTGACTGTGAGCATATGCCATCGCTTCGGCAATCTGCTGCCCCATCGCGCACAGAAATCCCAGTGGCAGCCCGCCTGGGCTCAGGTGCGCGCGCAGCGACTCGCCACTGGCCCATTCCATCACCAGATAGACGCGCCCGTCGGCAAGCTCGCCGACCTCAAGGCATCGCACGATGCTCGGATGCGCAAGCTGCTTGAGCAGCAGCCCTTCATTGATCAGCCGCTTGCTGAGTTGCGGAGACTGATCGGCGGCGAGTCGAGGGATCTTGATCGCAACGCGCTGTCCATCGTGTACCGAGACTGCCTCGAAGACCTCGCCCATGCTGCCCCTGCCGAGCGTGCGGCCAAGCAGGTACGCACCGAACCTTGCGTCTTGAGCGATTTGACTGTCTTGAGCGATAGATGAGTCGAGCAGTTCCGGCGGACCCATGGGGGCAACATCGGGCAGCTGCATAGCGTAAGCAGACACCTGGCCTTAGGCAGATGCAAGCGGTAGCAGCGCTCAGTCCCCATGACCGTCCAACAACTGCTGACGCATTGTGGTAAAAGGCGATGGTATGAGCCTCTGAGTAGACAGATGTTCAGGAGATCATCATGCCGGCCTTTTCGACGCTGAAGCTGATCCTATCGGGTACGCTGCTTTTCGGATCTTCGCTCGGCTGCATGTCCGAGCGGCTTGGCGCGCCGGACGATGTCCCGGACGCCAGCATGCCGTCGGATCTGGCGAAACGGTCGCCGGATCTGACACGGCCCGACCTGGCCCTCCCGGACGTGCATGTCGTGATCACGGCCGACAATGCGTACGCCTTCGGCTGGGGCAATACGGACCGGGTCTCCACGCTGCGGGGGCGGCCCATGACCCAGGTGGCCGGGGACATCTTCAACTGCCCGCTGGGCGTCGGGCCGGAGGAGTACGACATTCCGGCTGCTGATGCGCCGGAGAGCCTGTACCTGTACATCATCGCCTGGGCCGACGACGCCACAACCCAGGGGGTCATCGGTCAGTTCGATCGCGGCGGTCAGCCTATCTATACCGGACACGGAGACTGGGAAGCCTGCGCGACCGGACTGCCCTACGATACGCGGGCAGCGGGCGGCGGACCGACGCTCGACGTGGTCAATCAGGAAATCAACCGATGCAACACCGGCCTTGGCGACCCAGGCCGGACGAGCGCGGGCTGGGTGAACTCTGCTGGGGCAATCACTCGCAGCGCCGTCGGCAATTTGGCGGTCGGTGAAGACAACAGCTCAAGCGCCGGAGACTTTCCGATCGTCTGCCAGAAGGATCCGGCCGGGAAGCGCGGGGTTGACGCAGCCTCACGCTGGATGTGGTACAGCCCCGATGGGAAGAGTCCCTTCCGCTACCAGGGCGGCACCAACCCCACGCGGACCTTCCTGATCTTTCGCCTCCCAAGCCGAGTGATCATAATCGGCTAGCCGAAGCTGTCAGGCCCCCCTCGCAGCGCTGAGCGTCGTTGTTCACATCCGTTCTTGCCGCTCCGTATCCACCCGGATAGGCTGCCAGTCGCGATGCAAAGCGCTCTCCATGCCGTCCTCCCGGAGCCACCTCAGGTCGGCTCGCTGGTTCGTGTCCGCTCTCGACAGTATCTGGTCGAGGAGCGCGTCGAGCCACCGCAGCCGGGCCACTCCACTCTGGTCCGTATGTCCTGCCTGGATGACGATGCCCAGGGCGAGCCGCTGACCGTCCTGTGGGAGCACGAGCTGGACGCCGAGGTGGTCTCGTCTTCGTGGACGCAGCTCGGCGCACGGCCCTTTGATCCGCCGAACCTGTTTGCAGCCTACCTGCATGCGCTGCGCTGGAACTGCGTGACGGCCACTAACCCGAAGCTCTTTCAGTCGCCGTTCCGTGCAGGCATCGAGGTCATGGCCTACCAGCTGGAGCCCCTGCGCAAGGCGCTGCTGCTGCCGCGTGTGAACCTGTTTATCGCTGATGACGTCGGCCTGGGCAAAACGATCGAAGCCGGCTTGGTCCTGCGCGAGCTCTTGATGCGCCAGAAGGTGCGCAAGATTGTCGTAGCGGCCCCGCCATCGGTTGTGCCGCAGTGGCGCGAGGAGCTGGAGCAGCGCTTCGGCCTGACCTTTGTCATCTACGATCGCGACTTCGTCGCCCGTATGCGCCGCGAACGCGGTTACGGCATAAACCCATTTACCACGCATACCCGCTTTCTCATCTCGCACGCCCTGCTGCGCGACGAAGAGTATGCAGCGCCGCTGCGCGACTGGCTGGATCAGCGCGATGCCAGCACAACGACCCACCAGCGTGACCCCCTGGCCCCGGGCTCGCTGCTCATCCTGGACGAGGCGCATCATGCTGCCCCGGCCACCAGCGCTCGCTACGCCATCGATTCCCATTTTACGCGCGCCATCCGCGATCTCGCCGAGCGCTTCGAGCATCGCCTGTTCCTATCCGCTACCCCGCACAACGGCCTGTCCAACAGCTTCTCCGCCTTGATGGAGATCCTGGACCCGCAGCGCTTCCTGCGTGGCTTTCCCATCGACCCGAAGTTGCGCGACACCGTCATGGTCCGTCGCCTTAAAAGCGACCTGCGCGCCATATCTGGAGGCTTTCCGGCCCGTCGGGTCGAGCAGATTGATCTCGACGGCCTGCCCGACGACGCACCCGAGCTGCTCATCTCGCGACTTCTCGATCAGTACTGGTCGCTGCGTGAGCAGCGCCTGAGCAGCCTCTCGCCCGGGGCTCGTGCGGCGCAGGGGCTGGTCCTGATCAACCTTCAGAAGCGGCTGCTCTCTTCGATCGAGGCATTTGCCCGCACGCTGCGCGCCCATCGCCGCAGCATGACCCAGCGGGTCTCGGGCTCGACCCAGCCGGCCCGCGCCGACTCCGCGCAGCAGTGGCTGTCGCAGCAGGACGCGCTGGATGCAGCGCTGGATCCCGATGACGAGCGGGCCGGTCTGGATGAAGGGGATGTCGAGTCCGAAGAAGAGCAGACCGTCGAAAGCGCCACCTCTGTTGCCCGCGGAGCCCTCCAGCCCACAGAGGAAGAGCTGGCGCTGCTGGCGCGGATGGAGTCCCTGGCGGAAGCCCACCGCAAGAAACCGGACGCTCGCGTCGAGTGGCTGATCGGCTGGATTCGCCGCGAGCTGTGCCCCGAGCTCCCGTCGACCGGCACGCCGTCCCCCGGCAAGCCCGCCGCCTGGCAGCCGCGCCGCGTCATCCTGTTTACCGAGTACGCCGACACCAAGCGCTATCTTGAAGAGCGTCTGCGCGCGGCGATTGCCGGCAGCGACCGAGCTGCGGAGCGCATCGCCACCTTCCACGGCGGCATGCCCGACGACCTTCGCGAAGAGGTCAAGCGCGCCTTCAATGCCGATCCGGCCGAACACCCGCTGCGCATCCTGATTGCCACCGACGCTGCCCGCGAAGGCGTAAACCTTCAGAACCACTGCGCTGACCTGTTCCACGTCGATCTTCCCTGGAATCCCTCGCGGCTGGAGCAGCGCAACGGCCGCATCGACCGCAAGCTCCAGCGTGCCGCCGAGGTCCGCTGCCACTACTTCATCTACACCCAGCGCGACTCTGACCGCGTCCTCCAGGTCCTGGTCCAGCGCACCGCGACCATTCAAAAGGAGCTCGGCAGCTTCCCTCCCGTCCTTGAAGATGCCGTCGCTCGCGTGCTTGCCGGCGGCATCGTGCCCAGCCGTCGCCGCGAGCTTGCCGACAGCCTGTCCGCGCGCCTTCAGACGCCGCGCAGCGAGACCATCGACACCGAGCTGGAGAGTGCCCGCGCCCGCACCACCGCCTTGCAGGAGCAGATCGAAGAGCTGCGGGACATCCTGGAGGACAGCAAGCGCTCCCTCGATCTCAACCACGATCAGCTGCGCGACGTCCTCTCCTCTTCGCTCCACCTGCTGGGCGAGGCGCCGCTGCGCCCACTTCATCGCGCGGACCTTGAAATCAAGGGCGGCGTATATGAGATCCCTGCTCTCGACCGCCGACCCGGCGCCGACCCGACCTGGGCCGACACCATGGACACCCTGCGAGCTCCGCGAGCGCGCGATACCACGCTGGCCGAGTGGCGACAGCAGGCGCCGATCCGCCCTGTGGTCTTCCAGGACACCGGTCACCTGGATAGCAAGGTGGTCCACCTGCACCTGGAGCACCGCCTGGTCCAGCGCCTGCTCGGACGCTTCCTGGCACAGGGCTTCCTGCTCGACGATCTGTCTCGGGGCTGTGTGGGGCAGAGCGCCGATGCCATTCCGCGTGTGCTGCTCCTCGGCCGGCTGTCTCTGTACGGCGACCAAGCAACCCGCCTGCATGACGAGATCGTGGCCATCGCCGCGCGACTGATTGAACCGGAGCTGCGCAGCCAGCCGCTCCAGCCCTACGCCGAGGACGGTCAGCAGGAGTCCTGGAAGCTCCTCCTCAGCTCCTTGGCCGAGCTGCGGCCCGGCCCCACACCGGTTCCGGCCGAGGTGCAGCAGAAGCTCCTGGCTGCCGCGCCCCGCGACGTCCGCGAGCTGTTGCCGCACCTGGAAGCCCGCTGCGCCGAGCTGGCCACGCGCGCCACTGAGCAGCTGCGCCTTCGCGGCGAGCGCGAAGCCAAGGAGATGGGGGCCATCCTCACCGGCCAGCGCACCCGTATCGTGCGCAAGCTGGCCGAGCTCAAGGAGTCCGAGAGCAGCCAGCAGCTGACCCTGGCTGGATTCTCCGACGATGAGCGGCAGCAGTACGCCGACAACGCCCGCCACTGGGAGAGTCGGCTCACCAGCATTGCCAAGGAGATCAAGAGCGAGCCGGCCCGCATCCTGCGCAGCTATGTCGTCTGTGCGCAGCGCATCGAACCGGTCGGCCTGGCCTACCTGTGGCCGGTGACGGGGTAAGGGAGATGGCCACCATGACCGCCAAGCCCAACAGCAAGTCCGCAAGTGACCACGAGCTGCGCGTGCATCGCGACTGGCTCAGCACGCTTCAGCCGGTCGGTCTTGTGGTGTCACCGCCCGCACTCGTCAGCGCGCAGGCTGCCCCGGACCGCAACATCGTGCCGCAGCAGCAGGCGCTGCTGTCCCTGGTCAGCGAAGCCGAAGCTGCCGCTCCAAATAGCGCACGACGCGGCCCGCGGCTGCCCGCCTGTGTGCCCGATTTTCTTGCCTTGGCCCGCGACGTTCTCGACTGGCCGGTGGACGATGCCAGCATCCTCATCGGCCGCCCCGGGAGCCCAAAAATTCCCGAAGCGCTGACGCTGACCCTGCCAGAGTTTGGCGAGACGCTGCGTCCCACTTATGCCGTCGCCGACCTTTACAGTCGCGCCGATTCTCCGCGCTGGGCGCTGCTGGTGCAGGTGCTTCCGCCGCGCACGCCGCTCGATCAGGCCCCGGCGCTTGACGGCAAGGACAGCCGAAGGTGGCACGCCTCGCCGCAGGTGCGGCTAGAGCGACTGCTGCGCGAGGCCGATGTGCCGGCCGGGCTGCTCTATAACGGCGTCGAGCTGCGCCTGATCTATGCGCCGCGTGGCGAGTCGTCCGGGCACCTGACCTGGCCCCTGGCCGCCCTGTGCGAGGTCGGCGGCCGACCGCTGCTCTCTGCGCTGCACATGCTGCTGGGGCGCTTTCGCATGTTTTCTGCCCCGCAGCCCCTGCTTCACATCCTGCGCGAGAGCCGCAAGTACCAGAACGTCGTCTCGACCAAGCTCGCCGGGCAGGTGCTGGAGGCCCTGAACGAGCTCTTGCGCGGCTTTCAGGCTGCCAACGCCGCCCGTCAGGGACAGCTGCTGGACGCGCTGGTCCGCGAGGAGCCACTTCACGTCTATGGCGGGCTGCTGGCATCGCTGCTGCGCCTGGTCTTCATCCTGTATGCAGAGGAGCGCGGCCTTCTTCCCGGAGATGAGGTCTATGTCCGCGGCTACTCGCTGACCGGCCTGTTCGACAAGCTGCGCGTGGACCATGGCCGCTTCCCCGACACCATGGAGCAGCGCTACGGCGCCTGGGCGCGGCTGTGTGTGCTGTTTCGCCTGGTCCACGATGGCGCCAGTCACGGCGGAATGATGCTTCCGCCCCGCCATGGCCATCTGTTTGATCCGGATGGCTGGCCGTTCCTGGAGGGCCGGTCGCGCGTCGGGGGCCGCCAGCACGGGGTCCGTCTGGATCTGCCCAAGGTATCCGATGGTGTGGTCTTCCGCGTCCTTCAGAAGCTGCTGCTGCTCGACAGTGATCGGCTGTCCTATCGCGCGCTCGATGTCGAGCAGATTGGCTCGGTCTACGAAGGCATGATGGGCTTCACGCTGGAGCGCGCATCTGCCGTCTCCCTGGGCGTGGGCCGCACCCATGTCGTCATTGATCTGGAGGCGCTGCTTGCCACCAAGCCTGCCGACCGCGCAAAGTGGCTCAAGGAGCGCGCCGACTGCGAGCTGACCGGCAAGTCCGCGACTGCCCTAAAGGATGCCACGACCCTGGATGCCCTGGTGGTGGCGCTGGACCGCCGGCGGTCGCCGCTGACCCCGCGGGCGATTGCAGCCGGTGGGCTGTACCTGCAACCGACCGATGAGCGGCGCCGCAGCGGATCGCACTACACCCCGCGCGAGCTGACCGAGCCGATCGTGCGCAAGACGCTGGCGCCGCTGCTCGCCGACCTGGGACCGGCGCCAACGCCGCAGCAGATCCTGAACCTGAAGGTCTGCGACCCGGCCATGGGCTCGGGAGCGTTCCTGGTCGAGGCGTGCCGCCAGCTGGCCGAGCAGCTCCAGCGCAGCTGGGATGCGCACGGCAAGCCAACCGATAAACCGGATGACGAGGACCCTCTCCTTTTTGCCCAGCGGCTGGTCGCGCAGCGCTGCCTGTATGGAGTCGACAAGAACCCGTTTGCCGTGGATCTGGGCAAGCTGTCGCTGTGGCTGGCAACCCTGGCCAAGCTGCACTCTTTTACCTTTGTCGATCACGCGCTGCGCAACGGCGACTCGCTGGTAGGGCTGACGCGCGAGCAGATTGCCTGC
>Ga0075163_10003086_pt1 | contig 22440 bp, 10 predicted proteins | sample JI1023141ADNA_FD_71478 | JGI IMG/M metagenome (GOLD analysis project Ga0075163, IMG submission 71478) | Wastewater effluent complex algal communities from Wisconsin, to seasonally profile nutrient transformation and Carbon sequestration -... | ecosystem: Engineered > WWTP > Effluent > Algae... | reverse complement strand
GGGAGTGCCGGTCTGTTTTGACCGCTCGATGAAAGGAGATCGGGCGTGACACACCGTTCGGCGATGCTGCTCTGGGAGTGGCACACAGGCCGTTCGACGCGAACGCAACGGTTCGATGGGGTAAGCAGGCAAGATGCGTTCCCGTTCCATCCGCTCCTCGTTCGGACTCTCAAGTTCGCTACGAACGATGACGGAAGTGACCACGGCCTAGCGATCGGTTCGGCAATGGATCATCCCCCTAGAGTGCCACCACGAAGCGCATCCTGGGATGCCTTGCCTGTGCGCCCGAATGGTTTCTTGTAGTACCTCTGGCTGCCGCTTAGGAGGCGACCGCTACCGCGGCACTGCGCAGAGACACGCTGGAAGTCGGTCGCGAACGGAGTCTCAAGGCCGGGATCTGCTCGCACCCACAGGTGCTACTGTGGCATGAGGCGTCGGGAGTTGTGCTGCCACGTAGCCGCGATCGGGAGTCACTAAGGACGGATCTCCATCAATGCTGGCGGTCGGATGTTCTTGGTGTACCTACAGCTTCGTTCATTCTGCATCGGTCATCGGGTGTCTTCAGAAGGATTCAGATGACGACCACGTTTGACCCACCCTCGGCAGCCGTTCTGCGCCTGAATCGTGTCTCCTGCAAGCGATGGCGTGTGGCACAGCAGTCTCTCCGCCGAAGGCACCTCGGTCATTCCTCATTCGATCAACTAGCGACGGACTCTGTTCAATGCTGAGGAATAGATCCCAGTGAGCGGTCGACAGTGGAATCGGTCCATGTCGAACACAGGCGTCTGGCCGAACCTTTTGCTCTCTAGCACAGAACCCCGGACGGTGCAGTCTATTCAGGAAGTGCCGCGATGCTCTCTGGAAGTAGGTATCCCTGACCGGATACTTGGCGGTTCGGACGAGCCTGCGACAGGCGATCCCGTGCACCAGCGGTGCCAGCGCGCACTGTCACTCGCCGTCTGGCTTCGCGGTGTTCACTTGCTGGAGCAGTTCGTAAAGAAGGTTTCTGCAATCGATTGGGGGAGCCCAGAGTTTCCAATCCCTTGCGAGCTGATACCTACGCAGCTGTCGATAGACCTTGCGATGGATGTCGCCGTCTTGCTCCACTTGCTCCCTGAGAATTTGAAAGTGTTTCCTTGCTCGCTGCGAATGAATGTCCTTGCCCTTGCCTTCCGCCAGGGCAGCAAGGGTCTCACGTTGACTCGATGGCAGACTGAGCGCCAGAAGATGTAGCTCGCAGAGCGCGAGATGCCCCCAGAAGCGGTTGAGATGATCTGCACTTTGCATCTGCTCTGTGGCCACTTGAAATGCCGAAGTCCAAACGGTGAGCGGGAGCTTCTCTCCGAGTAGTGCGGTCAGTGACAGGTAATGGACCGTGTTCCATGAGTACTCAGTCCACAGTGTGCGTGCATCAGCATAGAAGTTTCGCGCACGATCCAGCCTTTGGCGAAGCTTGCGCAGATCATGGATGGACGAGGAGTTCAGGGAAGGAGAATCCAGCAGGAAGGCTCGATTCCTTTCGATACCGCCCAGCATTCCGAACACTTCGGCGCGATCCGCTGCTGTCTCTGGAGTATCCTCTCGCGGCTGGGTATCCCGGATGCGCTGGAAATAGCCATCCACCAGCTGCTCATACTCCGCTCGCTTCTCACTTGAAAGGCCCCTCCAGACAGATTCCCCATTATGAGGACGCATCAATGGCTGCGTTTCATTGTCTATCGCGTTGAACAGTACGCTGCATGCGAGATCAGCTGCACGTCGTCGCGAGAGTTGAACCTGGCGTGCAAAATCGGAGGGAATCGCTGCATAGGCCACTAGGCTTGCCCAGTCATGGTGCCCACCCCGTGATCGCAGGGACTGGCGAACGCTATGCAGGACAAGGCGCGGATCGTCTCCCAGAAACAGCGCTGGAAATAGCCGGTCTGAAATCGTAACACTTCCCTCCATGGACAGTGGAAACTGCGATGCTAAGACCCACGGAATGCCCGCAGCATGCAGCTCATGTGCAACGCTGCCAACAGGCAGAGTAACGTCTCCTTGTGCACCACTGTGACACATCAGCATGACTAGCATGGTGGGTGGGAAGACACCGCGTCCATCACTATGAACGGGGCAGAGTGCATCACGGAGCCGCTGCGAGCTCACGCAGTCCAGGCCGCCTTGCTCATCGTGAAGAGCTACACCGTAGCGTTCCATTCCATGTTCTTTGAGCGGAGCGCCGTGAGCCAGGAGCACCACATGCGTATAGGGGGGCGTGGCCTTTGCGCAGACTTGCCGGATCTTGTCCAGCGTCGCATGCGGAAGGATGGTGAGCATGGACGCTGCGGGTCTTCCGGCTGAATCATGCTGGCTGATCTGGTACTCGAATGGTTTGAGAGCTTGATAGAGGCTCAGCGTATGTGCACGCAGCGGTACGGGCAAATGAGGCTCTGGCGCTGCGCCAATCAGAAGCACACGGTGCGGCCGCGTCCAGTCGAGCGGCATGGCTGATGACTGGCGCAGTTCCCTGGTCAGCACCACTTGCCGACTGGCGTGCGCAAGTAGAGGCTCGGACTCCGAAAAGGGCGGACTTGGACCATGACCTGCTTCATAAGGAATCAACGCCAGCTCATGACCCGACAGAGCCAGCCGAATGTGAAGAAGCTGTCTCCCATCCGTCTGGTTTCTCAGCTCTCCGGGGAGCAGCGACAGCTTGTCCATGAACTCTCGAACCCGCTGTCCCATCACACGCAACGCTGCCTCCCGATCGTCTTGGGAATGTGAGCTGGACAGACCACGGAGCAGGTGCAGAAGATCCCAGTGATCGAAGGGAAGGTGGATTGTCTCGGCATGAGAGTCATCGAATACTGCCAGGTAGGCCGTGAGCTTGGATAGGAGCTGACCGCTCAGGCTGCCGGGACGCATCAGTTCGACGGTGACTTGATGGATCGATTCCTGGGTCTGCGACATCAGAGACTCCCTTCTGATGCGTGTACGCTATCTACAGCAAACGGCCACTCCTGTAAGCTCAGGAGTTCAATCTGGGGAACTTGATCTTTGGAAGAATCGTGCTTCTTTTCCCGCGACGTATCCTTCACCAACAGCAGCTCTCCTTCCGCGCCGCGCTTCGTCATCCGAATCCTGACCACAGTGGGTCGATTCCAGATCAAGTCAGATTGCTGGGCCAGCTGTGAGAGCGTCTTGCGCAAGGCCCTTTCGCCGAACAAGTCATCATAGATTTTCTGGAAGCGCTCTTCGTGTGCCAGGTGCGCGGGAGACAACCGAATGAGCTGCATCCACGTTCCAGAGTTGAAGTAGTAGCTTCCGTCATCGTTCTCGATGGCGCGAGCCAGATGGGAGTGTCCTGCAATCACGAAGTCAAAGCGTCTCTGCCTTCGTCTCTGGCGAAGCCAGGCCATCAGCTTGGTGTACAGCTCATCCTGGTGACTGAGCACAAAGCTGTGATCGCCCAGGGACCAGTCGCGCACTGCATGCCGGATCGCTTCTGGTTTGGTTCTCAGGTGCAGCACCCGATCCAGGAGATAGCGCGGCAGCCCCAGATGTCCTTCGGACTGTTCCACCAGGGACCTTGGTACAATGCCCGCTTCATGATCACGCTGCGCCTTTTCCAAGAGTTGTGCCGAGGTCTGACAGACTCGTTGCGACCAACCTACCTGTCGCTCCTTCTCTATGAAGGATTCAGTTCGTGACGATGAATGCACTCCCGACTCTACATCGGTGCCCAGCATTCCCTGACCGGACCGTTGCTGATGCAGGACCTCCGTCAACTTGGCACCGACCCTTGATGCGAGCAAATCGGGAAAGGAAGATCTCGCAAACTCAGGCTCCAACAGACCCAGCAGCCACGCCACAACCTCTTGCTCAGGCTTCAGTAGATCCACAAACGGATAGTTCAGCGACTGTTTCAGCCGATTCATCTTGTGAATCACGAGTCGAGTGCCGTGATTGGGCTCCCAACGGGGAGGGCTGAGAGATTCTGCATCGCGATGGCGCTCCGCCACTGAGGCGAGTTGTGCGTAGTCCACCACGTTCCAGCCATCGACTTCGTTGCCATGGACACACAGCACGGATGAGCCTCCAATGCGGCACTTGTACCCGGTGTCTCCATTGCAGAGCGGCAGCAGCCGTCCCTTCGTTTCGGAGTCGATCAGGCGTCCAGTCAGTTCTTGCCACACCGCAGGGAATCGCAGCTCTAGGTCGTGATTCCCGAGCAGGAACACAACCTCTGCATTGGGCTCTTTGAGGAGTTCCCGCAGTTCCAGAAACAGCTCTGGATTCTCCTTGCACACCCGTTGGACGATCGCTCTCGCTTCCGCCATCGAGCGGAGTGGCGGTTGGAAGCCCTCTGGATCGTCATGTGGAATCAGAAAGTCGATGATGTCTCCGGCAAAGAGCAGCACCATCCGACCCTGCGGCGTGTCCTGGCACCGCACTCTCACATGACCAACCAGGCCAGCCAAGAGCCGACTCTGCGTGCACAGCCTGTGATCAGGATGCTGTCCCCCCAGGTGCAAGTCCGAGACAACATACAGCTCTGAAATCACGCCCCCGTTCACACTGTCCATTCGGAGTTCCTTGCTTGTTACGGATTTCGTGCCGCGCTAGTTTTTGGTCTTGACCCGCCACACCCGCGCAATCCCGTCATCACTGCCCGTCACCACATAGCTGCCATCCCGTGAAAAGCGAGCGGTGTTGTCCAGCTTCTGCCGCCAGGTGTCGTCGGCACTCTCGGGTCGGGGGTGCGCCAGCTCTTGCATCGGCAGGCCGGTAAACGTCTCCCAGATCCAAGTCACGCCGGTGTCGTCGATGCTCAAGCTGTAGAAGCTATTGGGGAAGCGCCGCACATCCAGCACTTCACCTTTGTACGAGCGCCCGTAGCGCCTCTTGTTGATCGCGTGCATCCGCGTCATCTGTACAGCGTTGTCGTTCTTGAGCGGCGGCGTCACATCCAGGTTCCACGAGTAGACCACGCCACTTGAGGTGCCGACCAGGGACCTCGTCGCCGCCTCGTTCATCCACAGGAAGCTGATGTACCCAGTGTGCCCTTTGAGCGTGCGGAGCAGTGCTAGATCGCCGCTGCCATCCCGCTCGATCCAGTGAACCAACTTGCTGGCATCGCCCAGCATCAGGTAGCGATCGTTTCCCGAAAACGCCACTGCGCTGACATTGCTGTCCTGCTGCTGCGTGGCCAAGAGCTTGCCGGATGGAACCTCCCACAGCTTGGCGGTCTTGTCATCGCCTCCGCTCAGCAGCAGTTTCCCATCCGAGGAAAAGGCGATGGCATTCACGCCATCACTGTGCGCGGCAAACTTTGCCAGCCGTGCCTCCCCGCGCGTGTCAAAGATGCAGATCTGTCCATCTCGACCTGCAGAGGCGACATAGCGGTCATTGGCGCTGATGGCCAGCGCTGCAACGCGGGTGACATGACAGGGCTGCTCTGCCAAGCGGGTCGCCTTGCCGGTGTGCCAGAAGTACAGTGACCCCTTCCCCGTGCCAGTCACCAGCCGCGTGCCGTCCTGCACCAGCGCCACTGCGGTGACTGCGCTGGGATGCGGAAACTGGAACGGTGTCTTCACCCCTGCCTCTGGGATGGCACCCAGCCTGTCTCGCAGGCGCGCCACGTCCTCTTCCCGCTCTTGTTTGGCCAGCTTGATCTGCTCAAGCTTCCGTTGCAGCTCGGTTGCGCGAACCTCATTCGCTGCAAGCTGCTGCCGCAGCTCCTTGACCTCCTGTTTGGCTTCCGCCAGCCTGTCGAGGGTCTCCCGCAGGGTCAGACTCTCCCGCTTGGCCAGATCCAGCTCCCCAGCGAGAGTGGCGATCTTTTGGTCGCGCGCTGTCATGGTGTCGTTGGCGGCGAATAGCTCTTGTTCTAGCTGCGCTTGCTTTTTACTCAACTGGCCAAGGTCCTTTTTTGCTGCTGCTAACTCTTTCTCTAGTGCTTGCTCGTATCGTTTCTTTTCGTGAAGCTCAGCACGATAAGACAGCGCCAAGATGAGCAGCACAGTGATTGCGATGGGTATCAGGATGGAGAGCCCGAAGAGTCCGTATCTTTGTAGGGTCTGCTGGCGGACTTGTGCGTCGCGGGACAGCAGGATGTAGTCCCGCTCGGCATCACCAAGGCTGCCCTGGTGCTTGAGCCACTCGCTCGCCTTGTGCAGCGCCTCACCGCTTAGCAGCTTCGCGGTGGCGCGTTGCTCGGGCAGCGGTCCAGATCGGCACCAGGCCTGGTACTGGTCTTCAAACCAGGCACTGGTCAGCGCTTGCTCGATCCATTCCCTGTCAAAGACCGCTTGGGTGATGCGGCTGGCCGGGACCAGGCTGTCCTTCTCCACCCGGCAGATTCCCAGCAGCAGCAGTTCCTGATGGAGCGGGTCATCGGGCTGATAGGGGACTGGCTCCACCTGTGTCAGCACGCGGCGATACAAGCGCAGCAGGGACTCGATGCGGGCGGCTCCGGCGTCGGTCTTCCGCTCTACGTTGATCCGATGCGGGGCATAGGCCAGGAAGTCGTCGTCTACCCTGTCCTTGCGCAGAAAGAGCTGCTCGACCACCGCCGGTATGCTGTCCAGCTTCACGCCAGACTGAAGACTGCTTCGGCGCAACTCATACAAGATGCGGTGCGTCAGGTATGGCTGTCCGTGTGTCCAGTGGTAGAGCTCATCCAGCAGCTTGCGCTGGGCAGCGGGTACCTTCACAAATCCAGCCAGCGCGGGAACGAAGCCTTCCAGATCCACGCGATCGAACGGGGGTAGCGGGACGCGCTGTAGATCGGGCAGCTTCAGCACGAACTGCAAGCCCTCGCTCAGTAACTGGCCGCTGGTGACCAGCACGCCCAGCAGACAGAACGCAAAGCGAAATCCCTGGCGCTCGCTCAGCTCCTCGTGCGCAGCGCGCAGGCCGGCAAAGAAGCTGCGTCGATCCAGCGCGGAGTCAACCTCATCAAACAGCAGCACCAGGCCCTTCTTCGCCTGGCTCCACTTTGCCAGCTCCAAGATCACGCTGCGCCAGGTCTGGTTCCAGTTCTCTTCTTGGTGCTCGATCAGGAATGCGTCCAGTGAAGCGCTCTGACTGGCCGGAAGCTGCGCCCAGACCTGCTTCCAGATCTCGCGGAACAGGGTGCGAAACCAGTCACCCTCATAGCTGCCGCTCTCTCTGCTCAGGTCAATCGAACAGACCACAGCGCCTTGGCTTTGGCGCAGGTGCTCGGTCAGTTTCACCCGCAGGCTGGACTTGCCGGCTTGGCGGCTGGCCGTGACCAGACAGCACTGGCCGGCGCTAAGGTATCTCTCAACCTCATCGTCTTCCCGCCGCTTGATGTAGATCGCATCAGGCTTCAGCTGCCCCCAGGCTTGGAGCTTTGGTGCTGACTCGCTCACCTAAGACTCCTAAGACCGTAGAAGATGCAGGAACAAGCGACAGTGCAGGCGGTGGCCACCCCGCTGCTGCGGCACGATCAAGCCCTTGATGGTCAGCCGACGGAGATCTTCTTCGGGGCAGCCCTTCCCGACTTGGGTATAGACCTTGCCCAGGGTGTCGAGATCCGCACGTACCAAGTGGGCGCGCAGGCTGGCCAAGTATTCGCGAAACAGCGTGCCGCCATCGGGCAGGCATGCGGCTTCTTCCAACAGGGTGGACAGGGACAGCGTCGGTTCCCGGCGGGCACGATACAGCGCCCAGCGGACCAGATACGGCTGTCCACACAGCAGCTTCCACAGGCGCTGCTGGTCGTCTTGGCTGATAGTCACACCATACTTCGCCGCAAGCGGAGCGAGCTGATCGATCTGGAAGTCGGGGACCACATGCGTCTCGCCCCAGCTTAGCCGTGACTGGCTCACACTGCGGATGACTGACACGGGATGGGCGGACAGGCTGACCAGCAGCGACACATAGTCCGTGTCTTGCAGCAGCGACCGCAGCGGGCCGAAGAACGCATCCACGGTCGGGCTGTCCAGCAGCGCGTTGGTTCCATCCAGGGCCAGCACGATCCGATGACCGCTGCACTCGGGTCGCTGGTGATAGGCGGTCAGGAGCTGCCAGACCTCATCGAAACTCTCTGGTTTGTTCGGAATGCCGTGCAGTTCGCTGGCGGTCAGCTTGAGCCAACGGACAAGATCCGTGCGCAGCCTGTGAAACAGGCTGTGACGCTGCTCTAGCACCTCGGTGCCCCACCGCGACAGATCCAAGTACAGCGCCTTTACGTTGACATGCTGCGCCTGCAGCGTGCGCAAGATGTGCTGGATCAACCATGACTTGCCCTGCTCATTTCCCCCCAGCAGATTCACAGACACCCCATCGAGGAGTGCGTAGAGAATCTTCTGCTCAAGATCCGGCGACGGCACATGCAGTTCTGGGTGGTACTGGGCGTCTGGCTGCAGCAGCCGCAACGGAACGCCGGGTGTGTCCTGTTGTGGCTTCTCGACCGTTTCCGTTGGTGGCGGCAGCTTGCCACTGCGAAGCCGCTGCCAGCGGACGAGCTGTTCCCGCAATCGCTGCACATACGCTGGCGGCAGGTTCGCGAGCTGCCTCTTCCACGTATCGTCCGCCAGCGGCGCGTCCGGCAGATCCGACAGCCAGTCTGGATGATACGCGACGCAGAACAGCTCGCGGTCCATCTGTGTGTGAAGGACTCTTTGGGCCTCTGCAACCAGGGGATCTGCCTGATCCTGAATCGGCATCGCACCAGCGTAGCGCGGTCCCCAAGGTCACGACAAGGAAGATGTTTTTCGCCCACTCCGTCGTCTGGACGCTGAAGGGATACAAGGTAGGTACCCCGCGCACAGCCACCTCCCTGCAGACCAGACGAAAGGATCCAACAAGACCCTGGGGTTGACTGTGGCGCGCACATCTAAGAGCATGTTCTGATGAGTAAAAAAGGTCGTTCTGATGGCGACCTCCGCCCCAGGGCCGAAGCGGGACCCGTTCCCTATACCGAGCTGACCACAAGCCAGGAGCAAACCGCGCGGCAGGTGCTGCGGCTCCTGGCGGGCATGGCCAGCGCGACCACGCAGTTTGAGCCGTACGAGCAAGACCTGATCCGCATCGATCCCATCCGCCACAACCGCACGATCTTGATTGATGGCGCGCGCGGCTCTGGCAAGACGACGCTGCTGATCAGCTTGCTGGATGTGCTGCAGAGACGCTTCGGACGGCTCACGGACTCCCGTCATCCCAGCAAGAAGCACGATGACGATGACTGGGCAAAGTTGCTGAAGGACACCACGGGCGAGTCGCTGATCGTTCCGGTGTCGCTGGTGGATCTCGCCCCCTTGCCCCGGCGATCCAGTCTGCTGCTGCTGCTGATCAGCTGTCTGGAAACGATCGTCGCGCGCATGGAGTCGGCTTCCCATGGTGTCTCTTCCGAGCTGCGGGCGCAGGCGCGACTTGCCCCTTTTTGTCACGATGGCGAGCGGATGTTGCCCAGTCGTGAGCGCTGGAACGAACTGGCCGCCGCGACGGTCCAGGGCTGGGATGATCATGCGGGCAAGCGGACTCCGCCGAGCGACTTGGAGTCTTATGCGCAAGAACAAATGACCGCAGAGCAGCAGCGCCTGGACATTAGCAACCTCATTGATCGATTCCTCAACGCGCTGCAAGACGACTTCCGCAAGTATCTCCAGAAGGTTTCTACCGACAAGCAGCGGGGTAAGAGCAACGAATCAACACTGTTCCTGATTGCCGTTGATGACGCCGACATGAATCCAGGCCGCGTGGCAGAGCTGCTGGATGTGCTGCGCCTTCTGGGACACCGCCAGCTCGCGTTCTTGCTCACGGGGGATAGTGAGCTGTTCCAAGACACGCTGTACAAGTCCTGTCTGATCGCACTCGCGGGGGAGCGCTTGGCTGCTGCAACCGAGACCAGCTCGATGCTGCGGGCACGGGCCGAGCCGCTCGCCCATCAGATCTATGACAAGCTGGTTCCGCCGTCCCATCGCTTTGTCATCAAGCAAATACCTCGCGAAGCGCGGCTTGCTGTTCCTGTGCTGCCGCTTGGGAAGGCGGACTCCCAAACTTCTTCCCAACTCGATGAGCAGAAGGGGCGCACCCTCAAGTCTGTGCTCGAACAGTACACACCACAGATTGGCTCGATCCTAGCGCACTGCCCGTTCCTGCTCGATGTCTTGCCTGGGCACATGCGCCGGCTTCAGAACCTACTATTGGAGGTCGAGGGACTCTCGGCTAATCATCAGGCTGCGATCTATCGAGAGTCCGAACTGGTACATACAATGTGGCAGACCATCTCCGCAGAGGCGGGACGCTCTCTGGCAAGAGATCGGTTGGGGGACGTAGCCAGCGACTCGGGCGTGCTACGGGTGAGTCTGCGATCGAGCATTGCGGACCTGTGTCTGCAGCGTACTTCCAACCATGTACTAGTGCCCAAATCGGAAGAACTCCCGGTGCGGCAGATCTACATCCCAGAGTTTCAGCTTCCAGAGATGGATCGTCTGGGTCGTGAGCAAGCACTGGTGGCGGCGCTGACTCTGGCTTCTGTCACCGCACTGTTGCAAGAGAAAGGCTCGGTGAAGCAGATTGAATCGCTCACGCGAGCTCCCAAGGAATACCCACTGGTACAGGTTCAGATTGCCCTAACTGAGACGCTGACCCTGGGCTGGCCGATCCCTACACAGCTTGCGCTTCATGAGCAAGTCGCGCTGGTCTACTACTTCGCGCAGTGGGGTTTGGCTAAAAAGGACTGCTCGGAGCTCGTCACGAGGTACCTGCACCTTGTCTGTACGATGCGCAAGCTGTTCGCAGCGCAGGGTAAGACGCTGCCGCAGGTACCGCAGGCCAAGCTCTCCCTTGCCGAGGTAGCGCGGCAGATCCAGTTGTCAGCCCGCTTGCAAAAAGCAGGACAGACGACAGCAGAGACGAGCGTGCAGACCTGGGCCAAACATGGCGCCGCACTGCTCTGCGCGCCCGAGTACGGGCTGCCCGCCAAGCTGGCGAACGAGCTCTTGTTTGAGCTGCGGCGTGTGTTCGGAGCAGCGGAGTGGCCGAAGCTATGCGCTGAGCTTGCGCAAGCGAGACGAGAGCGCGTCATGGCGGCGCTACCCGATCAAGGGGACGAGGACACTCAGAAGGACCCAAGCGCAGCGCCACTTCGAGCAAAAGCTGAAGACCGGATCCTGTCTCTCATCGATCAGCAGCTCCCGGACTATGACTTCCGACTGCTTGTGGAAGACATCGCAGCGGGGACAATCCGCAAAGCGCTCCATTCCGCGAATCTGACCGTTTCTGATGCGACGCTGCTGCTCCTCGAACAGTGCTCTGCGGACTGGCTCCGGCTGCTGCTGGATGGACTCAGAACGCTTGCAGGGCAGAAGCCAGAAGATCGGAAGCTGGCCGAGTCGCTCGATCCGGCCTGGCAAGCGACCGGACAGCCACAGCACTATGGGTTTCTGCTCGATGCGGCTCCGTTTGCCCGGCTGTCGAAAGAGTCTCCGATTGCAGTCTTGTTGCGGCTTCGTGAAGCGCTCATGAGCGACCGACTGCCCCGTGGCGAGTCCTTGGCGCAGGGTCGCACCGATGCGACAGAGCTTCCCATCACGGTGTCCCTGGCTGCGCTGCCGACGTTTCGGCGCGTGGAAGGACAGCTGAGCCCGCTGCAAGAAGGAATCCTGCACTTGCTGTGGGATGAGCAGCTTGCCGGAGCTACAGCGCTGCCGCTGACCTCCACGCAGGAGTGGCCAGCAGTATCGGTGCGAATTGACTCTACGATCGATCAAATCGAGCTACCTTGGCTGTCTGCGCTGTTTCGGACCTTTGCTGCAGCGGGGGCGGTCACAGAGACATGGAATCAGGCCATCGAAATCCTGCGCCGTCCAGAGCATCGTCGAGCAGACAGCACACTCCTCGACCGCCTGGCTTTCTTCTACGTGCGGTGCTGTGTGGCCGCAGCGACCGCAGCACCGATGCCTACAAGCTTGCCGGAAAGGGACCTGCTGTACCGGGACTTTGGTGAGCTTCTGAAGCAAGTGGCGCAGACGGTCGCTCAGTCCAGCGAGACGCAGCAGGGAGCTCGATCAGGAATCGTGACCGCAGAGCTGTGGGAAGAGGTGATCTTGCTCGCGATGCCAGAGGCCGGACTGTCGTTTGAAGGCGTTCGAGCGATCATCCTGTTCCTTCAAGAGCAAGATTCGGATCATCGCCACCTGCGGAGTGCGCTGCAACGACGCAAAGCCCGCCTAAGTACGCTGATCTGGAACGAGCGAGATCCCGCCCGGCGAACCAGGGAAGAGTCTCAAGCCGCTGCTAAGCGACTGTTGGATTATGTAGAGAAGATTGCCCGCAACGTCGGCCATCCCTTCCAGGTGTGGCTCGATACCAGCCCGAAGCTGCTAGCGATGCTGAAGACTTTCTAGGTTCATATCGTGCATCCCCTGATCCCGCTGTCCGCGCTGCTGACCGAGATCGAAGCCTATCCGTTTGCTTCAGAGGCAGCGCATCGGCTGAAAATCACGCAGCTATCCTTGGGCGATTCCGGGGTGCTGGATGGGGACAGCGAGCGGCTGGGGACTCCGCTCTTAGAGCGTCTGCTTTCTCAATCGGGAGGCATGTCGATTGCGAGCCTGCGACTTCTGATCGAGCATGCCTGGTTTGGAGAGAGCGAAGAGTCCGCAGCGTCCACAGATCCCGCAACATCCATTCCCATCACAGGGCACAGAGTCCTCTCGTTGGCACAGTACGCAGGTCGCTTGGCATCCAGATACTTGGAGATGGCCGGCAATCGGGTGCAGTTGCACTCTTCTGTGAATCGGCCAGAGCGCGCAGAGTCCTTCCGCTGGCTGACGCTGAACCTGCCCCAAGACTTCCTGATCGCGGCGCTGGTCGCATCCAGGGGAACTGCAGAGCCGCCGCCCGATTCTGTCCGCTTGGTCAGTCCGCAGCTTGCGGAAGTCTTGCAGCAAGGTTGTGCAGAGACGCACCTGCATCGCGGTGCGGCACTTCCCTTTTCCGCGCTGTGGAGCGGTCTTTTGAAGTCGTTCTCAAGGCCAGACTCGGTTGATTTCTCCAGGCTCAGGGCAACCCAACAAGAGGGAACTCCGCACAGTGCTCCGCAGCCCGGTGGGAGTCCCGATCAGCTTGAGCTGTTTCTGCTTGCCGCAGCGATCACCCGCATTCTGCTGGCGGCGTTCCTGATGCGGTACGAAGCAAACGGACCAGCTCGATCCTTTACCCAGTTTCTGCAAGACACAGGACGTGGCACGCTGAGCACGATCTGTCGGCAGTTTCCTTGGCACAGAACCTGGCAGAGTCCCAGCGCGATGCAGGCCTGCCAGGATGCCATTCGACAAGTTCTTCATGGAGGTGCGAAGACGTGGCGCCGTCCCATCTGGCACTCCCTACATCGCTTGCTCCGTGGAGCGCTTACCCATTCCAGACGCCCTATCGATCCAATCGAGGACTGGCTGACTCCGCAGCACGGAATCGGTGATACAGAGACACGCTTTGCCCACCGCTGTCTGCGGTATCTGCTGTCCGCTCAAGGTTCCCAAGACGAGCTCTTCGCTCGCGTGTTCTTCCAGTACCAACGAGTGCGCTCCAGGTTTTATCAGTACTTGGTACTGAAGCCAGGCACTGCTGGCCTCGATTGGTTCTGTGGTCACTTTGATCGTGTCTCTCCGCTGCGTGCGCCGATCGATTCCCAGCTGTTTGACATCGCGCTTCGTACGGAGTCGCGCGATCTGCAGCTCGCATCCCTGGAGATTCGCCGCAGTCCGTCCAAGCACTGGTACGAGATCCGCGACTCCATCCGTGAAGTTGCGAGCGGACGAATGCAGCACCCCTCGCTGATCGCAGCGCCCAAGCCAGAGGTTGGACTGGTCCTACACTTTGTCAAAGCACAGGGGACACGCATCGCGGGGAAGCCATTTCTGTACGCCGATCCCAGCGCGAAGACAGCCCGGTCGCGTCATGGACTGTGGTTTCAGGATCGCAGTGCAGAGGCCGCCGCCATCTGTCGCAGCCTGCGCATGTATCCCGAGCACCTGCTGCTTCTGCGCGGCATTGATGTGGCCAATACCGAGCTCGCTCAGCCGACTTGGGTGCTGTTGCCGCTGTGGAAACAGGTGTTTGCGGTGGTCGAGGAAGTTGCTGCGCTGCTGGCCCGGCGGCAACCGCGCTGGGGAGTCTCGCCACTGCGCTCCACAATTCATGCGGGGGAAGACTTTGCGCGACTGATTCAAGGGCTGCGCCGAATGCACGAGCCGATCGAGTTCGGACTCCTGAAGTTTGGGGATAGAATCGGTCACGGCTTGGCGCTAGGATCCGATCCGAAGCTGTGGGCCGAGCGGCTGCCGCAGACACCGGAGACGCTGGACGAGCGACTCGATGATCTGGTCTGGGAACTGGAGCGATACCAGAAGCGCGATCTGTCTGTGGACGCTGCCCGATTGGAGTACGTCCGCGCTGAGATCTGGAGGCTGGCCCGGATTCAATATGCCGGTACCGACGACTTCTCTGTGGATGATCTCATCTTGGCCCGCAGATGGCGACATAGTCCTTCGTTGCTGCAGCGAATTGGTTATCCGTACTTGGGTACCCAGCGTCGAAGCTTGCTGCCGAGCGGCAAGGCGTACGAGTTGCTCTGGCGCTATCTGACCGATCACTACGTCTTCCTTCGCGGTCAGCAGACGCTGCTGGTGCGCTGCGATGAGACAGAGCAACGACTCCTTTCAGAAGCGCAAAAGTGGCTCCGCACGATCATTGGGAAGCTGGAGATCACGATTGAGAGCAATCCATCCAGCAATCTCCTTATCGGAGGATTTCCGGCGCTGGAGTCACTTCCGGTGCTGCGCATGCAGCCCATCACAACGGAACGTGTGTACGACGCGTCCCCACTTCTGGTTTCGCTCAACACGGACAACCCGATCACGTTCTCAAGCAGTCTTTCCGATGAGATGTCCCACGTCTACTACGGCCTGTTGCGAGGCCAAGTTCAGGCCCCCTTGGCACTTGCCTGGATCGATCGCGTCCGACGGAACGGCTGGCACTCCCGGTTTACCCTTCCAGCCAGCACCAGTGACGAAGCCCTGCGCGTGGTAGAGAACAGCGGCAAACTGCGGCGGTAGCGGAGATCCCAATAGACATACGCGAGAGCGCAAATCCCACTGGACTCAGCGAAACATTTTCTGCTACGATCTTCGCAGGATAGCGGTCTGTTCATCCATGGAATACGTCGGCAAGTACCGCATCATACGGACACTGGGCCAGGGGGGCATGGGCGTTGTCTATGAAGCGCTCGATGAGAAGATCCGCAGCCGTGTTGCGGTGAAGGTACTAAATCGTAAGTTCGTGTACGACCCAGACGTGATGACGCGCTTTATGAACGAGGCGCATATCGCGAACAGCATCTCTCATCCTGGAATCGTGAAGGTCTTTGACCACGGATTCCTGCCCACAGGCGAAGCATTCTTCGTCATGGAGTACCTGGACGGAAAGCCCCTACGCGCCAAAACGATAAGTTCCTGTAAGAATGAGGAGATCATCCGATGGGGAAAGCAGATGGCTTCAGTGCTAGCTGCTGCTCATGACATCGGTATCATCCACCGAGACCTCAAGCCGGATAATCTCATGCTAATCGCTGATCCGGATGTAGAGGGTGGAGAACGTATCAGAGTGCTTGATTTTGGCATCGCACGGATCTCTATGCCGGAGCATCTTGGAGAGGAACTGGATCTCCTCCACATGACGAAGACGGGCATGCTAATCGGCACTCCGATGTACATGGCACCGGAGCAGTGTAGTAGCGCAAAGACTGTTGATGGAAAAGCAGATGTGTATGCAATTGGAGTTATTCTTTACGAACTAGCGTGCGGTCAACCTCCGTTCATCGGTCAATCACAAGAAGCATCCAAGCCATCTAACCCAGGAGCAGCGGCTGTCGCGATCCTGTTCGGTCATCTCAATCACGAACCACCTCCACTCCGTGACAGAAATTCACAGCTAAGCCCAGCGCTGGCTTCACTTATCCATCGACTGCTGGCCAAGAATCCCGGCGAGCGACCTTCAATGAGAGAACTCCTCGCGGAGTTGCAGCGACTCTCAGTGCAAAATGCACATGCGAAGTCCGCGAGAGACGCGAGCCCCTCAAGGCCAACTCCAGAGGGTGGTCTCGAGTCTCGACCCATGCTTGACATCGCTCGGGGTCGATGGAGCTTGGCGGGCGCTGTATTGGTTGGTTTCTTTATCGTTGCCTTTGTGCTGTACATTCGTTCTGAACGACACAGAGCAGATGCATCAATCGCGACAGATTCAACTTCACCAAGTATTTCACTGACAACAGACAATCCACCTTCGGATTCGCATGCTTCAGAACTCCCCAAAGCCATTCCATTTAAACGGAACGCAAATGACCGGTCCGTCTCTGGCTCTCATCGACAGAGTCAGATATCTAGCGCTCGCCCTGGTAAGAAGGCAAAAGTTCAGGATACCAATAGCGATTTACCTCCCAGTGAAGATGAACTCAGGTCAATCCTGTTGCAGGCACGGGAACATGCATCTCGTGGACAATTCGCCATAGCGCTAGAAACTACGCTCTCGATTATTTCAGCCAAATACCAAATGTCGACTGAATCATCGAGGCTGCTATGGCGACAGCATGGCAGTTCGGCCTGTAATGCAGGGGATCTGCATGAAACAAAGAACGCATATGCTCACCTGGCTGATAAACTAGACCGTGACAACATGATATATATGTGTTCAAGAAAGGAATCTCTATGCACGCCAAGAGATGATTCAGATTTTTGCAATGATATAAGAATATATCAACAATCCAACCAAGTCACTCCATCGCAACATAAGGATCTACGGAATCCATTTTGAAAACGGCGTAGAGTAGGATTTTTAACAGAGACAACCATTGTCTTGTTTGTCATTAGTCATCAATACCTTACATGGTCGGTCCATCCCGTTTCCCGTCAGCAGCGCTTGATTGATGAGCAAGGACGCCGAGCATGAGTGTCGACTTCAAGCAACCAGAGTTGAATGTGCCCAGGCCCAAGGCGTTTCACCTTGAAACTGGGATCTCCTGGCCCGACGTGTCTTCTTTGGCCCCGCTTACTCCCACCCCATCTTGGTCTGGATCACGGACCGGCCCCGAATCGGCACCGGAGAAGGAATCCGCGTTTGCCGCCACACCACCAGCGCTCAAGACTGAGTACGTAGACCGGGGAACCAAGGGCAAGGCACAAATGCTGCTCGGAGTGATGAATGACTCCAAAGCCATCCTCACTCAGAACGGGATCCCTGAAGGGGATGACAACGTTCTCAGCAGCCTGATGATGACGGAAGGCGGGCGCAACGGGCGGCGGAGCACACTGGGGATGCACTTCAAGAGTCAGGCTGCCGCGCTTGATGAGGCGCTAAAGAAGACGGGCCTGGACCGAAAAGCGCTGACGGACAATCCCAAGGCTCGTGAGGAGTTAGAGCGCAATCTCCCTGAAGATCAGCGGTTTCTCTTAAATCGGGTGATCTCCGGACAACTCGATCTAAACGCGTTGAACAGCAAAGAAGAACTGGCGAAATTGACCAATGTAGGTATCGACAAGCGCGTCGAGCAGTATAAGGAAATGGAACGGCTGAAGCAGGAGAGAAAGGAAAAGGGAGGCCTCAAACCCGAGGATCAGCAGCGCCTGGGTTCATTGGAGGCGATGGACGGAGGAAGTGTCGGTTTCGATAAGAAAGATCACGAGCAGAAGTCGAAGTTCGGCGATATGACTGGTCTTTCGGAGGCTCGTTTCAGAGAAATTTACCAGGAAGGACAGCAGCGCTTCGAGCCGCATGTGTATCGCAAGGCTAGATCGAGTTTTGACAATCAGGTTGATGATTACGTTGCTGGGGACCAGCAGAAGTCGCTTACGATCAGCGCTGGGGGAGTTGGCGATGGGAACCTCGACTCCGATGCTATCGGAAAAATGCACAGAAGCGGGAACCACGATCTTTTGGCTGATCTGTCTACCAGTTATGGAACGTCCCAGATCATGGGATTGTATGCATATATCGGAGATCTTCGAGCCAAGAATGCCCAAGGAGAAAAGGTCAACTATGACCTGCCAACCCTAAAGCACAGCATGGATCGCTTGTCCCCAACAACAGAAGACGTGAATATGCAGGTTGCTTTTTTGAATATGAAAGCTGGCTATAATAGTAAGCGCCTAGGTGAATCGCTAAATGATATAGATAGTTTGATCACACTCTATAATGGCGCGCAGCCAGGGTCGGACAATCATACGGACTATAAGAATCGGATGGTTCCGGCAAAGGCCGAATACGATGGGGTGAAGAAGGAGGAGGAGGAGAGGAAAGAGAAGGCTCAGCGGGATTCCTCGCACTCGCCAAGCGCCGTACCGCTACTGGATGAAGAGCAGGTGTGTAAGGCATCCGAGATGCAGGATTCCTCCCAACTAATGAGCCCCCTCAACCTGTACGCAGACTAGCCGAACTTCTGCGGTGAATCCAAAACACGGTACAGAGCAAGGCACCCATGGCCAGGGCCGTCACAGCCGAGAGTGAAAAACCATCGCCCAGGAGTCCACCATACCAGGGCTTGGCCATCGGGGTATCGAGTCCAAGGGTCGCCGGCTGATAGACCCATCCGACGCAAGGCAAAGCTGAAACTGTCGTTACCAAAGCCAACAGCGAGGCCAAGCGCATCCGGTCCCAAGGCTCGCGTAGTACCAGTCCCGCCATCAGACGCAAACCGGCCAAATGGAAGAAAAGGGCGAGGTTGCTGCCCAGAATCAGTAGCGGCAGCGCACGCGACACACACTGCGCGGGCTCGCGGCTGGGGCGGAATGAATGCTCGAAGCAAGTCGGCCCGGTCCAGGGAAAATCACCAGCGGCTAGCCCCCAACCGGTCACGGCCATGGTGAGCAGTAGTCCACCCCAGAAGGCGGCATTCCACAGCCAGCGGGAAGCCAGCCACGCTGCGGGCTGCTGTCTCCAGTCCCGCCGCTTGAGTCCGAGAGTCGCCCAGCCAGTGCCTAGGGCAGCAGAGAGAATCACACTCAGCGCGCTAGCGACCGTGTTTGGAGCGTCGGCGATTCTCATGGTTGGGTCTGTGGCTCGTTGCTCAGCCCGTCCTCCAGGTAGTCAATAAACCGATCCGTCATGGCCTTGGACCCATCAGAGTCTTCATTGTATTTAGACCAAATAACCCCAAAGCCTTTCGAAAAAATATTGGAACTGCGACGCCCATATGCTTCAGCAAAGTCATCCACCTCGCTGCGTATCGTATCCTTAGCGTCGTCATCGAGAGTTCCATTTTTATGTCTGAGGCCACGATTCTGCGCGAACGTGCTGTAGCGGGAGAGGTAGTCGCTGGCCCCGACCTCTCGTTTATCCGGCGGAAGGTAGTACTTTGCAAGCTGATCGTGGAGAGACCGCTTCCCGCTATACGAGGAGCCGAGGTTGTAGCCATCTAGATCCGAGTTGAGATCAGGGATGCCAGCATGACGATCCATCGCTTGCTGCACGGATAAACCCTTGTCGCGCTCTACGACGGCAGAGCCGACGTCGCCAGACCAAGTAGTGGCGTCGCGGTTGTTGATGCCATACGCATCGAGCTTCCAATTGGCATCGGGATTCAAGGCAGAGTCGATTCCGGTGTACAGATGACCGGGATCGACCAGCTCACCGTTGGGAAGGCGGACCAAACGAGCCTGACCGCGGACCAACTCACCCTTTTCGTTCTTTTTCATCGTAAACAGGCGGTCAATACTTGGCACCTGCTCGGCAGTTGGAGGGGCGATGTTGGGAGCGTCAGGGATCATGTTCTCCCATTGGTCCCCACCATACACCGATGAGGGCACAGTTCCTTCATATCCATAGAGGGCACGCATTCCCGACACCATATTGCTGGAGTCGTATTCTTTACCCTCCATTTTTGCTTGATTTTTATAATAGTCTTCTGTGGTCTTGACAATTCTTAGGTATTCCTTGATATCCAAAATGGGTGCAGAAGGGTCTTCCTTCTCAGGCGCTCTGTAGTCTTTGGGATGTCCGATGTGGAAGTGATTATTGTGTTCGGGGGTGTTCTTTTCGTTGTCAAATCGATTGCCATAGGTATAGTTGTTCGTGAATCCGCGCTCACGAGCAAGATGTAGGAATTGATTGGAGCGACCCACGTCAGCCTGGCTATATGCAGAGTTTCCGCGTAGCTCTTGGCCATTTTTTCCCATGTAGGCGATGTCTATCGATTGACCTGTGAAATGAGTCTTGTGTCCAAGATTGCAAGAAGGATCGTATGCAGACATGTCTCCGTAGTGAATATTAACCCCTTGTCCGTCTTTGGTTCCCCGGAAGTCTTGTATTAAATTATAGAAGCCAGCGGCAGTATCTGGTTTGGCCCAATTATCTCCCCACTGTCCAGTTCCGGCCTTGTCTTTGTCTTGATTTTTATAATGGCCATTAAGAGAATACTGGTCATTATTGTTGTTGGTATAGCGAGAGAACCCCGGTCCCGATTCAGGGAACTGAACCATTCCATACTGGTTCCCCTTGAGTTCTTGCACTGTTCCATCGGGCATCAAGATTTCGACTCGGCCCCTGGACTCCCGCACCTTCCCTGCCTTGGACTTACTAGTCTCCTGGAACGCCGGGTCAGAGAAGGCACGGGTGTCAAACGGCGCGTTTGGTTCCTTTGGATTCTTGAGGTTGTCCTCAATGTCGTTCCTTGTGTAGATGTATGGCTGAATTTCACCATCTTTGTTCGTGATATAGTGGATATATCCTTCTTGTCCGGCCTTCGCTGCCTTCTTGGGGTCGTATCGCGCCAGCTCTTCGGCGTTCGCCACCCTCCACTTGCTCTGTGGGTTCGGAGGAGGTGCCGCCGGGTCTTGGTCGAGTTTCGGTTGCACGGGGCCGGATGGCCCGTTCCCGCGTGTCTGATGATCGACGCTGGTAGTGCGATCGGAATACAGGTCGAACACGGACTGTAGAGGCGCTATGAACGGCGAACTTAGCAGCGGTGAGAGACCATGCTGTTGCTGCCACTGCCGCTCTTGACTGTCTGGCAGGGGGGCCTCTTGCTTACTTCGACCAGGAGTTGCCGCACTAAAAGGATTCTCCGCGACGGGATCGGCCATGCTCGGCTTTTGCACTAGGTCTCTAGACATTATTGCAAAGTAACTTCGAGATGTTCGGTGCGTCAAGAAGCTATTTTTAACAGATCAGCAACTTAAAATACGAAATCTAGTCTACTTGTCGGAGAAATCCGCAGCTAAAACACCACCATTCCGGTTGCGGCAACGGCCTGACTAAACTCAGTCTATCCCAAAATCTGTACACTTCGCAGGAGCCGTGTTGCGTCCCGCAAGCGGCCCGAACGAAGCTGTCCGTCGTCCCCCCCAAGCACTGGTAGCAAACTCAGCTGGAATGGAAGGACGGCAGGGGATTGGCGCCTCGCGACCCAACTACGAGCGACGCCTCACCAAGCCGGAACCGCTTGGGTCAACGCTTGACCTGACCACAGGGACACTATACACAACACCGCTCGATGCATCGATGTGACGCCACGGTTATTGATCCGTGTTTTTCCCGGCTGGCCGTTGCCACGCATGAATTCCGCATCGATCGGCGAGGAGTCCCTGCTTCAGCGCTCGGTCCGAATACAGAAATGGACGTGCTTACGCGAGAGAGGTCCGTCTCGGAGTGACGCATGGCAAGGAGCGTAGCGGCACCTAAGAACACGGGTGGTGGCGGCTTTGTTTTTGAGAACTGCGTCTGTGCGTGGTTTCTTGCGTGCATGCTGGTTGAGGAGCCCCCGTTTGAACCAGAATTGGGGGTGCCGGTTCGCGTCGACTTCCAGACACGACCGGATGGTTGGTTTCTCGATGACATCTTGGTGACCACTGTCGCGGGATCGAGACGCCATCGAATCGCACTGTCTATTAAGAGCAACGCGCAGTTTACGGCAACCTCCGCACCATCTGACTTCGTGACAGACGTTTGGGAGCAGTGGCTTCACATCGGCTCCTCGGTGTTTCATCGCACTGAGGATTTCCTAGGACTGGTTACGGGGCCCCTGTCGACTGCCGCAGCTGCAGCGGTATCAGGGCTCATTTCCAAGGCCCGAGTGGCGGACGCCGCTTTGTTGTCAGATAGGTTGCAGCGGCTTGGATGGGCGAACGAGGAAGAACGCCAACTCAGTGCCAGCTTTGAATGCCCGAGTACGTTGGCTCATCAATCGGATGTCGACACCGTCCGCCTTCTTCGACGACTTTGCTTTCTACAGCATGACTTCGATGAAGCCATCTCTGAGTCGGGTAAGCGTTCACTGGCGCATTGTAAACTAGCGGTTCGCAGCCACTCAGAACACGACAGAGACCGCTTGTGGGACAGGCTGCGTAGCATCGCTGACGAGCTACGGCCAAAGGCGGGAAGTCTTACTCGAAAACAGCTCATTGAGCGGCTACGCGACAGCATAGCTCTGGCAGACTTCCC
>Ga0075163_10003085_pt1 | contig 22446 bp, 23 predicted proteins | sample JI1023141ADNA_FD_71478 | JGI IMG/M metagenome (GOLD analysis project Ga0075163, IMG submission 71478) | Wastewater effluent complex algal communities from Wisconsin, to seasonally profile nutrient transformation and Carbon sequestration -... | ecosystem: Engineered > WWTP > Effluent > Algae... | reverse complement strand
GGGTCTCGCGCCGGGGTCGCCGGTATCTATCAGCGGCATGACTGGAAGGCCGAGAAGCGGGAGGCGCTCGACCTCTGGAATAATCATGTCGTTTCGATTCTCGCCAAGGCGGATGGAGTCATCAATGGTGTGAACTTTGGCAAAGCTCATAGCGACATCGCTGCGCAGCCCGCTTTACCTACAAACGCGGCGGCGGCGGCCTAGACATAAGGTAACGAATATGTTACCAACTGCGGTGCAAAGTGATTGTCGAGGAATATATTCGCGAAGACGGTTCTTGCCCGTTCCGGGGTTGGTTCGACGATCTCGATGTTCAGGCTGCGGCCAAGGTGGCGACGTCCATCGTCCGACTGGAACTGGGCAATCTGTCGAACGTCAAATGGATCGGCGGCGGGCTTGGCGAATACCGGATCGACTGGGGACCGGGATACCGGTTCTATCTCGCCCAGGATGGGGGTGAACTGATCATACTTTTCGTGGGCGGGACCAAGAAGCGGCAGCGGGCGGATATCAAGCAGGCTGGCGCATTGCTCGACGAGTACAAGGCCCGGAAGGCCAAGATGAAGAAGGCAAGGAGCTAGGCAAGGTGGCGCTGACACGCGATTTCAAGGAGACGGTGAAGGAGCGCGCCGCGCGCGATCCTGCCTTCGCCAAAGCCATGCTCGACGAGGCAGCGACCGCGTTTCTCAACGGCGAACCGCACGTTTCGCGCCTGATCCTTCGTGACCTGGTCAATGTCTCGGTCGGGTTCGAGGATCTGGCCAACGAAACCAATCGCCCAAGCAAGAGCCTGCACCGCATGCTTTCGGAGAAGGGCAATCCGAGCATGGACAATTTGGCTGCGATCTTCAGCGCAGTTCGCAAGCGGCTTGGCGTGGCATTCGAGGCTCATGGCGTCGAGGCGGCGTGAAACAAGCAGGAACGGGTTGGACTTAAAGCGCGGCCAAGGTGGCATAAGGGGACAGGTGAACGGCGCAAAACCGTTACTACTCCAAAGTTTCGCAGAACAAATTTGATTGTGAGGTTTGCCCGGCCAAATTCGGCTGTCGCGCGGGCGCACTCATGCCGATGCTGTCCCATCAAATGCCGGGAGAAAACCCCTAGCCCGATACGGCAGCAGTTGGCGCATTCTCGCGATCCTTGAAAGCGAGCAGCCGCAACGCGTTGAACACGACCACCAGCGTCGAGCCTTCGTGGGCGAGCACTGCTGGTCCGATACCCAGGCCCAGGATGGTCGCCGGCAACAGCACCGTGACGACACCAAGGCTGAGATACAGGTTCTGGCGGATGATCCGGCTCGTCTGGCGGCTCAGTCCCACCGCGAAGGGCAAGTGTGCGAGGTCGTCCGCCATAAGGGCAACGTCCGCCGTCTCAAGGGCCACGTCCGATCCGGCTGCTCCCATCGCAATGCCAACCGTGGCGTTCGCCATCGCCGGTGCATCGTTGACCCCGTCGCCGACCATTGCGACCTTGTCCTGCGCCTTCAGCTTCTTGATGGCGGCAACCTTGTCCTCAGGCATGAGGTCGCCCCAGGCTTCGTCGAGCCCGACCTGCTTCGCAATCGCGTCGGCAACGCGCTGGTTGTCGCCCGAGATCATGATCATGCGCGTAATGCCGAGTTCGCGCAGGCGCGCGAGCGTCGCGATCGCCGCGCTGCGCGGCGTGTCCATCAGCCCGATCACCCCAAGATAGCGTGTCCCTTTCCTGACGATCATGGTCGTACGGCCTGCCTCCTCAAGGCGCAGGCCTTCGTCTCGCAACCCTTGGGGAAGCGGCTCGCCTGCCACTTCGCCGAACAATTTGGGGCTGCCGATGAAGACTGTCTCGCCTTCTACCATCGCCTGAACGCCGCGACCGGTAATGCTGCGCAACTCCGTGGCGGTTGGAATGGGTATTTCGCCGAGCCGCTCGCGCCCACCGACGGCAACCGCAGCGGCGAGCGGGTGATCGCTCAGTCCCTCGACCGCGACCGCAATGCGAAGCAGATCGGCTTCAGTGGTGTCTCCCGCTGGGATCACATCGGTGATGCGCGGCCGACCTTCGGTCAGCGTGCCGGTCTTGTCGAAGGCGATGGCGCGCAAAGTGCCGAGATTTTCTAGTGGGCCGCCACCTTTGACGAGCACCCCGCCACGCGCAGCGCGTGCAATACCCGAGAGAACCGCGCTTGGCGTCGCAATTGCCAGCGCACAGGGACTTGCCGCCACCAAGACAGCCATTGCCCGGTAGAAGCTGTCGCGGAATGGTTCATCGACCACGACCCAGGCGAACAGCAGCAGACCGACGAGAGCCAGCACGCTCGGCACGAAAATGCGCTCGAAGCGATCGGTAAAGCGCTGTGTCGGCGATTTCTGCGCCTCGGCCTCGCCGACCATCTGCACGACCTTGGCCAGTGTAGTGTCCTTGGAAAGGCGCGTTACCTGCACTTCGATCGCGCCCGCGCCGTTGATGGTACCCGCGAAGATCCGGTGCGCCGCTGCAACCTTGTCCGGCTGCGCCGTTGCCGCAGGCAGGTCATCAACCGGACGCTTGTCCACCGGAATACTCTCGCCGGTGACCGGCGCCTGATCGACGCTCGATTCGCCGACCACCACGAACCCGTCCGCAGGCATGCGCTCATTGGGCTTGACGATCACGACGTCACCGACCGCAAGCTCATCGACCGGGATTTCCAGAGTCTGGTCGCCGCGCCGGACGATCGCGGTTTGCGGCGCCAGTTCGGCGAGGGCCTCGATGGCGCGCTTGGCGCGGCCCATCGCATAGTGCTCGAGTGCGTGGCCGAAGCTGAAGAGAAAGAGCAGCAACGCGCCTTCCGCCCATGCGCCGAGCGCTGCCGCGCCGGCTGCGGCAACAAGCATCAAGCTGTCGATCTCGAGCTGGCGGTTCCGGAGCGAGTCGATTGCCTCGCGCACCGTAAAGAATCCGCCAAAACCATAAGCGGCGACATAGAAGCCGAGCGGCAACCATTCAGGGACGGCGGTCGTCACCGAGATCAGAAAGCCCACGCCGAGCAAGGCACCGCAGATCAAAGCGAAAATCAGTTCAGTATTGGACCCGAATACCCCGCCATGGGCATGTGCGGGGCCACCAACTTCCGCGCCGGCGCCATGGTCATGTCCAGCATGGGCCGTGTCGGCGGCGTGCATTGCCGGGGCTGCCGACGGTGCCTCACCAGATGGGGCGCTCGCATAGACGCCCAACTTGCCGAGCAGCCGTTCGATTTCGACTTCGGAGATCTTGTCGCGGTCGAAATCGATGCGCACCACACCAGCGGCCGATGCATCGGCCTCGACTATACCAGGTGCGCGGAGCAGCCGTCCGGCGACGGTGCGGGCGCGCCGCTGGTTGGACAGCCCATCGACATTCCAGAGCAGATGGCCAAATCGCTCGGTGATCTTCGCGCCCTCGCTTTGGGCAATCTCGCGAATTCTTGGCAACGAAAGCAGGTCAGGATCATAGTGGACGCAAAGCTTCGCCGAGTCTTCGCCTGCCGCCGCTACTATATGGGCGTTGCGGACGCCCTCTCGGGCGCTCAAGCTCTCCACCAGCCGCGTAACGCATGCGTCCGCTGCGCCATCGATTTCAGGTAGCAGTAACGGCAGTTCGAGACGGAGCTTTGCGGTCATCTACCCACTCCATCGTGCCCAGCCGCCCAAAGATCATGGGCGTTGATCCGAAGTCGCGAGATCGCTCGTGACGCTTCGGCGCGCGCGGCGGTCTCCGCCTTCAAGGCGTCCTGTGCCTGACGCTCGGCGTATAGCAGGTCGGCAAGGTCCACGCCGCCCAATCTATAGCCCTGGCGCAAACGGTAGGCTGCCATTTCGCTGCTGGTTCGGGCATCGAGACTGCGTTGCCATGCCGACCAGCTGTTGATCGCCTGGGCAAAGTCGGTGGCAGCGGCCTCCTCGGCCGTAAACCGCGCGGCAGCGAACTCGGCGGTCGCGGCGCGGGCTTCCGCATCGGCCTGATCGGCCGAGGCGGACCTGCCCGCACCGCCAATCGGGATCGATGCCACCACCCCGATGCCGCGCTCGGCTCCGCCCCGCTCGCTGAACAGGCGCAAGCCGAGTGTCGGATCGGGAATCCGGTCTCGGCGCGCTCGCTCGGCCAGGATCGTCTGTCGATCGGCCTCGGCCTTCGCAGCAGCCAGGCCATGATCCTGAGCGAGCGCCTGATCACGAAGTATGTCGAGCATGACCGGCGGCATCACCGGGTCTGGCAATTCCGGCACCTCGGCAGGCAGCGGCAGCGATGGGAACTGCACCTCTAGCCGCGAGCGCGCGATTTGCGCGCGCGACCGGCTCTGGTCGAGCGCGACCCGCGCGGTTGCCAGCGCCGAGCGAGCCCGATCGGCATCGACCGGTGCTGCGTCCTGGAGGGCAACCCGGCGTTCGACGGAAGTCAGGTCTGCTGTCAGGTTGGCCACCGCAGCTTCGTTGGCCTTGATCTCTGCACCGGCTGCCAGCCAATCCCACCAGATGTCGTTGAGGAGCTGCACCGCGCTATGGCGGGCACCGGCAATCCGATAGTCCGCCGCCGCAACTCCGAACTCACCCGCCCTGCGGTCAAGTGCGGCCTTGCCGGGCAACCGGAAACCCCGTTCGAGCGTAACATCGTATTCGCTGAATTCGCCTTCGCGGTCGATCCGGCGCCTGGCATAGGATCCGCTGACAGTGAACTCATAGGGGCCGGCGCGCTGACCGCGTGCAGCACCCCGCGCTGCGTCGCTGCGGGCAATGCTTGCCTGGACCAAAGGATGGTCTTCGACCGCGCGCTCGACGGCTTCTGCGGGCAGCAGCGTCGAGACTTCGTTGGCGAGGGCCGCTCCGGACAAAAGCAGCGCGGGCAGGATTAGATAGCGGTTCATGCGGGGTATCCTTCGTCATCACCCTGGGCTTCGCGTTCAGCGAGCGACTCGCCGAACCGCTCGTAGAGCATCGGCAAAAGCACCAAGGTCAGCAGGGTGGATGTGATCAGGCCGCCGATCACCACAATGGCGAGCGGCCGCTGGATTTCGGAGCCGGGGCCGGTCGCAAAGAGCAAGGGCACCAGTCCGAAACCGGTGATCGTCGCGGTCATCAACACCGGTCGCAATCGCCGTTCCGCTCCGCGCCGCACCGCCTCGGCCATCGACTTGCCTGATTCGCGCAACTGCCGGAAGTAGGACACCATCACCAGGCCGTTGAGCACCGCGATGCCGAGCAGGGCGATGAACCCAACCGAGGCGGGCACCGAGAGATATTCCCCGGTGACCAACAAGGCGACGATGCCCCCCACCGCTGCAAACGGAATGTTGGCAATGATCAGCAAAGAAGCGCGCATTGAGCGCAGTGTCACATAGAGCACGATGAAGATCAGGATCAGCGCGATTGGCAGCACGACTGCCAGCCGGGCCGATGCCCGCTGCTGGTTCTCGAACTGCCCGCCCCATTCGAGCCGGTATCCCGCAGGAAGCGGCACGGTTTTGGCGAGATCGGCCTTGGCCTCATCGACAAAACCAACCAGATCGCGGCCCGACACGAACGCCTGGATCAGCGCAAAGCGTGAGCCGTTCTCATGCTCGAGCTTCACCGGCCCTTCGGTGCGGGTGACCCGCGCCACGTCGCTCACGCGGACGCTCGTCCCGTTAGGGCTGAGGATGGTCTGGTCGGTGAACAGCGTCGGATCGCTCGCCAGCGCAGGATCGCCGCGAATGACGATCGGTACGCGGCGATTGCCTTGCGCGACAGTCCCTGCGCGCACACCTTCGACTTGCGCACGCAGGGCATCCTGCAAGTTTTCCACGGGCATTCCCGCCCGGCCGGCAGCCAGCCGGTCGATGTCGAGTTGCAGGTATTCGACGCTGTCATCGGCAACCGTGATTACTTCGGTCGCGCCGCTGATCTTGCGCAGCCGCCCATCGATTTTGGCTGCTAGTTCTCCAAGCGTCTTGAGGTCGGGTCCGAACAGCTTGATCGCCAGATCGCCGCGCGAGCCGGTCAACATTTCGGACACGCGCATTTCGATGGGCTGGGTAAAGGCATGCTCGAATCCGGGCAGTTCCTCCATCGCCACCCTGATTTGCTCGATCAGCCAGTCCTTGTCCTGAACCCGCCATTCACTCCGCGGCTTCAGTCGCATGAACGTGTCGGTGTCATTGAGCGACATCGGATCAAGCCCAAGTTCATCGCTGCCAACCCGTCCGACAATTTCGAGGATCTCCGGAACTTTTGCCATCAGCAGTTTCTGGACGCGCAAATCGCCTTCGATGCTGTGCTGGAGGCTGATGCTGGGGTGCTTCTCGATCTGCAGCAGCACCGAGCCTTCATCCATCGTCGGCAGAAAGGTCTTGCCGACAAACGAATAGGCCACAACCGCGACGAGCAAGGCGGCTCCGGCTGCACCATAGACCGCCGTCTTACGGGCGAAGGCCCAATTGAGCAGCCTATGATAACGCGGCGAAAGCTGCCGCATCAACCACGGCTCTTTGTGTTCTCCATCCGCCTTCAGGCCGTAAGACGCGAGCACAGGAACCAGGGTCAGCGCCAAAACGAGCGAACTGGCCAGTGCCAGCACGATCGTCATTGCAACGGGGCCGAACAATTTGCCCTCAAGGCCTTCGAGCGTGAGGAGCGGCAAGAAGACGAGCGCGATGATGAACAGACCTGATGCGACTGGCACCACGACTTCGCTGGTGGCAACCAGCACGCGGTTGAGCTTGCTGGCGTGGGCATGGCCAGGATCGGACAATCGTTCGACGACATTTTCGATAACCACCACGGCGCCGTCCACCAGCATCCCGATGGCAATAGCGAGACCGCCAAGGCTCATCAGATTGGCCGACATGCCGAATTGCTTCATCAGGATGAAGGTCACCAGCGTGGCCATCGGCAGGGCGGCGGCAACGATCAGCGAAGCCCGGATGTCGCCCAGAAACAGGAGCAGCAGGATCACCACCAGGATGGTCGCTTCGAGCAAGGCCTCCTCGACTGTCCCGACGGCCCGTTCGACCAGTTCCGAGCGGTCATAGAAGACGTTGAGGACCATCCCCTTGGGCAGGCTGCGCTGGACCTCGGCTGCGCGCACCTTGACCTCGCGCACGACCTTGCTGGCATCGGAACCCTTCAAGGCGATCACAATGCCCTGCACGGCCTCGCCGGTGCCATTGCGCGTCACCGCGCCGTAACGGGTCAGGCTGCCGGTGCCGACGGTCGCGACATCGCTCAGCCGCAACACGCCATCCTTTTGCGTTTTGACCACCACCGCCCGCAGATCGTCCTCGGTCTGGATCGCTCCGACTGCGCGCACGATCAGGGCTTCGTCGCCAACCGAGAGCCGTCCGGCACCGTCATTGCGGTTTCCTGCACCGATTGCCGTGCTGATGTCTTCATAAGTGAGGCCAGCTGCGGCCATCAGGTTGGGATCGGGACGAACCTCGAACGTTTCGGCCCGTCCGCCGAGCGAATTGACGTCGGCGACACCCGGTACCGTGCGCAGCGCAGGCCGGATCGTCCAATCCAATGCGCGCCGCTTCTCGGCCAGACTTTGCGGCCCTTCGAGGGTGAACATGTAAACATCGGTCAGCGGCGTTGCGATTGGCGCCAGTCCGCCTTCGACCGATGGCGGAATGTCTTCCATGATCCCCGACAGCCGTTCGGTCACCTGGCTGCGCGCCCAATAAATATCGGTGCCGTCCTGAAAATCGATGGTGATGTCGGCAATACCGTATTTGGCGATGGAGCGGAGGATTTGCTGCTTGGGGATACCCAGCATCTCCATCTCGATCGGCGTGATAACCCGGCTTTCGACCTCTTCGGGGGTCATGCCGGGGGCCTTGAGGATGATCTTCACCTGGGTCGATGAAATGTCCGGGAAGGCATCAACCGGCAGGTTGAGAAAGGACCAGCCACCGATACCGGCCAGCGCAAGCGCCAGACCCAGTACCGCCAGCCGCGCGGCGAGCGACAGCTCTACAAGACGACGCAGCATGGCCTATTCGCCGCCCAGCGTCATTTTGATCTCGGTCAGGCCCGAAATGGCAATCACTTCGCCAGCCGCCAGGCCCTGGAGAATAACCGTCTCACCGCCTGCGCTGCCGCCAATGACGACGACTCGCTTCTCGAATCCCTTGGCCGTTTTGACAAAAACGACATCCGCGTCACCAAGGCGTGTGACCGCATTTGACGGAACCGCAACCGAGCTTTGCTGGGCATCGCCGAAGATGGAAGCCATGACGCCTTTGCCCGCGATCATTCCAGGGGCGGCACCAATGCTGGCCTTGGCCAGAACGCTTCGGGTGTCCGGATCGATTGCCGAGCCGACCGAGAGGATGAGTCCGGAGATATTACCGGGTAACGATACCGTCATGCCCGGCCTGACCAAGCCTGCCAGCCGTTCCGGGACCTGAATGTCCAATTGATAAGCATTGCTCGCGTCGATCACGAACGGTGCGACCATGGCATCTACAGGGCCGCCAGTCTGGACCGCGACCGACGAAACCCGTCCACTGATCGGTGCTCGGAGCGTGATCAAACCGCCACTGCTTGCCCCGGAAAGACCAAGGATGCGTGAGCTCTCCGAAACATCTGCTTCAGCTTGCCGCACCGCAGCCTGCGCTTCTTGTGCACGCGCGCCGGCAATCACGCCTTCGCTTGCAAGCTGTTGCAGCCGTTTCGCGTTGGCGCGCGCATAACCGAGTTGCGCGTTTGCGCGGGTCAGGTTCGAGCCGACTTGCAAGGCATCGCGGCTTACCATCGTCGCCAGCGGCTGGCCGCGCGTCACGGCCTGTCCGGGGATCACGAACACCTGGCGGATCGCCCCGGCAAATGACGCGGTCACGGCCACCCGCGCCTCGGGCGGGAGCGTTACCGTAGCAGGCATGGTACCGAGCGGCATTCCGCTTGCAGCCCGCACGACCGCCGTTTTGACACCCATTCGCTCCAGCTGAGCGGCCGTCAGCGGCTTGGCTGCGTCCCCCGGTTGCTCGGTGGCTGCTGTTTCGGAAGCGGGTGCGGCAGGCCGCATGGCCCACCACCCGACGATAATAATGGCCACCAGTGCCGCAAGCGCGGCAATTCGATTACGCAATGACATTGAAGAAAGCTCCCAACCGGACAGAATCTCGGCAACGGGAATACCCGCCGCGAAGTCGTGTCGGTCAGGCGGAGGGCGGCTGGGTCGGCGGTGCCTGCGCGTATGCGGCGAGCAGGTTCGCTGTTGCCTGTTGAAATGCCTTCTGGTTAGCATCGGCCACTAGGCAAACATCGGGACCGGTTGTGGTCAGGCCAACTGTGCAATGATGATGCGTCGCAGTTTCGCCCGGCATACCGGAGGCGGGTTTCTGCTGGTCATCGCCGGTTGTGGCATCCGCCTCGTGAAGGTCGAGGATTTCGGACACATGCACGTCGGACCCGCCCTGCGCATGAGCGATAGCGGGCGCTATCGCGCCGCCGAACAGGACGGCCAGTATCAACAGTAATGAGATGAATCGGCCCCGCATTACTTGCCCGGTAGCATGAGTGCTGCGTTGCGGCAAACAGAGTTCACCGCGCGATCCCAATCCAGCGTGGAGTCGAGCTGGCGAAGTCACAGTAGGCGTCGCCAAAGCTTGCGCGCAAATGTGCTTCTTCGATCTGCACCTGAACATGGCAGGCAGCGACGAATGCCATCCAGGCTAGCCATACCCACCATAGCGAGGTGTTCAGCGCCACCCCAAGCCCGATCATCATCATCCCGACAAAAATTGGATTGCGGCTGAATCGGAACAACCCATGCCGAATGAACAGGGGTGCGTCCCCGTGCCGGACACCAACGCGCCACGCCCGGCCCATCTGGACTTGCGCGACAATCACGATGGACGCGCCTGCACCCGAGAGCATCGCCGCGATAACCGGGAACTCCCCCTGTCCATCTTTGGCGACAACTCCGCCCGCGATGGCGAGTACGACGATGCTTGCAGCGAATGCCAGCCCAGCCAACCTCTGCTTTCCCTTCGACGAGTCAAAAGCCCAAGCGCGATCACCCGATTTTCGCCGGATGGCTTCGCCCCTCAGCACTGAGGCTGCGAAAATCGTGACAAGTGAGATGAAGGGAATGGCGTGCAACATCAGATCAACCCTTCGCCGGGCTGGCTGTTTGACGTTCTGGCCGCAGTTCGTCGCGTGCATGCCGGACTATCTGCGCGCCTCCGCTGATCGCTAGCGCAGCCATGATGCCGGCAACCAGCAGATCGGGCCAGGCGCTCCCGGTCCGGAACACACCGAGCGCTGCAACCATTACCGCCATGTTGCCGATGGCGTCGTTGCGCGAGCAGATCCACACCGACCGCATATTCGCATCGCCAGTGCGGAATCGGTAAAGCAATAGTGCAACGCCGACATTAGCGATCAGTGCTGCGGCCCCGACGATGCCCATGGTTTCGGGTTGTGGCGCGGCCCCGTTTACAAACGCAAGAATGGCGGTCGCCAGTACCCACGCTCCGAACGCCAATAGAGTCAGCCCCTTGAGCAGGGCCGACCTTGCGCGCCAGACCAGCGCCATGCTCGCGACTGTCAAGCTGATCGCGTAGTTGGCGCTGTCGCCCAGAAAATCGAGCGCGTCGGCCTGGAGCGAGCGCGAATCCGCCGCCGATCCAGCGACAAATTCGACCGCAAACATCACCGCATTTACGCCAAGCGCGATCCACAAGGCCCGCCGCCAGCGCGGATCGTTGAGCGTTTTCGTGCTTCCACAAGCGCTCGTGCAGCAATCGTCAGCCATGAACTTCCTTCTCGACAAAGTGCGAGTCGGCGCTGCATATGCACCCTGTAGCAACTACAGGGTCAAGCGATGAAAATCGGCGAACTGGCAAAAGCGACCGCAACCAAGGTGGAAACTGTCCGCTTCTATGAGAAAGCAGGACTGCTTCCGCCACCTGCGCGGACCAATGCCAATTATCGCAGCTACGGCCCTGCGCATCTCCAGCGCCTGTCGTTCATCCGCCGTGCGCGCGATCTGGGCTTCAGCCTCGACGCCGTGCGCGATTTGCTCGCGCTCGCCGATGATCGGAGCAAGCCCTGCGGTGCAGTCGATGCGATTGCCAGCGGGCACCTGGCTGAAGTCGAACGCAAGATCGAAGACCTTGCCGCGATGCGCGACGAATTGAGACGGGTGATCGGCAGCTGTCAGCGCGACACGGTAGCCGATTGCAAGATCATCGAAACCTTGGGTCCGCGCTTCGCCGCAAGCTCAGGAATATCCGCATGATCTCGGTCCTTGCCAATCGCACCTACCGCCATCTGCTCGGAGCGCAGATTATCGCACTCATCGGCACAGGGCTGGCTACCGTAGCGCTAGGCCTGCTGGCCTACGATCTCGCCGGAGGCAATGCGGGGGCCGTGCTGGGAACGGCCTTGGCGATCAAAATGGTTGCCTATATCGGCGTCGCTCCAGTGGTTGGTGCCTTCGCTGACCGCTTGCCGCGCCGTGCCTTCCTCGTTGCGATGGATTTGGTGCGCGCCGCCGTCGCGCTCAGCCTGCCCTTCGTCGATCAGATCTGGCAAATCTATGTCCTGATCTTCGTGCTGCAATCGGCCTCTGCGGCTTTCACTCCGACGTTCCAGGCAACGATCCCCGACGTACTGCCCGATGAAGCCGACTATACCCGTGCGCTTTCGCTCTCGCGATTGGCCTACGACATGGAAAGCCTGATCAGCCCGATCCTTGCAGCGGCGCTGCTTTCGGTGATCAGTTTCCATTGGCTGTTTGCCGGAACCTCGATCGGCTTCATCTGCTCCGCCCTGCTGGTGGTATCGGTTGCGCTCCCGCGCTCGCCTGCCAAGCCGCGCACTGGCGGCATCTGGACCAAGACCACGCGGGGTCTCAGGATTTACCTCAAGACGCCGCGGCTCAAAGGCCTGCTTGCACTCAGCCTTGCCTCGGCGGCGGCAAGCTCGATGGTGATCGTCAACACCGTTGTCATTGTGCGGGGCAACCTCGGCTTTGGCCAAAGGGAAATGGCGCTAACGCTCGCGGCCTATGGCTTCGGCTCAATGCTGGCAGCGTTCTTCATTCCCCGGTTGCTCGACAAGATCAGTGACCGGACCTTGATGGCGAGCGCTGCGGCGCTGCTGACTACTGGCCTTGCGGCCATGGCCGTGCTTACCGCGCTGTTCGCGAAGAGCGCTGGATATTGGCCGATGCTGCTGGCGGGCTGGTTCGTCCTCGGTATTGCCTATTCGATGAGCGTCACCCCATCGGGTCGGCTCTTGCGGCGCTCCGCCAATGCCGAAGACCGGCCCGCCGTCTTCGCCGCCCAGTTCGCACTTAGTCATGGCTGCTGGCTGATCTGCTACCCGCTGGCCGGACAAATCGGAGCGGGCGTCAGCCAGGTTGCGGCGTTCGCTGTGCTGGCAACGGTCGCCGGCATCGGAACCTTCGCGTCCCTTTGGCTCTGGCCGTCACATGATCCCGCACTGGTGGCGCATAGCCATGATGACCTGCCACCCGACCATGCGCATATGCGTGAAGATCATGACCACGGCAAAACCAAGAGCCACGCCTTTGTGATCGACGACATTCATCCGGATTGGCCGCGTGTGGCTTGATCAGGTCACTTGACGAGAATACGTCCATACTAGTCGCCAGGTCCCCGTCGATTAAACATCAAGCGGCACCGGGCAGAAATTCCAGTTCAGCCGTATCAGGAAGGCTGGCCAATCCGCCCCGGTTCACGCGCTCCGTTAGTGTCGCGCATAGACGAAAGTCCCTCCCGCACCGAACGCCATCACATTGAAGCTGGCAGCCCGCTGTCCGGGCGCTTCCATACCTGGCGACCCCAGGGGCATTCCGGCAACTGCCAGCCCGCGAACACCGCGCGGCTTGGTCGTCAGCACGCGCTTCATGTCGGCAATCGGCACATGGCCTTCAAACGTCATTCCGTCGATAATTGCGGTATGACAGCCTGACAGTGAAGCTGGCACCCCGAGACGGACATCGAATGCGGCGCGGTTGGCATCGTCGATGATCCTGACATTGCGCCCGAATGCGGCGCGCACTTGTGCTGCCCATTTTTCGCAGCAGCCGCATCCGGGGTCACGATGCATGACGAAGTCCGATGCCGCCAACGCGGGAGTTGCGAAAAACATGAGAGCGAGGATGAGTTTTTTCACGGCGGGCTTCCTTTTACACTATGATTTTGCATTGACCGGATGGTTCCCCCCGCGTTGCGGGAACACCATGATCAGTACAATGATGGCAGCCGCCAAGACTGCCGAAGCTATGGGACGACTCATGGCTAGTCCGCCATGATCGATCGGCTTGTCGAGAAAATCGCCAACGGCTGCGCCAAGAGGGCGTGTCAGGATGAAGGCGGTCCAGAACAGAACGGTCCGGCTGATCGCGGTTCGGAAATAGAGCACTGCTACCAACGCGAGCATTGCCGCAAAAATGATCGCCGCTCCGATGTAGCCGCGACTCCCGGTATCGGCCAGCCAGTCTCCCAACGCGGTTCCCAGGGTTTGCGAAAAGGTGATCGTGATCCAGTAGAATGTCTCGGCGCGCGGCTCGTGGACACTCTCCACTGATATAGTGCCCAAGCTTCTGTGCCACGCGTAGAGCGATGACAGCACCAAACCGAGGAGGAGCAGAGAACCACCGGTGTAGCCAATTCCAAGCGAGCGGGTCGCATAGTCGGCCATGGTCGTCCCGGCCGTGGTGGAAGCGATAATCGTCGCCCAGTAAAGAAAGGGGTGGAACCGCTTGGCCCGAACCTGCCACCAGACAAGAAGCACCAGAAGGCCGAGAAAAATCGCTGTGCCGACCAGATAGCCCAGATTCATCGTCATGCTGACCGTATCGCCGCCCGTCTCGCCAAGCGTCGTGGCCAGAATCTTGATCAGCCAGAAACCGAGCGTTACCGCCGGAACCTTGGCCAGATCAGAATGCAAAGTTGACGTGTCGTGTGCCATGTCGTTTTCGCTTTTCATCGCGGCTCAAACTCCTCTTCGAAGGTGTGCAACAGTCAGCGCACGTTCTGTTGATGGTGACCGACCTTGCGGCTACGCCGGATTGGCCAGCGCATGAACAGCAGCACCGTGCCCGCCAACCCAAATAACAGACCGCCAATGGCAAAGCACAGCAGCCACCAGGTGTTGAAATCCTCGTGGTTCTTCCAGTCCATGATGTGGAGGCTCCAGAAGAAATCGTAGAGCCGCCAAGTCCCGGTGCGGACGGCGGTGATCTTGCCGGTATCGACGGCGACGAACACGCTGGTGGCGTCAGGATCAGCATAGGCGATCCGCCACGCCGGAAGCGCGCCACGATATTCGGGGCTTTCGTTCGTGATGCGTGACGCCTTTGAAGTCGGTTTGCTGGCAGATTTCCAAGCGGAATTGGCAATGGCTGTCGCCATGGCCGCATCGACGGGCGGCAGCGCCGCGCCTGTTGCAGCGTCGAACAAGGTGATGCCCTTGGACGTCGTCACTTCGGCAACCGGGCGATTGCCCAGCATATGCCAGTTGATCGCTTCGACCGGTGCTCCTGCGCTGGCTGTAATCCGGGACGGGTCGACGAACTGTGTGGCCACCGGAATCGCCGTCACGGCCTCGCGCGACACGAGATGCTCGCCGCGCACCTTGTCGATCGGCAAAAAGCTCATCAATGCGCCGCTCGCGAACCAGATCAGCAGTTGTGCGCCGATGAACAGCGCGAGCCATTTATGTGCCCGACTGGCGAACACATGAATGCGGTGTCGATAGCGCTTCAAAACCAGAACCTGATCCCGGCGACGAAATTGACCGCGTTCGGCTTTTCGCCGGCCAACCGCGCGTAACGCCCGGTATCGCCAGTTCTTGCGGACCATTCGACCCCGATATAGGGCGCAAATTCCTTGCGCACTTCGTAGCGCAGGCGTGCTCCCAGTTCAAAGCTGGTGAGGCCCGACCCAACGCCCAAGGCAGGCATATCCTGCAAGGAGAAGTTCAATTCGACGCGCGGCTGGAAAATGAGCTTCTGGGTGATGCGCTCATCGTAGCTGCCTTCGATGCGGGCCCGGACATCGCCCTTGTCCGACAGGAACAACTGCCCGGTTGCATGAAGCCAGTACGGCGCAAGTCCCTCGACACCCACCACCGCGTATGTGCGCGACGGGTTGGGCGCGATGTCATGGCGCAGCCCGATGTGGGCATTCCAAAACGGCGAAATGGCGCGCGAATAGAGCGCCTGGACTTCGACATCCTCGATCGGCTTGCCAAAGGAGCCTTCGCCCTCAGTCTTGATCTGAAGGCGATCGATATCGCCGCCGAACCAGGCATCGCTTTCCCAGCGATAGCCATTACCGCCCGGGCGTGCCTGAAATTCAGCCAGATCGAACAAGATCATTGATCCGCTGAATGCACCGTTTTCGCGTCTCAGATTCCTACGCGACAAGGCCATCGCGGCCGGGTCAAACAGGGCATCGGCGGCATGATCGGCCGGGGGAGCGGGAGCGGGTGCGGTGCCGATCTGGGTATCGGCAGGCGACATGCCCGGCATTCCTGCCATGCCATTCATGTCAGAGGAACCTTCCAGCTGGGCTGCCGGATCATGCCCCGCGTGCGGATCGGCTTGGTCCGGTGCGGTTTCAGCAGGCGCGGTAGGGGCGGCATGATCGTCCACTGGTGCGGGGATCGGTGCCGGTTCCTTCGGCGGCGCAGTGGGGGCCATGTCCATGCCAGGCATCGCGGCCTGGGCATGAGCGGCGGCCGGCGCAGCGAAGAGCGCGGCCGTGCCGAGCAGCAGGATCGCCTTCATGCCGCGTCCTCCTCATGGCGCACCGTCACGACGCGGAACATCCCCGACATCATGTGGAGCAACATATGGCAGTGAAACGCCCAGTCGCCGAGACCGTCGGCGGTCAGGTCGAACGAGACCTTGCCGCCAGGCAGGACGTTGACGGTATGCTTGACCGGGTGATGGCCGGGATTGCCGGTCACAACCTCAAAGAAGTGGCCGTGCAAATGGATCGGATGCGGCATCATCGTATCGTTGATCAGATTGACGCGAACCCGCTCCATATGCCGCAAGGGTATCGGCTCGCTGTTCTCGCTGAACTTCTGGCCGTCGAACGACCACATATAGCGTTCCATGTTGGCGGTCAGGTGCAAATCGATTTCGCGTGTTGGCGTCCGCGTGTCAGCATTGGGGGCAAGCGACTTGAGGTCGTGATAGGTCAGCACCCGGTGATCGACCTTCTCGAGGCCGGTCGGGCGCTCGCCGGTCCGGTCCATCGGCATCGGCGACAGCGTCGCGACCCCCGGGCCCATCTTGACCTGGGGTGCAACGGACGGATCGCGCATGTTCATCGCGCCGTGACCACCTGCACCATGATCCATTCCGGCCATGTCGCCACCGCCTGACATGTCCATCTCGCCCATGCCCATGTCCTTCATGGTGAGGAGCGGCCGCTCGCGGATCGCGGGGATCGGTGCGATCATTCCAAGGCGCGGCGCCAGTGTCGCGCGGACCTGGCCCGAGCGGTCGATTGCTTCGGCAATAAAGCCATAGGCCATGTCCGCCGAAGGCTGGACGATCACGTCATAGGTTTCGGCGATGGCGATCTGGAACTCGTCGGTCTCAACCGGCTGGACGTTCTGCCCGTCGGCGGCGACGACGGTCATGGGGAGTCCCGGAATCCGGATGTTGAAGTTGGTCATTGCCGAAGCATTGATGATCCGCAGACGAACCCGCTCGCCCGGTGTGAACAGCCCGGTCCAGTTGGCTCCGCTGTCGTGGCCATTGACGAGGAAATGGTAGGTCGAACCGGTCACGTCCGAGATGTCAGTAGGATCCATCCGCATTCCGGCCCACATCCGCCGATCAGCGGCCGACATGTCCTTGCCTGCGAGGCGGCCCGCCAGCGTCTGCTTCTGCATATTGTAATAGCCGCCCTGTGCCTTCAGCTTGCGCAGGATGGTGTGCGGATGGGTAAAGCTCCAGTCGGCGAGCAGGATCACATGTTCGCGATCGTAAGCGACCGGATCGGGGCCGACGGGATCGATCACGATCGCGCCATACATGCCCATGGCTTCCTGCATGCCCGAATGGCTGTGATACCAGTAAGTGCCAGACTGCCTGACGGGAAATTCGTAAGGAAAGGTCGCCCCCGGTTTGATCCCCGGAAAGCTGACGCCGGGAACACCGTCCATCTGGAACGGCAGCAGCACGCCGTGCCAGTGGATCGAACTATCCTCGGCCAGCGTATTGGTCACCGCGAGGCGGACGTTCTGGCCTTCCTTGAGGCGAATAACCGGCCCGGGGGTTGAACCGTTGATTCCGATCGCATGGCCTGAGCGGCCTCCGATACCGATCATCGCATGGCCGATCGACAGGGCGATGTCCTCGCCCGATACCGTCGCCAACGGTGCGGCGAGCCCCGGTGAGCCGCTACGCGCCCAGGCCGGAAACGCTCCCGACAAGGCAAGTCCTCCGCACCCCCAGGCTGCGGAACGAATGAGACTGCGTCGATCTAGGGAAATTGCTGGCATGAAGGTTACCGCGTGAAGTTGCTGACTGTTCCAACCCATACGCGGCCCGGACTCTTACCCCTCACATCCGATCGCCGAGCAGTGCCTTCAATTTGGCCCGGGCGCGGTAAAGCCTAGTCTCGATGGTCTTCTCGCTGACCGAAAGCACCTCGGCGGCCTCGGCCTGGGTCAGGCCATCGACCGTCCTCAGCACCAGTGCTTCGCGCAGGCGCGCGGGCAATCGTGCCATGGCGGCGGTCACACGCGCCAGTTCTGCCCGATCGGCGGCTTGTACATCGGCGGGAACAGTGTCGTCTGACACGTCGAAGGCATCTTCCAGCGGTGCAGCGCGCGTGAAAAAGGCTCGCACCCTGCGCCGCCGCGCCCAGTCGCGGCACTTGTTGAGCGCGATTCGCTTAACCCACACAGCGAACGGACGCTCGCGATCATAGCTTTGGAGTGCAGCAAATGCCGCGACGAAGGTTTCCTGGGTGAGATCGAGCGCTTCGTGCGGATCGCCGGTGGCCGCGCGGACCAACCGGAACACGGACTCGCGATGCCGTGCCAGTAACTCGCGGTAGGCATCCTGCCGCCCCGCGAGCGCTAGCGCCGCGAGTTCCGCATCGCTGCCATCGGACAGCGTCAGACTCACTTGGCGTCTGGGGCCGCGATTTCGGGTGAGAGCGCCCTGGTTACGGTCCTGTCAAACTTGGCAGCCTGGTCGGGCCTCAGCACAGCGCGCATGGCAAACAGATGCTCAAGTGTTTCCTTCTGCATCTCGCCCATGACCATGTGGGTATGATCGATGGCTGCCGTCACCTCGGGTCCATAGCCATGCTCGGTCTGCATCGCAGCGGCGAGATGAGCATTTGCCGCGCGCATTTCGAGTTCGAGTGCCTTTCGCCGTGTGGCGAAACGCTGTTCGATCGCCTCGATCTTCGCGTGCTGCGCGGCATCGAGGTTGAGGTCTTTGTGCAACAGCGCGTGCAACTCGGTCTCGGTCTGCCTGTCAGGCGCAAAGACAGTTCGCCCTGCATAAGTGCCGGCCATTGCCGCCGCGAAGGCGACAACCGCGATCAGCAAGAGCCGCCTGCCCCAGCTCATGGATGAACCGCCAGCAAGGTCGATGGCGCGAGGGGATTGTCGGACGCAAATGGCGAGATCGGCTGGGCGACCGCTGGTTCACTGCTGGAGAAACCACCAGCGACCATTCCCATGACGAGCGCAGCAGCAACGGCGAAGCCCGTCAGACGCGGCGCAGCTGCGGCTTCTCGGCGACTGCGTGCGAGGCCTGCAAATACGGCAGCATCGATCTCGGCCAATCCTGCAGGAACTGGCAATGTGCGCAGGCGGAAAAGCGCCTGATCAAAATCGGGCACGAGCAATCTCCCTATGGCTTGAACCTCTATACGCAGCCGCAGGCGCGATCCCTCAGGAAAAAGCCTTCAGAATATTCCAAGGGATGCCGCCGCAGCATGCGTATTCCCCGATGACACGACGACCCAAGGAGATTTTTATGCGCTTCCCACGTTTTGCCCTCGCCTTCACGGCACTGGGGCTCGTCGCCCCGCAAATCGCTGCCGCGCGCACCCAGCTCGTTTCTTCGAGCCCCGCAGCCAATGCCACGGTCGCAGGCCCCGCCAAGATCGAACTGCGTTTCAATGAGCCGGTCATCGGTGCCACTGCACGCGCCACGATTGCAATGACCGGGATGCCCGGCATGGCCAGTCATGCGCCGATGGCGATCACCGGCTTCACCGCCCAGATGGGCAAGGACCGCAAGTCGATGACGCTACTTCTCAGGCGCCCGCTTGCTGCGGGAACCTACCAGGTGAGCTGGACAGCTGCCGGCATGGACACTCACCGCATGAGCGGCACTTTCACCTTCACCGTGCGCTAAGCGGCATGGACAACCTGCCCGTCATCGTCATCAGGTTCGCGCTTTATGCCGACCTGATGGTGCTGGCGGGCTTGGTCGCATTCTCGCTCTATGCCCTAGCGCACGAAGAGCGGACGTCGGGCATTCTGCCCCTGAACGGGCCCGCAATAGTCCTTTCATGGCTTGGGCTGATGCTGTCCGGCTTCGGAATGGTTGCGCTTGTCGCAGCGATGACCGGTTCGAGCCTCTGGGCGCTAGATGGCGAAGTCCTGCACGAGATCATCGGCGAAAGCGCGATCGGCACGGCCTGGATTGTCCGCATGGCGGCGCTGGTCATGGCCGTGCTATCCGCAAGTGCGCTTGGCCGCCATCCCGTATCGGCGCGCCTTGTCCTCCTCGCAGCGACTTCAGTCGCGATCGCGACGCTGGTCTGGACCGGCCATGCCGGGGCAACGGAAGGCTGGACGGGAACTGTCCACCGGCTGAGCGACATCATTCATATGCTGGCCGCAGCGGTCTGGATCGGGGGCATTGCCGCCTTTTCGTGGATTCTGTTCCGGCCTTCGCCAGCCTTGTCGGGATTGCACCTTTCGGCGACCCACCGCGCGCTTGATCGATTTTCGCAGGTCGGCAGCTTCGCTGTTGGCCTGATCGTGGCAACCGGCATAATCAATTGCCTTGCCGTTGTGGGCTTTCCGCATTTCACGCAGCTGCCCCTCACCACTTATGGTCAGTTGCTGATCATCAAGCTGCTGCTGTTTGTCGCGATGCTGGCGCTAGCCGCGCTCAATCGCTGGCGGCTGACCCCGGCCCTGAGTGTCGCGATCCGCGACAACAACACGGAGATGGCAGCAAAGAGTCTGAGGCGGAGCCTGCTGGGCGAGGGTAGTGCCGCATTGGCCATTCTTGCGCTCGTCGCATGGCTCGGAACCCTGGATCCGCTCGGCGTGACCGGGTGAATTTGCGCTTGACCCTGACATGGTGTCAAGGTTCATGAACTGGTGACTGAAGGAGTACATCGCATGGTCGAGTCACATCACTATAACACCCAAGACACTCAGCCCGGACCGCCGATTCCGGGGACGACAACCGACGCCGTTTGCGGGCTGCTCCACAACTTCAAGACCCTGTGAAATTGCAAACACCACATCAACCCGCCCTCCTGCCTGGATGGGCGGGTTGGGTTTGATTTATCGTGGAATTTGATATGCCTTATTCTGAATAGAGTATTCCACGATGATCTAGGGGGAGCAGGTCAGATGGGCATTGAAGTCCGACAGTTGCGTTATGCTGTGATGACGGCGGATACGCAGAGCTTCTCTCGGGCGGCGGCTGTCCTCAATGTCAAGCAGTCGACGCTGAGCCGAAGAGTGTTGCAGCTTGAGGACCGGTTGGGCGTCAAGCTGTTCGAACGGACAACACGCGGTGCCGAACCAACCGATAACGGCCGGGCGTTCATCGAACAGGCTCGCCGAATAGTTACCGACATCGACAACCTCCAGACAACAGCTCGCAATGTCAGCTACGGCCTGCATGGCAGGATTGCGGTTGGTTACTGCTCTTCGCTGCTGTCCGGCAATCTCAAGCTTGCTTTCTCGGACTATCTGACCAGGTTTCCTGATGTGCAGTTCGATGGTGTGGAAACCGGACCGGAAAAACTCCTGCACGGCCTTCAATCCCGTACCATTGACGTTGCCGTCGCGCCGATCGGGCTTGGTGACGCAGGTCTCAAGTCCCGACCTCTGTGGTCGGAAAAGCTCTTTGTTGTGGTGGCAGAGGACAATCACCTCGTCGATCAGGAGCGCATCTACTGGCAAGTTCTCCGGCGCGAAGTATTCGTCGTCCCAAACAGCGGGATTGGTCCCATTCTCGGAAATCTGATTTCCGCGCGGTTGACCGAGCAAGCCTATCGGCCGGCGATAATCTATCAAGACACCAGCCTTGAGAGCGTGCTGAGCATGGTCGCAGCGAAGCGATTCATCACGATCGCAACCGAAGCCTCGCAGGGCGTTGCATGGCCCGGTCTTGAGTTCCGCGAGATCTATGATCCAAGCGGTCCCGCACGGCTCGAGTATGCGCTCTACTGGCGCGAGGATAACGACAACCCGGCGCTCCAGCGTTTCTTCAAACTGATCGAAGAACGCTACCCTGGCTGAGCCGAACGGCGGGTCTTTGTATAACCACGGTCCGTCGCGATGAACCGTTCGATCATCGGCGGGATCAGCCGCTCGGGTGTTGGCGCTCCCTTGGCGTCCCCGCCATTGAGCACCATCGCGTATGCCAGCATTTCCCGGTGCAGCCGCGCCGACACCTCGACCGTCAATCGTACCGGCTTCTCGTCGGCGAGATCGGCCAACTTCAGCCGTGTCATTGGGCGCCTCCGAGGATCAGGTCGCGAGTCACCAGCACGCGGACCGGAAAACCAGGTCGGATGGTCAGCGTCGGTCGGACATTGAGCTCGCGCGAAACAATCTGCTCGCCAGCGCGGTTGATGCTGTCCTGCGTCCCGCGCCGGACAGCACGGGCCAGATCGCCATCATTACCAGACCCCAGTTCCGACCCCACGCCCAAAAGCGTTGAGACAAGTGCGGCCTTCAAAACGCCGCCCCAATGGTAATTGGTCCCATCTTGCAACCCGGCAAACCCGCGCGGGTCGGAGGCTGGCTGACGTTCGAGCACGATCGAACGGCCATCGGGGAGGATCAGCCGGTTCCAGGCGAGCAGGATCCGGCTCTGCCCGAACGCGACATCGGCGTCATAGTCGCCGATCAGCCGTGAGCCTTGCGGGATGAGCAGGATGCGCCCGGTCGGGCTGTCATAGACGTTTTGGGTAACCTGCGCGGTCACCAGCCCAGGCAGGTCGGAGCGAATCCCTGTGATCAGCGCTGCGGGGATGACCGAACCCGCCTGCAGGATCGAAGGCGACGCCAGCCCGGTCAGCCGCTCGCCTGAAACGGTGCGCCGGTCGCTGGCTCGTTCGAGAAACGCTAGCTTGCGGCCGGTATCCGACTGCGGTGCAGCCGCAGGAGCGGCGACCTGGGCCTCTGCGGACAATGGCAGACCGACCAGTCCGCCACCTCCGCTTCCCGGCGAACCGCCACCGAAGAACAG
>Ga0075163_10003084_pt1 | contig 22458 bp, 17 predicted proteins | sample JI1023141ADNA_FD_71478 | JGI IMG/M metagenome (GOLD analysis project Ga0075163, IMG submission 71478) | Wastewater effluent complex algal communities from Wisconsin, to seasonally profile nutrient transformation and Carbon sequestration -... | ecosystem: Engineered > WWTP > Effluent > Algae... | reverse complement strand
GTGGGGGCCAGCACCGTGACGATCAGCGTGTCCGGCGCAGGCGCGGAGCCGGTCGAGGACGTGACGCTCTTCGCGTCGCTGCGGATCGTCGGCCCCAACGGGCGCGAGACCCTTCCCGCCGGACTGGTCGCGCCCATCCGGCTCGCCCGTCTCGGCGCCGAGCCGCAGCAGGTGCGCATCGAGCTGCCCGCCGTCGTCGCGACCGCCGGCGTCGGCGACAGCCTCCGCCTCGTGGTGTCCACGACGGACTTCGCCTACCGTCTCCCGCTCGAGCCACGCCTCTACGACATCTCGCTGGCCGACGGCGAGCTCGCGGTGCCGCTCGTCGATGCGCAGCCGGTGTCCACGGGCATCGCGCCCTACTGGTGGCTCGTCGGCGCCGCGGTCATCGTCGCGCTGCTGGCGCTGCTCCTCGTCAGGCTCCGGCCGCGGCATGGCGGCGTGGCCGCCGACAGCGTCGACGAGCCGCTGGTCATCTCCTCCCTCACCAAGCGCTACAACGACGACTACCTCGCCGTCGACGACCTCAGCTTCACCGTGGGCCGCGGGATGGTGCTCGGACTCCTCGGGCCCAACGGTGCCGGCAAGACGACCACGATGCGCATGGTCATGGGCCTGATCATGCCGACCAGCGGGCAGATCCACGCGTTCGGCGAGGCCGTCTACGCGGGTGCGCCCGTCCTCTCCCGCATCGGTGCGCTGGTCGAGGGCCCCGGCTTCCTGCCGCACCTGACGGGCCGGCAGAACCTCGACCTGTACTGGCGTGCTGCCGGGCGCTCCCACGACGACCCCTGCCTCGACGAGGTCCTGGAGATCGCCGACCTCGGCTCGGCCATCGACAAGAAGGTGCGCACCTACAGCCAGGGCATGCGCCAGCGCCTGGGCATCGCGCAGGCCATGCTCGGCAAGCCCGACCTCCTCATGCTGGACGAGCCGACCAACGGCCTCGACCCGCCGCAGATCAAGGCCATGCGCGACGTCCTGCACCGGTACGTCGAGTCGGGCCGGACGGTCATCATCTCCTCGCACATGCTCAGCGAGGTGGAGCAGACGTGCACCGACGTCGTGGTCATGCATCGCGGCCGACTGGTCGGCGCCGGAAGCGTGGCCGACCTGCTCGGCGACACGGCAGGCAAGCGACTCGAGGACGTGTTCCTCGAGATCGTCGGCGACGACCTCACGGTGGGACTGTCATGAGCGCGCCTGAGCACACCTCGTACCGCCCCGAGGCGACCATGCCCCTGCGCGTGGAGTTCGTCCGCCAGCTGCGTCGTCGACGGACCCTCATCGCCTACCTGCTCGTCATCGCCCTGCCGATCATGGTCTCGCTCGCCGTGAAGTTCGGGTCGAACTCCGGGTCGGGCCGCCGGCTCGGAGGCGGCAGCGCCGACCTGGTGGGGCTCGCCACGGCGGGCGCCGCGAACTTCGCGGTGACCATGTTCTTCTTCGCGTCCAGCTTCCTGCTGCTCGTCATCGTGGCGCTGTTCTGCGGCGACACCGTCGCCAGCGAGGCCTCGTGGTCGAGCCTGCGCTACCTCCTCGCCGCACCCATCCCCCGCCGACGCCTGCTGAAGCAGAAGCTCATCGTGGGCCTGGTCCTCTCGCTCGGGGCCATCGCCACGCTGCCCATCGCGTCGTTCATCATCGGGCTGATCGCCTTCGGCTCAGGGCCCCTGGAGTCACCGCTGGGGGCGACCTTCACCTTCACCGAGGGACTGTGGCGGATCACGGCGATCGGCCTGTACATCTTCGTGTCGCTGCTCTTCGCCGCCGGCATCGCGTTCCTCATGTCGGTCCTGACGGACGCTCCGCTCGGGGCCGTCGGCGCCGCCGTCGTGCTCGTGATCGTCAGCAACATCCTCAACGCCATCGAGGCCCTGGGCTCGCTGCGCGAATGGCTCCCGACGCACTACTCGCAGGCCTGGCTCGACCTGCTGGCCACCGACGTCGTGTGGTCGAGCATGGCGAGAGGGGCTGCCTACTCGGTCGTCGCCTGCGCCCTGTGCGTGGCGTACGCGGTCTACCGCTTCGATCGCAAGGACGTCGTCTCCTGAGCGGGCACTACCCGTAGGTGCAGGACGCGACCGAGTTCGACACCAGCGCCACCGTGAACCTGTCGGGGCGGTAGTCCGCCGTGACGGGCTGCGGCGCCCCGTCGATGCTGCCCACGCGCGCGATGTAGCCGTTGGACTGGGCGAACGCCTGGGCCTGGTCGAACGTCATGCGACCTCGCACCATCTGCCCGCACATGCCCACCATCTGAGCCGAGCCCGCCCCGCCCGCCGGAACCCCGGCGACCTGCTCGAGGCTCGACGCGATGGACAGCAGCTGCTGGTAGGTCAGGCCACGGGTCTGGATGACGATGGACGTGGTGCCCGGTGCCGCCATCGTGGAGGCGGGCCGCGCCGTCATGGTGAGCACGCCGCCCGTGGTGAGCACGTCCGCCTGCGTGCAGCGGAAGCCGGCCGGGATCTCCTGCGGATCGCCGTCCGCGGGCTGCGTGAAGCAGTTCGCGTAGACGGTGGCCGCGACGCGGATCCTGGTGCCGGGCAGCCCCAGCGGGATGCGCACTGTGCCCACGCGCGCCATGCTCGTGGTGAAGGCCGGCTCGGCAGCCCACCCGGTGGCGGCCCACTTCTCCGAGATCTGGAAGCTGCGCGGCCCTCTGCCGTAACGGGTCCCGGCGAACGTCTCTCCCGAGGTCACCGATCCGTTCGACACGGTGAGTCCGTCGCCTGCCACGGTGATGGGCGTCGTGCGCGACAGCCCGGCGGTGCGCACCGGATCCCAGAGCGATCCCGCGGTGCCGAGCATCGATGCGGCGCCGTCCCACGTCGTCGTCTTCGTCGACACGTCGAGGGAGGAGTCCGCGCTCGCGGGCGCGACTGCCGTCGCCAGCACCAAGGCGACCGTGGCCGAGCCCACGAGACCGTGGCGCACCACGCGGCGAGGGCTCATCGCGCCACGGTACGACATGGCGCTAGCCGTAGGTGCACGCCGTCACGGCCCCGTTGGCGACCTCGAAGGTGAACCGGTCCTCGCGGAGGTCCATGGTCAGCGCCTGCGGCTGTCCGTCGATCGTGCCCACCCGCGCGACGTAGCCGTTCTCCTCGACCAGGGCGGTGGCGTCCTCGGGCGACAGGGTGCCGGCGACGATCTCGTCGCACAGGGCCCGCATCTCCGCCGTGCCCATCTCGTCCGCGCCGTCTGATGCCGCGGGAGCCGCGCTCGAGGCGGCCGCACTCGACGCATCGCCCGATGAGCTCGAGCACCCCGCCAGTGCCGCTCCCAGGAGGAGCAGTCCCGTGGCCGCGGCCGTCGTCCTACTGGCCGTCCTCGACGCGTTCCGGTTCATATGCCGTCCTCCCGAGTACCCGTGCCAGGGTCGGCAGGCCGACGACCCAGTCGTAGATGACGCTCGTGCGCAGGACCACATCCTGCACCGAACGGTTCGCCCCGCTGACGATGACCCACAGCAGGCCGAACGGGAACACCGCGCAGAACGCCGACCGCACTGCCGCGCCGCCCCACCCGATGCGCTCACCCTTGCGGCTTACGACGCGGACCCCCATGACGAGGTTCCCGATGGTGCGGCCCGAGAGCGCCCAGCAGATCGTCCAGTAGGCCCAGTTGAGGAAGTACCCGTAGGCGACCATGATGAACAGGTCGGGCACCCGGTTCTGCTCGTTCGACGCCGCCGTCGTCGGGTCGATGATGAAGCTGAGCATCCACAGCGCCGCGGCCGTCAGCATGACCGTGATGAAGATGAGGGTGACGTCGATGCCCGCGGCGATCGCCCGGCTCACGAAGCCTGCACGCTGACCCTGGATGGGGCGAGCGCCCGGCGGCAGGACGTGGTTGGCATGGATGACGGCAATGGGATTCTCCGCGGGCCGCTCGCGGTACTCCTTGAAGGTCGCCATGTCAGGTCTCTCGGGTCGGGTCGGTGATGCGGGCGGAGCGATCGTTGGACGTGAAGTCGTCGCGCATCCGCCCCATCAGCGACTCATCGGCGGGCTGCTCGCGGGTCAGCTCCTCCTCCATGGGGGACTCGGCCCTCGTGGACTCACCCATCAGTGACTCCGGATCCCCCGGCACCTCGACCTTGCGCTGCCGCCTGCGCAGCAGCATCCGATCGGCGATGCGCGACACCAGCTGATCGGCCCCGACGCCCTGCACCCTGATCGCATTGACCGCATCGGTCGCCACGCCGCCCGTCGACTCCCGGATGATCTGCGGCAGGTCGATCTCCTCGATGACGAAGTTCGCGAGGGGGATGATCGGGACTCGGTCGATGACGCGGTCGATGTCGGCCTGGGCGACGATCTCGTCGATGTCGACGCGGTCGATGACCAGCTGCGTGAGGTCGAGCGTGTCGAGCGCACTGTTGACGATGCGGTTGAGGTCCACCTGCTCCAGCACGATGTCGGTGAGGTCGAGTCGCTCGACGATCGCGTCGGCGATGGCCGGGACCAGGCGGTCGAGCGCCGCATTGACCGACGACTCGACCGCGTAGGTGACCGTCTGCTCGACGAGGGACGCCATCGTCGACGCGGTGTAGGCGGCCATGCCGAGCGACGTCGAGATGACCTCCCGCAGCGTGTCCATCGGATTCGGCGGCCCGGGAACGGCCGGTCGCGTGATCAGCACGACCTCCTGTCGCGGCTCGTCGCTCATGGGGCCATCCTGACGCACGAGCGGACGTCGTGCGGGAACCCACCCCGATCCGTCGGGCAGGACCGGTCGCGACCCCTTCCGGTGTACGCCAGACTGGTGCCGACATTCCGGCCCGCGCCGGCCCCGACCGAGAGCGCGCATCGATGAGAGTTGTGACGGGCACCTGGAGTGCCGAGGCCGGCTGGTCCCGTCCCCCGGCCGAGTTCGCCGAGGCCGCGCGGGACGGTGGGGCTACGACGATGGTCCTGGCCTTCGCCGACTCCGGGCTCCGCGCCGATCCGTCCGCCATCGACGAAATCGTGCGCCTCCTGCCCGCCGCGGCGGTGATCGGCTGCTCGACGGCTGGGCAGATCCTCGGCGAGACCATCAGCCCGACTCCGCTGGTCGTCGCCGCGGTGCACTTCGACGAGGTCCGGCCGCAGGCGGCGTGGGCCAGTGTCTCCGAGGCCGACGGGACCACTGCCCTCGGCAGGCTCCTCGGCGACCGCCTGACCGCACGACTGGGCGGGGACGAGTCAGGCACGGTGTTCGTCCTGGCCGACGGGATCGTCGTCAACGGCAGCGAGCTCGTCGACGGGCTGCGAGAGGTGGTGCCGGAGGGGGTCGGGATCTCCGGCGGACTCGCCGGCGACGGGCCTCGCTTCGAGGACACCTGGGTGTACGCCGACGGACAGGTCCGTGCGGAGGCCGTCGCGGCGATCGCGCTCACCGGCCCCGCCCTGGAGGTCAGCTACGGGCTCGCCGGCGGCTGGGAGGCCTTCGGCCCCTACCGGCTCGTCACCGAGTCGCACGGCAACGTCCTGCACCAGCTCGACGGCCGGCCGGCGCTCGCCCTCTACAAGGAGTACCTCGGGGACCGGGCCACCCAGCTGCCCGCCAGTGCCCTGCTCTTCCCGCTGAGCGTCCGCGCACCGGAGGGCGATGTCGAACTGGTGCGCACCGTGCTGGGGGTGGACGAGGCGACGTCGACGATGACCTTCGCGGGCGACATCCCCGAGGGCTGGACGGCACGGCTCATGCGCACCACCCTCGACCGCCTCATCGACGCCGCTGGCGTGGCGGCCGAGCACGCCAGCCGAGGTGAGGGCCGCAACGAGCTCACCATCGCCGTCTCGTGCGTCGGACGTCGCCTGGTGCTCGGCGAGCGGTCCGACGAGGAGGTCGAGGCCGCGTCGTCGACGCTGGGGAGCAGCAGCCCGCTGATCGGCTTCTACTCCTACGGGGAGATCTCCCCGCACTCCGGCCAGAGCGAGCTCCACAACCAGACCATGACCCTCACGACACTCGGCGAGTCCACGGCCCGATGAGCCATGACCGCTGACCCGACGCGCTGGCACCGGCTCCTGGAGCGGCAGATCCGCCGCGCCGGCCTCGCTGCCGAGGACATCGGCCCCGGGACCGCACTGGGCTCCCTTCTCGACCGGGTGAGCGCGAGCTACGACGACACCGACCAGCAGCGCTACCTCAACGATCGCGCCTTCGAGCTGTCGGGCCGGGAGATGCTCGAGCTGAACGAGCAGCTGCGCCGGGCAGGAGCGTCCGAGCTCGCCCTCGAGCGGGACCGCCTGCAGGCGGTGTTCGACTCCGTGGCGACGGGGCTCGTGGTGGTCGACTCCGACCGCCACGTCGTCGACCTGAACCTGGCCGCACGTGCACTGCTCGGGGTCGACGCGCTCGGAAGCGCGGGCACCCCCCTCGAGGCGGTGCTCGGCCCCTCGCCCGAGAGCCCCGAGGCCGGTGCCGCGTTCGCCTCCCTGGTCGACGCCATGGCAGGGGGGCACCGATGGCGCGGTGCCGACCTCGCGCTCTGGACGGCGGCAGGGATCGCCTTCCCGGGAAACATCGCCTTCAGCCCGCTGTTCGACGACGATCTGCCGGCGGGCGGCGTCCTGTCCATCAGCGACGTCTCCGAGCGGGCGATGGCCGCCGCCGAGCTCGCCTGGCGTGCCACGCACGACGCCCTGACCGGGCTGCTCAACAGGACGGCGCTGATGGAGCAGCTCAACAGCGTCCTCGACAGCCACGCGGCCGGGATGGTCGGGATCATGTTCCTGGACCTCGACCGCTTCAAGCTGGTCAACGACACCCTCGGTCATGCCGCGGGCGATCGGCTGCTCATCACCGCCGTCGACCGGATCATGGCCGTCATCCGCGACGACGACGTGCTCGCCCGGCTTGGCGGCGATGAGTTCGTCGTCCTCTGCGAGCGGGCCGCGAGCCCGCAGGAGGTGATGTCGATCGCCGACCGCGTCGTCGCGGCTCTCGCCCATCCCTTCGCCCTCGGAAGCGACATCGCCTACGTCTCGGCGAGCATCGGCGTGACCGTCTCGACCCGTGACTCCGACGCCGCCTCACTGCTGCGCGACGCGGACGTCGCCCTCTACCGGGCCAAGGACGGAGGGCGCGGTAGGGCCGTCCTGTTCGACCAGTCCATGCGCGACCAGGTCGCGGAGACCGTGCGCCTCGAGCGCCAGCTGCGGCACGCTCTCGACTCCGACGGCCTCAGCCTCGCCTACCAGCCCGTGTTCCGCGGCGACGACGGCCGGCTCGCCGGATTCGAGACCCTCGTGCGCTGGGAGGGCCCCGGCTTCGAGGTCGAGCCCGAGGTGTTCGTGCCGCTGGCCGAGGACACCGGGCTCGTCGGCGTCATGGGCGACTGGGTGCTCGCCTCCGCCGCGGCCTTCCTCAGCGAGCTCCACGATGCCGGCTTCGCCGACCTGTCGCTCGCCGTCAACGTGTCAGCCCTGCAGCTGAACGACCCGACGCTGCCCGAGCGCGTCGGCGACGTCGTGTCGCGGCTGCGGGCCCCCGCGAGGAGCCTCATCCTCGAGATCACCGAGACGGCCCTGCTGGCCGAGCCCGAGCTGGCCCGTCAGCGCATCAGCGAGCTCAGGTCGGTCGGCGTGCGGGTGTCGCTGGACGACTTCGGCACCGGATACTCGTCGCTGTCGGCGCTGCGCGGCTTCCCGCTCGACGCGCTCAAGATCGACCGCTCGTTCGTCAGCGGCGTGACGACCTCGGCCCACGATCACGCGATCGTGTCGGCGATCGTGGAGCTCGGCCACGCCCTCGGCATGAGCGTCGTCGCCGAGGGCGTCGAGACGCCCGAGCAGCTCGCCGTCGTCCGGCAGCTCGGCTGCGACCGCCTCCAGGGATTCGTGCTCAGCCGACCCGTGACGGCGGAGCGCGCCTGGGAGCTGGCGGCCGAGGCGAGGGTCCCCCTGTGGGATCAGGCGGACGGCATCTCGAGCGGACCGGTCTTGGCCGCCGGGAAGTAGTCCTGCCCGATCCCGCTGGACCGCTTGGGCACCATCACCGACCGGAACCACGACACGATCTCGTCGCCGTCCTGGTTGAGGCCCCGCGTCCGCATGCGGATGATGCCCATCTCCGGGCGCGACGAGCTCTCGCGCGCGTCCAGGCAGATGCTCTCGGCGTAGATCGTGTCGCCGATGTACACCGGATGGGTCAGCTTGATGTCGGTCCAGCCGAGGTTCGCCACGGCGTTCTGGCTCATGTCGATGACCGACAGTCCGAGGACGAGCGCCACCGTGAGACCGGAGTTCACGATGATCCGACCGCCGGTGATCGGGTTGCTCTGCGCCAGGTGGGCGTTGAAGTGGTTCTGGTTCGTGTTGCAGGTGAGGAGGGTGAACCAGGTGGAGTCGGCCTCGGAGATCGTGGCCGAACGGGTGCTGGTAGACGGTGCCGACCTCGAAGTCCTCGAAGAATCGGCCCAGCTGGGCGGGAACGACGGGTGGCTGCGTGGCATCGGTCATGCCCGCATCCTGCCCCTTTGACTGACGCAGAAGCGGGTCGGGGTGACAATGGGGCGTGACCACCGCCCAGCGCTCCGACGCCGCCGCCCCCGGCGCACCCGCCGCCAGCCCCGAGACCCCGGTCGTGGCCAGCCTGGACCATGCCCGTGCGGTCATGGCTGAGGTCGCCGCGAGCATGTCGCGGGTCATCTCGGGCAAGCCCGAGGCCATCCGGCTCTCCCTCGTCGCCCTGCTGGCGGAGGGGCACCTGCTCATCGAGGACGTGCCGGGGGTGGGCAAGACGATGCTGGCCAAGTCCTTGGCCCGCAGCATCGACTGCACGATGCACCGGATCCAGTTCACACCGGACCTGCTGCCCGGGGACGTCACGGGCGTGAGCGTCTTCGACCAGCGATCGAGCACCTTCGAGTTCCGGCCGGGCGCCATCTTCGCCCACATCGTGCTCGGCGACGAGATCAACCGGGCCTCGCCGAAGACGCAGTCCGCGCTGCTCGAGGCCATGGAGGAGCAGCAGGTCAGCGTCGACGGCCAGACCTACCCCCTGCCCCAGCCGTTCATGGTGATCGCGACCCAGAACCCCGTGGAGATGGAGGGCACCTATCCCCTGCCCGAGGCGCAGCGCGACCGATTCATGCTGCAGATCAGCCTCGGCTACCCCGACCGCAGCGCCGAGGTCGCGATGCTCGACTCGCACGAGCTGAGCGACCCCCTCGCGGCGATCACCCCCGTCACCGACGACACGACCCTGCGCAGCCTGCGCCTGGCGACCCGCACGGTGTTCGCGTCGGACAGCGTCAAGCGCTACGTGGTCGACGTCGTCACCGCGACGCGCAGCACGACCCTCCTGCGCCTGGGCGCATCGCCGAGGTCGAGCGTCCACCTGCTGCAGGCCGCGAAGGCCATGAGTCTGCTGAGCGGGCGCGATCACGTGCTCCCCGACGACGTGCAGTCGCTGGCCGTCCCCGTCCTGTCCCACCGGGTCCTGCTCTCGACCGAGGCGCACCTCGACCGACGGTCGGCGGCGTCGGTCATCGCCGACGTCGTGTCGCGTGTGCCCGTGCCGTAGCCGGCATGCACACCCTCACCCGTCGGGGCACCGCCCTGGTCGTGCTCGGCCTCATGGTCCTCGTCGCGGGCTGGATCCTGGGCCAGCCGGCCGCGGTCGCCGTGGGCGCCCTGCTGCTGCTCATCCCGCTCCTCGGCGCCGTCAGCGTGCGCCGGTCGCGCTTCGTCCTCGGGAGCGGACGCACCGTCGCGCCCGCGCAGTTCCCGGTAGGCGGCCAGGCGGAGGTCGTCCTGACGGTCGAGAACGGGTCGCGGCTGGCCAGCGGAGTGCTCCTCCTGCAGGACACGGCAACCGGCACCCTGAGCGAGCCGAGCCGGATCCTGCTCGACCGCATCCCCTCGCATGCCCAGAGGTCGGAGAGGTACCAGGTCACCGGCCTCGAGCGCGGACGCGCGCGCATCGGACCGCTGTCCGTGACGGTCACCGACCCGTTCGGAACCGCGAGCATCACCCGGCTGTTCACGGCGACGAACCCGGTCCTGGTGACGCCCCTCATCGTGCCGCTGGGGAACGCCGGCTCCTCCCTGGCGCCGGGCGGCAGGGGCGAGACGCTCTTCCGCTCACTGGCCGCCCGAGGGGACGACGACGTCCTCCCGCGCGAGCATCGCGCTGGCGACGACATGCGTCGCATCCACTGGCGGGCCACCGCTCGGCACGGCGACCTCATGGTGCGCCGCGAGGAGCAGGCCTGGCACAGCTCGATGGTCCTCATCCTCGACAACCGGGGCTCCGCCCACGTCGGCACCGGTACGTCCTCGACCTTCGAGTGGGCGGTGTCCGCAGCCGCCAGCGTCGCCGTGCACTACCTGCAGCTGGGCTGGCGGGTCACGGTCGTCACCGCGTCGGGGGCCGTGCTGAGCGACACCCAGGCCGCCGGTGGCGGTGACGCGCAGACCCTCCTGCACGCGTTCTCCGACGTCCGGCTGACCACCGAGTCGATGGCCACGACGCTCAGCGTCGATCTCGAGGGCGTGTCCGCCGTGGTCGCCGTGCTCGGGCGCGTCACCGACGACACCGTGCAGGCCCTGGTCCGTCCGGCGAGCGGCTTCGCCGGCTGCCTCCCGCTCGAGCCGGCGCCGCTGGACCACCTGCGCAGGCAGGGCTGGCGGGTGTCGCCCTGGACCAGGAGCACGTCGGTGAGCGAGGCCTGGTCGCGCATCGCGCCGTCCCGGGTCGGGGCCGGGCGATGACGGTGCAGCAGGTCAGCGGCTGGGCCCTGGTGCGGGAGCGGGCACGGCTCTCGGACACCCTCGTGTCGGCGGCCGCGGTGCTCCTGGCCCTCACGAGCCTCATCCCGCTGTTCGCCGACCTGCAGTGGGTGATGCCGGCCGTGGCGATCGTCCTCGTGGTGGCCGCCGTGGGCTGCGGCTCGCGGGCCATCGGGCTGCCCGTCCCGCTGATCCCGCTCGTGCAGCTCATGGGCATCATCGGGACCATCACGGCCCTGTACGCCTCGCAGGAGGCCTACGCCAAGGTCTTCCCCACCTCGCAGTCGTGGGATGTCCTCCGCGTGCTGGTCGCCGAGGGAATGCTCGACGCGCAGGCCTTCTCAGCCCCGGTGCCCACCCTCCCGGACCTGATCCTGCTCGCCGTCGGCGGTGCCGGCCTGGCGGCCCTGTGCGTGGACACCCTGTTCGTGTCGGTGCGCTCGGCGCTGCTGGCGGGCCTGCCGATCCTCGTCCTCTTCGTCGGCGCCGCCCTGCTGCAGTTCGGCCGCGCGCCGTGGTGGACGTTCGGCCCGGCCGCGGTGGGCTGGCTGCTCATCCTCGCCGCCGACCAGCGCGAACGGGTGCGGGAGTGGGGCGGGGTCGCAGCCACCACCCGCATCAGGGGACTGTCGACCGTCGCCCGGCGTGTGGGCGCCGTCGCCATCGCCGTGGCGCTCGTCGCCGGCATCGTCCTCCCGGTGCGCGCCACCACCGGACCCCGCGGGTCAGGCGACGGTGCCGGCGGCGGCGGGCTGGCCGGCGGGCCTGTCGTCCTCGACCCCCTCGTGTCGATGCGCCGGAACCTGACGCTGTCGAACGATGCCGAGGTCGTGCGCTACCGCACTGACAGCGCGAATCCGTCGTACCTGCGCGTCACGGCGCTCGAGTCGTTCGACGGCACCACGTGGCGCCAGCGCACGGGCCTGGAGAGCGGCCGCGACCCGGGCTGGGAGCTGCCCGGCGTCGTGCAGGCTCCCGGCGACGGCGCGCTGTCGACGTACGACCTCAGCGTGACCAGCCTGGAGAACGCGTTCCTGCCGCTGCCCTACCCGATCGCCGAGCTCCAGAACGTGTCCGGCGTCGAGTCGGGATGGCACCTCGACCCAGGCACCGGCATCGCGTTCTCGGAGGACCAGTCGGCCACCGGACTTCAGTACCGGGTCACGGCGATCGAGCCCGAGGTCGAGGCGGGCGACCTGCGCGGCGCTCCGCTGCCCAAGGGGACCCTGTGGCCGCAGCTCAATGTGCCCGGCGGCATGTCGCCGTTGGTGAAGCAGACCGCCCTCGATGTCACGGCCGACGCGCGGACCCCGTACGACAAGGCCCTCGCCCTGCAGACCTGGTTCACGCGCGACGGCGGCTTCCGCTACAGCACCTCGGTGCGCAGCGGCTCCGACATCGACTACATCGCCGAGTTCGTCGAGGACCGGGTGGGCTACTGCGAGCAGTTCGCGGGCGCCATGGCGGTCATGGCCCGCACCCTCGGGATCCCCTCTCGCGTCGTCGTCGGGTTCACGCAGGGCGCGCAGGGCGAGGACGGCTCGTGGAAGGTCACCGTGCGCGACGCGCATGCCTGGCCCGAGCTCTGGTTCGACGGCGTGGGCTGGGTGCGGTTCGAGCCCACCCCGCGCGGCGATGCGACGGTCCGCGCCCCCGCCTACGCACCGGCGGCCAGCACCGGGTCGGGGCTGAACGGCGACGACAACCGGGGCCAGCTCGACCCCGAGGGCTTCGCGCCCGTGTCGGCCGACGAGAGCCTCGACTACCGGGCCCTGGCGAATCGGGCCACCCTGCTCATCGTCGTGCTCGGCGGACTGGTGCTGCTGACCCTGCCGATGCTGCGCCGCCTGGTGCGCCGGCGGGTCCGGCTGCACCGCCGGGACTACGCGGGCGTCGTGAACGGGGCCTGGTCGGAGGTGGGGGCGTCCGCCCTCGACCTCGGACAGCCGTGGTCACCGTTCAGCACGCCCCGCCAGGCGGCCGAGCGGCTCGGACGGGGCATGAGCGCACCGGGCGGCGCAGCCCTGCGGCGCCTGCGGATCCAGGTCGAGCAGGTGAGGTACGGGCCGGCACCGGCGAGCACCGAGGCCGGACTCACGGTGCTGAGGGAGCGATCGGATGCCGTGCGTGCGGACGTGCGCATCGTGGTGCGCGAGCTGCGGAACCGGGTGCGCTGGCAGGCGCGACTGGCGAGCTACTGCTGGCCGCCCTCGGAGCGCCGGCGCCAGCGGTCCTCCATGCGGTCCATGAACCCCGGGGACTTGCGCGAGCGGGTGTCGGACGGAGCGGTGGGCGCGGCGCCCTCCTCGGCGGGACGGACCCCGAAGGCCGAGTAGACGATCACCGAGCCGACCAGCATGACCACGAAGCCCAGGACGCCGAGCAGGATGATGGTGGTGGCGACGCCGGCGAGCAGCAGGGCCAGGCCGGCGAGCACGGCGAGGACGCCGAGGGCGGCACGGCCGCGGGCGGCACGGGCGCCGGGGGTGGAGCGAAGGCTGGTGGCGAACTTCGGGTCCTCGGCATAGAGGGCCTTCTCCATCTGCTCAAGCAGACGCTGCTCGTGCTCGGAGAGCGGCACGTGGACCTCCTTTCGCCGGAGCATCGACCTGACGTCGACGGCCCGAAGCTGGGAACGACTCAAGGATAGGCATGAAGTCGGAGAAGGGAAACCCGTACCCCCGATTCCGTGCGTGTCGACCGTACGTCACGCGCGGCCGGTGTCCCGGGGACGCCGATCGGGGTCGACCAGGCGCGCGGGTCGCACGGCCGCCGATCCATAGCGGGCCCTGAGCGCGTCGACCGCCACCTCGGCCTCGCGCCGGCCGTGCTCGGGCTCTCCGAGCAGCAGCTGCTGCGGTGCTCCCTGGGCGTCGGCGAGGCCCTCCATGCGGACGCCCACCAGCCGGATGCGCACCCGTTGCAGGCCCAGGCTCTCGTAGAGGCCGCGCACCGTGTCGTAGATCTCCTTGCCGACATCCGTGCTGTGGGTCAGCGTGCGCGACCGGGTGATGGTGCTGAAGTCGGCGAACCGCACCTTCAGGGACACGGTGCGGCCGACGTAGCCGGCCGCCCGCAGCCGACCGGCGACCTGGTCGGAGAGCCGGAGCAGGTGCGCATGGATGATCACGGGGTCGTCGATGTCGTGCTCGAACGTCTCCTCGTTGCCGACGCTCTTCTCGGGCTCGTGCGGGGTGACCGGTCGGGGGTCACGGCCCCAGGACAGCTCGTGCAGGTGGGTGCCGCTGGCCTGGCCGAGCGCGCGCTGCAGCGTGGCCAGCGGGGTGTTGGCGATGTCGGCCACCGTGCGCAGCCCCAGCCGGGCCAGGTGCTCCTCGGTCTTCTCGCCCACCCCCCAGAGGGTGCCGACCGGCAGGGGGTGCAGGAAGTCGATGACCCGGTCGGCGGGCACCACGAGCAGGCCGTCGGGCTTGGACTGGGTCGAGGCGAGCTTGGCGACGAACTTGGTGCTCGCCACCCCGACCGAGCAGGTGATCTGCTGCTCGTCGTGCACGCGCGCCCGGATGAGCTCGCCGATCGCGGTCGGACTGCCGAGCCGGCGCATGGCCCCGCTGACGTCGAGGAAGGCCTCGTCGAGGCTGAGCGGCTCCACCATGGGCGTGATCGACTCGAACAGGGCCATCACGTTGCGGCTGACCTGGGCGTAGGCGCGGTGGTCGGGCTCGATGACGACCGCCTGCGGCGCGATGCGGCGCGCACGCGACATCGGCATCGCCGAGTGCACCCCGAGCGCCCGGGCCTCGTAGGTCGCCGACAGCACCACGCTGCGGCCGCCGCCCCCGCCGACGATGACGGGCGTGCCGTGGAGCTCGGGGCGCGCGCGCAGGGAGACGGACGCGTAGAACGCGTCCATATCGACATGCAGGATCGTGCAGCCGGCGTCGTCGGCGCCGAACCCGATGCGGCCGGTGGGCCGGCGCACCTGACTGCGACTCATGGATGCATCCTCCTCCCTCGGCCTGTCCTGGTCATCGTCACGCGGCTACCACCCGCTGCTTCCCGGGCTGCTGTGCCAGAGCTTGGCCGGGGGCTTCTGCGCAGGGTCGACGCCGGCCGGCTTGATGTCGGCGTACGGCGACTGGCGGAAGCCGCTCGCGTGGACGAGCACGCGACGCCGGGCCGGCTCCTCCCCGGCTCCGGGGACCGGCCTGTCGACCAGCGCCGCCACCGCGTCGATCCCGCCGGCCACCCAGGTGGTGCGCACTCCCCCGAGCTCCCAGCATCCCGTCGCGCGCAGCGAGACGCCCCGCGGGCCGGTGCGCCGGATCTCGCCACGCACGAGCAGCAGCCACGACGAGAACACCGTGCCGGCGAAGGGACCCTGGGCATCGTCGAAGAAGGTGGCATCGGCCGGGCCGGTGGAGTCGTCGAGGGTGAGGAAGATGACCCGCCGCCCGCTGCGCACGGGCGGGGTCTGCGTGGCGACCTTGACGCCGGCCACGAACACCTCGCTGCGCGACCGCTGCGCCAGCAGGTCACGCGACCGCACGATCGGCATCCCCTGCGCCGACAGGCCCGCGAGCATGTCGGAGTAGAAGTCCATGACATGGTGGCTGACATCCATGCCGAGCACGTCGAGCTCGGCGTGGACCCGCTCGGCCGACGTCATCTCCGACAGCCCGGACGCCACCAGCGCCGCCGGGTCGTCGGACAGGGTGTCGTACAGCCCGAGGGCCAGCTGCGCGTGCGCCGCCCCGACCCGGGCCGAGCCCCGCGTGGCGCCCCGGGCGTAGCGGTCGAGGTCGGCGACCTGGAGCAGCAGGTCGCGGCGGGTCATGCTGCCGCGACGGCGCACGCGCGTGGGGATGTCGAGCGCGTACATCGCGTCGAAGCCGCCGGCGACGATGATCCGCTCCGCGGTGGGCCGCGACATCCCGCTGCGCTGCCAGGCATCCGACAGCGAGTCGTAGGGCTGCCCGGCGACGATCGAGGCGACCTCGGCCTCGCTGATCCCCTTGACGTCGGTGAGCGGAACCCGGATGCCCGACCGGGGCACGCCCGGCCCATCGTCGGCCACGTGATCGGCCACGTGATCGGCCACGGGCAGCGGCTCGACCCGGCACGAGTCGCGGGAGGCGTTGATGTCGAGGCCGAGGACGACGACCCCCCGGTTGCGGGCATCGTCGAGGATGAGCCGCTTGGGGTACATGCCCGGGTCGTGGGTGAGGATCCCGGCATAGAACGCGGCCGGGTGGTGCGTCTTGAGCCAGGCGGACTGGTAGGTGGGCAGCGCGAAGGCGGCGGCGTGCGCCTTGCAGAACCCGAAGGACGCGAACGCGCGCAGCACGTCCCACACCCGCTCGACGGTGGCCAGGTCGTAGCCACGCCGCAGGGCCGCGGGGTAGAACCAGGCCCGGATGTCGTCCTGGCCCTCGACGGACCCGAGCGTGCGGCGCGTCTCGTCGGCCTCGGCCAGCGAGCATCCGGTCATGGTGGCGACGATGCGCAGCACCTGCTCGTGGAACACGACCACGCCGCAGGTCTCCTCGAGTGCGGGCCGGAGGTCGTCGTGCAGGTAGACCGGCTCGTTCCAGCCCTGGCGGGCGCGCAGGAACGGAGTGACCATGTCGGACTTCACCGGCCCGGGCCGGAACAGGGAGATGTCGATGATGAGGTCGCCGAAGGTCTCGGGCGCGAACTTGCCGATGAGCTCGCGCTGTCCGGGCGACTCGATCTGGAAGCAGCCGAGGGTCTGCGCCGACGCGATGAGCGCGAACGTCTCGGGATCGTCGAGACCGTGGTCGTCTAGGGCGATGCGCTCGCCGGTCGTGCGCTCGATCTCGTCGATCGCATGGGCCATCGACGACTGCATGCGGATGCCGAGCACATCGAGCTTGAGCAGGCCCATCTCCTCGACGTCGTCCTTGTCGAAGTGGCTCATCGCGAAGCCCGCGGCGCTGGACTCGATGGGAGTGCGATCGAGCAGGGAGGTGTCGGACAGCACCACTCCGCACGGATGCAGGGCCACATGCCGCGGGAGGCCGTCGAGCTTCTCGACGAGGTCGAGGAAGGAGTCGAGCCGGCCGGTGGCGGCCAGCCGGCCGAAGCCCGACGTGCGCAGCTCGGGCAGGTCGGCGAGGGCGTTGCGCGCGTCACGGGCCCGGATGTGCGGGAAGGACTTGGCGAAGGCGTCGATGTCGCCGACCGGCATGCCCAGGGCGGTGCCGACGTCGCGGACCGCGTGCCGCACGCGGTAGGTCTCCATCATCGACACGCAGGCGGTGCGCTCCGGGCCGAAGCGGTCGAAGATCCACTGGTAGATCTCCGGCCGGCGGGCGGACTCCACGTCGATGTCGATGTCGGGCAGCGCCCGGCGCAGCGGTGACAGGAACCGCTCCATGAGCAGCCCGTGCCGGATCGGGTCGACCCCGGAGATGTCGAGCAGGTGGTTGACCAGGCTGCCGGCCCCCGACCCGCGGGCGGCGACCCGGACCCCGCGCTCCCTGATGAGCCGGACCACCTCGGCGACGGTGAGGAAGTAGCCGGAGAAGCCCAGGTAGGTGATGGTCTGCAGCTCGTCGGCCAGCCGGGCATCGGCCTGCCGCCGGTCGTCGGCCCGGGGATAGCGCCGCGGGAGCGCGTCGAGGCACTGCTGACGCAGCAGGGCGTCGGCCTGCGCAGTCGCCTCACCGGCCGGCACCGGCCGGTTGACGAGGACGTCGAGCTCGGGCACGAACACCTCGCCGATCCCCAGGTCGGCCTCGGGATCGAGGACGCAGTGCTCGGCCAGCCGCATGGTGTCGGCCAGCAGGCGGCGGGCATCCCGCTCCCCCGCCGCCCGGGCGATCTCGTCGGCGATCAGCCCCATCTGGCCGGCGTCCTTGACGAACCCCTCGCCGTTGTCGGGCTCGATGTGCCGCGAGGCCAGCGGCACCAGCCGCCGTGCGGAGTCGAGGACGTCGGCCACCCGGGCATCGGCCGGCTCGAGGTAGCGCACCGCGTTGGTGAGGACGACGGGCAGCGTCTCCCCCCGCGCCCAGCCGAGCATCGCGGCCGCCGTGGCGGTCGAGTGCCGATGCCGGCCGGCGGTGCGGTGCGAGGTGACCGCGACGCCCAGTCGCGGGCCGAAGATCGCCCGCCACGGCCGGGCCGCGGCGGCGGCCCGGTGCGCCCGCTGCGTGGCGATGAGCCGGCCGACCTCGGAGTCGGCGGTGAGCAGCGCCACCACGCCCTCATGGTGCTGGCGCAGCGCCGACCAGGTCAGCCAGGGCGCACCGCGCTCGGTGTGCCCGCCCATGTGCGCGGCGGACACCAGCCGGCACAGGGACGCCCAGCCGGCCGCGCTGGCCGCGAGCAGGAGCACCCGCGGCCGGGTCTCGTCGATCCACGTGCCGCCGTGCGCCGGGGTCCGCCGGGCCGGTGCTGCGGTGAGCACGGCGGGCGACGTCTCCTCCATCGCGAGGTCCACTCCGAGCACCGGGCCGATGCCGGCCTTCCGGCAGGCCAGGGCCCAGCGCACCGCGCCGTAGAGGCCGTCACGGTCGGTGAGCCCCATGATCGGCTGGCCGAGCTCGGCGGCCCGGTCGGCCAGGGCCTGCGGCGTGGCGGTGCCGTACTGCAGGGAGAACCCGGAGGCGACATGCAGGTGGCTGAAGGTCACTGCCCGACCTATCCGACATGCAGCAGGGCGTCTGCCATCGACGGCTGATGGGCGATGCCCAGGGAGTGGGCCACGCGGGCGACGAAGGCGTCCGCCTCGCGCACGAGGTCGTCGGCCTCACGGTGCGACACGCACGACAGGCCGGCCTCGGCTGCGGCGCGCTTGCCCGCACCGGAGGCGAAGAACGCGGCCCACTCCGTGAACTCGACGGCGACCTGGGGCAGCACCACCCAGACGCTGCGCACCCGGGCGCGCTTGGCCGAGGGCCGGCTGCGGGCGGCGAGCACCGCGGCGGCGGCGCGCAGGGCGGCCAGGTGCGCGGCGGCGTAGCGCTCGCCGGGCGTGGAGGCGATGCTCGCCTCGGTGAGGCTGCGGCGCGCGGAGGCCAGCAGGTCGTCGGCTGCGCGCGGGGCCGGTCGGAAGACGCTCATGGGGTGCTCCTGGGTCGTCGGTAGCGGGATCGGTAGCGGGATCGGGGCTAGTCGATGACCCGCTCGAGCCCCCAGGTGCGGGAGGCCCGGTACAGGTCGTAGACCCCGGTCGTTCCGGTTCGTGGTGCTGCCTCGACCCGCCAGACCTGCCGCTGGGCAGGCCGTTGGCCACTCGCCTGGTCGACCCACCAGGGCATCGCCTCGACCCACGTGGCCACGATCACGCAGACCGTGTACCGCCGGCCCCGCCAGCGGAATCCCGCCGGATCGCCGTTGCCGTGCTCGGTCACCTCGACGGACTCCGAGTGGTAGCGGCGGCTCATCGCCCCGCCCCTCCCGTCCTGTGGTGACCTCGGCCGCCGGGACCGGGGTCGAGGCGGGCCCGGCGGCCGAGATGTGACCCAAGGTCCAGCCGCGAATCCGGACCTTGAGACCGACGTTCGAACATCTGTTCGAACACGAGCACACGCTAAACCCGGCCCCTGACAGCCGTCAACCCTCCCCGGCGCGTCCCCCGCGTGTCCCCTCCCCCCGTGCACCCGGTCATCCCGCCAGGTGTCCAACATCACTCAATAGCGCGCATAATGAGCCCATGGGTCAGGTGGTGCCAGACCGGGACACCTCGGTCCCGCGCGCCCTGAGCACTCTCAGCCAGGCCAACCGGGTCCTCGTGCGGGCGACCGACGAGGGCACCCTGCTGCAGCAGATGTGCACCACCATCGCCGACACCGGCGGCTACCTGCTGTGCTGGTACGGCCGACCGGTCGACGACGACGTCCGATCCGTGCAGCCGGTCGCCCGGGCCGGAACACGCCAGGACTACGTCGACGACATCCGCATCTCCTGGGACGACGGTCCCCTCGGGCAGGGTCCCACCGGCCGGTGCATCCGCACCCGGCAGACCCAGGTGGTCAACGACTTCGCCCCCGACTCCACCTACGGGCCCTGGCAGACCGCCGCGGCGCAGCGCGGGTTCTCCTGCTCCATCTGCCTGCCGGTGATCGTCGGCGACGACCTCGACGGCGTCCTCATGGTCTACGCCGCCGAGGTCGGCTCCTTCGGCAGCATGGCCACCAGCCTGCTGGAGGACCTCGCCGCCGACCTGGGCTACGGCCTGAGCCGACTGCGCGACATGGCCGACCTGGAGCGCAGCACGCAGGAGTCACAGGACCACCGGGATCGCATGCACGCCACCATCGACAGCCTCATCGATCCCTTCATCCTGCTCGAGGCCGTGCGCGACGCCGACGGACGGCTGGTCGACCTCCGCTACCTCGAGGCGAACGAGGCGGCCCTGGCCTACAACCGCATCTCCCGTGAGGACCTCATCGGCGCCTGCATGTTCGACCTCTTCCCCGGACAGGTCGCCGACGGGACTGCCGCGAAGTACCTGCACACGGTCGACACGGGCGAGCCCACCGTCCTCGACGACTACGCCTACGGCAACGAGAGGGTCGGCGAGGAGAGACGCTACGACATCCGCGCCATCAGGAGCGGTGACGGCATCGCCCTCACGTGGCGCGACGTCACGGAGAGGTCCGCCGCTGCGCAGCGACTGGCCGACAGCGAGCGGATGTACCGGCTGCTCGCCGAGAACTCGACGGATGTCATCCTCGTGACCGACGCCGACAGGACCATCACCTGGGCCTCGACCTCCACCGGCACGACGCTCGGGTGGGATCGCGACGATCTGCTGGACCATCAGGCCACGGACTTCATCGATCCCGACGACCGTCCACGGCTGGCAGCGCTGGTCGCCGAGAGCAACAGGACCATGACGGTGCTCGAGACGCGGATCCGCTGGTGTCGGCCCGACGGCACGCATCACTGGATGCGCGCCACCGGCAGGCCGTTCGTCGATGACGACTCCGGTGCCCTTCGCCGCGTGGTGAACCTGCAGGCCATCGACGAGCAGGTGCAGGGCGAGAACGAGCTCGCCGAGCGCGAGGAGCGGTACCGGCTCCTCGCCGAGAACGTGTCTGACATCGTGCTGCAGGTGGATCCGGACGGCTCGATCGCCTGGGCTTCGTCGTCCACGAAGAGGGTGCTCGGCCGCGAACCAGACGACCTCCTGGGAACGCTGGCAGTCGACCTCATCCATCCGGACGACGCCGAGAGGGCTCTCCGTGCGCGCGCCGCCGTCCTCACAGGCGAGACGGACGAGCGGGAGTTCCGCGTGCTGCGCCAGGACGGCACCACCCTGTGGATCGCCATCGACGTGCGCGCCGTCCCGACGGCTCATGGGATCGGCCGCGTCGTCGCAGCGCGCAACATCGACGACGAGGTCCTGTCCCGGCGCCAACTGGAGTTCGCGCTCGAGCACGACCAATTGACCCGCCTGCCCACCCGCCGCGCCATCCTCGACCGCATCGAGGGCCTCCAGTCGCAGCTCACCGCCGATGCCCAGGTCGCCGTCCTGTGCATCGACATCGACGACCTCGCCTCGATCAACGAGGCCCTCGCCTACGCCGCGGGGGACGACGTGCTGCGAACCGTGGCCACGCGCATCCACGCCGCGGCCCCCGAGCCGGAGCTGGTCGGCCGCGGTGCGGGTGACGAGATCCTGGTCGTCGTGGCAAGCACGGGCGCGGGAGACGACACCGACGTGCTGTCACTCGCCGAGGAGATCCGGGCGGACGCGAGCACCGCCATCACCGTGAACGGGCACGACATCGTCGTCACCGTGAGCATCGGCATCGCGGTCGGAGACCCGGAGACCGACGGCGAGCACCTGCTGCACGAGGCCAACCTCGCAGCGTCCTTGGCCAAGCAGAAGGGCGGCAACCGCTGCGACTTCGTCGACAGGGAGGTCGCCGCGCAGGCGGAGAAGCGGCTCTCGCTGGAGGCGGGGATCCGCGACGGACTCGGCCGCGGCCAGTTCGTGCCGTGGTTCCAGCCCATCGTGGCCATCGACACCGGCGAGGTGTCGGGCTACGAGGCGCTCGTGCGCTGGGTGCGGCCCGACGGCGTGGTCGAGCCCGGCGGCTTCCTGCCGGTCGCCGAGCGCACCTCGCTGGTCACCGACCTCGACGTGGCCGTGCTGCGCCAGTCCGTTGCAGAGCTGGCGACCCTGCCCGCGCCGCTCACGGTTGCCGTCAACGTGGCGGCCGCCACTCTCGACCGCATGGCCTACGCCGACCTGGTCATCGAGATCCTCGCGGAGACCGGGGCCGACCCGAAGCGCCTCCACCTCGAGGTGACCGAGACGATGCTCCTCGACCTCACCACGACCGTGCCGGCCGCCATGCGCCGGCTCGCCGACCTCGGCGTGCGCTGGTATGTCGACGACTTCGGCACCGGCTACTCGTCCATCAGCCACCTGCGCGACCTGCCCATCGCCGGGCTGAAGCTCGACCGCTCGTTCACGTCCGCCATCGGTGCGGGCGACCGCACGTCGATGCGGCTCGCCGACGCCCTCATCGGACTCGCCCGCGGACTCGGGCTCGACACCGTGGCCGAGGGCGTCGAGACCCAGGCCGAGGCGGACTACCTGCGCACGCTCGGCTGGCGGCACGGCCAGGGCTGGCTCTACGGCAGGCCGGCTCCCCTGACCTGACCGCCACCGGCACTGCCGCCGGACGGCACGGCTGTGGTTGGGTGGCGTCGTGATCCGGGCACAGGGCTTGACGAAGCGCTACGACGACTTCGTCGCGGTCGACGGCATCGACTTCGCGGT
>Ga0075163_10003083_pt1 | contig 22460 bp, 34 predicted proteins | sample JI1023141ADNA_FD_71478 | JGI IMG/M metagenome (GOLD analysis project Ga0075163, IMG submission 71478) | Wastewater effluent complex algal communities from Wisconsin, to seasonally profile nutrient transformation and Carbon sequestration -... | ecosystem: Engineered > WWTP > Effluent > Algae... | reverse complement strand
CAACGCCCGCAGCATCGCCGCCGGCAACAACGCCGCCGCGATGGCGGGGGCGAAGGACGCGGCGTCGGGCCAGATCGTCAACTCGCTCCTGAACGGCCTCTACAACTACGGCAACGCGAACAACTGGGGCGGCCTCTTCGGCGGCGGTGGCGGCTGAGAAATAAAGTTGCCACGCCACATACCATTCAACACAAACAATTAGCCCCTTTCAAAAGTGCCGTATAGCCCTCAAGTCGAAGACCGTTCTGGACAGATTCGAGCCCAAGGATACTTGGAGAAGGTGCGCGGCATCTCCATGGGTGCGGAGAGCGTGGCGAAGCAGTACGCCGAGAACAAGTTTCGCAACCAAGCCATCCAGGGCCAGAACGAGGCGTTGCTGAAGCAGTTCATCACTGACCCGGAGATGGAGAAGTTCGCTCCGGAGGGCGCCACCAAGCTGATCGAGAAAGCCCAGCAGGGCGGCGGTCTGTCGCTGTCGGACAACATCAAGCTGAACGGCTACCTCAACACCACGTTGTCTACACGCAAGGCGATTCAAGACCAGCAGATGGAGGCCCAGAAGAAGGCTCTGCTGCAACAGCAGGTGCAAATGAACCAGATGGAGATGGCCAAGGCCCAGCGAGCGCAGCAGGTGGAGATGGCCAAGCAAGCCCGACTGGAGCAGCTTGGAAAAGACGAAGAACTGGTGAACCGCGGTCCGGTAGCCGGCTTCGGTACCGGCGTGATGGATGCTCAGATGCGGAACCCCGCGGTTCAGCGCGTGGAGCAGGCCAGCGCCAACCCGTACCTCAAGCTCGCGTCGCAGGCTCAAGCTGCGGGAGTGCCGATCGGTGCGGCGATGGAGTACGACATCGCAACCCGGAAAGTGGGCGGACCCCAGAAACCTTCTCTGGAAAATGTGCGGGATCAGGACGCCAAGGGGCGCCCCATCCAAGTCACCATTGACACGTCCATCCCCGACAAGTCCAACCCGTATGGGTTCAAAATTGTGTCGAAAGGCCCGATGTCTGAGGGTCAGCGTCCCGTGCTGTCGCCCGAGGAAGAGGCGGACAAGATCGAGCGAGTCGGCCGGACGGACTACGCCTTGAAGGTCAACAATTCGATCTTGGATACCGGGGTCACGGCGTCGGACACGATCCGTGACGTAGACCGGGCCATGCGTCTTCTGGACGATCCGGCGGTCTACACGGGAACCGCAGGCGATTTCGTGACCGCCGCCAAACGTGCGGGTTCCGTCTTTGGTGCTCCAATCGAAGGCGTGGCGAAAGCCGAAGAACTCCAGAACCTCCTCGGCGACCGAGTGCTCCAGCGGATCAATCAGACCAAGGGTGCGGTCTCGGACACCGAGATGAAGCTGTTTGAAACGTGGTCGAGTTCGATGGCCAAGACCAAAGAGGGTAACAAGGCCATCCTGACGGCGCTCAAGACCAAGGCCGAGCGGGACCGCAAGGCGGCGTCGGTGATCCGCGAGATGCGCAAAGCGGGCAAGAAAGAAGCGGAGATTAACGACGCCGTGGACAAGCTGGTCAGCGAGATGCCGCTGTTCACCGCAGAGGTTGAGCAGATGCTCACCCCGACGACCGGCACCACGAAGAAAAGCAAACCTGCCGAAGCCTCCGCGGCTAAGAAAACTTCCGCCGCGCAGAGCATTCTTGAGGAATACGGAGTCAACTGATGCCCTTCACCGACCAACAGATTCGTGAGAAAGCCTTGGCCCTCGAAGCCAAAGGGGCTCCGGAGGATGTGATCCGTAAGTTCGTCTCCGAGGCCAAGGCGGAGCAGGGCGCTGCCGCACCAGCACCCGTCCCCCAAGGCAAGTTCGCCGGCTCTGCCGCGCCCAGTGCCTTTACCGGCATGAGCGAGATGGGGATGGGCGGCATCACCGCCGAAGAAATGATGGCGGCGTCGCGTCAGTCCGGGGCTATCGCTGCCCGGGCGGCCCCCGTGGTGGCTGCGGTAGCCGCGCCTCCGGCTGGACTGGCGGGCTACCTCGCGCTTGCGGGCGTGGGCGGATTGGGCGAGGCGGCAGCGCAGCAGATCGAAGGGGGCAAGCCACTGAGCCGTGAAGGGCTTGGTGAGACCGCCAAGGCGGCGGTTCTGAGCGGTATGCCCATCGGCAAGATCAAGGCGGCGTATCCGGCAGGGAACAGCTTCATTCAGAACGTGGGGCGCGACATGGGCCAAGCGACCAAGATGGGCGCCATCTCAGGAGGCACGCAGGCCGCCGCAGAGACTACCGGACGGGCCGTGGCGGGCAAGGACCAGTACAAGTCCAGCGGTGAGGCACTGGGCGACGTTGCGGGCCCCGTGGCGTTCGGGATTGTGACCGGAGGGCTGAGTTCCCGCTTGGGTGGCCTCGGTGCGCGCAAGGAAGCCTTCAAGGAGAACCAGCAACTACTGGACGACGTAGGCATCAAGGACGCCACGGCGGCGATGCTCGATCCCAGTTTGGCGCAGTGGGAGAACCGAGTCGCCAACTCGTCTCCGGAACTGAAGGAGCGGATCGCGAGGGCACAGACGGACATCGCCAAGAACTTCTTCGCCACGATGGGGGAAGCCGAGTCCAATGCGAAAGTCGCAGACGCCCTTCGCCCGCTCATCGCCAAGGTCGAGGGCGCGGAAGTGAACTACGCGAAGGCGCAGGAACTTGCCGAGACAGCCAAGAAGAACTTCCTGCGGATCAACGAGACCGTCGGGCTGCCGGAGAGCAAGCGGAACGAACTGATCGCCAAGGCGTCGGCTGACGTACTCAACACCATTGGAGCGAAGGCGCGGGCGGTGTACGAGGCCAATGCAGCCGTGGGAGACGCCGTGTCCAACACCGCCAAGGCGGCGGACCTGTCGCGCGTGGTCGGCGATCTGTACGAGGCCCGGACGGCTATCGGACGCCAGCTCTACAAGGACGCGGGGGTACCGCTGGCCGAGGGCTTGTTCGGCAAGACCGAGATGATCGAGGCGGCGCGACTCGCGTTGGGTGAGCGGGCCGACTCCATCGACGGCAAGCGCATCTTGGACGTGATCCGCAACGCGGGCGCAGACCCCGCTCGGCCGGCGCTGTCGCTCGCCGATCTGCAAAGCCTGCGGGCCCGCATGTCCGATGCGTTCGCCGACAAGGCGGCCGACCCGCGCTCGTTGTCGATCGCGGAAGGACTCGCGTCACGCGCCTATGGCGCCTTGGGCGAGACCAGCCGCAAGGTCATCGCTCAAAGCTACCCGCCCGAGGTCGCGCAACGCTACGGACAGGCGGTTGACTTTTGGCGAGAGACCGCCAAGGCGTCCAATTCCGACTTGGGCCGGGCGCTGCTCCAGCGGGGGCAGATCACCGACAGCACCCTCACGTCGCTCGCCAGTGGTATCGTCTCCGGCAACGTGGACGAGCTGAACCAGTTCAAGGAGTTCTCCACCCTCCTGCGGGAGTACCGCCCCGAGGTCGCGGACTTGGCCGAGCAGACCATGGCTGGGGCGCTCAAGAACGCCTTCGTCCGCAAACACACCAAGGCTGGGGTGGTCAACTACCCGAGGCTCTTGGACGATCTGGCCAACGCGCCGAAGGACCTACCGTTCGCGATTCAGGACTTGGGCTTTGGTACGCGGGACACGATCAAGCAGTGGAGCAACGTCGCCAAGGACTACAAGCCCGAGGAAGTGACGGACCGGGTGATGGAGTCGGTGCTGCTAAACCCCGAGGCCCGCAAGGCGATCGAGTTCGGCGGCGCGGACGCGGGCGGGGTGCTCCGCAAAATCACCGCCGAAGGGATTTACCGGGACAAGGTGGCTACGGAAGTGGCGACCCGCATGGCCGACGCCACCAAGGAGTCGCGCAAGGCGCAGCAGGAGGCGCTGACGTTCCTCAAGCGCGCCGAGATTGACGAAGCCTCGGCCAAGCGGATTCTGGATGAAGTCCAGAACGACCCGGTGCTCAGTGCGTTCTCCGGCAAGGGGCGCTACAACCTGACCAACGAGACGGAGAAGACCGGCTCTGGCACAGTCACGCATCTCATCGGCAACATGCCCCCGGCTGCGGCAGGCTCCATGATGACGGCGCTCCGGCAGCGCGACCCGCAGCTCGGCCGTCTGGTCGAACAGCGGCTACTCGCGAACGAACTCACGTCGCTCGCCAAGGTGGACCCCAACACCCCGGGCGGTGAGCGGTCGCTCAAGCTGGCGGACGTGCGAGCCTTCTTCAATCCGATCGAGCAGGATCGAGCCAACTCACGACTATCGTTCTTGGAGAACACCGTCAGCAAGGAGGCGCTGAACCGGATGAAGAATCTGTCCACCAGACTCGCGGTCATCGACGACAACATCCGTCGCGGCCGGTTCCCCACCACGCCGGAGATGCAGGGCCTCGTGGACGCCGCCAGCCTTGGGGCTGCTGGAGCCAGTGGCAGCCGCCCCGCGATGTTCATGGCCATCTTCCAACGGATGCGAGACGCCGCTTCACGCACGGCCTACAACCTCCTCTCCGCGGCGGTCACTGACCCCGAGATCGGCCGGCGCGTGTTCGACCCCGCCATGAGTCTGTCGCAGGCGCTCGGCTCACTGCCGGCGCAGAAGGCGTATCTGCTCACCAAGGACGCGGCGATCCAGGAAGACATCCAGAAGCTCGACGGCCTGCCCAACTGGCAAGGACGCCCATCAGGTCGGCAGTAAATTTCCCCATGAGTTATGACGAGCATTCCACCGACGCTATGTTCTCCCGGATCATCGGGCGTCTGGACCAACAGGCGAAAGATACCGCAGAGCATCGGACGGAACTCATCGCCGTACTCAACGAGGTGCGGAACGAGGTCAAGCTGACCAATGGACGAGTGCGGAGCATCGAGCGTTGGCGCGATGTCATCACCGCCAAGGTGGCGGTCATCTCCGCCATCACGTCCTTCCTGATGGGTGGAATTGCTTGGGCGGCCAATCACTTCTTCTAATTTTTGCTTGCGTTAAATCAGTCAATGGGGTGTAACCCTATGGTATGAAGCCGAAGAAGTACGTGGTTGCCACGGATAACCACGGCGACCAAGTTGACCCCGAGACCGAACGGGCGCTGAACTCCTTTCTCAAGGACTTCAAACCCGAGATACGGATTCACGCGGGGGACTGCTTCGATTTTCGGAATTTCAGGAAGAGTGCATCGGATGATGAGAAGGCACACTCATTGAGCGACGATTGGGAGGCAGGTTCCCAGTTCATGCGTAATTTCTTCGACGGTGGAAAACAGAATGTGTGCTTGCGTGGTAATCACGACGAACGACTTTGGCACTTAGAGAGTTCTGCAACCGGAGTCCTGCGCGACTACGCCCGAGACGGGATCAAGCAATTCGAGTCACTGGTCAAACGCTCCAAAGCAACCATGCTGCCCTACGACGCCCGCTTGGGCGTTTTTCGTTTGGGGCACCTGAAGGTGGTGCATGGCTACTTCGCCGGGTTGGGCTCCGCTCGCCGGCACGCCATCACCTACGGCAACTGCCTCTTCGGTCACACGCACGCCACTGATTCCGCCCCGGTCGAGAACGCCGACGGTCCCGCGGAGGCTCGCGGCATCGGCTGCTGCTGCAAGATCGACATGAGCTACAACCAGCACATGCCGGGGAAGCTCCGCCACAACAACGCATGGTGCTACGGGTTTCTGTTTGACGATGGGACGTACCAGTTGTTCCAAGCCAAAAAACTCAACGGGAGATTCTATGCCGCGACCGCCATCCAAGAACTTTGACACTGCTTGGGCGAGTCTGATTCAGAAGACCATGATGCAGGGGTCCAATGGGCGCCCGGCTGGTGAGGGGTGGAAGACGGTGAAGGAGTTCGCCGATAGCTGCACTCCGAAGATTTCCGCGGCCCACGCCCGTAACGTCCTGCATGACCTAATCGACCTGGGAGCGATGGACAAAGCCAAGGGCAAGAACGGCGGGCACTGGTCGATCTACTACCGGCCCAAGATGTGAAGCCGCCGGTACCCGATCCTCCGCTGCCGGCCCCGCATCACGGGCGCTGCCCCAAGTGTGGGAGGTACGCGGACATGAGTCGGGTGGACGCCGTGAGTCTTCAACTGCATGGTGTGTGCTTCATCTGCGCTCACCCGCAGCAGCGGGTCATCCCTACGATCCACACGCCAAGGTCTAACTTTTGGCCATAGTTTGTTTGATGGTGTGGCCCAGTCGCCATAAGAACCAAGCGACCGCCAATCGAACGTCGTAGTTACACAGGAGCAAGAAAGCCACGATGTAACAAGCGAGGCTGAGGACTTCTCTAAAGATTTTCTCGGAAGTAGTCATGTGTCACGGCGTTTTCAACGTATGGCGTGTTTCAGTGTTTGTTGAAACTATCGAGCTGGCACGCACCACTCGTAGTCCGCCCCGAACACCTCGGGAATCAGCCAGTGATCGGTCAAAACGCAATGCGGCGATCCCCGACGGCGGACGAACAGGATGACGCCCTTAGGTGCAGGAGCCGGCGCCCAATCGGAGAGGTGGTCCGTGGTGAGCAGGGACAGCACTGTGTTGGTGGTCATCAGTAAATACCGGGCTGCCTATCATCCCGTGTCCTTTGCGTCTGCGTAGCGTTAGAGAGGCGTAGCAAAGAGGGAGTGGATGAAGAGACGAGCCCTTAAAGTGGCGCCGACCCGGGATTCTCACCCGTACAGACTCGCACGTTCCGTCGGCGGTTGGAGAGTGTAAGTTATGGCTATGTTAGCAAGCATTGTTTCTCAAAATTGCGCATCAGGTCCATCATGACACTCTGACTCTCGCCCCGGGTGCGCAGGGTCTCCACCACCGCATCGTCGATGGTGCCCGGACAGATGAGCCGGTACACCATGGGCTGCTTGCCCTGTCCTTTGCGAGCGACGCGGGCAATGGCCTGATCGTACAACTCGCGGCTCCAGGTCTGGGAGTACCAGATAATGGTGCGGCCACCCTCCTGCAAGTTGAGCCCATGACCGAGGCTGCGGGGGTCCGCTACCAGCTTCGGCAACAGCCCGCGGTTCCACTGCGTCTCCAAGTCGCCCTTGACGTTCTCGGCATCGGTGGCGCCGAGGGCCTTGACTACGGCAGCGCGCTCGTGGCGGTAGTTGGTGAAGATGATGACGTTCTCGCCCACGGACTCCACGAGTTTCTTGAGCCGTGCGATCTTGGCCTCGTGGACCATGACCGACTCGCGCTCTTCGGAGTAGACGTAGCCGCCTGTGATCTGGAGCAACTTGTTGACCAGCGTGGCGGCGGTCTGCGCCACTACGTCCTTGCCTCGGATCGTGAGCAACAACTCCTTCTCCAACTCGCGGTACGCCTTCTGGGCCGTGTCGGGGAGTGCCACCTCGATGTCTTCCACGATCGTGTCGGGGATGTCGAGGTAGTCGCTCGCCCGCATGGTGAGGGACAGATCAGCGATGCGCGCGTAGACCTTCTCTTCTGCGCCCGGCTTGGGGAGCCAGTTGTAGCGCATGTAGTCCGTGGGATAGAAGTACGTCTCGCGGAACTGATTGAACGACTTGCCCAGTCGCGTACCCCCGTCGAGAATCCGCACCTGAGCGAACAACTCCAGGAGCGAGTTGGGCCTTGGCGTGCCGGTGAGTCCCCAACGCTCTTGGGTGGTGAGCAGCTTGTCGAGGTGCTTGATCCGCGTACTCTTGGGGTTCTTGGCCCGCGTCAGTTCGTCGAGAATGACTACATCGCAGAAGTCAAGCGATTTTAGCTTCGGCAGCGATTCGTAGTTGACAAGGTAGATATGACTTTTACCCGACGGTCCGTGCTTGCGTAGCGACTCGTGCCGCATCCATCGGAACTGATCCCACTTGGCAATCTCATTCGGCCACGTCAGGTTGGCCACCCGGAGCGGTGCCACCACCAACGCCGCCCGGATTTCCCCATCGAGGAACTTGGTGTTCAGGGCCGACAGCGTGGAAGCCGTCTTGCCCAACCCCGGTGACAGGAACCCCGCTGCCCGCCGCCGAGCCAGCAGGAAGTCAGTGAACTTTTGCTGATACGGTTCGGGGGTGAAGATCACTCGGCGTTGGACGAAATAGCTGTCGTGAGAGGCTCAAGTTCCCGGCGCAGGTCCGCGGTGCATCGCGCCAAAAGGTCTTCCAGCTTTTGACCACTCTCCAGTGAGAGCTTGTCGGTCGGTCCGTAGCATGAGCAATGCCCGCAGTCGTGATGGTGCCACAAGCCGCTCTTGTCACGCATGAGGATGTGCCCCACGCCTTCATAGCGGCCTCCACCGTACCAGTACCACGCTTCTGCGATTGTATCAGGTATCTGCTTGGCCTCGTAATCTTCAAAAGCGGTGCTCTCGTAAGACGAAAAGAGGCTGGGGATCTGTTCGATTCGGTGTAGTTTCATGGGCTAAGTACCTCGGGGTCGTCCATCTCCATAATCGTGATGAACTCCTCCACGCCGGGAGTGCGGTGGCTGAGTCCGTACAGAAACGCTTCGTGAGCGGTGGCGAACGCCAGGATGACGGTGGATGCGGGTTGGCTGGAGAAGGTGATTAGCCAGTCTCGTTTTTCCGTGACGGGGATGTTGGGGTGCATGGAGTCATAGGTGGAACTCAATCAGCTCCGCCAGCTCATCCCAGTTGTCCGCCCACTGAGCGCCGACCCGCTGGTCTCGGATGCGGCTCATCTCGCGCTCTTGCAGTGCGGTCGGCTTCTGCCCCTCGGACTTCAGTTCGAGAAACAGCACCCGACCGTTGCGGATCAGCAGCCGGTCCGGCACGCCCCGGCATCCCGGGGAGACGAACTTGTAGCAGAGAATGCCGTTGTCGCGGCAATGCTTGACGAGCTTTCGCTCAAGTAGTTTTTCGTTCATTGGAGTCAGGTATCCACGCCTTCCCAAATAGCGGTGGCGTCGGCACGACGGCGACTCTCGGCTCGTCTGTATTTCTGAAGGCGGTACACGGCTACCCACTTCAGGGAGTACTCTTCAACCGTCCCCCAGCCGCCGTCTTCCTTCTTGGCTTGGATGCGGTATCGTCGGCCATCCGTGATGAGCCGGTAGTCGGTCGCCATATCAAGGACTGTTTTTTGCATGGGTTGAATCGGCTAGATAGAAGCGACCCACGATGCCGCACAGCTCGGGCGAGTGACGCTCGGTGACGCAGCTACGGGCGTCCTGCGGCTTGCCCGTAATCACGCTGGGGCGAACGCACTGCACCTCGTACTCGTCCTTGACCGGGTAGGACTGAGTGATGCTGTGCTGGCAGTTGGTGCAGATGTTCATGGGAAGACAATCTCGATGTCCGTTTCAAATGGGGCCTTGCAGCCATTATAAAGACGCTGCCCGAACGTGTTCATCAGCTCCCACATCTGCCACTCAGACCACCCATAATCGTCTTCTTTAGGCGGGTGGTACTCATGCCGCAGAGAAGGGTATTGCTCCAGCATTTTCGCGTGGTTTTGAGCGAGTATCGAACGCCCGTGCGGGGTCAATTTCACCCGCACGTTGTCGTTGATGTTGAACTGCACCAACTTCTTTTTGGGCCTGCTTTTCATTTGCGATAGAATGGTGCCACCTGAGCCTCGACCTTGAGCGGCAGACCTGCCGCCCACGGCGGTAGCGTAGCCAGTGAGCGGGCGAAGTCGTCAGCCGTTTTGGATGGGTGCCTGATAGCAAGCCCTTGGTCATGGATCAAGGCGAATGGGGGCATCCCGTCGCGTTCGGCCTGCATGGCACCGTGCGCCATCACATCCGCGGCGATGGCCTGACAGAAGTTCTCGAAGCACTTCGCTCCATACAGCTTGATCCGACCCCACTGTTGCGACATGGGGAGCTGGCCCCAGTACGTCACCTGATCGCGGGTGTCGCCGACGGGGAACTCGATCTTGGGGCGAGGGTACGCCAAGCTCCGGCCGGAAGGCAGACGCCCCAGCATGTAGGGTACGCCGCTGATGGGTCGCACCACGAACGGCCCGAACGCGGTACCGGGCAGCTTGATTGCGTTGCGCATCCACTCGTCCAGTTGATACCAGTACGCCACCATCTTCCGGTGCTTCTGCCGGAAGGCCGTCTTGGCGCGCTCGCACAAGTCCAGCGACAAGTCCATCCCGTACTGCTCCAGCGAAGAGCGTTGGAACTTCTCCACGCCCATGCCGTAGCCGAGCCCCAGGATGGCCCGCTTGCCGACCTCGCGCTCATCACTGGTGACGTGCGACGGGCTCTTGCCGTAGATGTCCGCCGCCATGATGACGTAGCGGGACGTGATCCACTGAAGCTCTTTGGGCGCGGTGTCCCACGCCCGGTACTCCTGCACCGCATCCTCCTGCTTGGACAGCCAGCACGCCACCCGGGCCTCGATCGCGTTGTAGTCGCCGTCCAGCAGCTCTTGCTCATGGTGGACGAAGTGTCGGGCGCAGCAGGAGATGATCTCGTAGGGCTCGCCGTAGATCAGGTCCAGCCCTTCAGCGTCGATCCCCTTGATGATGGCGGCATACGCCGTAGGGGTGATGGGGCGAATCTCGGGCGTCGCCTTCTTCACGTTCTGAAGCTGCGGGCCCCCCGCACTCCATCGGCCCGTGCCCGCCCCATGGTAGGTGAACACCCCACGGAGCCGGGCATCCGGACACGCCCAGTCGAGCATGGTGGAGACCTTCTTGACGGCGGCGTAGGACAGCTTGCGGTAGAGCGACAGGGCGCGGTAGGCGGGCGTGTCGCTCACCGGCACGGTGTCAAGGGTGTCGGCCTGCATGTTCTCGACTGTGATGCCGTGCCGGCCCAGCCACTCCCGCACTGCTTCGCGCTGGGTCGGCTGCAACTGGGTCAGGGCGACGAACTCCTTCGTGACGGTGGACTCCACCTCGTCGATGATGCGCTGGGCGTTGCGGAGGGCTGGCACGTTGACCGGCACACCGAGTTGGTTCATGCGGAGCGTGAACTGGAACGTCTCCAGGGCGAGGCCCGTCAGGTCGAAGGGCTTCAGCTTGGCGTGAATCGCCTTCTCGACCCGCACGTCCTGCCGGCAATACTCGCAGAAGGCGAGCCACTTCTCGGGGAAGTCCTGCGGCCGGTTGAACTTGCCAGTCTTGGCGTCGGGAGCCGAGAAGAACTTGATGAGCGCCTTGCCGGCGCGGTCCTTCTGGTGCTCCAGCTCCAAGGCTTCGGCGCACTTCTCCAGTGATGGGGGCAGCCCCGCCTTGCGAGCGAGGGCGGCGGTGCATCGCCACTGCGACAGGTCCGGCACGCGCTTGAACGGCGACGTAGCCTTGCGCTCATGCGTGCCCCACACGATCGCCTGCTCGAACGGGGCGTTGTGGGCGTAGAGCAGCGTGGCGCGGTCCAGCAGGTCTTCGGCCTCGCGGTTCTGCACCGGGTCGCCGTGCGCGGGGTTGACCCAGAGATAGATGGGGTCGCCGGGGTTGGCCCCCGACACCGCGCACATCAGTATCTCCGTGGACGGGTCAATGGCGTAGCGGTGCGCGCCGACCGAAGGCAGGTCGGCGCGACTCCGCGTCTCGAAGTCGAGATGGACGATCATACGCGAACGTCATCGTCCTCTTCGTCCTCGTCATCTTCATCGGGCGCCGGGGCCTCGATGGCCAGCAGCTCAAGAAGCCGTTCCGGCTTGACGTACTCCTTCACTTGGGCAGCGGCGATAGGATCGGACTCAAGGAGGGCTGCGATGTTCTCGGCGACGTGCATAGGATTCTTGATGGTGGGCTGACGAAGCCCTTCGGCTTCCAACTCGCCGAGACGAATCTGAATCATCTTTTGCCCGATTGCGGGGTCAAGCGACTCGGACACGACGCGGAAACTGCCATTGGGAAACGGGGTTGCGGGAGCGTGGAAACTGCCGCCGAGCGGGATGGCGGTGACGCCTCCTGGGAGTACCTGCATGACGACCCACTGCCGGCTGTCTGAGGACTCGATCACTGACTCGCATTGAAGCTTCATGGATAAGAAAGCCCCTTACGGGGGCCATTCGCGCACCTTCATGGGCCGTGCGATGTCCCAGCCAACTGTGTAACGTCACTTGCTGGCCATCTAACGGAAACCCGGAGGTTTCAAGTAGCTGATTAGACGACGGGCTCGTCGATCTCTTGGAAGTCCTGCTCGGGCGTGCGGGCCACTTCACCGAAGGGCTCGCCGTCGCGGAGGAACTGGATATTGCCGAGGGCGGCGTTGATGCGCTTCCCGTACTCGTTGTCCTGCGCCCAGACGCGAACGACAGCGTTCACGTAGCAGCCGGCGTAGGGCTTGCCGTCCGCCTCTTTCAAGGGGACGAGCTTCTGATCCACAACGAAGATCGGCTTCTGGTTGCGGGCCGAGACGTACATCACGGTGTCACCGTAACCGTCCAGGTCCGCCTTCTCCGATCCGTCGTGCAGGAACATCTTCGGTGAGACGTTCTTGTTGGGCCACTGCTGCTTCTTGGCGAACTCCGCCGCAGCCTTCAGCTTGGCGATGTCACCAGCGTTCTTCACCTTGTCCATGATGAACGTGGCGGAGTACGCGGGCTTGCTGTTGGGGTCGTTCGCCATCGCCTTCGCTTGAAAGATAGCGGGGAACGAAAGCCGGACGTTCTTCAGTTGAACGACCAGCGGGTTGTCTTGTGTCTGTGTGTTGCTCATTTTGTTTTTCTGTTGTTCGCGTAATCACGGGATCACGAAGTGTATGGCGAGTCCCAGTTGCGGACCGTGGTCGTCTTGCTGTTGCGGGTGATGAAGTCGAAGACTTCTGGCGGCCCAAATGACAGGAGGCATCCGAAAAAGGCCCCCATGACAAAGCCCAAGAAACTGAAGAACGGGCCGGCGTCTGCTTCAAACAGCCGCCCAAATTGAGAGCCCAGTCCCGCGAGTCCCAAGACCAAGACCACCGAGAGGCACTTATGAGCGGCGCTGCGCCAGTGCTTCAGCCAACGACGCGACCAACTGATGTCGCTACCCCACTTGTGGACGAGGTAGTATTGATCGTCGCCGAGATTGCAGAACAGCAACGGGTCAATCGGGCGGGGTTGGAGGTCGAAGGACTCAGCGGGGGCGGCGATGCAGAAGGAGCCGATGGCGTGGTCCCCGCGAAGGCTACTTATCCCGCTACGGACCCTACCAAACACCATGTTGGAGTTCATCCAAAAAGTCGTCGCGGGGCTCCAAGGATTCTCCGCCATTTGGCGCTGCTCTTTATCGGTAGGTACGACGCCCAAGTCCCCGCCAAAATAGCCGTCGGTATCCTGCGCATCGCCGATCTTCACCTCCGCCACGGGGGCTTTCTCCCCCGGCAGCAACCCGCCGTTGGCCTTGCGCAGCTCTTCCACCTTGTCAGGCAACTGTGAGTCCAGTGCGCCCTTGTAGTAGCTGGTGGGGAGGAACCGCAGGTTGTACTTGATGCACAGTTCCTTGATGGCGTCCTTGGTGAAGATGCGCTCCTGCGGCAAGTGAGCCCACTTGCTCTGCTTCTCGCGCACCTGCTTCGCCTCGGCCAGCTTGTAGCTGAGACCCAGCATCTCAAGAGTCTTTTGCTTGGACGCTTCGTAGTCCGCGGTGGCGCGGTCCAAGGCGGCGTCTACCAGCTTGTCCGTCTCGACATCAAGTGCAGCCTGTTTGGCCAGCACGGCTTGATCGGCGGCGAGAGCCTTGCGGTTCTCGGCGATCAGTTCATCTTGTAGGTTGATCGTGGTCTTCATGGCTAAATCACATCTGACAGGTTCTCCAGTCCCGCCGTTGGGTTAAAGTCCAATGCCGGGCGTTTATCTGACACGGGGACGAGCGTAGGCGCCCCCGGAGGCTTGACGACGAGGTGGCCGATCTGCTTCCGGTCCGCAGGCGACAGCAGCTTCTCCGCCTGCGCGGGGCTGATGAGGCTACGGGGTGCGATAGCGTCCAGCGTCAGAACATCGCTCAGGGCAATCGTCGCCGTGGCTTCATCGGCCCACTTGCGATTGGACTTACCCTCCACCAGCTTGAAGAGCAGCGGTGGTGCCCCCTTGGACAGCTCATGCACCTCCTGCTCCTCCACCGCATCAAGGAAGGACTTGATGCCCTTGGCGTGGGTGAGGATGCGCTGGCGCTGTTCGCGAGTCAGCGATTGAGCCTCGGGCAGACGCAGCTCCGACTTGAGCACCACGTCCACCGGCTCGTCACTGATGACTTGCAGACCGTGGGTGCCTCGGGCGTGGCACAGACCCGCAGCCTGACACCCCTTGCACTGAGCGTCGGGGTCCGCTACGAACTTGGTCTCTTGGGGGCGCTGCCGAATCAGGTCTGCCGCTTCTTGGATCGACTTGCAGAACTCCGCCAACTGGCGGCGAGTTATCCGCCAATCGCGAACCACGGTGTCATCGTTGCGGTCTCTGGGTTGGTAAATCTCCAACTCAATCGGGAAGTCTTCGGGCAGCGGTCCGTGGGTGATCTCCAACTCTGCGACCGTGGACTCGGCGTAGATCGCCAGCTGCTCGCTCTTTTTCGCATAGTACGACCAGTTGCGTCCGTACTTGAGGTCGATGATCTTCAGCCGTCGCTTCCCGAAAAGCACGATGTCCGAAGTGCCCCGCTCTTCCGGAGCGTAGAACAGCGGGATGCGCCGCTCGACAAACAACTGGTCCTCCGGCTGCACTTGGCTGCGCACGTAGTCCCGATACGCCAAGACATGCTCCTGCATCTCCTTTGGCGTGTCCTTGGGCATCTCCCCGCCCGTCAGGATCGTCTGAGCTACCTCGTGTGCATGAGTGCCTTCACGAGTGAACTCACTGTCCGTTGGCGGCAGCTTGTCCTTGTTGGCCTCGATGAAGCCCACGCTGGCCGTGCAAACGGTCCAGCGATGGGCGGCAGACGGGGACAGGCGCGCGTGAGCGCGGGAGGCGTGGTCGGGTGCGGTCATTCGAGGCGATTTTCGGGATGCTTCAGCTCCCATTGCAAAGCATTGAGGGCGTCGACCACGTCGTCGTTGTTGTACTCGCCGTCGGAGAGATGGTTCTCCAATGCCGAAACTACCTTAGCCGCGGTGTCTTCGCTGATTTTGTAGTATGTACTCACGGTGTCTCAATCTTCTTCACCTTCTCACTCAGCCACTCATACGCCTCGGCCCACTGCTCGGGCTTCAGCTCGCGGAGCGCCTTGCACCCGCGCTCGTTCACATACGTGCGGATGGCGCTGGGGTCGCCGGTCAGGTCCAAGAGCTTCTGGCCCATGCCGCGCACCTGTTCGAGCGTGATGGCGGGCTTCGGCGGGATTACTTCGGGGATAACTTCGGGAACGACTTCGGTGATAACCTCGGTGGGCTCAGCCGCTTCCGCAGTCGGCTCGGGAGTTACTTTGGGGATAGTTGGAACAATACTCTTGTTCGGACGCCCGCGGCGCTTCGGCGGCTCGACGAACTCTGGCGCACAGACCAGCACCTTCTCGTCATGCGTCACCATCTCCGACCCTTCCGAGGTCGTTACGCTCGTCGGCCGTTCGGGCATCGGCGCGGGGGCCGGCTGCGAGGAAGCCTTGAGGGCTTCCGTGTTGGCCTTCAGGGCCTCGATCAGTTCTTCAATCAGTTTTTCGATCATGTGGTTCAGTGGTTCGTGTGCTGTGAAAGTGCTTTACTTGTCGCTGAACCAGACCGTCACGACAGCGGCCGGCGGGATCAGCCCGACCGCGTGGATGATCTCGCCCTTCCAAGAAGGGGCGAAGTCGCATTGGGTGAGTTTGTAGAGGTTGCCAATCCAGCAAGCAGCAAAAGCGAGCCAGAGAAGGAACGGGGACAAAACGATCAGTAATCTCATTGTTTTTGGTGGTTGAAGTGCTGACTTACTCCTAAAGCAACCAACTATGCTTGCGTCAACTATTATTTAGCTGGAGATGGGGTTTTTCTTGGGCGATACTACGTCGCTGACGGGGTGTTAGCCCCACGTTTCGCACGCGGCTTTTTAATTCCGATGGCGGCAAGGGCGGCGTTTATCTGTTGCTTCGCCGGAAGACCCCGTTCACGCGCTTTCCACCACGCTTGATAGGCGCGCAGTTGGACGCCATCGAGCGGTATGCAGGCGACTGGGATTCCGTTGGCGACGATTGAGCAGACGTGCGGGGGGTGCAGCACCCCGCATCCGAGCGTCAGGAATTTCTCCTCGAAGAAATGCACGGTTCCGTTCACTTCGTAGCAGCACCACATCAGTCGCGGGACTACGACTTCCGCGTGCCCTTCGTGTTTGGCTTTCTGGCGTTTCATAAAACCTCCATGCGATCCTGCGCTGTCTTGCGTGGGTTGGGCACCTTGACATCGCCGTGGCTCCAGAGCTGATGGCGCGTGCCCTCGTGCATCCAACGCTCCGACTTGAGCCAGCCCATGTCCCGCAGGACGCCGGCAATGGCGTGGTCGGTGAAGGCGTGAAGTCCGGGCATGGTCTCCACGACTGCTCGTAGTGATTGGACGGATACGAGGTCGGGGCGGACGAGCGGGTGGCTGTCGTCGCGGAGGGCCTGACGCACCGCTGCAACGAGCGGGGAGGCGGAATCCTCGACCAACTCGGCCATGTACGTCGTGGACGGCGCGCGACCCTCGGGCTTGAACCCTTCGGAGATGGGCCAGTTCTCCAACCAACTCTTGAGCCCTCCCGGGTTGTCGGTCAGCATCCCGAACAGCTTCTCGAAGTAGCCCGGGCCCAGTTCCTCGATCTGGGCTTTGCGCTGGAGTCGCGACTTGATGACGAAGTAGCGCCGGTCCTCGTCCTGGATGGCAAGGGCATCGTGATAGTTCGTGAACATGAGGTAGTTCGACACGTTGGGCACGGTCCGCATGTGCTCGAACTTGACGTTCAGAGGGATGAAGTCGTCGGCGACGCAGGTCTTCAGCTTGTCCATGACGGCGTAGCGGTTCTGCCCCACGACGCGAATCTCGTCCAAGACGACAAGCTGATGGCCGTAGGCCCAGTCGTTGTACGTCCCGGTCAGGATCGAGTTGGCCGCGACCTTCATCACATTGCGCCGGCCCATCACGGCGCTCATGGCCTCGGCAAAGAAAGTCTTCCCCGCTCCCTGCGCCCCTTGCAGGATGATGGCCCAGCGGATTTTCGCCCCGGGGTGCTGCACCATGTAGGCGAGGAAATCAATCACAATCTGCTGGTACGCCGGCTCGGCGATTAAGTTCTTGACATGAGCATGGAACAAATCCCCGGCCTCCTGCGCCCGCTCGCTGTCGCTCGTGACGCTGGGCGGGCGGTAGGTGTTCACGTATGGTACGCCGTCCTCGGAGAAATACTTCTTGTCTCGGAGCTTCGGCTCGTACCGCAGGTTCTCCACCTGCGGGACCTTGGCGACCTGGATCAGATAGTTCTTCGGTGAGAGGGGCGTCGCGTCTTCCCCGGTGGACGGGACAGCGAACATCAGATCGACCACCTCGGGCTTGAACTTTCGGTCCGTCGCGATTTTGTAGAAGATATTCATGGAGGTGACGTAGCACATCCCCTTCGTCCAGTCCGCTGCTCCCGTTTTCTGGGACAGCTCCATCTCCTGACGTTTCACCTCTTTAGAGATGTCAGGCAAGCACACTGACATATTTCGTGATGCGAGCATCTTCTTTAGAGTCGCCATGAGTGCCTTGCGTTCCAAAAGGGACAGCAATGGTTTCACTCTAGCGATGCGCAGCGGCGCTTGGTCCATCAGCTCCTCGGTGGAGCGGCCTTCATCGGTGATCCACGCCTGAAGTTGAGCGCGGGTGCGGGCCGACACCTTGTCACTGCGCCACCCGAGCGTCGTGGCCTGCCGCACCACGGAGCGAATCGTGATGGGGTTCCGATTGGTGGGGTGGGCCTTGAACGATTGCCACCGTACCTCCACCGCTTCCGCACCGTCGTACTTCTTTCCTTTTGCACTCCACTTATCCCAAAGTGACAACCCTTCGTCACCGAACTGGTGCTTGAGCGCCATGCCGACCTCCACCCAGTCCTGCATCGCCATGTCGGGATCGAGCCGATCAAGGGCTTCCTCCATGTCGCCCAAGGTGATGCCCTCCATCGGCGCCTTCAGGTATTCCAGATCGCCCACCTCGGTGTCGATGGGGCCGTCGCTGGTCGTGGACATCTCGTCATCGGCCAAGATGTCCAAGGCGGTGAACGCTTCACCCTTGGCGTTCTTACCGACGAACGGCGAGTCATCCAGATCGCGGAAGGACACCGGCAGGTACATGGGCTGCACGGGCACCAGCGACTCGCGGCTGACCTTGCGCAGTCCTAGTATCTCCGCCACGGTGCGAACGGCGGCGGAGTAGCGGTTCAAAGGGATCGCCTCCGCGCTGACCAGAACGCGGAGGCGGGGCTCCTCGGGCGTCGAGCTGGCGGTGTGCCAGATCGCGTAGCCCAAGTCACCCAAGGGGGCGCCGCCATCCACGAGGACTCGCTTGGCGTCCTCGGTATCGTCCACGTCAAGGGCCAGCAGGTTGCACCGCAACGCCTTGTCGGTCGTGCGCGCAGACGGCGACGACCCGAAGGTGGCGGGCACCATGTACTGGACCCGCTTGGCGGTGTTGCGCTCCTTCTTCTCCAAAGAAAAGAAGGCCGGTTTCGACAGCGGCAGTGGAATCAGTTCGGACAGAACTTCTTCGCACAATTTTTCAAACGTATCTTGAGGCAGTGCCTCCACCGTACCCATATCCGAGGGTCGGCCGGAGAAGTATCTGGTCATGGGGCTGGAGTGTGTCTCAGACTAGATGTGCGAGGTCAAGGCGTAACGCGCCACGGGTGACGGGTTAGGGAGCCATTCAATGGCGTCGGCTTCGCCAATGAAAGCGGTAGTGTTGAGTCTCGAATCGCCGAACCACGGCTCCCAATGAGGGTCGGAGCCAGTGCGGGCTCTGTCACTCCTCCAACGACATTCCTGCCATATGGGGCCTGCGCGCTCGTACTGCTCACTTTTGAAAGAGTAGTATCGGGGATAGTAACGGAGTAACACCCGCGTTCCGTCTTTAGGCGCGCTATCCATAGGAAGCGGGTTCATGTCTTGGGCGCCTCCTCATCACGCGGAATCCACACAAGAAGCCCGAAGTGGGTCCCCGGTATTCCCGCAGCTTCACGGGCGATTGAGGACGCCATTTCGTGAGACGTTGCAATTTTGATCGTGGCGTCGTCCTTCAGACGCTTCATCTCCACCAAATCGGAGGCGACGGATTGCACTCGGACGTTTGCAACCCCGGCTTTTTGGATCAGTTCGATGATACTCATTTCCCCCTCCGGCGTTGTCGGGTTTCGTATCTGAGCCATGCGGCGAGGCTATGCATGACCACGGCACCGATGGCGAAAAAGATGGTGAGGGCTATGAGGATCATTGGTTGTCCTCCATATCGAACTCGATGACTACTTTGCCGCGCATGGGGGTGTATCCCGCGTTTTCCCAGTTCCACACGGTTTCGTTGTCGTAATAGGTTTCGCCGCAGCTCCCATCGGGTCGGGTAAGCACGACCCCGCTGGTCTTCCCGGTGGCGTATACCGCGGTGCCATCGTCTCGACCCATCAAGCACGGGTACTTGATCGGCTGCTCGGGTTTCTGTTCGGTCGGTTGTATAATGCGTGTTTTCATGTGTATTCAGTATTTAACTACCTCCATCAAAATCTCGTCGTCCTTGACGTTGTGCCGCGCCTGCGAGTAGCGCGTCTCGTCGCTGAAGTTGATCGGGTGATCGGTGTTGGCGAACGAGTTGCCGACAACCGTAAGCCCCCGGCACTCGCCCGTGGTGGTGAACCCGTGGTGATAGGCGTTCACGTCGGAGGCGTGGAGGCGGATCAGGCGGCAGTTCTGGGCGATGACGCCGTAGGTGGTCTCCGGGCACGCCTTAGTCTCGGGGATCATCTGGCAGCCGGTGATGGCGGCGGACCAGACGTGTTCCAGGTGGAAGGCGGCGGAGCCCCCGGTGACGCCACCGACGCGGTTCTCGATCATGCCCCCGATCCAGTTCAGGGTGTGGATGCGCGGACAGGGCTTGCCATCGACCATGGCGTCCGGGTTGCCCTTGATCCACACGCCCCGCTTGACCCCGACCATGTGGCAGTTGGATACGAACAGACCCTCGGTGTTGGGGCCGCTGCCGGCGTGGACCTTGAGCCCTTCGGCCCAGAAGTTGGTCGTCACGTTGGACAGGTGCGCGTTGACGCACATGCCCTTCAGGTTGACCCCCGATCCCCGCATGGCGTTCCAGTTCCCGCCCATGGGGCTACCGGAGACGAACACGTTCTCAAGGCGCGGGTTCCACGCCCCTTCGATCTCAATGCCGTCGGCCCATGCGTTGGTGTCGTCCGAGACGACGCGCACGTCCCGCAGCACCACCGAGGGCGTCCCGTGCTCGTTTGAGATGCCGGGTTGACCGTAGGAGATGCGAAGGGCCTTGGTGCAGTCCCCGGCGGCGCGCAGCGAGATGTCGCGCATGGTGATGCCGTTCGGCTGGTGCATTCCCACTTGGTAGCAAGTGAAGTCGAGACCCGCCCCTCCGGGGAAGACCAACTCCGACGTGCCGCTGGAGTCCCCCACGATGGCGAGCGATGAGTAGACGTGCCGCGGTGGGATATGGCAGCGGAAGCGTCCCGACGGGACGTACAGGGTGGCTTGCTGCGTCAGTGCAGCAGTGAGGGCGTTGCGGACGGCAACGGAGTCGTCGGTCAGGCCATCACCGATGGCGCCGAAGTCTTTGATGTTATGGGTGAGGTTCATTCGTCGTCGGTCCAGAGGTTGAGGGTGCGGAGAAATGCTTCGGCGCGTTGGGCTGCGGGGGCATGGACGATTTCGTGGTAACACTCGCTGTCCTTCCATGCTCTGCGAAATCCGCAGGCGCTATTGAGGCATATCCTAAAACGCTCTCTGTCATCTAACATCTTCTCCGCCTCATGCATCGCGTTCAGGTCGTTGAGGTAGTCGGGGATGACACTAACCACACACGACGATGGCCACCGCTCGTGCCGTTGCTTTGCCGCTTTCGGAGTGAAGAAACCCGTTCTCCAAGCGTCGGGCCGGTCTGCTGGGCCGGCTGGTTCATGGATAACGTCTAGGCCACACGCCTTCGCAATCGCGGTTCGTTGTTCTTCTGGGTTCATGGTAAAGCGGGTTGATGGCACACGGCCGGTCGGGTCTCCAACTCCTCCAGGAGCGCACGGGCCCGGTCGCACGCGGCGAAGTCGGAGTGTCCCGGCTCGTCCAGCAGCTCCTTGATGGTGGAGACGAGACGGTCGTGGAAGTTCACCGCTTTCAAAACGTAGCGTGCATTCGCGTAGCTCTCGCCACGGTTGCAGGCTCCCGAGCTGTGCTCCACATAGAGCAACGGGCGGCCCTTGGCGTCGCGGATGCTGTACCACTGAGACCGGGAGTTGGCTCTCCACGGGGTCGGAGTGTGGCGGTTCATGGCCGAACCTCCTTGGCCAAGGAGGTAAGTTTGTGCCACGTCTTGGAGTCGGCGTCGTTCGTATCCTTAAAGCCGCTACGGTGAAGCAGCTCCCAGAGGCGTTCCGCTGCCTTGTCACCTCCCAGGTGCTTTATGGCAAGCCACTTTGGGTACAGTTTCATCGGTGCGGCTCCAGTGGTTGACGCTCGACCTCGCCCAACGCAAGCGCAAACGCGAGGCGGCGGAGCGTATCGGCTCGATGAGTTAGGCGACGGGCCCGCTCGGCATCCTGCTCCGCCAGTTGCCATAGCACGAGCGACTCATGCGGCGGTGTGGCGAGCTTGGGATCGTCGCGGGTGAGGGTATGGGTGAGTCGGTTCATTTGTTGTGTTTCCTCGGTATTTATGCGAAGACGATGCCCCGGGCGACGTTCCACTTCCCGCAATGCGGGCAGTTCGCGGCGACGCCCTCGTCCGATTTCCCTCGGTTGAACGGTGCATAGTCGCGCGAAGTGAACGGGCGTCTGCAGTTACCGCAGATCACGCTGGCCTTGGGCATCCCCCAAAGGGAGAAGCTCCACGCCTCGAACGAGGCTGCGTTGCAGATTTGATGCTGAGCAAGTTTGACGCTCATGTGAGGAAGTTAAGCAGGACTTGAGAGATGAGGTAGCACACGCCGAGGAACAGCGCGGCGTGGAATAGTGCGGAGGTGATTTGGTTGACGGGTTTCATGGGGCGTCGAAGTCGATTTGGCCGTCCCGTACCAGTTCGGCCATGAGGAGCAGGGCGAGGATGCGCATGGTGTTTTCTCGAAACCGGGCCTTGAGCGGCATCCGGGTTGTCTCGTCGGGCCACCATCCCAGCGATCCTTCGTATACGTGCGGGCGGAACCACTCAGCGAAAGCTCCAGGACGCTCCCAAGTGCCGGGAAGGGGGTATGAACTCCTGCCCCGTATAGTTGATGGCGTCGCAAGCGTAAACGTCCAGTCCCGAGCCGATTCGCTCCGCGGCGGCCTCATAGGCTGCGACCGCGAGTTGGTTTGTTTCTGACAGTCTTTTGCGTTTCATTTGGTATGATCTCGCAAGACCAGTGCCTCTTTGGATTTCTTCTTCACCGTGCCGCCCCACATGTCCGACAGCGTGCCGCCCCGCATGTCCGACAGCGTGCCGCCCCACATGTCCGACAGCGTGCCGCCCCGCA
>Ga0075163_10003081_pt1 | contig 22465 bp, 15 predicted proteins | sample JI1023141ADNA_FD_71478 | JGI IMG/M metagenome (GOLD analysis project Ga0075163, IMG submission 71478) | Wastewater effluent complex algal communities from Wisconsin, to seasonally profile nutrient transformation and Carbon sequestration -... | ecosystem: Engineered > WWTP > Effluent > Algae... | reverse complement strand
TTTATTTCTCCACCTTCATTAGTAAACTTTATTGCATTAGAAATCAAGTTATCAAACACTTGAGTAATTCTGTCACGATCTCCAGAAACTAAAGGTAAGGAGTCTACTCCTTCAACATTTAGAGTAATCTCTTTCTTTTCTAGTAGAGGTTTTTGTACTAGTAGCGTTTGGTCTAAAGCCCTTACTAATTTAAAAGGTTGAATGCTAACAGGAATAGTACCTGCTTCTATACGAGAAAAATCTAGTAGAGCATTAATATAAGTAGTTAAACGGTCAATATTACGTTGAATAGTTTTTAGTGCACGTTCTTGGCCGCTATTAATTGGCCCGACCATTTGTTCTAATAAGTATTCGTTATAGCCTTTAATTGCAGAAAGTGGGGTACGTAGTTCATGAGAGAGAGTTTGTAAAAACTCTGATTTCATTCGGTCTAACTGTTTTAATTCTTCATTGGCTTGTGCTAATTGTTTATTAGCATCTGCCAACTGTCCATTAGCATTTTCTAATTGATCATTAATTACTTCTAATTTCTTATTAGTTTTTGCTAATTCTTTATTAGAACCTTCTAATTGTTGATTAGAGTATTGTAATTTTGCTTGAGAATCTTCTAGTTGTTTGTTAGTGCTTGCTAGGCGGGCATTAGATTGTTCTAGTTTAATATTGGTATCTTGGAGTCTTGCTCTAGAGTCTTCTAGTTTAGAAATATTAATTTTTAATTGCTCAGCCATAAAATTAAAATTACGCGCCAAGTCTTCTAATTCATCTTTGGTTTGAATATTTAATTTTTGATCATAATTGCCTTGTGCAATTGCTGAAGTTCCTAAAATCATTTGATCTATTGGTTGTGTAATACGCCGAGCAATAATAACAGCTACACTAATAGAAATTAAAATAGCAATAATAGTGATTATTGACATTTGCAAAGCAGAATTAATTACTTCTTTTCTAAGAGACTCATAAGAAATAACATAGCGTACTAGAAAAAGTAGCCGCCCAGCATCATCAATATAAGGATCCATTATGGTTAAAACAGGATCCCCATTTTTATCTCTTTCTTTTTGTTTAGAAAATTGTAGTCGGCGTGCTATCTCTCTTATATCGTTACTTACAGTTTGTCCACTACCTTGAGCTGACTTAAAAGAGCTATCTAGTTGTTGGTTATTTGAATCAAAAAGTAGCTTTCCTTCTGTATCTATTAAAGCTACTTGGGCTACATCTTGTGTTTTTTTTATTTGACTAGAAACTAGGTCGCGAAACTTATATGCTTCTTGAGGTGTATATCTTAGGTAAGCTTCACCGATAGTAGCAGTACTAAGTTGAGCAAAACTAGTAGCTTGATTATCGATATCAACTTCAATATCATTAACTCTAGTATAAGTAATTACTATTGCATAAGTAATCAAAAGAGTAGCCACTAATGCTGTTAAAGTAATGGCAAACTTAAAAGATAGACTGTAATGGACAGGTAACTTTTGTATTTTGTCCGCTTTTGTAATCGATGACATCTAGAAATCCTCGCGTGGATAATTGTATTGAGGATTGAATTTTTGATAGCTGTGTCTTAAATGCTGATATATTAACATTAATAAGACTTTGGTCAAGGGCTGATTAGTACAAAAATCTTGCCAAAATCAAGTAGAGTTTTTATGGAGGTAAACAATTGTCAAACTCACGAAAAAAATCTTACCAAGTATTTGACTGTGGTATATTCACTGTGCGGTGTGATAATTATTTTTTAGCTAAAACTAATGACATACACAACTTTTTTATCATAGAACCCACTAATTGGGTAAATATTATAGCAATTACTAATAATCAAGAAGTAATCTTAGTCAAACAATATCGATATGGAGCAGAAATAACAACTCTAGAAATTCCTGGAGGTATGATTGATAAAGGAGAAGAGCCTCAAATAGCAGCAAAACGAGAGTTTTTAGAAGAAACTGGCTATAAAGCAAAAAACTGGCAACTAATAGGGGTAACCGATCCTAACCCAGCAATACAAAGTAATAAATGCTATACATTTTTAGCCACAGAACTAGAGTATCTTAAACGGCCTGAGCTAGATAATACAGAAGAAATAGAACTTATCACTATACCCTTAAACACAATTCCAATAATGATTAGAGAAGGAAAAATCTCTCATTCCCTTGTGATTACAGCATTTTATTATTATGAGTTATTTAAATAGACCAAAATAATTCATAATATTAACTTTATGGACATTTAAGCGGATAAGGGACTAAGGCTATATTAGGATCATTTCCTACTTCTATAAGCCAAACTTTGCGATTATGAAAATAGTTTATTAACTCACAATTTTTTTCTGGAGTCATATTTCTAGCCCAAACAATTTTGGCATTATCAATATCAGCCTCATTAAATACCCATTCATTATGAACATTATGCCTAGGTAAGTAGTTCATAATTATTAGATGTTGCCCGGGTTCTTTTTTTAGTTGTGCTATAAAAGCTTCACGCTTAAAACTCCAATGGGAATCTAATGTACGCATAGGCTCCCAAGGGTTTTTAGTAACAAATAAAATAGGATTTTCTCTTAAAGCAATTGGTAAAATAATTAATAAGATACAATAAATAGGTACTGACCAAACTAGTAATTTTCCAACAGGTCTATTTTGCCAACGCCACAAATAAATTCTTCTTAAACACTGTAAAACAATAAAATAGAGTAAACAAAGCCCTGGGGCTGCAAAGTGACCATAACTAAATACTACAAGTAACATTCCTATAATTAGAGTTAAGCAAGAAACCAATGCTAGTCTTACCCATCGATTTTTTAATAAAAATGGGAGTGCAATTAATGGCCAAGTAAATATTGGCATAAGGTAGAATTCCCATATGCTAAAAAGCTTTTCCAAACAACCATTTAAGTAACTTGGAATACTTGCTGTTTGGATTGTATACATACTCAAAAACCAGCCACGGTAAAAGCTTCTCATTACAGGATGGTTATATTTTATTTCAGCAGGAGGTTGCTCCCAAAAGAAATGAGGTAGTTTTCCATAAATTGATTCATAAGCCCTATAAGGTAAAATCCAAGGGCTACCAGTAACAACAAAGTTATAATAACCAATAAAAATAGCTGTTAGAGTTAATATTAGGCTTATTGGTAAAACCACTTGCTTAAAGGTAATTGTAAAACTAGGGCTTTTTTTACTAAGCATCCAAAAGATTAAATATCCAATAGCAGGGAGGCTTATTACTAAGCCTTCATAAGGTCGACTGTTAGCTAAAATTGCTAGCCCTAAACTAAACCAAATTGCGCTACTAGCAGTAGGTTTTTTTACTATTCGGCGTAGTCCACCATAAACTAATGCTGCACCAGTAGCCGTAACTCCACCGCCCCAATAGCTATGGCTCCAATAACTAAATAAACCTAGTTTTAGAATAAATAATATTGACCCAAGAAGTGCCCAGCGGGGCGGTAACCACGCTTGTAACATCCAACACATTGCAGCAGCAGTTAAGCTTATAGCTAACCAAACTCCTACAACAGGATGCCCTCCAATAACTTGCCCAATAGCTAAAATAAATCCTTGTGCAGGAAAATATTTAGAAGCATAAGTAGGTTGGTGCAAAATATGAAAAGTTTCAAAATGCATCCACATAGGATGGGTTGGGTTAGTAAGTCTACCATGTGCAAATGTATCTGCTGTAAGTAAATAACCAAACTCATCATGAATTGTAGGAATAGGGAAATAAAAAAGCCAAGATGCTATTGCACTACCAATAAATGTTAGTAATGCTACTAGAAAAATCACCAGATTTTTTCTTTGAGCTAGTTTATTAAAAGCTTTTTCTAGTGGGTGTAAATGCTTAGATGTAACAGGTAAAATAAATGCTATTAGTATTAAAGCTATTGGGGCTAGATCTCTAAAATTCCCACAAATATCAGCTAATGTTAATGGGTCTATAATAAATGACATAAGTGACATAAAAATACCTATTAATTACCCAACTATAAAGTTTAGGCTATTATCAATTAACCTTATGGGTTAGGGATTTTTTTAGCAGTAAATTAAATTGTTTTGCTATTACAGGCCAATGATAGTTTAATGCAATATGTCTTGCATTCATTGCCATTATATTTCTTGTTGTATCGTCAGATAATAGCATAAGAATTTTTTCTCTTAGCTGATTTTCATTATTTGGCTGACATAAAAAACCTACTTTCCCCTCAACTACCAGTTCTGCTAAGCCCCCTACATTAGATGCTATTACAGCTTTACCACAGGCAAAAGCTTCTAAACAGACTATAGGAGTGCCTTCAGTACGGCCATCTTGTAAAATAATAGAAGGAATTACTAGTAAGTCCACAGATTGTATTAGCTCAAGTTTTTCTTTTCCAACAATAGCACCTAAAAATTTTGCTGGAACATTTAAGCTTTTGGCTAATTGTTCTAACTCCTTTTTTTGTTCACCATCACCAGCAATTAATAAAGTAAGATTTTGAGAGTTAGCTAAAGCTTTTATTAAAACATCTACCCCTTTTATTTTTGCTAAACGGCCAAGAAATAATACTTTTTTTAAGCTGTTTGTTTGGTAATCTTTTGGTTTATAGAAAGAACAATCTACCCCCATAGAAATTACAGAGGTTTTAGCTTTTAATTCTGGACAAAGACCTAGTAATTTATTTTGTAACTCTTGGCTAACTAATACAATACTAGAGGCATTGCTACCAATAATATTTAATAAAAACTTTCCTATTGGTAGCTTACAAAGTAAATTTAATGCTCCTGAATGCTCAACAATTAAATGAGTTTTTTTTAATAAAAAAGAAATCAAGCTACCTAAAAGCCCTGCTGGTAGCAACCAATGTGAGCAAATTACATCTGTTTGTTTAGCTAAAAGAAAAGCCTTCCAGAAAAAAGCTAGGCAAAAAGGAATAAGTTGTAATTGAGCAAAAATAGAATGTTCTAAAAGGGGCTGTAAGTCTATTGCTGAATCAAGTAGCTGAAATCTATATGGCCAAAAATAATTAAACCTAGTTATCTTTATTTTTCCCCAAGATTCTTTTTCTAAAGAATTTTGACTAGCAGGAGTCAGCACTTGAATTTCATCATAATCATCAGAAATTGCCTGAGCAAATTCCAGTACAAAACCACCAGCAAAATCACTTTCCCAACGAGGAAAAGAACTAGTTAAAAGCAGTAGTTTAGGCATTATTACTTGGTTACTAGGCTTGTTCTTTATAATTGATAAGAGGGCGAGATTTACCAAAATAGCTAATAGAAATTCGCCTTAAATAACCAGATAAAATAATATAAAGTATTGTTGGAATTGTAATTAATGGATTAATACCAGACTTTTCTTTACCATAAATTGTTTTTACTGGTGAAATACCAATACGCATATTTTTTTCTAGAAGAGAAAAAAGTAAGCTATTAAGAAATCCATATCTTGGGTAAAGTTGGTCTAAATCAATTTCTTTTATTGCTTGACTAGTTATTGCTGTATAACCACATTGTGTATCAATAGTAAAGCCAAGATTTAAGGCATAACGCATTAAATAGCTAAAAGTAATATTGCCAATATATCTAAGTTTAGGCATAGTTTTAATACTTTTATCTAAAAAACGATTTCCTTTTACATAATCATAACCATCAGTAATTAAAGTATTTAACAATCTAGGCAAATCCTTAGCGTCCATTTGCCCATCACCATCCATCACAACAATAATGTTTGCTCCAAGCGCTAAAGCACTACGATACCCACTAACGGTTGCTGCTCCTACTCCTAAATTGTTTTTATGATTAACTATTTGTACTTTTGTTGTTTTAGCTTTAGCAATTGCTTGTAATGAATCATCACTACTTGCATCATCAACTACAATTATCCAATCAACAAAGCTTGGTACTTTAGAAATAGTTTCAGCAACAAAATTTTCTTCATTATAAGTAGGTATTACAACAGCAATGCTATTAGCTAAATACATTAATTAAAACCTCTGCCAATATCGATAGTTTTTATCTTGTGTTTCTTGGTCTAACCAAACACCAAATTTTTGTTTTAACTCAGTAGCTTTCTCCACCTCTTTATCAATTAAGTTAAATTGTTCTTGAGGATCAGTTTTTTTATTATAAAGCTCAAAAGTATTTCCTACTAAGTCATAAATAAAACGCCAGTCTCCGTCTACTATTGCCCACGCAAAAAAATTGCCATCAGGAACATTTCTAGGAGTTTCCATAATAATTGGCCGATTAGGGACATTACCTTGAGCGCTTTCTACTAAGTCTACACCCTGGTAACTTTTAGGAGGGATTTGTCCTGTTAGACGCAAGAAAGTAGGGGCAAAATCTATAGTACTAACAGGAGTACTAATTCTTTTAGCTCCACCACCAGGGTAATACAAAATAACAGGGACATGAGTTTGAACACGATAAGGTCGACCATTATGGAATAATTGACCATGTTCATTAAATTCTTCTCCATGATCAGCACTAATAGCTATTACAGTGTTATTCATTAAGCCAGAGCTTTCTAAAAACTCAAATAATCGTCCTAAGTGTTTATCAGTAAAATGTAGATTGCTATCATAAATATCCATTGGCTTAGTAGCAGGGTCTTGTTTATCTTGTTTATGATATTTTTCAGCTTTGGCATGTAGATCATTATAATGTACCCATAAATAAAAGGGTTTATTGTCTTGGGTTTTTAGATATTCAATAGTATTGTCAGTTAATTTCCTCGAATTCCAATTACCTCCTTCTTCATGAACAATCTGTTCAAAGCCTTTTAACATTATGTTTTTATAACTTTCCCATCCTTGTTTTTGTAACCATTTACTAGTTTCTGGGCTAGTTATTGCCGTGGTTATATAACCATGTTGAGAGAAAATCTCTACTACTGTAGGGATTTCATCATTAAAAATAGCTTCACCATAATTTGCCCTAGCAATACCTGTAAAACTATGTCCTGTATTTGTTCCTAATGAATAGCCATTTTCAAACACTAACGAACGTGCAGCTAGTTTATCAATATTAGGGCTAAGTTTTTTACTATAACCATAAGTGCCTAAATGGTCTGCTCTAAGACAATCTATAGTAATAAATAATATATTTTTAGCCGCGGGTGCTGAAATTGGTTTTTGATTAACCTCAGCAAAATTTTGTAGTCCTTCTTTAAAATCCCCTCCAAAAGAGTTTTCATCTACTTTGTTATTAGGAGTATCAATTGCAGTAGGGTTATAAAGAGCGTTTTTATCGTTATAATCTCCACCATCAAAAAAGCGTGAAAAACCATCTCCATCATGGTCATTAATACTTTGGGCAAGTAGTAAATAGTTTTTTACTACTACTCCACGTTTCCAAAAAGAGGCTTTCATTGCTTGATGCTTAGTAATTGATTGATGAGCAAAAGTAAAAAGAAAGGCTGGGAGAATAGCTAAAATAATATGCTTAGGAGCAAAGTTAAACTTTTGTTGAACTATTAATAAGCCAGCAATAAAACTAGTAAGAATTACTATTAATCCTAGTGGTAGATGAAACATTTCTTGATATCTACCTACAAAAATACGTGAATCTAACCAATAAGCTGTTCCCATTATAAAAACTATAAGTACAAAAAGTAGTATTACCCACTGGCTTTTTACTATTTGATTAAATCTCTCGCTTTCTAAAAAAACAATTACTAAAGCAAAACAATATATTAAGAATGAAAGCAAAAACTTACTATAGCCAACTAATGGCCCAAAGGGTATTCCACGTTGACTTAAACCTGTAAGTATTTCTTGAAAGGTATTAGCAAATAGATTAGGAAAGAAAAATGTTAGTAGGATAAAAGGAATTGCTACAGATAAAGCTACTGCTAAATGTTGGGGGAAGGGAGAAATTTTAACTTGTTTATTTAAAAGTAGTAAAAGGAACTTGGCTTTAGTAGCTAAAATAGCAATAAAACCACCTAGAAAAAAATTTCCTATTGGTGCCATTGCTAAAGCGCAGACAAAAAGTATTTGGTCTAGTTGAGTAGGAAAATTTAGACTTAATAATCTGTCTGTTGCTTCCACTAACATTAAAAGACTGCCTCCTAATAGACCAGCCAATATATAAAAGTGGAAGTTCCTAGCAGCTTGTGCTAGTAGTGATGATGGAGGGGGTTGCTCGCTCATAAGTGGTTAGATAAATAATAGAATTCTTGTAGACATGTTTTTTCTAAAAGTCGCGTAGCGACGAAATATCTGTAGCGTAGGATGTAAGTCCTATTTATTCTACAAATTAAGATGTTAAGCCACATAATGGTGTAACATTAAAAATAAAAATTTTAACCCATATAACCAAGTTCATGTAGCCTAGCGCGTACTTCGTCACTTTCTTCCTCTGAGAATTCAGCCGCGGCTACATCGCCTCTTGAAGCAGCTTTACCAACTCGGATTGGGTGATTCTTTAAAAATTCTTCTGTGAAAATGTCGCTTAATACAACTCCGTCCATGTCTTCTGGTACTGGTAACCCAGCTAAATGCAAAACTGTTGGTGCTGCATCAATAATATGAGCATTAGTTAAACGGAAATTACTTTTTAATTCTTTAGCTCTAGCAATAAAAACTCCATGTAAACGATGTGTACCAGAATTGCCAAAAGAATTAACCATAAAACGATTAGACATAAAATCTAGATTACCAAGTGAAACATAGCTCATATCTTCTGGTAAAAAGCAAATATCTGGGGCGTCTGGTAAGTGTTCTCCAGAAAAGGTTTCTTCACGTTTATAAATTGGGCCTATAAACTTACCACCTGTTTTAGGGTTTTTAAGTTGCTTTAAGCGCTCTATTACCTGATTACGTACTCTTTCATATTCTTCACCTGGAGATACTGAACCAGCAAGCTCACGGCCTTTAAGGTTTACAAAGATTTGCCCATAGTTACCTTTAGAAAAAGCAGTGGTTTTTGACCAATCAACATCATTAAATGATAAAAAGAATTGATTTATTAACCCCATTTTAGACTTTTGTGTCCCAACACCACGAGAAGGCCGAAGACTCTTTAGTAAAGGATTACGTAAAATTGTATAGGCAAGCTCTGGTGTAATACCTAAAGAAAAGATTAGGTGTTTAAGTCTAGTAAGAGCATCTTTTTTAAGCTGTAAAAACCCCTCTTGCATTAGCCAAATATTAAAAGCGCAATAGGTATGAGCAGGGCCAAAACCATGATCTGAAGCAATAAGGACGGCTGTGTCTGGCCCAGCAGCCTCTAACATATTGGCTACTTCGCGGTCAACTGTATCCCAATATTGATAAATTCTTTCACGATAAAGCTTAGCTTCTTCTTTATTATGTTTAGGATGGGTATCATCAAAAATATGCCATAACTCATGTTGACAACGGTCTGTTCCCCAAATATGAGTAACAAATAATTCCCAATCATAATTCTTCATCAAATGACAGTTTACTTTTGACTTATAAGCTATTTCCTCATGTAGCTCTTTTAATACATTATCTACATTGTCTTTAGCATAAGTTTCAGTCATATAAAGCTTATAAGTACCAAACTTAGCTTCTAGTTCTGCTAGTACAGAACTAGGTTGAGTAATATCACGTCTACCACGAGGAGTCATAAAGTCAGAAATCATTACCCCATTAATTGCTGTAGGTGGATAGGTAATAGGAAAATTAGTAGAAATTGCTGGCCGATGTTCTTCTGAGAAAAGATCCCAAAGTGCTTTTCCGCTACGTTGAGTAGCATTTGCCGCAGTTTCACGCACTTGACCTTGGCGGCGCTGAATAAACTCAAAAATCCCATGCTTACCAGGGTTTTTTCCAGTAATAAAGGATGTCCAAGCTGCAGAAGTAATAGGAGGAAATATGGTTTCTAATGGACTGCGCACACCCTCTTTCATAAGTTGTGCTATAGTAGGCAACCGCCCTTTATCAATTAAAGGGTCAATAAAATTAAATGTCATTCCATCTAGGCCAATGATTAGGATCTTTTTACTCAATTCTTACTCCAAAACAAGCTTTATTTAGATAATTTTTTATTAGCAACCATATAAATAGCTAATTCCAAAACTTACTATTTTACTAATATTAAACCTTAAATATGATAATAAGTTGAATGCTAGAGATAATAAAATAGTAACTATAACGCGCTTGATTTTAACGCGGCAAGTTATCACCGCTAAGGCTAAGCTTATGTTAAGGTTTTGACGGATTTAATTAAGCTAAAAATAGTTTCTCTGGAAAAAATAAAATCTAATAACTTTATTTAACCGTTTGTTAGCTCAAAAGGAGACTCTTTATGAAAATATTAAGTAATGAACCGGAAAAAAGAGAAATATTAACAAGACTAGAGAAAATCAAACATGATAGTAAAAGACATTGGGGAAAAATGACCCCACATCAAATGCTTTGCCATCTAAATGATTCATTTAAAGGTGTAATTGGAGAAAAAGACGTAAAATTAAAAGTAAATATATTTGGTAAAACTATAGTTAAATGGGGTGCTCTTTATCTTCCAATCCCTTGGCCAAAAGGGATTCCAACCATGCCAGAAATGGATCAGCAAAAAGGAGGCACTCCTCCAAAAGGCTTTGATAAAGATCTTAATGAACTCAAAGTATTTATTGATAGAGTAACAAAAGAAAAAAAAGATTTTACCTGGAAAGCACACCCAATCTTTGGAGAAATGTCAGAAACTGAATGGTTAAGATGGGCTTATCTTCATATAGATCATCATTTAAGACAATTTGGAGAGTAAAAATTAACGTCTAAATTAAGTGTTAAAGGCGAAAAATTATGCAAGAGGAAACTTTGCCAACAGGCGGATATTGGCAATTAATAAAAAATAATAAACAGTTCCAAAAACTTTGGTTAGCTCAAATAGTTAGCGAACTAGGCGATTGGCTTAATTTAGTTGCACTTCTACAAATAATTAAACAATTTTCTGGAACAGCACAAGATTCTGGATGGCTAGTTATTTTGCAAATGCTTCCAATGTTTATGCTTAGTCCAATTACAGGAATGGTTGCTGATCGCTTTGATCGCCGTAAAGTGATGATTACATGTGATTTAATACGTATTGCAGTAGTACTTGGACTTCTTACTATTCATCGTCCTGACCAGCTTTGGCTCCTTTATGTGCTTTCTACTTTACAGTTTTCTATTACAGCATTTTTTGAACCTGCAAGAGCCGCAATATTACCTAATGTAGCAAAAGGTAATGAATTACTTCATGCAAATGCTTTGTCTGGAGTTACTTGGTCAACTATTTTAGCTATAGGAGGCGCTCTAGGAGGTGTTATTTCTGGCTTGTTTGGTAATCATGTAGCTTTTGTTGTTGATGCTGGATCGTTTTTAGTTTCTGCTGGGCTACTTTTAAGACTAAAAATAGAAAAAGAAATAAGTCCTATTAGTGATAATGCTAAATCAACAGTAAATAACATTGTAGATAAAAAAGGTTTTTCAGAAGTTTTTCCATATCTACGTAAAAGACCTCAAGTTTTAGCTGTATTACTAGTTAAGACTGGAATTTGTGCTACTGCTGGAGGAGTTTGGCTATTATCAATTGTTTATGGGCAAAAAGTATTTCCTATTGGTCAAGATGGTGCTATTTCAGTAGGGATTCTTTATGGGGTACATGGACTAGGTGCACTTTTAGGCGCTATGTTTACAAGCCGACTATTTCGAAGTAGTAACCTAAACTCTATTTATATCCTTTTAGTAGCTTTTTCACTAAGAGGGGTATTTTTTGGTTTTTGGGGAGTTTCTCCTAATCTTGGAGCAGTCTCTTTAAGTATGCTTTTTGTTACTGCTTGTGGAAGCCTACTTTGGGTTGTTAGTACCACTTTATTACAAAAACTTACTGAAGATCATATTAGAGGGCGTTTATTTGCTTTAGAGAATGCCTTACTTACCTTAGCAATGGCTATTTCTGTAAGTGTTACTGGACGAGCAATAGATGTTTGGCAGTTTTCTCCTGCTCAAGCTACTTTTTTTAGTGCTTTAATTGCTGTTGTTATTGCGCTAATTTGGATGATGGTAGTAATTTGGTGGAAAAAATTTGATAAAAATCAAGAAGAAGCCTTAGCTGCTCAATAAATTAATCTAACTCTGTTGTAATTATGATAAAGGCAGGTCTAACCCTGCCTTTATCCTTATAAACAAGAGCTTTTTATACACCAAGTCGGTAATATACTATATTGGAATTACCGCCATCAGGCATTAGTACTTTTCCTGCATTTTCTCCTTCTGCACCAAAAAATGCTGTTACAACTTCTCTAGCTTCTTGGTCTGTTGGAGGACGAGTTGGATAAGACATACTAAGTAACCAATAAGGGTTTTTACCACGCTTATCTAATGTAACATTTACAATAAAGCCTGTATTTGAACGAAAAGAAAACTTTAATGGATCAAAATTATCTGGTACTGAGCCAGCAGGGTAAGTTTCAGCAGTCTTTTTTATTTTATCAATAACCGCAGGAGTGAGATCTTTGGGTAACATTAAATGTCTCCTTAAAAAGTAAACTATCTGCCTTAAAATTAAGCAATCAATAGAAAATATTAAATGTTTTGATTTGTTTTTCTTAGTAGCAGGCAAATATTACCAGAAGCTAGAAAAGAAAAGAATTAAAATCCTCCTAGCTTTTCCACAAAGCCTGTGGAAAAATATGTGGAAAAGGTGTGAGAATTTTATATAACTTTTTGCTCACAAGTAATTTATAGCATTTTGCACAAAAAAGTTTCATCTCTGTAAATATCTCTGTTATCAATAAATTAATAATATCTGCTGAGTTTAGAATAAATTGTCACCAGTCTGATAATAAAGAGGGTTTTTTATTACGGCCTCTTTTTAATCCTAAAGCCATATTAGCAATAATTTAGGTAAATTAAGCAATTTAAGTAGTTTGATTAACAAGCCACATAAACTTGATCTAGCTATATAGTAAATGGTCTAATAGTCTTTTCATTTAATCTTGGTTTTCTATTTCTAGTAAATAGTTTTAGATAAGCCAAATATTTTTATCATCGAGGAAAAATATTGTGTTAATGCAAGGAAAAAAAGGGTTAGTTATAGGTGTAGCTAATAGGCGGTCAATTGCTTGGGCAATCACACAACGGATTGCTGAAGAAGGTGCACAAGTAGCACTAACTTACCAAAATGAGAGATTTGGAGAAAATGTTAAAGAACTAGCCGCTAAGCTAGAAAACCCATTGTTGCTTCCATTAGATGTTACTAGTGATGAACAAATCGAGATGGCTTTTAAGGAACTCCAAGAAAAATGGGGACAAATAGATTTTTTAGTACATGCAGTAGCTTTTGCTCTTAAGCAAGAATTAGAAAGTGATTATATTGTAACTTCTCGTGAAGGCTATAGAATTGCTCAAGATATTAGTTCATATTCTTTAACTGCACTTGCTAGGGCTGCTCGTCCTTTAATGAAAGAAAATGGCGGTTCAATACTAGCACTTTCTTATTTAGGTGGGGAAAAAGTTGTCCCACATTATAATGTAATGGGAGTAGCTAAAGTTGCATTAGAAGCTAGTGTACGCTATTTAGCTTATGATTTAGGTGGAGAAAAAATTCGAGTTAATGCACTCTCTGCCGGTCCAATTAAAACTTTAGCTGCTGCAGGTATTTCAGGATTTTCTCATATGCTAGAATTTCATCGCCAGAAAGCTCCACTTAAGAAAAATACTGAACTTGCTGAAGTTGCTGATGCAGGAATGTTTCTACTTAGCAATCTTTCTAGAGGTATAACAGGCCAAACCCTTTATGTAGACGGTGGTTATAGCATAATGGGCATGTAGTTTTATAAAATAAAAATTTGCCCGTAGGGGCAGACTTGTGTCACTGGTGTCAACTTAAATAAGTTATTAAAAAATAAGAGGTTCATTTTCTTAGCCACGGAGTGGCGTAATATCTGTAGCGTAGGACGTAAGTCCTATGTTACCAATTAATTAGAAATTATAGCCGCGTAGCGGCGAAAGAATAAATCAATAAAACAAACATTTTTTATTTTATTCTTTCGTCGCTACGCGACTCTCTTAAAAAAACATACTTCATCCCAGCGCTTACGCACTGGGCTACAAATCTATCGCCACTTCGTGGCTTAAGATTTAAGACTATTGCTATCAAGAGGTTACTTTTAAGTTGACACCAGTGACCTGTGTGTCTACCCTTTTCGCTCTTTATTAAAAATTATTAAAAATCAGTAAAAGCTAGGAGGTTAGTTTATGGAAGAAAGAAGATTTCAAGTTTTAGAACAAACGTCCCCTTCTCGTTGTGAAGTCTGTCATCAAGCGGATCAATTTGATGCTTTTACTGCTACTTGTATGCGTTGTCAGGCTTTGATTCTTGCTCACTCACTTCCTGAAGAACAGGCAGCACGTTATCAACAATTTCAACAAGTTGCCCGTCCTCGTGATACTAATGTTCCAACAAGCGACCTGTTTCGTATAATGCCAGAAGCCTTTAAGTTATATTCACGTAACTTTGGGTTATTCTTAAAAGTTTGCCTAGCTGGACAAGGCCTTATTATATTACTTAGTTTGGTACCAACGATTCTTCTTTTTTTAGGTGCAGGAATGGTTTCCCCAGGAAATATTGCTTTAGTTGGGTTGGCCATGTTGTTTTTAATCTTAGGCGCAAGTTTGGTTCTTTGGCCAATTATGTCAGGCGCACTAACAAAAGCTATTTTAGATCGTTATCGAGGAGAAAACGCTTCTGTTGTAGATTCCTATAAGTTTATTTTTCAACGTGGCTGGAAATATATTTCTACTGCAATTATGGGACATTTATATCAATCTGTAGGTTTTCTTCTATGCTTTGTTGGAGGGATTTACACTTTTCCTAGAGGATTGTTTGTTCCAGAAGTGGCCATCATAGAAGAAAAATATTCAGGAGATGCTCTTAACCGTAGCTCAAAGCTTGCAACAACTAATATTGGGATTCCATTACTTTTTGGTTTAATTTGGGTTATTGGAGTTCCTTTTATTCAAATAGTAGTAAAACTGATGTTTGTATTTTCACTACTACTAGTTTTACCTCAAACCGTAGCTGAACTTATAGGCCAACTAGTTTCTTCTCTAGCAGGCTTGGTTATATTACCTCTGCTTTTTACTACAAAACTATTAATGTATTTCCACCTACGAATGCGCACAGATGAAGTATTATTTATTGGTGATGAACCAAAAAAATCTATGTATCCAATGCCTCAAGAGTAATTTGTTAATGGCTATTAGGGTAGCATTAAAGAGGCATAATTACACTATGCCTTAAATCTAATTTATTAAGTTTTTCTTGGTAATAGTCTGCCATAAAACTATCTTCATTGGTTGTATAAATTTCTTCTAGCCGTTGTAGTACAATTTCAACAAAAGGAAAATCACTTTTGTCAGCTAGTTCTATTAATCTTCTAATTGCTCTATCATAATTACCTAAAGAAAAATCCATTTCTGCTAAATTAAAAATAATATAAGGAGTATAAACACTTTGAGGAAAGTCTATAATTAGTTTATTTAAACTATTTTCTAGACTAGCTTCCTCAGATACTCCAGGAGTGTCTAGCAAAGAAATAAAATTAGGTAAAGCTTTTAGTTGGTCAAAAACTTGTTTATCTACTCCTAATGGCTCAACTATATTTATTGTTAGTAAGTTAGAAATTAGTCTTTCTTTTCCCTTATAAAAAATTAGTTGTAAAGAATGTTCACCAATAGATAAAAAAGTTTGAGAACGAGGAATTATTCGGTATTGAAGTTGTTTTTTTGCCTCTGGTATTTCTTCGTAAGATATTAAAGATGAAATTGAATTAGATAACTCAGTAAGTTTTAACTTTTTATTATCAAAAGAAGTTTTAAGCACTACATCATTTTCTCTAAGATCTGGGCTAGCATTAGGCATTATTGCTTCTCCCAGTTTATTTTTTAATGTGAGGGTTAACTCAATTGGTTCTAATAAAAGAAAGTTTCTTTTTGGTGTAGATAATTCTAGTTCTAGTTGTGCAAAGTTTAATTTTTGTTTTTCACTAGCAGCAAAAGTTGTATCTAGACAAAATAACATAACTAAAAGTAATAAGAAAAACTGAGCTAGTTTCATAGCGTTCTCCTAGTTTTATTTAATCTTTTATTGAGCCATAACCACCACCACCAGGGGTTTCTATAACGATTCTTTCTCCTGCTTTTAGAGTAATAGACTGTTTACTAGATAAATTTTCTTTACCTTTATTTGTAACTATATAGGCACAACCAGATAAACCTGCTTGACCACCTTCTAAAGCATATGGAGCAAAATGGCGACGATCTGAAAGCAATGTTACTTGAGCCGAGGTAAGTAACTCTAGTTCTCTAATAATACCATCCCCGCCTTGATATTGTCCTCTACCTCCAGAATTACTACGAAGTTTATAACGTCTTACTCTAAGAGGATAAGCATATTCTAGGGCTTCTACAGGGGTATTAAGCGAGTTAGTCATATGAGTATGAACACCGCTTAACCCTGAACTTGTGGGGCGAGCACCCATTCCACCAGCAATTGTTTCATAATAAGCAAATTCTTGACCTGTAAGAGAATTTATTCCACCAATAGTTAAATTATTCATAGTTCCTTGGCTTGCAGCAGGGATTTCACTTGGTATTGCTTTAGATAGTGCTTTTAATAAAACATCTACAATCCTTTGAGAAGTTTCTACATTACCTGCTGCTACAGCAGCAGGAGCAACTGCATTTACTATTGTTGCTATTGGAGCAGTTACACTTATTGGTTCTAAAATACCTGCATTAGCTGGAACAGATTCTTTTAATAAACAACGAAAAACATAATAGACGGCTGAAACAGTGATTGCAAAAACAGCATTGATTGGGCCACTACATTGTTTATCCGTTCCTTGGAAGTCTATTTTGGCTTGACCACCTTTAATTTTAATAGTTACAGCTATTTTTATTGGTTTATTAGTAATACCATCATCATCTAAATAATCTTCTGCTTGGTATTCTCCATCAGGTAAGCTAGTAATTCTCTCTTTCATCATTCGTGCAGTATAAGATATTAAGTGATTTGCATAGATTAGACATTCTTTTTGTCCATAGCGAGCAGTGATTTCTTTAAGTCGATTGATACCAGTATATATTGCACCTATTTGTGCTGTTAAATCGCCTTCTCTTTCTTCAGCTAATCGGACATTACTTAAAAATAGTCGTTTAATATCTTTATCAAGCTGACCTTTTTTAACCAGTTTAATTGGTGGAATACGTAAGCCTTCTTGATAGATTTCTGTTGCTGTTCCCATAGATCCAGGAGTTGCTCCACCAATATCAGCATGATGAGCACGATTAGCAACATAGAAAGTAGGTTGGCGGGAGTTACCAATATAGACAGGGGCGATCATTGTTAAATCAGGTAAATGTGTGCCTCCTGCAAAAGGGTCATTTAGAATTACTATATCGCCATTTAGCATTTTTTGGTCTTGGAGGGCAGCTTGAACAGACATAGGCATTGAGCCTAGATGTACTGGCATATGATCACCTTGAGCGATCAATTCACCATTTTTTCCAAATACAGCACAAGAATAGTCACGACGTTCTTTAATATTGGGTGAAAAGGCTGTGCGTTTTAACACCAGTCCCATTTCTTCTGCTACACAACGGTAAAGAGCTTTGAAAATTTCTAACTTCACAGGATCAATTATATTAGGTAAACTCATAAATTATTTAATCTAATAAGTATTAATGCTAAAAATAAAGCACTTTGATTATAAACAGAAGTAAATGTTTGTGATAGCAGGAAAAAAATCTAATTTTAATGAAAAAAAAACTTGCTTTTTATTGCTAGGCTATCTACAATGCCAAGTAGCTTAAATCAACAAAATCTCGAATGTTAAATTGACTACATAACAGGTAGTCCACCGATAATAGCAACCCATCGTGAAAGCCTGGGGCGCAAAGTTCTCAACCTAAGTTTATTAGTAAATATGGTTGGAGAAATGCCGAAGTGGAAGCCAATGCTCGGAGTAGCAACATTTAGCTGCACCTTTTCTCACCAAAGGCCAATCCACAAGTTAAAATTATTTAATTACCGAATCAAACACTTGGTTGTTTTACCTAAAATCTTTTGTTTTTGATCGTTGGGGAGGTCTTATGCAAAGTCTAAAATCATATTTCATAGCTCTTTTGTTAGTTTTATCCTTTTTCTCTTTATCTACCAATACATTAGCCCAAGATAAACCAAATTGTGCAAATCAAACTATAGCCGCTTTAGACCCCACTTTACCAGTAGCAGTAACTAATGGTGAATATCAAGAATACCAACAAATTACTTCCCAAACTTGCTCCCAAACTATGATTGAACAAGGGTTAGCTTTTATTGAAAAAGCTCCTAAAAGCCAAATGTGCTTTCCTTTATACCAAAATCTAGTTACTGCTGCAATTCGCCTTAATGATTATGATCAGGCTTTTACAATTGGTAGAAAAGGCTTAGCTAGCTATCCAGAACATATGCTAGTAATGACTCAATTAGCTACTATTGCTAGTAACCAAGCATTAAGAGGAAATTTTAAGTATTTTGCAGAGGGAGAAGATTTTGCTCGTAAGTCATTAGAGCTATTAAAAGCAAATAAAATGCCTTCTGGATATTTAGATACAGAATGGAACCCCTATAAAGTCACTCTTTTAGGTGATCTCTATCAAGCATTAGGTATCTTTTCATTAATGAATAGCTGCGCATTAGATGCAGCTATGGCTTTAACTACTGCAATAGAAATTAACCCAAACCAACCTTACACTTTCTTCTTATTAGCTAAATCACAAGTTAGACTTTACCAAGAGGGAATGCGTACCCCTATTAATAGCTTTATTACTACTAGCAAATTTGCTTCTTTAAATGAACAAATTGTTGCTACTTATGCTAAAGCTTGTGTAATGACAGAAGAAGAAAAATATATTCCTTTACGTAAGGCAATAGATTATGACATTGAAATGTTGAGCAAAGCTTTTCCTAATGTAAAATCTTACTTAGCCCAATCAATAGAAACTATTCATAATGAGGCTAATGCATCTTTAGTTAAGCCTGTTGCTCAATAAGGTATGCCCCGCGTGTCTCGCACCGAGCACAATTAAGCGAGGCTCGCTCTTTAAAAGCACGCGCTTACCTCACAGCGCGTGTTTTTCGTTTTAAAACATTTAAATCTAATTATTTAAAAAGTAGAGATAAAAGCAAAAATATTTTCTAAGAATTTATATTAAATTCAGAAATAAAAAGTATTAGCAACTATTAACTGTCAAAATCGATATATTTAGTAATAGCATTAACTCTTAACAATAGTTGAGTTTGAGATCCTATATAGTTCAAAATAAAATCTAAAATCTAAAATCTTTATTAACACAATTATTTTATGGATAAAGTAACAAATAATGAGGAAGAACTATTTAATAGTTTAATTGGTAAAACTTTAAGTGGTAATTATCAACTAGAAGAAAAAATCGCTGCTGGTGGTATGGGGGCTGTGTTTCGGGCTACTGATATAAGAACTAATGAAGCTGTTGCTATTAAGGTACTTTCCCCCCACTTAACATTAAATCCAACTTTTCTAAAACGATTTGAGCGAGAAGCTAAAGTTGGATGGATGCTATCTCATCCAAATATTGTTAAAGTTTTTGAATTTGGTGCAACCCCAGAAAACCTATTATTTATTGTTATGGAGTATGTTACTGGCCAACCTCTAGATGATTATCTAGAAAACATTCTTCCTATTACCCCAAAACATTGTTTAGAAATTGTTAAACCCTTAGCTTCAGCTTTAGAAATGGCTCATAAACATAGTATTTTACATCGAGATATTAAGCCAGCTAATATCTTAATAAACAAATCTGATGGAAAAGTCTCAGTAAAATTAGTAGATTTTGGAGTGGTAAAACTACTAGAGTCAGATATTGGTTTTAATGAATCAGGGTTGACTGTTATGGGGGAAGTGTTTGGAACACCTCAATATATGGCACCTGAACAATTAATGGAAGACCCTATTGGCCCAGCAGCAGATATTTATGCTTTAGGTATTATAGTTTATGAAATGCTTGCAGGTGAATTACCTTTTAATAGCCTTGATCCAAAAGATGTTTATCTTTTTAAGACCAAAAAAGTAATCCCAGAACTATCTCGAAACTATCCTTTGGTTCCTAAAGCTTTTGATGTAGTAGTACGTAAAGCTATTGATTATGATCCAACTAGACGTTATCAAAATGCAGATGATTTTATTAAAGACTTTGAAGCAATAGTAGAAAAATACCCAGAAGGAAAAATAGCTGGTGAAGTAGAAACTTTAGTTGAAGACCAAGAAACATTTTCTTTTTTAGAAGATTCAGAAGAACCTAAAACCCCTACTAATTATCAAAAATCTATTACTGTTCAAGATAGAAAAGTTACTAGTGGGAGTTATAAAAATGAAGTAGCTACAATTCCAGACAAAGCTACTAAACTAACAGTAGAACAACAATTAGCCTCACCAGCTTTGTCTCCTGCCTTAGCTCAAACACTAGAAACCAATTCACACTCCTTATCAACAATATCTTCTTCCAATAACAAAAAAGTTGAAGCTAATAACAAAAGCAGTGTAGAAAAAGTCTTATTAATAGTCTTAATTGTACTAGTGATAATATTAGTAGTCTTAGCAGTAATAATGTTTAGGCAGCTTTAGGCTTGTAGCTTAGAATTCTTGCAAAAATGTTTTTTTCTAAAAGTCGCGTAGCGACGAAATATCTGTAGCGTAGGACGTAAGTCCTATGTTACCAGTTAATTAGAATCTAGAGTCGCGGTAGCGACGTAAGATTAAATTTAATATAAATTATTTTATTTAATCTTACGCCACGCGCGTGGCTATAAGAGCTAACTCATTGATTACCCAGCGCTTACGCACTGGCGCTCAGATATTTCGCCACTCCGTGGCTTAAGATTTATTACTTTTGTAAGAAGTCTAATCTATTTTCTAAATTGAGTTTCTAAATAGGGTTTTCTGGTTTTGTTAATTTTAGGTTACGTTTTTGTAAGCTAAAAAGTGTACCTCCAGAAGAGGTTGTTTGCCAATGAACTTCAGCTTCAATCAAACTTGCGCGGGATCTAATGTTACTTAAACCACGTCCTGTTTTTTTACCAACAGTAAACCCACGTCCATCATCAGACACAGACACAGCAAAAATATTATCTTGAGAAATATCAATAGTTAAGACCACTTTTTTAGCTTGAGCATGGCGGCAAATATTACTAATTGCTTCTTGGATAATCCGATAAATTTGAATCTGAATTGCTGAATCAAAGTTTATTTGATCTTCTAACTCATCATCACAAATAAATTCATATTCAAACTTTTGTTCTTTAGGTAAATGTGCAATAGCCTCGGTTAATGACCATTCTAATGCTGCTGTTAACCCTACATTGGTTAATACAGAAGGGCTTAGGTCTTCACAAATTCGTCGGATTTCTGTGGAAATAGATTCTATTTCTCTACGAAAGACTGTTGGCTGTGATTGTTTATCAGCGCTAGGCTCTTTTGGTAACTGATCTGCCATCATTATTAATTGTCTTAGGTCAGAAAGTGTTTGATCATGAAGGTCACGAGCTATTCGCTTACGCTCATTTTCTGTTTCACTTGCTAGCTGTAAACGGGTTTCAGCTAATTGTTTATTTGCAGTAGCTAGCGCTTTATTTGTACCAAATAACTTAGCATTTTGATGATATCCCCACCATAAAGCAAATAAAGATAAAGCTAAAAGTATGGAAAGAGATAGAGTTGTCCAAGGAAAAGGTGCACTAGCAACAGTAAAATGCAGTACAACAGGCTTAGAATTAGTTAAAGAACTATTATATGCACGTACTTCAATACGATATTTTCCAGGACGCAAGTTTTCAGTTAAAAATTGAGCATCTTTTCCTAAACGCTGTTTAATAATCTTGTTTTTATCCCCAAATAACAAAAATAAATATTGAAATTGTTCTGGAAAAGTACGGCTACTAATAGCTGCTACATCTATTACTAGGCTATTTTGAGGATAAGCTAGCTCAAGCCCACGTTCTACAGCGGTTAATTGATAAATTTGGCTACCTAAAATACGTGTAAGCCTTAAAATAGCAGGAATTTTACCTGGCTTATATTCAGCAATACCACGATTAGTTCCAACCCAAAGAGTTTCTTTCTCAGGTAGATTTTTAGAAAACAAAGCAAAAACCTTATCTGAAGGCAAACCATGCTCATTTCCTAGACGACTAATAGCCATTGCTGACCAATCATTTATTACAATCTTATATACTCCTTTACCATCTGTAGCACACCATAACCCATTATTTCCACTAGCTGTTAAAGCCCAAACATCAATATCTTTAATCACTAAACTTAGTTCTTTATTTTTATATTGGTAAAGTCCATTATCTGTACCTAACCATAATAGACCTGTATGGCTTCCTAAAATTGCACGAATAGGAGCGTTTTTTAGTATTTCAAAGGATTTATCTGATTCTATTTGTTGACCATCATA
>Ga0075163_10003080_pt1 | contig 22469 bp, 18 predicted proteins | sample JI1023141ADNA_FD_71478 | JGI IMG/M metagenome (GOLD analysis project Ga0075163, IMG submission 71478) | Wastewater effluent complex algal communities from Wisconsin, to seasonally profile nutrient transformation and Carbon sequestration -... | ecosystem: Engineered > WWTP > Effluent > Algae... | reverse complement strand
AAATTTAATCTTACGTCGCTACCGCGACTCTAGATTCTAATTAACTGGTAACATAGGACTTACGTCCTACGCTACAGATATTTCGTCGCTACGCGACTTTTAGAAAAAACATTTTTGCAAGAAGTCTAATATACTAGCTCAATGGTAGAAGAGTTTTATTAGACATTATTGGCATAAAATATTTAGCTTTATGTTTCAGGTTCTATTCGTTTCCAAATAGAATAGTAGTTTAATAGCTTAAATTCTTTGTAGTTAGATGTTAACCAGATTTTTTCTAATTCAGTAATCTTCTTCCCATAACTAAATTGTGGTCTACGCTTTATTATAACCCAAGTAGGTTTAGCTTTTTTAAGGGCTGGTAAATAAACCGTCTCTGGGTCTCCACCTGAACTTTTGTATCTTTGGAGAATTGACAAAGGAGATCGACGGTTTGTTAGAAAATATATAGGGTCTTCAGTTTCTAATAAAACTATGGTTTCTTCTTTAGGAATTTGGTTAACAAAACTTACTAGTTGTTCTATTTGGGCAACAATTTCTGGGCTAGATGACATTCCTTTTAGTGCTTCTACCTTAAAAGGTGTTGGACTAGTAAAAGCATTCCTATAAAAGAAAAGTTGGTAGCCTGCTAAAGCGTGTTGGACTAAAATAATTACTAGTAAGATAACTACTATATGAATTATATAACTAATTCTAGAGATAATAGAAAAACGTCGGATAAAGTCCCAAACTAGAGCTATCATTATTGCCATAAGTGGCATCAATGGAAAAATCGATGCTGCTCCAAGTGCATAAACTCCAGAGACTGTTAAACCTAGAATCCAAAAAGGTAAGAACAGTTGGAAGATACTTCTATGAGTTCCTACAAACCAATAAAACCCGCCAAATAACATGGCTCCCCAAGTTAGAAAAGAAGCACTAAAAACTGGTAAAGGAAAATATGGAGGTAATAGATAATAATTTGGTATTAGCTTAGGGTATGTTTCTAGAAATACATCTACTATAGATTTTTGCATTCTTAATTTAGATGCTGAAACAAATGTGTAATCTAATAACTGTGAAAAAGCTCCTAAATACCAAAAAGGAATAACTAGCATAGACAAAGCTAGTATTATACCAAGGTGATAATAAAAAAATCTTTGCCAAGAAAAACGAGTTGGATACACTAACCATTGAAAATAAACAATACTAGAAATAATAACTAAGTGTGCTAAACCTAGGTTTTGTTTAAAAATCAAAGGAAGTGCTGTTAAAAACCCCAAAGAAAAAACATGTTTAGTAAATGAAGTTTTCTTTTCTGACCATAAAAATAATGCTGCTGAACCCAAGCAAAGTATAATGGCATCAACATCATACCAAACATAAGGTCTAAAGATATTTCCCCCTGTTGCAGCAATTAAGCATAGGCTTACAGCTAAAGACCTAGGAGTATCCATTAGTCTAAGAACTTTATGCGTTAATAATACTGTTATTGCCATTGCAATCATAGACCACCAAAGGCCAAGAATTGCATAATTACCAAATAATTTCATTAGTAATGCTTGTTTAAGATAAACTCCAGGCATCACTACTAAATTAAAATCCCGGTAAGGAACCTCTCCATTAAGAATACGCCAAGCGGATTCCAGGGTATAGGTATTATCAATTAGGTTAAAGGTTTTACTACCTTGGTAATAGGTAAGAAAAGCTGAAGCAATTGCAATTAAACTTACAATTAACCAAGCTGACCAATCTATATTTCTAATAAATTTATTGTCTTGTTGAATAAGTATTTCTGTAGGTATAGTAACATTAGCCTGAGAAAGTAATTTACTCAAAATCTTTCTAGCTTTTTGTTGGTTATCTGTTGCATTAGGATCTTGTCCAATTGAGTATTTTTTTTCCCTGACAAGAGATTTTTCAGTATCTGCTCGTTGATAAAACTCAAAATCTTTTTTTTCTACTTTGATGACTACTTCTTTATTTTCAATAATTGCTTTTATTAGATATAGTTGGTCTGCCCTAAGGTATTCTATTGTTAAACTTTGGCCTAGTTGCTTTAATACTTGTGCCAAATTTGTTTGTTTTTCTATTTCTCTAATCTCATTTAATAATAAATGTTTTAATGCTAAATCTTCTCTCATTTACCTCTCCCAACCATATTATTTTTTGCTAGTTGAAAATAAGGCTATTAAAGCAGAAAGTAGGAAAGTATTAAATGTAAAAAGCTTTTCATAAGATAGTTTTTCCATTATTTTAACTTATCTAAATTTAATATATTTTTTATTATGTTAGCACCTAAAATTCTTTGTTTCTTAAGTAAATTTTTGTTATAAAAGCCTTTGATAAGTATTTTTATTTGTAACATTAAAGCTTGGTTTAGCTAGGAGAGTAATCCATTATGGGAAAAATGTTTAACTTTTGGACTAAAGTTCGTTTAGCTCGTAGTCTTTTACTTAAAAGCCATCCAATTTATGTTCAATACTATATAACTGCACGATGTAACTTAGCATGTGAGCAGTGTAATATTATTTATAGTAATGCTGATGTACGTGAAGCATCTATTGATGAAGTTCGTAAAATTGCTGCTAACTTGGCTAAAATAGGTGTTAGCGTCGTTTTACTAACAGGAGGAGAACCTTTTGTACGTAAAGATTTACCAGAAATAGTAAAAGCTTTTTCCCAAGAAAATATCCATGTTCGAATGCAAACCAATGGCCTAGCATCGAAACAAAATCTAGAAGATTGTATTAAGGCTGGAGCAAATGACATTTCTATATCTTTAGATTCATTACAACCAGATAATCAAGATATTATCAATGGTGATTTTCCAAATTCCTGGGAAAAAGCTATACGTACAATCTCTTATGTTAATGAACTCTTTCCAGAAGATGCTTTTGCTGCTCTTGGATGTGTGTTAGCACCAAGGAATTTTGAACAAGTACCTGATGTAATTAAGTTTGCTACAGAAATTGGTTGGTGGGTTTCTCTAGTTCCTGCACACACAACAAATAATGAGCAACCTCTTAATTTCCGTACTTATGATCCAACTTTACGTTTTCCTAAAGAACTTTATCCTAAAGTTGATGCCATATTAGATAAAGTTCATCAAATGCGTGAGAGTGGTTATAATGTCTATGATTCTGATCCTTATTTAGCAGATATGCGCCGCCTAATTCGTGGAGAAAGAGTAAAATGGCGCGACCGTAACGAAGGGGTTTGCGATAGCCCAAATCTTTATTTTGCTATTGTGCCTAATGGCAATATGGCTGTTTGCTGTGATTGGCGTATGGAATCAGAAATTTCTGTGGCCGCTCCAGATTTTCCCGAACGTTATTTTACTAACCAAACCTATACTGAAGCACAAGCTATTGCTGCTAATTGTCCTGGTTGCTTGTTTGGCTCATTTCCTGAAATTACTATTTCCTCGCGATTTGTTGAGCCAATGCTTAAACGGGCACTTTTCTTTAGTAAAACAAACCCTAAACGTAGATTAAAGAAACTTACAGCAGAAGAAATGCTTTCTATCGCAGAACGTATTAGAGCAGAGTCTCCTCACCTCTATAAGCCTGTTTTAGTGGAATTAAAGCGTTCTGTTAAAGCTAAGTAGCTAAAATTGTAGAGGTTGCAAAATAAAACCAGGAAAAAGTTATTTTTTAGTTCCCCAAATTACTATATTCCACGCCATCCAACGCATAACAGGCAATTTAGCTATTATTTGATCAACTTTTTGTAAAGGCTTGAACCACCATAATGAACTATCTGTTTCCCTTAGTATACGTTTCCAATAACGGTCTGAATTAGGATGTACTCGATCAATAAAATAATATTTCAAAAAAATTACTAATGATAAAAACCAAAATTCTTGGTGTCCTACATTATAAAAATATTTTTTTGCTAATGCTAAATCCGCTGTAGTTAAAGGGGCTTCATCCTCTGTACGAACTTGTGTTGCCATTTTTCTGTAAACATTGATAACAGGGTTATAAGCTAATGGATCCCAAGAAAAAAACTTGCCATTAGGTTTTAATGCTTGTTGGATCTGCTCAAACATCTTTGCTCGATCCGTAATATGGTGCATTAAATTCCCTATATAAACAAAATCGAATGAACTGTTAGATACATTAAGTGATTCTGCTGCACTTACAACGCCTGTAAGTTTAACCCCATAGGTCTCTCCTAGTTTAACAGCTAGTTCAACCATTTTGGGTGAGATATCTACTGTAGTTACATCTGCTCCTAACAAAGCAAAATATACTGAAGATTCACCTAAGCCAGAACCTATATCAAGAATACGTTTTCCTTTTATTGAACCCATTTGGGAAAGAATAAAACGATTTTCTGGAGCAGTAATAGCTTCAAAGGCTGCTCTAACTTCCACTTCTGAAACTTTAGTGCTTGCTGCCCATTGATCGTGAAAGTCCACTTCTTTTTGATGGATTTCTGATATCTTAGTATCCATTTATTTTTCCTCATTACTTTGTTACAGTTCCATTATTTTCAAGTCTAGAATTTACTTCAGACACCCCTCGTTTAGGAAGTTGAGCTAATGAAAGATTAGCATAGCGGCGAACTATGTAGATAGGGCGTTGTTTGATCTCTTCATAAATTCGCCCAATATATTCTCCTATTACACCTAGACAAAGTAAAATTGTTCCTCCAATTATACTCTGTAAAACTATTAGTGTAGCCCAACCAGGTACTAAGTCCTGAAAGATTAAAGCGCGTAAAAAAGCATATGCTCCATATCCTATACCAAATAAAAAAATTACTATTCCTAATCCTATAGCTACTTTTAATGGAAAACTTGAAAAAGACACAATAGCATCTAAAGCAAACTTAATCATTTTAGAAAGAGGGTATTTAGTTTCTCCTGCTATACGGGGCGGTCGTTCAAAAGGAATAGCAATTTGAGAAAATCCTATCCAAGTAACCATTCCACGTAAAAACCTTTGACCTTCTCGTAAATGTTGTAATGCGTTTGCGGCTTCTCGAGACATTAAACGAAAATCCCCTGTATTGACTGGAAGCTCTTTATGTACAAAATATTTCATTACCCAATAAAAAATACTAGCAGTAATAAGCTTAAATTTACTTTCTCCATGACGCTCTACTCTTTGAGCAAATGCAACATCATAACCTTCACGATATTTTTCTAACATTTTAAGAATTAACTTAGGAGGATCTTGTAAGTCTGCATCCATAGCAACTATAGCGTCTCCATTTGCATGGTCTAGGCCAGCAGTAAGCGCAGCTTGATGTCCAAAATTTCTTGCTAAGTCTATAACTCTAATTCTAGAGTCTTCTTTTGCCCAATCAAAAAGAAACCTACTTGTAGCATCTTTGCTACCATCATTAACTAATATACATTCTATTGGACAAGGCAAGTCTATTGCCAGTTTTTCTAAGCTATCTCTAAGATAAGGTAAGCTTTCTTCTTCATTATAGACTGGTATTACTAGGGAAAGTAATTTAGGGTTAGGCCGTGTTTGTAAATATAGGTTTTGATTATTTTGGGTGTTCATTAATTCTTTTCCAGCCGTTAATTTAGAATAATATTTAATATTGCTTCTATACTTTTATTAAGTTCCTCAACCCTTTTATCCATTGTAATCCCAACACATTGAATCGTTATATTACTGTTTTTAATCAAGAGCTTCTCTTTTTGACTTTCCCAATTAGGATAAACTAACACACCACAAATAGTGTTTTGAGCTAAACAATAACTAATTATTTGATAGTAATCCCGGCTATGCTCACTACTAGCTAACTTATATTTTGTATCTATTACCGCTAAGGTTTTTTCCCCTCTAGTTAAAACTAAATCAGGGATAATTTTAATTTGAGTATTTTGATCTAAATAATTTTGTGTCTGATAACTAAGAATTAATTTATCTTTTAATAATTCATTGTGTTTACTACAAGCTTGAATTAAATGATTAGCCACATAGCGTTCAAATAATTGGTTTAAGTCTATTAGAAAAGCAGGGAAGGGATGCAAATTACCTTCTAACAAAGGGTTACGCATGTCTAATATCATTTCTGCTAATGCTAAGGGTAATCGATAATGTTCATTTAGTCGGTTAAAATTTAGCTGAGAAAATTGAACCCTAGTAAAATTAATCAAGCTAACATTGGTAAAAATTTTTTCAAGCTTATTTAACTTCCAGGCTAATTCATTATCTAGTTCACAAATTAAGTAAATTTGCCTTAATGCTAATTTAAGTATTTGATTTTCAATGGTGTTATTAGAGATTTCTGTATAGCTACAATGATGTTGTAATATATAGCCAAAATTTTCCTTGGCCTGTTTAACAAAATCAATGTTTCCTCTAATTGTAGTAGAGTTTTCTTTTACCTCTTGAAAATTTTGATTAAGCCCTTTATTAACAAGCTCTGTAATAGAATTTAAAAATAATATTAAAACTAAATTACTCCATTCATTAATGCTACTGCACTCAGTAAGCGCATTTTGCCAAATAACTAAGCTATAAACCTTTGAAATCATATAGCTTAAGTTAGTAATTTTAGTTTTAGGCTCAATAATAATCTTTGTATTTTTTAATGAAATAATGCCTACGTATTGTGATGAGCGCAAGTTATATTTTCCAAAGGTAAGATTAGCTGTAACATCTAATTTACCCACAAATAATGCCAAAAGCATCTCAACATCTTCTGGAGTTAAATCAATGTCTGTTAATTGGCTATATTCTTGGAGTTGATAAGAGTGTTTGATCAATTAACCCTCTAGATAATTCTGCTAGTGAGTATTTTGCTAGTAAATCAGAGCGATTATAAAAATACTCTTCAATAGTAGGAAGAATTGTAAATTCCCAGATTAACTTTAGTTCTACAAAGTCTATATTACGTGACATAAAATGACTATGCCCAATATGATATTCACGGCTAATTCCATGACTAGAAAGTTGAAGGTTTAGTTTTATTAGTAAATCTGCAATCCAAGCTTGTTCTGGCACATGTTCTAAAAGGAATTTTCTTAGCACATTAGCATCAGGATTTAATGGGATAAAATGAAATCTTCGGCGCAAGGCATGATCAACTAAAGCAATAGAGCGATCAGCCGTATTCATTGTTCCAATAATATAAAGGTTAGGAGCAATATTAAATGTTTTTTTTGAGTAAGGTAGTTCAATAGTATTATTTCGATATTCTAATAAATAAAGTAGCTCTCCAAATATCCTAGTTAAATTTCCTCTGTTTATCTCATCAATAATCAAAACAAATTTACTTTCTTTGCTAGCATTTCGGGCTTGCTGGCAAAATTGCTTAAATATTCCATCTAGCACTTGGTAAGAAAGAGATGAATTTCCACTTTCATTAGTAATAGTTTCTGGACGAATCCCTTCAATAAAATCTTCATAGGAATATGAAGGGTGAAATTGAATTATTTTATATTCTCCTTTTCCATTAATAAAATACTGGGCAAAATGTTCAGCAATAAAGGTTTTGCCTGTTCCAGATGAACCATAAAATATTATTTGTTTTTTATGTAGTAACAAATTATGAATTTGTTTAATAAAATCTTCTTCTAAGTAAGTTTCCTGTTTTAAGTCTTCAATGTCATAAGTAATTTCTATTTCATTATCTACTTCAAATTCAAGCATTTCATCAATTTCTAATGGGGTAGTTTGCTCTGAAATGATTTGTTGATAAAGCGGCAAAAGTGCTTCAAAGGTTTCCTCAATGGTTAAGAGCAAATTAGGAGAAAATAAAACTTCACTATCACTAGGAAAATACCTTAATATAGCCAAGTATTTTCCTTTATTAATTAGCTCTAAATCATCTAAAGACTCTATTCTTAAAGGCTCATCTAGATTTTTATCTGTATAAATTTTTATTGGAAAACGTAGGTTTTGCAGTAGAGTAAAGACCCTAACTTTATTATTAATAAGATACTGACGAAATTTAACTAGTAGATTTTCTGCTAAATGGCTACAACATAAACCTACTTGAAAGCCTTCTGGTTGTAAGCCTAAAAATAGCTGTAAGTCTGTTTGTTTTGTAAAAGATTTACGGTAAAAAGCAGCCCAATAGTTAGTGTTATAAAGCCCTATTTTCTTACGACCAAAGATGTTTTTATTAATTCTAGATAGGGTTTTACCTGTTTTAACTGTGGTTTCTAAATCAGGACAATGAGCAAGTAAAAATGTCCCAAGCTCAGTAAGTAAAGCCCTTAGAGGTAAGTCTACACATTTAAGAAAGTCTTCTCTATGCTCATTAAACCAATCTTTTTGGTTATTAGTAGCTAGTAAACTAAGAAACTCAAATGTTTTTGGACTAAAGCCTGAAAAAAGCATGATTATTAATTAAAAAATAAAGTTAATTAAGGCATTAACCAAAGGGGAATGCCTTGCATTTCGCTACGTATTTGCCAGTGATTAACAGCTTTAGAAAAAGGCCCTAACAATGTTTCGCGCCAGCTTTTTTCTGGTGTTAGGTGTAATAACTTAGGTTCCCCTTCAATACCAGCTAGCTGTTTTGCTACATTGATTGCTGTTTGAAAGTCACCTAGTTCATCAACTAGCTTAAAGTTTTTTGCTTGGCGACCAGAAAAAATTCTACCATCAGAAAAAGTTTTTACCTCTTCTTCAGATAAACCCCTACCTTCTGCCACTGCCTCAACAAATTGTAGATAAGTGTCGTCAATTGTACCTTGTAAAAGTTGGCGCTCTTCTTCGGTTAATGGTCGGTAGCTCGCTAAAATATCTTTATGTGCACCAGATTTTATTACTTGAGCCGCTACACCTATCTTACTATATAGCTCTGTTAAGTTATTAGACTTAATAATAACTCCGATAGAGCCTGTAATTGTCCCTGGATTAGAAACAACTTTATTAGCAGCCATTGCCACATAGACACCACCTGAGGCAGCTACATCACCAAAAGAAGCAACTACTGGAATACCTTTATCTCGCACTTTTTTAATTGCTTGATAAACCTCTTGTGATGCGCCTACTGTACCGCCAGGGCTGTTAATACGTACTATTAAGGCTTTAACTTCATAGTCTTCAGCCATTTTTAGTGATTCAACTATTTCTTCTCGTCCTGATGAAGCCTCGATCCCATCGGCAATTATGCCTTCAATTTTAGTGATCGCTATATGCTGTCTTTTCTTTTTCTTAAACCAAGGTATTTTCATAATATTGAAATTTTAGGATGTAATAGGTTAAGTGTCTTTGCAGAAAGCCTAAAAAAGATGTTACTTTTTATAGCCGGAAAAATCTATCAATTAAAGAGAAAAATTTTCTGACTTTCTTTAATATAATTGCGTCATAAGTTCTAAACATACAAGAATATTTTTGTCCTCAACAGGATTTTACTTTTAACTACTAATTTAGCTTTTGATATATAACCTATATATTTTTACAGCTAAAATTTTATTTCGGGGGAAAGCATGAATAAGAAAATAAAATTAGCGGCATTATTTAGCATTCTTTTATGCTGGGCAACATTAGTCTATGCCTTTTCATCTGGGCCACCACCCTCTAACACTGGTGCACCAGGGGAATCTAGTTGTGCTAGCTGTCATCGTGGAGCAACAAACCCTCCAGGTAGCGTAAAAATCACTGGTTTACCACAAAGCTATACAACAGGAACGCGTTATAACGTAACTGTTACTGTAGCAGAATCAGGAAAAATGCGTTGGGGTTTCCAAATCACTGCTATTAGAGATGATGGTAGTGCTGCTGGCACATTTACAAGCACTGATGGTAATACACAAATGGTTACTGGTTCGGCTGCTGGAAGAACTAGAATGTATGTCCAACATAGCAATAGTGGTACTCAACGTGGTACAAGAGATACAGCTAGCTTTAAGTTTGATTGGACTGCTCCTACTAGTGATGTTGGTCGTATTACTTTTTATGCTGTAGGAAATGCAGCTAATGGTGATGGTTCATCAGGAAACGATAATATCTATACAACTAGTTTAGCGGTTACTAGTGGCGCTCCAGCAAACCCAGCCCCAACCCTTTCTAATATTAACCCTAATAGCGGGCCTTCTAATGGTGGTACAGAAATAACCTTAACTGGAACTAATTTTGCTACTGGTTCCACAGTTACTATTGATAGTACTAGAGTTACCCCAACATTTGTTAATAATACAACTCTAAAAGCTATAACCCCTTCTCGCACTACTCCAGGAGCAGTTAATGTAATAGTAACTAACCCTGATGGTCAAGTTGCTAGAATTAATGGTGGTTTTACTTATCAAGCTTCTCAAATGCCAGCCCCAACATTAAATAGTATTAATCCAAATAGCGGCCCAACTGCTGGAGGCACACAAGTTACCTTAACAGGGAATAATTTTATGCCTGGCGCAACAGTTACTATTGGAACACGTCAAGCCACAATGCTTTCTGTTACTGCTACACAGATTACAGCTACTACTCAACCTAGTGATCCAGGTGCAGTAAATGTTGTAGTTACCAATCCAGATGGTCAAACTAGTGTAATAGCTAATGCCTTTACCTATATTGGTACTGCTCCTAGTGCAACAGTCCAGCTACTTAATCCAAATGGAACTGAAGTATTAAGTTCTGGTGGATTGCCATTTATGATTAATTGGATGTTAATGAGTGGTAGTTCTGCTACACAACGTCTAGAACTCTCTACTGATAGCGGACAAACCTTTAATACTATTATCACAGATAATCTTTCTGCTGATAAAACATCGTTTGTTTATAATGTACCTCCAGGAATAAACACTAGTAAAGCACGTATTAGAATTACTGTAACAGACAATGGTGCAATTATTTCTGATATGAGTGATGCTGATGTCCGTATCTTACCAGCGGCTACTATTACTAAGATAACCGCAACAACCACAGCTAGTATCAAATTTAAGGTTACTGGTACAGGTTTCCAAACAGGTGCTATTTTAGAAATAGAAGGTCAATCTGCTCCTAGCACTGCTGTAAAATCAGCTACTAGTATTGTTGCTAAGAAAGTTAGTAGCAGTTTTGCAGGAAAACCTGTAAAAGTAAGGGTTAGAAACCCTGATGGTACAATCTCAATGGAAATGACCGTAACACCTTAAAGTCTTAATATATTAGGAAATATAGTTGGTTTTCATTGTTGTAAAAATAAAAAGCGCAAGGAAAATTCCTTGCGCTTTTTTTTGTAAGAAATATCTAAAGGGTTTTATTCTGATCTTAATGCAACAATTGGATCTAGCTTTGCTGCTCGCCAAGCAGGATATGCCCCTGAAATTATTCCAATCCCTCCAGAAACAGCTAATGCCATAAAAATAGCAAAGAGTGGTAATGATGTAGGAATAGGGGTAAATGTAGAAACTAATAGACTTAATAAATAAGCAATTAAAACTCCTATTGCTCCACCAAACAGAGCTAAAATAGTAGATTCTGCTAAAAACTGCTCCATTATATCCCAACGACGTGCGCCTAAACTTTTACGAATCCCTATCTCACGGGTTCGCTCTGTAACAGACACCAACATTATGTTCATAATCACAATTGCACCTACTATTAAGGCAATTGAAGTAACACCTACAGCCGCTACTTGGATTGTGCCAAAGATTTTTTCTCTTAAGTTATTTACTGCTGAAGGAGTAAGCACTCCAAAATTATCTTTTTCCCCAGGAGATAATTTACGCCTAGCACGCATTACAATACGTGCTTCATCTATAGCTGATTGGTAAGTAGCTGCATTAGTTGAAGTAATACTAATTAGTAGAGAACGACGAGATCCATAAATATTAAGAAAAGTTGTTAAAGGGATGGAAACAAATTTATCTCTAGATTGACCAAAAACTGAACCTAGACTTTTAGCAATACCAATAATTCTAAAGGGTCGTCCATCAACTTTAATTGTTTGCTCAAGAGCACTAGAAGTAGGAAATAATTTAGTCGCAACATCTGAACCAATAAAACAAACAAAACGGCTACTATTTTCCTCACTTTGAGTAAAATAGCGTCCTTGTCCAACGTCTACTCTATCAATATCAATTAGATTAGCTGTAACTCCTGTAACTGTCACTTCATAAAGAGATGTACCATTATGTTTAACTTCTGATTGAGCATAGACTTTTGCCCCTACATCTTTTATGTCTCCACCACGATCACGTAATGCTTGTAGATCAGCTATTTCAATACGTTTATTATGTTTTAATGCATCTTCATAAGACTTCACGCTAGCAAAATCATCTATAGAAAATCTTTGGATACGAAAAGCATTAGTTCCAATATCTGCAATCTTTTCGTCTATATATTTGTTAAATCCTTCTATTAGTGAAACTACGACTATGACGGTTGCTACTCCAAAAATAATTCCTAACAAAGTTAGAAAGGAGCGTAATTTATTAGCCCAAATAGCATCTAGTGCAAGTTTGTTTGCTTCTATTAAGTTCATATTTCACCTTGCTTAGCAAATTTAGATATTTTGCTAAATAAGAATATTGTTATAGGGTTTAGAAAAACTTTAGAAAAACTCTAATTAAAAACTTTAAAGGATAATTAAACCGAAATAGCTACTACGTTGCTAGCTCAAAAGTGGTTCCCGGGGGAAAGCAGATAAAATTTGCCTAGCTTTGATAGCTTTAGCTTACTAGTTTGCTTTATCTTTAAAAGCATAAAAAACATAAAAAAACATTTTATCGGAAATTTTAGGTTGGAAAATAGGTGAACTTCCTTTCAAAACGCAAATTTACAGCAGTCTTTTTAGTAACTAGCTTATTACTTGCTATATTTATTTACTACAAATATCTTAATCAAATAGAGAAGAAAGATATGGCTGAATATGTTCCTTCATCTGCTGCAGCTTTTGTAGAAGTAAATAGTTTATCTACGCTCTTCTCTGAATTAGTTAAAACTGAGGCTTGGCAAAAATTAGCACCAAGTTTTGGTATTTCTAAACAAATAGAATATTTAACTAGTGCTGCTGATATACTTACTTTTACAGGAATTGGAACTAGTGAAGCCACTTTATTAGCTGTTGCACAATATGCAATGGTTTTAGATAGCCTTGAACTTGCAACTACAGAATCCTCTGAGCTAGAAATTACCCCTAAATTTGCTTTAGTAATAGAAACTCATTCTAGAGCAGCTAAAGTTGAAGAGTATTTAGCCAATCGAGTTGCCTTATTTGCCAAACGTGTTTATGGAGATAAAGTAATTAGTAAAGAAGAAGTTTTTAATGGGATTAATATCAAAATCTTTCAATCTGAAAATAAAGAACGTAGTATTATTGCTGCTCAAAAAGATAGTGTATTGATAATTGGAAATTCACTTCAAAGCGTTCAAAATTGTTTATCTGTTTTACTTGGAAAACAACCTAACTTTAAGAATCATCCTGGATTAAAACTAGCTAGAGAAAAAATGGGAACTAACTCAATAGTCTTTGGCTTTATTACTAAAGAAACGGTTTCAAGAATTTTACAAATTAGTACAGGTTTTTTACCTAAGCTAGCTGCAATATCTAATTCAGAAAATCAAACCCTACCAAGTATAATTTCTTCACAATTAATAGAAGGAGTTGCCTATAGCGCTAGTTTTAATCAAGGACATGTAGTAGAGCGTTATTTTACTTTAATTAAAGCAGAGGTGATGGCAAAAGTTAACTCAACCATTAAACCTAATAGTAAAGAATTAAGCTTAACTCCTGGTTTAATAAATGCTTCTTTAGATTTTACTGTACTATTTGTTGATAAACCTGCCAGCTTTTTAGAAGAAATAGTAAGTGCTGTTTCTGCTCATACAGATGCTGTTATTAGCTTTGCTTTGAGGCAATTAATTATTGAACTAGGGAAAAAATATGGTATTACTCCAGACGATCCTATAGGGGATTTAATAGCTAATGAAATAGCTTTAGTTAAGCTTGCTGGAATAGAAAAAGATGAGTTTGTTATTATGGTAAGGCTAAGAGATAAACTTAAAATTCTTCCTACCATTGGACGTTATTTACGAAAAGGAAATGAGAATGTTAAAAGCCAGGATTATCAAGGAATAGAAATTGTTAGTAGTCCTGATGCAGAGTCTCGTGCTATAGCTTTTTTAGATGATAATTTAGTTTTAGGGACACAAGAGCAATTAATAGCTTTAATTAATTTATGGCAAAAACGTAAATTAGAAGAGAGCAAACCAGCTAATTTAGAGATAATAAAAGACTTTCCTAGAGCAATATTTCTTTCTTCTAAAGTAGAGAAAAATATGGTTGGAGAGTTTTTTCTTTCTATTTCTCGTTTGTTACGTACTACTGACGGTGCACAAGAAATACTAAATAACGACCCTATAAAATCCCTAATTGCTCCATTACCGCCAGCAATTAGTGTAGGGCAATTCACTGATGAAGGATTAATGATAGAAACTCGTTCTAGTATTGGTAGTTTTAGTTATTTATCAATGCTTTTTGATCAGTCAACCAATGAACTAAAAGAATCCCAGACATCAAAGGAGTAAAAATGCTAACTTCTGAAATTATTGCAATTGGCTCAGAATTACTAACCCCTTTTCATACAGACACTAATTCCCTTTGGCTAACAGAAAAACTTAATAGCGTTGGTATAGATGTTAAGCTAAAAACTATAGTTGGAGATGATGAATCTCGTTTAGAAGAAGTTCTAAAAGATGCTTTACAGAGGTCACAGGTTATTATTTCTACAGGAGGTCTTGGGCCAACAGAAGATGATATTACTCGCAAGGTATTTTCTAGAGTATTAAAACGTCCTTTGATTTTACATGAAGATATATTAACTACTATTCGTGCTCTATTTGAAACTCGTGGTCTTCCAATGGCGCTTAATAATGAGCGTCAGGCATTGATTTTACAGAATGCACAGGTATTACATAATGCTAGAGGTACTGCACCAGGAATGTTTATTATTGATGGTGACAAAAGGATAATAATGCTACCAGGGCCACCTAGAGAGATGAAACCTATTTTTGAAGAGCAAGTTTTACCTAATTTACAAAAACTTTCTCATGGCTTAAGAGTAAAACGAAAAGTCTTAAAGGTTTCTGGTTTAGGAGAATCTGCTGTAGATGCTCAAATTGCTCCTATTTACTCTAAATATCGAAACCCTACAACTACAATTCTTTTTAATCGTACAGAAGTACAAATACATTTAACTGCTAGTGGTGCAACAGATATGGAAGTAGATCATTTGCTTGAAGAGCTAGCAGGGAAGATAGAAGAAAAATTAGATATTAATGTGTTTTCTGTACAAGGAGAAAGTTTAGAAGAAATAGTAGGACGCTGGTTAACAGTAAAGCAATTTACTATTGCTACAGCAGAAAGTTGCACAGGAGGCTTAATTGCAACTAGATTAACAGATATTCCTGGAAGTTCTCGTTATTTTTTACAAGGACTCGTAACCTATAGTAGTCAAGCTAAAATAGATTTATTAGATGTTCCAGAACAATTAATTATAGAAAAAAATGTTGTTAGCGCAGAAGTTGCAGAAGCTATGGCTATAGGGATTAAGAAAAAATCAGGAGCAACTATTGGGGTAAGTGTAACAGGAATTGCTGGCCCAGATGGTGGTACTCCAGAACGTCCCGTAGGACTAGTTTATATTGGACTTGCTAGTGATGTTGATGTAACACACAAAAAACTGCAACTTCCTGGAGATAGAGAAAGAGTTAGATGGTTGGCATCTACAGTAGCGTTAGACTTAGTAAGAAGGCGGTATTTACTATAAGTTATTTATAACTAAAAAATCTTAAAAACTAAAAAATCTTAAAAACTAAAAAGCAAATTCTTCTTCTAGTAATAACTGAGCTTTGCGTAGTTCAAAACGTGCACGCCCAATATTACCATTAGGACCTAATGCTATTAAAAGGAAATATTCAGGATTAATTAGCTTTATTACTAAAGTTAGATTTCCTGAAATAACGGTCATTTCTTGTAACGCACCTACTCCAACATCAGAAGAAGTACGCATGGAGTTACGTAGTAATGTAGCATAGGCTGCAGCAATTATTGATAATTGACCATCATAATTACGAGGGTCTTCAATTTGCTGTTCTATGGCAATACCGTCGAGGCCCATAATTAGGACCCCGACAGCGCCTTCTACTTTACTTACTATTTGCTTAAGTAGTTCTGAAAATACCATTACTTAGCGCTCGCCTCCGCTTTGTGGAAGAACTTGTGGTTGTGCTTGTGGATTAGCAACTGGTTGAGCTGGGCTTGGAGGTGCTGTTTGAGCACCATAAGTTTCTGGGCGATAGATACGTGGAGTTACAAAGAATAATAATTCTGTACTGCTACGATCTAAAGAACGTCTCTTAAACAATTCTCCTAGGAATGGTACACGAGCAACACCAGGGGTACGAGTATTAGTACTAGCTTCAGTATCAAAGTTAATACCACCAAGAATTGTTGTTCCACCATCTGGTACTAAGACTAATGTCTCAGCCCGTTGAGTACTGATAGAAGGAGTTCCACCAGTAGTTCTTAATGAACGGTCAACAGCATTATTTTCTACTACTATACGCATTAAAACATTACCTTCATCAGCAATTTGTGGGATAACGTTTAAGCGTAAAGCTGCTGTTACAAAGGTAGTAGTAATAGTGTTATTTACTTCTGTTTGTACTGCTATTTGAGTACCACTAGTTATATCAGCAGGGGTATTATTTTGTACTGTAACTCTTGGGTTAGAAATTGTTTTAGCTACACCTTTTTGCTCAGAAGCAGTAATTGCTGTTGAGAGTAAAGATGTCCCTATTACACCAGTGGTTAAACTTAGAATAGATGCTCCACTACCACCTAAAGCGCCATTAGCTATAGGTCCAATCAAGCCACCATTGCCTAAGTTATTACCATTGCCACCAGCGCCACCAGCAAGATCTGTTCTAATAGGGGTATTAATTATCTGAGGAGAAGTCTCAAATACAGCACTTAACCCTTGTAGGATTTTTCTTGTACCATCAGGATTAATAATGGTTTTGGTTTGGGTAGTTGCTAATGCTAATTGGTTACCAATAGTACGTGAGAAACTGCGGTTAGCAAGTACTACACGAGCTTCAATTTCTACTTGTGGTTCTGGAACATCTAGTTTTTTAATGATATCTTCAATAGCAAGAACATTTTGAGGTAAGTCTGTTACGATAATTTGGTTAGTACGGAAATCAGCATCAACTTGGCCTAATTTAGAAAGAGTTTTTAAGATAATTCCAACTAAACCTGTTGCACCGATGCCTGCTGTACTACCACCACCTTGACCACCTAGGTTGCTAGCTGCTTGGGTTCCACCTAATGCTCCTGTACCACCACCACCTATAGTAGATGAACCTAAACGGATATATTTTAACCGGAAGAACTTGGTTTGTTTTGGTAAGGCATTATTTCTTTCTTCATCAAGTGCACGTTTTTGAGCTTGTTCTTGTGCTAATGCTGGTAGAGTTGCAACACGAACAATCAAACCTTCTCTAGTATAGCTTAGTTGATTTGCTCTAAAGATAGACTCAATTACTTGATTCCAAGGCACATCATTTACTTTAAGTGTGACGTTAACATTAGTAACAGATTTGTCTAAAATAAAGTTTTCGCCATAGTTATCAGAAATAAACCTTAATACATCATTAATATCTACACCAGCAATATCAATACTAATTGGATCGCCTAAAAACCCTGGCTCACCAAAGCGAGTTTTAGCTGTTTGTGGGTCAGATGTATCTGCTGAAGTAGAATTATCATTGTTAGTTGAGTTTGTTGGTAGTGCTGGACGTGCTGCTGCTGATTTAGCTAGTCCTGGACGAAGAATAGATGGACCTTTTACACTAGGCAAATTGCCAGATGTCCGGCCTTCAGCTTCTTTGCTATTGGCTTTTGTTGAATTGGATTTTTCTTCTTTTTCTTCTCGGCCAACAGAAATACCATTAGTATCAGGTGGAGCTACTAAAGGGACTACCACTTGTTTTTTAGTTGATTTAGCCGCTACTTCTTGCTTTTTAACTGTTTGTTGAAAATCAGAGAAATATATTGCTAGACCAGAGGGGAGCGCTTGTACTTGATAAGAACATTTGTCTTTTAAGTCAAAAACAATACGCAAATCATTAGTGGATTGAGTACCGACACGAACGCTAATTAATTTATCTGAAACAGAATCAATATTTTTAGCAATTGCGCTATGGGCACCAGTTATATCCATCACTACACGCTCAGGAGCATGAAGTGCGAATACTTTATAAGTGAGGGGGCCGTCAGCTTGAACAATTGCGGCTATACGTCCATTCTCAGCTTTAGTTGTAATACTATTAATCGTTGTTAAAGAAACCGCGCTCTTTGCCTTTGTTTCATATGCAAATGTTCCTTTAAGCGTACCTAAGAAAAGAAGCATTGCAATTATTACGGCTGCTCTAACTCGGTAGTCTCTAGGCATAAGAGTACCTCCTCCTCAAAGTTATGAATTTAATTATTTGAAAACAAAATCTTAAATATAGCGCCCTATTACTTTGTGCGTGTAAAAGGGATAGTTTGAATTTCGGTTTTGATTTTACCTGTGCTAAGTAAAGTTCTTAGTTCGACTTCTATTTTATCTTTATCAATACGTTTAATTTCGCCATTCCAAAACTTTTGACCAACCATAGCAAAAATAGTAGCGCCAGCAGTAATAGTAGGCTTTAAGAATACTCCTTGACCTTCAGGTTTTTGATATAGTCCTAGTACCTTTACTTCGCTTACTAAGTACTTTTCTGATGCTGAAAGCTGGGATTGACTAGACTTACTACGCCTTTCTTTCCAAGCCAAGTCTCTTTCTTCAAAGCTTGGAGGTGTTATAGCAGTAGCAAGAACCTCAATAGGTCGACCCTCTCTTATATTTGTATTAACTATTAATTTAGTATCAGCAAAAAGTTGTGATTTAGGTTCTGTATAATCTGTTGATAAAATTGAAGCAGGTGGGCCAACAGTTTGTGGTGTAAGAGTTTGTGCAGAACCATCAACAGAAACTAGGAGTAACCCTAGGGCTACTCCTAGACCAATAGTGGTAATTTTTCCAAAGTCAAAATTAACTGACATTTTAGCCTCCTTAATCTATTTGCGAGTGAAGGGGCGGAATTCTGTTTTTGTTTTAACTGTTTTATCTGAGAACAACGTTCTGATTTCAAACTCAACTTTATCTTTTTCAATTCGAGTAATTTTGCCATTCCAAAACTCTTGTCCTACAGTAGCAAAAATCATAGTACTAGCTGTAGCAGTTGGTTTTAGGAATACGCCTTGACCATCAGGCTTTTTATAAATACCAAGGATTTTTACTTCATCTACAAGATATTTTTCTGATGATAATGGTTCTGGTTGGCCTTGGTTACGATTTCTTTCACGTTTTTCTTTCCAAAGAGCATCACGATCTTCAAAGTTAGGTGGTGGAACCACTTCTACCACCGCTTTTTCCTTTATTGGTTTTACATCTTCTTTTTTAGGAAGTAACTTTTCATCAAAAAATGGATCTACTTTAGGTTCTGAATAAGTAGTAGAAAATAGCTCAACATCTGGGCCTGTAGGTTTAGCTTCAGGCTGGGCAGCAGGGTTTTGTCCTGGAGCAGGTGCTTGAGCAAAACTACTAGAAATATATGATAAGGAAACACATAGTAATATTGTTAAACAAGTAAGAGCAAAACGGTTTATATTGAACTTGAGCATGTTTATTTTTTGCCTCCTTTTTCTTCGGCTGCTGCTGACACATTGCTAACATCTTGCTCACTAGCTACATAAGCTGTAACTGTAAAACTAGCGTCAATATCATGATTTAAGGTTTGGGGGTTAGCTTTTTTGATTTGTACATCAGAGACGCTAACTATTCTTCTATAAGTAGCAATTTGTTGAAAGAATCTACCTAAACTATTGTAGAGTCCAGATACTTGAATATTAACAGGTTTTTCTTTATAAAAATCTTTCTTTTGTAAATCTCTACCAATAAACACTTTAAGAGTTAACTTTTGTTCAGTTGCTTGTTGTTGAATATTTTCTAATACTCTAGAAATTTCAACATCTTCAGGTAGAAGTTCGCGTAAATTCTTTAATTCAGCTTGAGCATCATCAAAGCGCTTTTGATAAGATTTAAGGTTATCTCTAACAATAGCACCTTTACGGTTATCTTCTCTAAGTTTATTTAGCTCTTCTTGTTTCTTTCTAGTTTCTTCACGGGTATCAGCAAAAAGGAAGTTACCACCTGCATATCCTACTATTGCTCCAATTAAAATTATGCCAATAAACTGAACAAACCAAGGAACTCCAGCTAAAAAATTATTGCCTTTTGCTGCTTCGGCCATAAAATTTCTCCTTATAATTAATTACTAGCTGTTTGACCATCTGCTGGTTTTGTATTGGCAACAGGTGGATTATAAACACAACGAATAGTAAATTTAGTGACAGGCTCTGTAGTAGCTGTACCGGCTACTTGTTCAGTTTGAATTTCAACTCCAGTAAAAAGACCACGAGAAAACTCTAAGTCTTTGGCAAAGCTAGTAATTAACCCTTCAGAAGCAGTATTACCTGCTATTGTCATTGCATTGCCTCGTTGAGTAACACTGTCTAATTTTATTCCTATTGGAATAAGTTGGTTAATATTGGAAAGAACTGCTACAGGGCCACGTTGTTCTGCACGTAGTTGCTTAATCACTTTTACCCGATTTTCTACTAGGGTAATCTGCTTTTGCAATTTATCTGCATCTTCTTTTAATTTAGCTAATTCAGCAGCTACTTTTTGCTCATTAGCTAGATCTTCTTTTACTCGCTTATTTTCTAAATCTGTAACATACCAACTATAAGCAAGCCAGGAGATAACACCCAAAACTACCACTGCTACCATTACAATGAGTTGGCCTGTTTGGGCATTAATTGATGATGATCCAGATTTTGGACTATCTGATGTAGCTTGTTGTAATAAATTTATTTTTGGCATAACTTAATCTCCACTTCTGAGCGCTAACCCAACCGCAACCGCCATATTGGGTGAAAGCTCACGAATATAGCCTTCATCAAAATTTTTAGTGTTATATTTAATTGTTCGAAATGAATCAAACTTTTCTACTGGAACTCCAAAGCGCTCTGCCAAATAAGAAGTTAGGCCAATTACTTTAGAGCTACCACCAGAAATCAACATACGATCAACCTTGCTAGAATCAGACATTGAGCTAGTGGCGCGAAAGAAATCTAAGGTTTTTTGTACTTCTAAAGCTAGAATTTCTGAAACAGATTGAATTAAAGGCTGAGCATCATCTGGTTTAACACCAGATTCTGTAGGCATTCCTTTTTTCAGATTTTCAGCTTCATCAAAAGTTAAATTTAATTCTTTTTGTAGTAGATCAGTATATTGATTGCCTCCAACAGAAATATCGCGTGTGAAAATTGATTGTGCACCGCGTACCACATTAATGTTCATTACACTAGCTCCTATGTCTAATAGGGCTACTGTGGTAGTTGGTTGGGGCTTATAATTGACTTCATAACAGGTTTGTATTGCAAAAGAGTCTACATCAACAAAGTTAAGTTGTTTACCTGCTTGGTTGATTACCTGAGTATACTGAGCAATTTTATCTTTTTTGCAGGCTACTAGAAGAACATCCATGCCATTTCCTGAGGCATCATTGCCTAGGATTTCATAACTAAGATTAACTTCATCTAAAGCAAAAGGGATATACTGTTCTGCTTCCCAATGAATTTGTTCGCCTAATTCTTCAGGACTCATAGTTGGTAGGTTTATCTTTTTCACAATTACAGAATGACCAGATACAGAAGTACCAACTAAATTAGTTTTAATATTTTGTTCTTGGAATATTCTATTAATGACATCAGAGACATGATTTAAGTCAATAATATGGCCATCTACAATTGTATCAGATAGTAATTGCACATGCCCTATACTCACCAACTCATAATTACCTCTAGCACCTTTAAGTTCTACTGCTTTTACTGCACTGGAGCCGATATCTAATCCTACTACGCTTTTTTTACTGCTAAACCAGCCCATATATAGTTATCCTCACTACTAAGCTTAAGATTTTCTCACTCAAGATGTGTTGCAGGTCAAATGGCTGCTATTAATGCAATGTACTTTTTGGTAAAAGTTAAAAACTAATAGTTTAAAAGTACTGGTTTGTGTTATTAGCACTTAGACAAAACTAAATTGTATAGCTTAATTATTTAATGGCAACCTTTTGATATTTTTTGTTGATGAAAGACTTTGGTCGCCATCAAGGTCGATTATTTCCTTTGCTGGCGGCCCGGCGAACATGGATTACGGAGAATCTTTAGTCCCGTGGCTCTGCGTCTTTCGGTTTCCCGAAATTTGCTCTGAGCAGTAAAGGTTTCTACTCCAAGTTTTTCATAGATTTACCATTGTTACAACCTGGAGTCAACTACTTTTTTCTATTATCAATAACCGAAAATAGGCTTGTTTTAACCAAAACAGCTAAAACAGAGTCTCCCAACAATTTACTTAATAACTAATCTAACAACATTTTTTCCGGAAACAGAACCTTTAGTTAATTAAATATTTAAACAGTTTAAAC
>Ga0075163_10003079_pt1 | contig 22472 bp, 22 predicted proteins | sample JI1023141ADNA_FD_71478 | JGI IMG/M metagenome (GOLD analysis project Ga0075163, IMG submission 71478) | Wastewater effluent complex algal communities from Wisconsin, to seasonally profile nutrient transformation and Carbon sequestration -... | ecosystem: Engineered > WWTP > Effluent > Algae... | reverse complement strand
GCGTGGCAAGCGCAGTTTGGCGGAGAGGGCGGGATTCGAACCCGCGATACCCTTTCAGGTATACACACTTTCCAGGCGTGCTCCTTCAACCACTCGGACACCTCTCCAAAAAAAGCCCACAAAGAAATAGATTAATAATCCTGAATCAAAGGGCTGTGTCGGTTCATTTTGATTGAACAAAATGAAATTTTTATGTGACTAACGGACATAATTGGAATTCTATGGCGGAAAGCAGAGACCTATCGAGAGAATTTCAGTTTTTTTTTCAAATTCTTGTTTGGGAATGATCAAATCAATTAAATTTGGCCACTTCAAGTATATCTAAACCTTAAACCATGAAAAAATTACTTACGATTTTCGCTTTTCTGGGGGTAATGGCATTCGGTGCCTCCAAAGCCTATGCACAAACTCAGGATTCAACACAAGCCGCTACTGAAGAAGTTGCTCCGGCTGAAACTTCCACAACTGATGAATCCGCTGTCGCAGAGGAAGAACTCTCTTTTCACCAAGGTATCAAAGAAAAATTCATTGAAGGTGGTCCTCCATTTATGTGGCCTATCCTTATCTGTTTGATTTTGGGTCTTGCCGTGGCTATCGAACGGATTATCACATTGAACCTGGCTACAACCAATACGAAAAAATTATTGAGTCAAATTGAAGATGCTCTCGCTAAGGGAGGCATTGAAGCAGCTAAAGAAGTGACCAAAAACACGAAAGGTCCTGTTGCTTCTATATTTACACAAGGCCTAATGAGATCCTCAGAGGGTATTGATATGGTCGAGAAGTCTATTGTTGCTTATGGTGGTGTTGAAATGGCTCGCCTTGAAAGAGGATTGATCTGGATCTCATTGTTCATTTCACTCGGACCCATGCTTGGTTTCTTTGGTACTGTAATCGGGATGGTGGGTGCATTTGATGCGATTGAAGCTGCCGGTGATATTTCTCCTCAGGTTGTTGCTGGAGGTATGAAAGTGGCGTTGATTACAACTGTGGGTGGTCTTATTGTTGGTATGGTGCTTCAGGTGCTTTACAATTATCTTGTTTCCAAGATTGATAGTCTTGTGAATTCTATGGAAGATGCCTCGATCAGCTTAATAGATATCTTGGTTAAGCATAAACTTTCTAAATAATATACTATATGGAAAGTTATGATATCGGACTTTACATTGCATACGTATTAACCATCATTGCAATTGGAGCAGCCGTAGTACTTCCGCTGATTAATGCAATTAAAGCTCCTGCCGGATTGGTTAAGTCTTTGGCAGGGGTAGGAGGGCTGGTGGTTATTTTTATCATAGCCTACGCAATTTCCGGATCAGAAGTAACTACCAAAGCTGCGGCAGCAGGAGTAGATGCTTCTTCCTCCAAATTAATCGGAGCGGGTCTTTCAATGTTCTACATTGTGATGATTGTGTCTGTGGTTGGTGTAGTTTACTCTGAAATAAATAAAGCTTTTAAATAATGGCACGCAATACACCAGAAATACCGAATGCATCGATGGCAGACATTGCCTTCCTGCTTTTAACATTCTTTCTGGTTACTACAACTATGCCCAATAATAGGGGTCTTAGTATTGCGCTTCCGCCACCCCCTGAGGCTACACCGCCTGAGGATGTGAAGATTCAGGAGCGTAATATGTTTAAGATTCAGATTAATTCTTCTGACGCACTACTTGTGGAAGGAGAACCCAGGGAAGATATTAGTAATCTGAAAGAAGAGATTAAGGAGTTCATTCTCAATAATGGTAGAAACCCAGCCAGTTCAGATAATCCTGAAAAGGCTATCGTTTCATTTAAGACGGACCGGGGAACAAGTCATAGACGTTTTATTGAGCTTTTGGATATTATTCAAGGCGCTTATTATGACATCTATGCCGACCAGGCTGGGGTTACAAATGCCAAGTTCAGAGATGCTGCCTCTGATTTATCAATAGCTGAGAATAAGGCGATTTATGAAAAGGGCAGAGCGGGTATTCCGCTGAATATTTCAATAGCTGATCCTTCAAAAGTTGGTAACTAAAAAAGACTATGTCAAAATTTAAGAAAAAAACGGAAGTAAAGCAGGACATACCAACCTCCTCTATGCCTGATGTGGTTTTCATGCTTTTGTTCTTCTTTATGGTTACAACCGAATTGAGAAAGACTTCTATTGAGGTTAGACAACAAATCCCCCGGGCAACCCAATTGAGAAAATTGATGCGCAAAGGATTGGTCGCTAATCTTTATATTGGTGAGCCAACAAAAGTTGCACAATTTGGTAAAGAGCCAAAAATTCAGGCGGATGATGTGTTTATTGATACAAAGGATATTATCCGTTGGGTAAATGAACAAAAGAGTAAACTTGATGAAATTGAACGCGATCAATTAACGGTAGCACTAAAAGTCGACAAGGATGCTAAACGAGGAATTATCTCTGATGTAGAAACTGAGCTAAGAAAAGCTAACGCAAGAAAGCTACTCTACTCAGCATTGGAAGACAATGAAAGAGATAAAAACTAGTAGTTTATTTTCATGGTAATAAAATAGCCTTCCAAAAATTGGAAGGCTATTTCTTTTTTATGAGTTCAATTACAGCCTTACATAATCCGAAAACAATCAATGCCTGGTGCATGTATGACTGGGCCAATTCGGTTTATAACCTGGTTATCACCACCACCTTTTTTCCTATTTACTTTGCAGGAATTACTAAATCGGCATATGGGGAATATTCTGTGCCCTTTTTAGGTCGAACATTCAAGAATACTTCCCTCTACGACTACTCCCTGGCCTTTGCCTATCTCTCAATTGCCATCCTGCTTCCCATCCTTTCTTCGATTGCTGACTCTCGCGGAAATAAGAAGAAGTTTATGCGGTTCTTTTGCTATCTGGGGGCCATATCCTGCATGTCCTTGTTCTGGTTTAAAGGGCCACAACCTAATGTTTTGTTGGGTGTTGGCTTCTTTATACTGGCTGCCATTGGTTTTGTGGGGAGTTTAGTCTTTTACAATTCTTACTTACCTGAAATTGCAGAGCCGGAAGAAAGAGATTGGATAAGTGCCCGCGGTTTTTCGATGGGATATGCAGGGAGTGTAATACTTCAGTTGATTGGATTTGGTCTTGTTCTCTATTTTAGTGCCCAGGGAGATCAGACTTCTGGTCCTCGTTATACGTTTTTATTAGTTGGGTTATGGTGGATAGGGTTTGCTCAGATCACGTTTGCTCACCTTCCTAATAATAAGCCACCCAAGACAAAGCGATTGAAAGAAGTTTTGCAAGCAGGCTTTGCCGAACTAAAAAAGGTTTGGGATCAGATAAAGCATCTGCCATTATTGAAATGGTTTCTGACAGCCTTTTTTTTCTATAGTATGGGGGTTCAAACTGTAATGCTCGCGGCCACTCTGTTTGGTAGCCATGTTCTGGGATTACCCACGGAAAAGCTTATTATCACCATTGTGTTGATTCAATTGGTAGCCATTCCTGGTTCTATGCTTATGTCTTTTCTTTCAGGAAAACTGGGGAACATCCGGGTATTAATGGGAGTGGTATTCTTTTGGATTTTAGTCTGCTTCTCCGCTTATAGCGTTGCCAACCTGAAAGAGGACGGAGTAAATGTGGAAATTTATTTTTATTTGCTTGCTCTGGCGGTGGGCCTGGTAATGGGTGGTATCCAATCCTTGAGCCGCAGCACCTACAGCAAACTAATGCCCGAAACGAAGGACACAGCATCATTCTTTAGCTTCTACGATGTAACTGAGAAAATCGCCATAGTGATTGGTATTTTTACTTTCGGCTACATCGATGAAATTTTCGGAATGAAAAATTCTGTCTTGATGCTGATCGTATTCTTTGTACTCGGATTCGCTGGACTAATGATGGCCAGATATCAGGAACTTCGCACTTAAGTTTAGATTAATAACGAAGGTGTTTCACCGTTACCCCGTTATTAATAAGTTGTTTCAGCGATTCAATACCGATCTTAACATGTAAGTCCACAAAGTTTGAGGTTACTACTTTATCGCTCACTTCAGTTTTAATTCCATCCACTACCATCGGCTGATCCGACACCAATAAGATTGCACCAGCTGGAATTTCATTGTAAAAGGCTGTAGAGAATATTGTGGCTGTTTCCATGTCGATAGCCATCGCACGGATCTTCCGTAAGTACTCTTTAAAGTGCTCGTCCCATTCCCAAACTCTTCGGTTGGTAGTGTAAACGGTTCCGGTCCAATAGTCTTGATTGTTATCGCGTATTGTAGTTGAAATTGCCTTCTGAAGTGCAAAGGCTGGTAAGGCAGGCACCTCTGCCGGGAAATAGTCATTGGATGTTCCCTCACCTCGAATGGCAGCGATAGGCAAGATAAAATCACCGAGGTCATTTTTCTTTTTGAGGCCGCCACATTTCCCTAAGAACAAACAGGCCTCTGGCTTAATAGCCGAAAGACAATCAATGATGGTGGCTGCATTAGGGCTGCCCATACCAAAATTGATTATGGTAATACCACCGGCTGTGGCGCTACGCATAGCCCGGTCCATCCCCTGAACTTCAACATCGTTCCACTCAGCAAACTTTTTTACGTAATTATCGAAGTTGGTTAGCAGAATGTACTTGCCAAAGTCTTCCAGTTTAACCCCTGTATAGCGTGGTAACCAGTTCTCAACAATTTCTTGTTTTGTTTTCATATCAGCTATTTATCTATTTTTAACGCATGTATAAATTAAATCTCCCAGACTTTAACCCTACGTTACGTAAAGAGGAAGGCAAAGTATGGATTTTTGATATTATCCGAAAGAAGTATATCATACTAACCCCGGAAGAATGGGTTCGGCAGCATTTCATTCATTACCTAATAGATCAGTTTAACTATCCACGATCGCTATTTCGGGTAGAGAGTGGCCTGACCTACAATAAACTTCATAAAAGATCGGATATTGTTATTCACAATCGGCATGGGAAGCCCTGGATGTTAATTGAATGTAAATCCCCCGTCATTAAGTTAACGCAAAAAGCATTTAACCAGGTTGCTGTTTACAACATGACAATTGGTGCACGGTATGTAGCTGTCACCAATGGCATGGCTCAATTTTGTTTTGAGGCGATTGATAAACCGGGGAGTGAAGTAAAATTTTTAGAATCCTTCCCAGACTTTGAATAAAAAAGCCTTCCTGGTTGGGAAGGCTAAATTATAAATCCGGAAAAATTATTAGTTCAATACTTCCTGTACATCTACAAATGGAAGATTAAAAGAATCAGCCACCGCTTTGTAAACAACTTTGCCACCTACCACATTTAATCCCTTCTTTAAGTCTTCATTGTCTTTACATGCTTTCTTCCATCCTAAATTGGCAAGCTTTAAGGCATATGGAAGTGTTGCATTTGTAAGGGCCAGTGTAGACGTATAAGGAACTGCTCCGGGCATGTTTGCAACACAATAATGAACAATATCGTCAATAATGTACGTTGGATCTTCATGCGTAGTCGGTTTACATGTTTCAATACATCCACCCTGGTCAACAGCTACGTCCACCAAAACAGTACCAGGCCTCATGGTCTTCAGCATATCGCGCGTGATTAGTTTAGGTGCCTTGGCTCCAGGTATAAGAACACCACCCACAATTAAATCATGAGTCTTCACCAGTTCGCGAAGAACATAATCGTTGGATGCCATGGTATGAACATTTTTAGGCATAACGTCATCAAGGTAACGCAGGCGATTCAGGTTTACATCGGTTATAATAACATCTGCACCCATTCCAGCAGCAATCTTGGCTGCATTGGTACCCACCACACCACCTCCTAAAATCAAAACTTTGGCGGGCATCACTCCGGGTACACCGCCTAATAAAATACCTCTTCCCTTAAGTGGCTTTTCCAGATACTTTGCACCCTCTTGAATTGCCATCCTTCCGGCAACTTCGGACATAGGCACAAGCAAGGGCAAACTCCTATCAGGACGCTCGACCGTTTCATAGGCAAGACAAACAGCGCCTGTTTTTATCATGGCATGAGCCAATGGCTCATAAGAAGCAAAATGAAAATAAGTAAATACAAGCTGGTCTTTTTTTATCAAGCCATACTCTTGTTCAATCGGCTCCTTTACTTTAATGATCATTTCGGCAATAGCAAAAACATCTTCCGCTTTAGGTAGAATTTTAGCACCGGCACCAATATATTCCTGGTCGCTGAAACCACTGCCTTCGCCAGCTTTGGTTTGTATATAAACAGTATGGCCTTTTCTGATAAACTCCTGTGCGCCAGCCGGTGTAACCGCTACCCGGTTTTCATTATTCTTGATTTCTTTAGGAACTCCTATGATCATAATAGTAAATTTTTATTTTAGCGATGTGATATGGATTTTAGGTCCTTGTACCCTAAAACCATCGCAAAGATAGCATTCGGATACGATTGCGGGAGTTGTTTTATTACTTTTTGAAGAATATGAATTCAGGATCTACATATGCCTTTTATGGCTACTTGCGCAAGGGTATGAGATACTATGAAGAATTTAAAAATGACCTTTGCTATCATTATAGTTTTTGGTTGATGGGCTACGAAATGTATTCGTTAGGCCCGTATCCGTTTGCCATCAAATCGGATAAGCCCAAGAGTAAAATTCTGGTGGAGGTAATGAAGGTAGAGGATCGGAATGCAGAGAAGAAAATATATCAGATTGAAATGGATGCGGGCTATTATTACACCGATATAATGATTCAGAATAAATCGGTAGGTATCTTTCTCTATGAAAGAGCAGCAAATTATCCGCAAGTGCGTCACGGTGACTGGATTAAATTCTTCGGTAGTTGAGCAAATTCCCAGTATTTTATTCCGTAAAAATTTTTGCTTTGACCCCTCCTTTGATTTTGCCTATTTTTGACAATCAACCAACCCATTTACCGTGAGCCAGACAAAGACAATGGTTAGTGGATTAACCGCAAAGAAGATTTCCACCATGCTCACAGATTATAAGTTAGCTTGTGAGAGTCGAGAAGCAAGTTTGTTGGGCCGCAAGGAAGTGTTCATGGGTAAGGCCAAGTTTGGAATTTTCGGTGACGGAAAGGAACTGGCTCAACTTGCAATGGCCAAGGTGTTTCGTCAAGGGGACCACCGTGCAGGTTATTACCGCGATCAAACCTTCATGCTTGCAATAGGTGAACTCACGCTGCAACAGTATTTTGCTCAGCTGTATGCTCATCCGGATGTTGATGCAGATCCAGCTTCTGCAGGTCGATTAATGAATGGTCATTTTGCAACGCGAATGATCGATGAGAAGGGCGCTTTCAAGAACCTGGCAAAATTAAAAAACAGCAGTTCAGACATTTCCCCTACGGCAGGTCAGATGCCACGCCTGGTTGGTTTGGCCTATGCTTCAAAACTTTTTAGAAATAATCCGGAGTTAGCACAATTTAAAGAGCTAAGTAATCATGGACGAGAAATAGCCTTTGGTACGATTGGTAATGCTTCCACTTCGGAAGGAATGTTTTTTGAGGCCATCAATGCGGCTGGGGTATTGCAAGTGCCCATGCTTGTTTCCGTTTGGGATGATGATTATGGGATTTCAGTGCCTAAAGAATATCAGACCACTAAAGGGAGTATTTCGAAAATTCTCGCTGGCTTTCAGCGTACAGACAATGAAAAAGGATTTGAAATTCTGACCGTAAAAGGGTGGGATTATCAGGCCCTTATTCAGACCTATGAAAAGGCTGAGAGAATTTGTCGTGAAGATCATGTGCCCGTGCTTGTGCATGTTACTGAAATGACACAGCCTCAGGGGCATTCAACTTCGGGTTCTCATGAGCGCTATAAATCTAAAGAAAGACTTTCGTGGGAGGTAGATCATGATTGTATTCGCAAATTGCGATTGTGGTTAATAGAAAATGGAGTCTCGACTTCGGAAGAGTTGAGCGAAATAGAAAAGAGTGCCAAAGCCTCGGCAAAGGCTGCTAAAGATATTGCCTGGCGGGCCTTTAATGAGGAAATTCAAAAGGATCAAAGACAGCTGGAGAAAATACTTGATGCTGCTTCTGCAGAAGTAGGTGAAATAGGGGAACTACTACGCGAATTAAAAAAGACTATCAATCCACTGCGATTTGATTCAATGCGGACTGCAAAAAAGGCGATACGTTTATTGATTAACAGTTCTTCCCCTGTGCGTGAAGAGTTGAAAGATTGGATACAAAAATCTGAAGTTGAGAATCAGGAACGATTCAATTCGTTTCTGCTCAGCAACTCTGATTGGTCCGCATTGAAAGTAAAAAGTATCGATCCGATATATTCTGAAAAATCGCCACTTGTGGATGGGAGAGAGATATTGCAGGCGTGTTTCAGAGAAGCCTTAAAAAGAGACCCCCGTGTATTGGCATTTGGTGAAGACGTAGGAAAGATTGGAGATGTGAATCAAGGTTTTGCCGGATTACAAGAGAAATTTGGTGAACTACGTGTTACAGATACAGGTATCCGCGAATGTACAATTGTAGGACAAGGGATTGGTGCTGCATTGAGGGGCTTGAGACCCATTGCTGAAATCCAGTATCTCGATTATTTATTGTATGCGATTCAGATTATGTCTGATGATCTTGCCTGCCTTCAGTATCGTACGAAGGGCGGACAAAAGGCTCCTTTAATAATCAGGACAAGGGGTCACAGACTGGAAGGCGTATGGCATGCAGGTTCACCGATGGGTATGATATTGCATGCCATTCGTGGAATTCATGTTTTGGTTCCCCGCGACATGACCCAGGCTGCCGGCTTTTACAACACATTACTTCAATCTGATGATCCGGCCTTGATTATTGAATGTTTGAATGGGTATCGTATGAAAGAACGATTACCGGATAATATTAGTGAGTTCACGATTGCGTTGGGGGTACCAGATATTTTGAAAGAGGGTTCAGATGTAACAATCGTTACCTATGGTTCTATGTGCAGGATTGTCATGGAGGCTGTCCGTGATTTAGAGCGAGCAGGAATTTTCTGTGAGGTTATTGATGTTCAAACATTGTTGCCTTTTGACATCAATCATACTATTCTTGAATCAATCAAAAAGACAAACCGGGTTATTTTTGCAGATGAAGATGTACCGGGAGGCGCAACAGCTTTTATGATGCAACAGGTACTTGAGGTTCAGGGAGCCTATCGATATCTTGATGCTACCCCGAGAACCATCACGGCTAAAGAACATCGTCCTGCCTATGGATCGGATGGAGACTATTTCTCAAAACCTAATTCAGAAGAGGTTTTTGAGGTAGTTTATAATTTAATGAATGAATCGGATCCTTTGCGGTTCCCAACGATCTACTAGGATATCTTAAAGAGTAAATTCTGGAGTAAAAATCTCATTACTCTTATTGAGTGCCCGATCTTTAATTTGAATTCTTAGCTTAAGTGTTTTAATGCTAAAGAGCGCCTTAAACCCAATGGATCCCATGCTATACTTCAAACTACCTTCGAGTGGTGCTCCCGGCTCATCCTTAAAGAGTATAGGGAATCGTCCATCAAATGAGGTCCCACAGTTTGGATAGTTAAATTCTTTCGTCCAATCGAACTCAGTGAAAGTTCCATCTGGATTTTTTACCAGAAAATCCACTTCTATGTTATAATGATCAGGATTTAATTCAAAGTAAAGGGTGTCAACAAGGTTATTATTATCTGTTCTCACCTCCCAGTTAATGCAATTGTAAGGTTTAACAAATTCAGGCAATGAACTGTAGGTAGGGTTGGTTCTTTTATCCTTATAGGTAAGCAGTTTGCCGTCTGGCTTTACGAAATAGAACTTATTGTTATAACAAACGTCCTCACTCACACAGCTAAGTTCGCTAGGGTCTAACCCGAGGTCACCATCGCCATCTTTAAAGGTTATTTTTAGAATCAAAGAATCTGCCTCAGCGTCAAAACCAGAGCCGTATTCTTTAAATTCAATGCTTTCAAATTCAATTTGTGGCTGAACAGGATATTCCGGTGGGTTGAAACATGCACTCAAACCCAGCGAAATAAACAGAAAAACCAACAGAATCCTTATCAAACTCATTTTCTACCTTTAGCCTTCGTAAAGTAAGCAACGCTTGAACACATTCAAAAGTTTTAAAGATTCTTTGTATTCGGTAAACGAAATCAACTTCGATGATATTGCTCTTCAACTATTTCATTTTCAAGCTGAAAATAATCCTGTTTATCACCAATATTTGCATCACCTGAATTGCAAAACAGAACAAATCCAATCGGTGGAGGAAATTCCATTCTTACCGATAAGTTTTTTTAAATCTCACATTATTAAAACAGACTTTTGGCAACCTGAAGTAACTTTTACCAGCAGCGGTACAACGGGCATGGTGACCAGCAAGCATGAAGTGTTTGATCTCGCCTTTTATTTGAATCTGTCTGAATATATTTTCACGCAATTCTATGGCTCCCCTGCTGATTATCATTTTCTGGCGCTTTTGCCATCGTACCTCGAACGAAAAGGTTCCTCACTCATTGCTATGATGGATCATCTGGTGAGGCAAAGTAATTCTGAGCATTCTGGTTTTTATCTACACAATCATGATGAATTGGTGAAAAAGCTTATGTCTTTAAAGGGTAATGAGCGCAAGGTTATTCTATGGGGCGTTTCGTTTGCACTTCTTGACCTGGCCGAATCCTATCAATTAGACCTTAGCGATTGTATTGTAATTGAAACAGGTGGCATGAAAGGACGGAGAAAGGAATGGGTTCGGGAAGAACTACATAGGTATTTGGGCAATCGTTTTAACCTGCCGGTTATTCATTCTGAATATGGGATGACCGAACTAATGTCGCAGGCTTATTCAAAGGGAAATGGTTACTATCGATGCCCACCATGGATGAAGGTGCTGATGAGGGATATAAACGACCCATTCACAATTATAAAAGGAAAAGCAGGAGGAATTAATGTGGTTGATTTGGCAAATTTTCATTCCTGTGCCTTCATTGAAACTCAGGATTTAGGACAAATAGACCAAATGGGTAATTTTGAGGTACTTGGAAGGTTAGATAATAGCGATGTGAGAGGGTGTAATTTATTGGTTGGATAGTCGTTTTTGTCGCCCAAATGCAATTTTTCAATATAAAATTTGCAGGAATTTAAAAGATTGATATTTTTGTTCTTTACAAAGCCACCAAATATGAAGAAAATTTTAGCTTTTGCCGCTCTTCTTGCCTTTCTGACTTCATGCAGTCAGTATACATGCCCCACGTACAGCAAGAAAGAAGTGAAGAAAAACGTATCTGAGACAAAGATTTAATCTGTCTACAGGTATTTTTTTACTTCATTTGGTCCAATAGGGCCTTCGCTCATTATTATTAGCCTTTCCACAACATTTCTGAGTTCACGGATATTTCCTGTCCAATTGTGCTTTTGAAGCAATTCCATGGCTTCTTTACTCAATTCTTTCTTACGAGAACCATATTCCGTTGCGATGTCTTCAAGAAATTTGTTTACCAGTAAAGGAATATCCTCAGTGCGATCATTCAAAGAAGGCACCTTTACCACAATGACAGACAATCTATGATATAAGTCTTCGCGAAAGCGATGTTCAGAAATTTCCTTTTTCAGGTCTTTGTTCGTAGCTGCCAGCACCCGCACGTTAATAGAAATATCTTTATCACCCCCCACTCTGGTAATTTTGTTCTCCTGAAGAGCCCGCAACACCTTAGCTTGTGCAGCCAAACTCATATCACCGATCTCATCCAGAAATAAAGTACCTCCCTCTGCTTGCTCAAATTTCCCCAGGCGTTGTTTAATGGCCGAAGTGAAAGAGCCCTTTTCGTGTCCGAACAACTCGCTTTCGATAAGTTCTGAAGGGATGGCTGCACAATTAACTTCTATAAACTGGCCAGCACTCCGGGGGCTTTTTTCATGAAGTTGGCGGGCTACCAACTCTTTACCTGATCCGTTAGGGCCAGTAATGAGTACACGAGCTTCGGTAGGAGCTACCTTTTCAATCATCTCCTTAACCTCCTGCAATGAGGTTGAGTTTCCTATGATCTGGTATTTCTGAGAAACCTTCTTCTTAAGAGTCTTAGTCTCTTTTATCAAACTGTTTTTATCCAGTGCATTTCTTAAGGTGATCAGTAGTCGGTTTAGATCAGGAGGCTTTTGGAGAAAATCATAAGCTCCTAATTTTGTGGCGTCAACGGCAATTTCTGTTGTACCGTGAGCGGAAATCATAATAAAGGTGGAGGAAATTCCTTTTGCTTTTGCCTGCTGCAATACTTCCATGCCATCCATCTTAGGCATTTTGATATCACAAAAGACAACATCATAATGATCACTTTCAAGTTTGGAAAGCCCCTCAGCTCCGTCTTTAGCTTCTTCCACGTCAAGCTTTAATTCTTTTTGATCTTTAAGAATATCTTTTAGCACAGCACGAATACTTGCTTCGTCTTCGATAAGTAATACTTTGGGCACGGTATGTTCGAATTTAAACTGAGTTGATATTTTAATTAGGGCAATTCAAAATAAATGCAAGCCTGTAAGCCGGGTTCTGTTTCCCGATAAATCGGGATGCTTATCATTTATCTGGTCCTGACGTCACCGTCAGGATCTAGCAGCCTACCCAACCCCGATGGAATGCCGAAGCATTCTTTTGAACGAGCAGCTCTTAACCGGGGCCTATTTGGCCTTTCAACTCGTAAGGTTTGCCATGCATCTGAAATCACTTTCAAGACCGGTGGGCTCTTACCCCGCCTTTTCACCTTTTCCCCGGCCCGACAAGTCGGGCTGAGGTAGTTTGTTTTCTGTGGCACTATCTGTTCCCTCGCCTAAGGCGAAAGCCCTTCCCGTTAGGAAGTACGATGCTCTATGTTGCCCGGACTTTCCTCCCTCCAGCCAAAGGCTGAAGAACGATAAACCGGCTTGCATTAACTGCAAATTTACGCACTTAATGTGAGATTTGAATCTGATCGATTTAGTGAATATCCGTGTCGGTTAGCTTTAACTCGTATTGATCAGCCAGATTGGCGACCTCCTGAAGCATTTCCTGGATTGTACTTTCGGTGACGGTATCCAATGCAGTAACCGCCTCAATTTGTAAGTGATTTTCAGTAATGATAAACCGGCAGTAATTAAAATAGGCAGATTGTTCAAGTAACATTTTGAAATCGATACCTGCCTTAACGGCACACACTTTTGAATTAAGTGTGATAAGGCTTCTGTTGTAGAGGTCGTTTTTTCGGATAGTCCCTACAACTGTTTGAAATCGATTCCCGGAAACGGGTACAATGATAATGGAATGCGAAGGATCATATTCGGTAAATTGCCCCCCAATCTGATCCGCATACTTTTTCATGAAAGCCGTTAAATCCATAGTGATAGTGTTTAGGTTTCCGAAATTAATAAAAGGAAGCTGATTTTTAGTTGGCCGATCAGAAATAAAAGAAGTGACCTTTTACTTTACCTTGCGAAAATTCTAAGGTTGGTGCGGGTAATTTGATCATGTTAACCACATAGATAAGGCTATTCACAAATTTGGATTTGGATTTAATTGCGGTAAGATCAAAATCGATTCCTAAATAGAATTGGCGATAGGGGGTAAGTCCATTGTTGAGATTATCTTCCTCATTTGCATAGAGCATATCTTCAGCACCATATCCTACTGCTAAATTTAACCACCTCGGAAATTTCACAAATTTGTCTACATCAGCCGAAAGCCAATAGGTTTGCCCATTGTAATCTTTGATCATCTGTTCCATTAAGGTAGATCCGAGGGCCTCAGGTCTTTGTTCGGCATATTCTGTTCGATGGAAAGAGAACTTAGGATAGATTTTGGTTTCATGCCAGAGTGCCTGCTGGCCCAAATAAAAACCAGCACCCAGTGCATTTGCGAGTAAATCGCTGGCCGAGGCTCCGTAGCCTGCTGAGAAGCCATCCAAAACTTCGATGGACGACATTACTGCAAAACTGGTAATTGTACCTGCCAAATCAGATTTCTTTTTTGAAACGCCACTCCATTGCAAAGTGAGGGAACCAATAGAGGATAGTTGAAAAGCTGAATAAAAGTGTCCTGCTTTATCCACTTGATTCCACTCACCGGCATCATTAAAAAATTGAAATTCCTGTTTATCATATTGACTATACCAAACTGAACTGAGTCCAATCATGATTCCTGTATAGGCAACAGTTGAACCAATGATAACTGTTTTAAGCCGGGTTGGGTTAATGGTTGTAACAGTATCAATCGGTTGTGCATAGGAGGGTGGAGTTATAGTAACCAGAAGGAGAATTGAAATTAACCCTCTGATAAGAAAATTTTGAAATGGAAGGAAGCCTGTTTTAATCCGTTCCATCTTTTTCCAATATAGTCTCCTCATTGGGTGGAGTTTCCTCCACTTCTTTTCTTCTTTTATTGTGAGCTCCACGCACCAGATCTCGTAACTGATCAAAGTTTTGGGTGTGAAGCAGGCTTACCCCCGTAGTAATTGCAGTTTGTGTACCGAGGGTGTTATTAATTTGATTAAAGTTAGACCGACTGTACATTTTTACCTTGAATTTACCATCGGGAGTAAGTACGTAATCAATCGTCCAGTCACCCAGCATATTGGCAAGCTCTGATTGATTGTATTGGTTATTGAATGTACCATCGCGGGTTACCCGCAACCTTCCATTCAAGAAGGAATAGGATAATCTCAACTGAAACGTATTGAAGGCCTCCTGGTCCAGCGATCCTAAGTCCAGATCAATTTCCAGATTTTGATCTACTTGTGTAAGCCAATAGCTTAATTGATTCGAGAGAAGTTCGCTTACGCTATTAGAAATCGAACCACTTGTACTAAAGGCATCTGGTGGCGAGAACCTTCTCAAAATCAGCAGACTGAATACCTGTCGGTTTAATTCCTGTTCATCTAATTTTGCTTTAAAGGCTTTGAAATAAAAATCAAGTTGTATCAAGGTACCATCATCGGTGGTAACGTTATTAGGCAAATCTTTTGCGACAATGTCAAAAACGATTATTGGAGAAAGCATCGGGCCATCCAGCTTAAGTAAAACTTCAACCGGATATTTTCTTCGTACCTGAGGAGAAGACAAAACGCTTTCGCTTTGGTTTGGTAAGATAGGGCCTAGTGAAGCCATTTGTCGGTAGCTGGCAGTCAGATTAAGAACTCCAGCATAAGGATCACCGAACCAGCTTATACGACTGCCTTTGGTGATCCGGAATTCCTTGTTAATGATGTCATATAAAGTAAAATTGTAGAAGCCCTGTTCAAATTCATAAAGTCCGAACATATTGAATTCGCCTTTGGTATCAATTTGTAATTTGATATCACCATTTCCATATCCACGCACAATATCCCCCGCCTTAATGTCAAAGATAATTTCGGTATAGGCATCAGGAGTGATATCGAGGTTCAAGTCAAGTATAATTCCTGAGGGCTCATCAGAGATTTTTTTCTTTTTCTTCTCGGTAATATTTCGAAGTGAATCATTGAAATGAACAAAAGAAATAAAGTCACTCTTCTCCACTGATTCGGTGCCGCTGATAGGAATGAAGATGCGCGTGTTTTTTGAAGTGCGGGCCGTAGCCGAGATTTTCATGTTTGCAAGCGGACCAAACATATTGAGTTTGCCGCTGCCATAGGCTTGACCGTAAAATAGACTGTTATCTTTTGAGGTCGTGTTGAGTACTTGAAAATTGGCAAAAGTTGCGTCCAGGTTTATCCTGAATTTTGTATAGTTACGATGAGTCAGATAGCCATCCAGGGAACCTTGATTTCTCAACCCATCGTATAAGGTGAAGTCTTTAAATATTATTTGATTGGGAGTCATCCCCAAGGTACCTTGAAACGTATAGAGCGTTTTCAGGTAATCAATCATGATTCGACCACGTTCAATTTTTCCCTCACCCTGAATCAGAGGTTGACTAAACGTGCCTGTAATTTCATATAATCCCGATAACATACCATCCATTTGTGAAAAGATTCCTTTCAGGAATGGTTCTATAAGTTTGATGTTTGTTTCTTCAAGCTTGGCCGTTAAGTAAAGGGGTTTTTTATTTGCCTGGTTATAAAATCCGGTCAACGTTAAGGTTCGCTTCTCCAGCCGATCTATTAATAAGTTAATATCAAATTGTTTCTCTTCCTGGTTCCAGATGTTAGTACCCGATACATCGCCCACCAGAAATTTGTCAACTGTAAGGTCTTTGATTGTCAGATTGTTTTGCAGGTAAAAATCTTTGTAGACATCCTTAACTTCTGCACGACCATTTACAATCCCACTTAGCGATGAACTGCTGATTGTATTCAAGATGTCAAGATTAAGGTCAGTAAGTGTTAGACTCAACGATTGGTTTGGGTCTTGTGAGACAACGCCATCCAATAAGATGGATTCTTCGCCATTAAATAATTTAAGATTACTAATCATCCATTCCTTACCCTTCATAAGGGTGTAATTCTGTGGACTAATCAGCCACTCTTCTTCCAAGACATGAATACGTGTTGGAAGAATTTTTATACGGGTACTATCACTTAAAAAATCAATCTCTGATTGAAGGCGAACAAAATTTGTGGTGCCTTCCTGATCAAAATCTATATTCAGATCTATGTGATCCTCATCCCAAACGGCTTCCGAAAAAAGATCTTTGGTGATAAAGGTCTTGGTAATCTCCTGACGTTGCGAATTAACAGAGAGCACAGCCAACACTCGCATGCTGTCGCGTAATTTAGAACCTGAAAATTCAATTTCCGTATTGATGAATTTTTTTCCCTGATAAGTGATGGTATCAAGTTGAGTGAAGGCTTGAAGTCGGGATGTAAAGCCATTATTAAAAGTCCCTTCAATTTGTGTTTCTCCGGAAAGCGATATTCCAAGTTTAGCTAGCGTAAATACTGGATTTATGTCTTTAAGATAGATTGAAAATTTGGCCTGATATTCCTGGCTGTTTTTTGACTTGGTGGTATAGTAACTGTTTAATTCTTCTTTGTTATTTCTAACATTAAGCTGAAATTCATGAACAAGTCTTTGAAGATCATAGAAAAGAGTGGAATAATAGAAATTACCGGTCAGATCGGCATTGGCATGTGAACTTCGAAGTTGCAAGTTGTGTGTATTATCTTTCAGAAAGGAGTTTATGGAAATTGAATCAATAGATAGTGACCTGTCTTTATACTCGACATAGGCATCTCGTAAAATGATTTTTCCAAATAAGCTATCTAGCTTCAACCCTTTCGTGTCAACATCTATCGAAGAGCTTATGAATAGATGTTCTTTTGTCAGGCCAATTTTCTGAGTAAATAGAGTATCAAGTTTCGTTTTTACATTAATTAGCTCTTGTCCTTTGCGTATATTGATGGAGCCTGTAGCATTTAGTTTTAGATTAGGATCGTCAATGATAAGTGATCCACTAAATAATTCTTTTGCAAAGCGGGCATCGGTTGTGATGTTTACATAGTTATAAAAACGAATCCCGATCGAGCTAATCTTTCCGATCAGGCTGAAATCGGCAGTTTCCTGAGTAAGTCCCTTCCCGTCAATTTTTCCATTCAGGCTAACTTTTTGAAATGACATGGTGTCTCGTAGAACCATACCAAGGTCAAAATTGTACAGATTCAGATTTCCACTATAGGTGGATTGATCAATATACTTCTGATCAATTTTTAAGTTGATATCAGATTTTATTTGTCCGAACCTGCCCCGAAAATTTCCATTCGCCACAAAGTCATTCATAAACCCAGTGAACTTTCCGGATAACTGAAATTTTCCCAGGGCCGATAGTCTGTTAAATACATTTTCCGGAAACAAGAAGGCGAGATTTTTGATATCGATATCCCCATTCTTGATATCCAGATTAATGAATGTTTCATTTACAGATGGGAGTCCGTCCAATTGAAGTTTGCCTTTGATTTTTGTATTACCCAAAGTGACATCCATATTTTGATATGTGAATCGTGATACCTTACCGCTGATAGTACCATTCAGGTAAAGTGTTTCTGGTAGTGGTTTTGATCCGGGCGTGAACAATACCAGATCAAGTGGATTGAGTACTGCATTGCGAAGCATCAACTTCATATTTACCCGGTTATTAAAGTCATTTAAGTCGACTAGACTTTGATACTTAAAAATCAGGGTATCAGAAATTTTACTTTCGCCAAGGCGTGCGTTGAGGCCCAGGAATTCCATTGAATTCTGCGATAGCCGGAAAAATGTGGATAAGTTATGAATAGGTAAATGGCAGTTTTTTTCTTCTGCTATCAATGTATTGAGATTGAATTGAATGGTATCTCCGATTACGTTGAAATTGTTGGCTTCGGCTTCATTAATCTGGAGCAGAATGTGATTGTAGTCAAAAGCATTTTTAAGCGAATCTTTTAAGGGATCGTTTAATCTGAATTCCGTTTGGTGAATTACAATTTCACCAATATTTACTTTTGCAGATCCGCCTTGCCCTTTACCTGAAGCGAACTGTTTACTGATTTCTGAAATAAATAAATTGATGTTCAGATCTCGGGTCGAATCTGAAATTGGAATTTTTACCAGGTTCACACTGCCTGCTTCCAGCGTAACGCCATCAATATTTACATTTTTATTTGCCAGTAGTGTGGATAGACTAAAGTTGACCTGAAGTTTGCCAGCCTCAATCATTCTGTTTTGAGCAGGGTCTTGGATTATCAATCCTTCAATTTCCAGACGATCGTACCAGACCAGGTAAATACTTTCATAGGTAACATTAAATCCTGATACTTTAGAAAATGATGATGTTACCCGATGTACCAGGTTTTCTTGCACAAAAGGTATCTGAAGAAGAGTAAAGCCAATTACAGTAAATAGGAGGAGAAAATAGACCCCGTAAAGCAGGATCTTTTTGAACCAGTTAAAAGCGCGATTTTTGATAACTTGCAGTTTCATTTACTAAAAAATGCAGCCTGTAATTCTTGCCATCGAGTCTTCCTGTGATGAAACTTCAGCTTCGGTTATACAACATGGCAAGGTACTTAATAATGTAATTGCCTCACAAACAGTGCACCAGAAATATGGAGGGGTAGTGCCTGAGCTTGCTTCGCGGGCTCATCAGCAACACATACTTCAGGTAGTAAACGAGGCAATGACATCAGCCGGTATTCATCAAACCACATTAAATGCCATCGCCTTTACTCGCGGGCCGGGCCTATTAGGCTCATTGTTAGTGGGTGTTTCTTTTGCAAAGGGAATGGCTGTAGCTCTGGGTGTACCACTCATTGAGGTGAATCACATGGAAGCCCATGTTTTGGCACATTTTATTGCTACTCCTAAGCCTGCTTTTCCTTTCCTTTGTTTAACGGTAAGCGGTGGACATACTCAACTGATTCTAGTGAAGGATTATCTTGAAATGAACGTTATTGGTGAAACCCGAGATGATGCTGTGGGTGAAGCATTTGATAAAGCAGCCAAAATGATGGGCTTTCCGTATCCAGGAGGTCCTTTGATCGATCAATACGCAAGGCTAGGTAATCCGAATGCGTTTCAATTCCCTCATACTTCAATACCAGGTCTTGATTTTTCATTTAGTGGAATTAAAACCGCATTCCTATATTTTCTTCGGGATCAAAAAGCAGTTAACTCCAATTTTATCGAAGAAAATCGAAATGATATCTGCGCCAGTTTGCAAAAGCATTTAATTAAAATGTTAATGCAGAAATTAAAGCAGGCAACCGAAGAAACGAGCATTAAGCAAGTAGCTATTGCAGGGGGAGTTGCGGCTAATTCAGAGTTGAGAAAATCCCTTCAGGAATATTCTGAACGTTTTGGGTGGACTACTTTCGTTCCGGACTTTCAATATTGTACTGATAATGCGGCCATGATAGCAATTGCTGCTCATTATAAATTCCTTCAAAAGAAGTTTAGCAGCCTGGAAGTGGCACCACTAGCAAACCTGGCAATAGGCGATTGATATGAAACTGATTTTTAAACCAGGCGATAAAAAACAGTATTTAAAAAAAGTGGGTGAGGCCGATTTAGCGACTTTTCATGGAGAGGTTTTACATCCTGTTTATTCTACCTTTGCCATTGCCCGTGATTTTGAATGGTCTTCACGGTTGTTTTTTCTTGAAATGAAAGATGACGATGAAGAAGGAGTAGGTACTTTTTTGAGCATAGAGCATAAAAGCCCAGCGAAAGTTGGCGAGGAAGTAACCTTTACAGCAACCATTGAGGACATAAAAAGCAATGAATTAATTTGTACCATTGAAGCAGCATGCGGAAATCGGGTGGTTGCAACGGGAAAGACGGGTCAGAAAATGTTTAAGAAGGAGAAATTAAAAACTCTGTTTAACTTAAGTAGATAATACAAGTAGTGTATGGCGGAGAAGAGGTTTTCAAGTGATATAAATATTCGTAATCGGCAAGCTACGTTTCAATATGAATTGCTGGATAAGTTTATAGCAGGCATTGCTTTACGCGGAACCGAGATCAAGTCTATACGCGAAGGAAAGGTTAATTTACAAGACGGATACTGCTATTTTAGCAATGGTGAAATATTTACAAAAGGAATTAACATTACACCGTATGCGCAAGGCACACATTACAATCATGAGGCCACCCGTGAACGAAAACTCTTGATGAAAAAGTCTGAGTTAAAAAAACTGCAATCCAAAGTAGAAGAAAAAGGTTTGGCATTAATTCCTATACGAATTTTTATTAATGACAGGGGACTAGCTAAATTGGAGATTGCCCTGGCAAGAGGAAAGAAGACTCATGATAAACGAGAAGGAATTAAAGAGCGGGATATTAAGCGTGAATTAAGCAGAATAAAAATAGGCTAACGCATTTTACATGGAAGTACTTGGTTACGGAGTCTGTCGGTTATCACTGGTTTCGGTTCGCCATGCTCCGCAAGAGCATGCTCCTTTGACTACGCAACTTTTGTTTGGCGATCATTATGAAGTATTAAATGTACCAGATCATAAAGATTGGGTTTTCATCCGAATTCACTTTGATGGTTCTGAAGGTTGGATTGAAGCAGGACAACACCACGGCATTACTCATGAATATTTTGAACAGATCAATCATGCTAATTTTAAAATCACCACTGATATTACATGCAGTATTCTCTTTAAGAAAAGTCCATTAACTATTTTAATAGGAAGTATTGTTCCTATCTCAAATTCTGAACTTTTTAAACTGGAAGAGCAATTTGCATTTAATGGCGAATCTAAAAGCCTGGGACAAAAACGTGAATATGAGTTTTTGAAATCCATTGCGCTTAAATATTTAAATGCTCCATACCTGGCGGGTGGCAAAAGCCCATTTGGTGTGGATGCGGCTGGATTTGTTCAAATGGTTTTTAAAATTGCAGGGTATGTTCTGCCTCGTTCCCTTGACAAGCAAATTATGGAAGGGAAAAAGGTGAATGGATTAGACGAGACTCGCTCTGGTGATATAGCTTTTTTTAAGCAACAATCCGGTAATAAGTTGCATGCAGGAATCATTCTTGAAGATCAAAAGATAATTCATGCCGATGGCAAAGTTCGTATAGATCACATTCTGGAAGATGGAATTTTGCGGACGGAATCAAAAATTTACACTCATTCTTTAATCGAGATCAGACGGATATTCAATCCGATGTAATTTAAGTCCCCAGAATGGGTTTTTTGAAATCTTGATAAACCCAAAGTTTGGGGTTATCTTTCACAGCATGAATAACAGGGTTTTGGTACTCAATCAGGACGACAGTCCGCTCATGGTTTGTTCCGTGCAGCGGGCTTTTGTGTTGGTGTACCTCAACAAAAGTGAACTTGTTCGCCCCGCTAATGGGTATCGAATAAACTCTGTAACACAGTCCTTTCCCATGCCTTCGGTGATTCGATTGAATAGGTATGTTCACGCACCTTACAAAGGGGTGAGCCTTACCCGCCAAAATGTTTTTAAGCGTGATAATTTCGAATGCCAGTACTGTGGCACACGAAGAGATTTAACGTTGGATCATGTTATACCAAGTTCGCGCGGAGGCGCCCACACCTGGACTAATCTTGTTACGGCTTGCAAGCGGTGTAATGCAAAAAAAGGTGACTTCACGCCCGAAGAAGCTCAAATGGTTATGAAGCGCAAGCCTTATAAACCTTCCTATGCACTCTTTTTGCGCGATAACAATAGTCCGCACAATGAGTGGGATGATTTTTTGGATTGAATATTAATTACTTTGGACTGATCAAAGTCATAGTTCTTTTCAACCAAGGTTTATTACTTTATTGTGAGACGAAAATCGCCTTCAGGCTTATAGGTCTGATTGTTTTAATTAATCTCACCATCATGAATTACTATAAAATATCGAATGAGAAGAAGATGGATCGGCATCTTCTTGATTTGGCACATGCGTCCATAGCAGGCGCAAGCGATGGTCGTATCTCCGTGAAGGATGCTCAGGACTTACTCGCAGCGGTTAAGGATGGAAATGTTTTCACCGATGTGGAAAGAGACACGGTGGATCACATACTTGCCACTTTTCATTGGACCGAAAAGGCGAGGGACTGGTTCCTGAAGGAATTATATAGTTGGAGAAAGGCAGCGCATGCACAAC
>Ga0075163_10003078_pt1 | contig 22473 bp, 11 predicted proteins | sample JI1023141ADNA_FD_71478 | JGI IMG/M metagenome (GOLD analysis project Ga0075163, IMG submission 71478) | Wastewater effluent complex algal communities from Wisconsin, to seasonally profile nutrient transformation and Carbon sequestration -... | ecosystem: Engineered > WWTP > Effluent > Algae... | reverse complement strand
TCAAGGCGCTGTCTCCGCAGCCAGGAACGGGAATCTTCGACCACGACGGCCTGATGGCCGAGGCCAATTGCCGGCATCGCGGTCGGCGCCTGTGCACGATGGACGAGCTCCAGCACTGGGCCCAGTGCTTCCAGGCTCGCTTCGGCGAGAACGCCCCTCCGTTGAGCCTTGGGTGCTATCGCCCTCTGCCGACTCCGGAAGAGGAGCCCAACTTCCCGGGCCTCTATGTGCGGTGCGAGTTCACCGCCGACATGTTCCCCACCAGCCTGGCCGAGCCTTCCGATGTTCGTCACGGCATTGTCGGCGCCACGCGGCTGCATGTGCTCGGCTACCCCATCCCCGATGCCCGGGGCTATGCGCAGCTGCGCTTCAACCCCAATGACAACCGGGAGTGCGGCGGTAGCACGGTCCGCACCCGCTGCTGCCTGGATCTCTGAGCCCTCAGGCAGCCACAGCCAGCCGCCGGCTGAGCCCGAGCCGCACCCCACCGACCATCTGTGGCGGTGAGCCTGCTTCGGGCACTGATGGCCCATTCCCCAGTTGTCGCCTGGCCCGAACTGTGGGATGCCAGGGTGGATCGAGCTGGGAGGGGGCGTGCGGGAGCTGCTCGTGGGGCTGGCGCTGGTGTGGCTGGGGTTCGGCCTCCAGCGCCGGATCTGGGCGGCGTCACACGAGCAGGCCGCAAAGGTGCCGCCGCCCGATCCCGATCCTGAGCCGGATGAAGAGGCGCTCGGCGTCGAGGTGCACTGGGAGGTCTTGGCGCCTGACCTCGAACCAACCCCGCGAGATGCCTGCCTTTTTCACGGGCCGGGTCTGCGCTTCACCGCCGAGCATCCTCGTCTGGGCGGGCCCTTCGTGCTCAATCTGGCATGGCTGGCGGATCCTGGGGCGCGGGCTCGTGTGGGACTGGAAGCGAACGATCCGGCTCAGGTGCTGGCCTGTCTGACCCAGGCAAGCCGATCCGGGGCTGGTGCCTGCGCTTCGCCAGCTGCCCCCCTTTCGCGGTCGGAAGGCCCTGCTTCGTCGCCTGACCCCCCGCGGTGGCCTCGCGCTGACCGATTCGGCCGGGGAGGGAGGTCTTGCGCTCCCGGCGGCGGAAGGTGGGCTGTCGTTGCCGACTGATCCGCCCCCTACGATTGACCCTGACTAGAAGAAAGACCAGAATTGCGACCAGAGGAGGTGCCCATGAAAGCACTGCGCGCCCAGGAGACCATTCCGGTGGCTGAGTTCAAGACCCACGCTTCCCAGGTGATCAACCGCCTGCGGGCCAGCGGCCGGCCGGTGCTGATCACCCAGCACGGTCGCGGGGCGGCGGTGTTGATTTCGGTGGCGGAATATGACCGTCTCTATGAGCGGGAGAACGTCATCGCTCGCATCGAGCATGCGCTGGCCGAGGCGGATGCGGGCCAGGTGGTGGATGAGGCGCAGGCTTTCGCGGAGCTGGAAGCTCAGTTCGGGCCCAACGAAGACCTGTGAGGATCATCGATACCCGGCCAGCGCTGGCTGATATGGCCGCGATGGGCGCCCACATCGCCGAGGACAGCCCGGGCGCCGCCCAGCGGTGGTTGGCTCAGGTGAAGAAGCGTGTTCGTCCGTGTTGCGGGTGCTGCCCTTGGCATCGGCCATCACGCGGCCGGTCTCGGGACCATGGGCTGAACCGACTGGGAGTCGCCGAGCTCGCTGAACCGGCCCTTCGGCGTGTCCCCCGATGCCTTCAACGCGCCGCCGCCGGCCTGAGCCGGCCACATCAGCGTTTCGTGTCTTCGAAAACGGGCTTGTGATCCACCCCTGAGCACCTGGGGCGATCTGGATCGGCCTTGGGGAGCACCACAGGGCCGATCCGCGGGCGAAAAAGCCCTCGGTGATCGGTCCCCGTGGGCCAGCAATGCGCAAGAACGCACCTGGGGTGCACCACCAGCGGCTCTTCAACCCGGGAAAGGGCCTTGTGGTGGATCACAATGCCGTTTCCGCGCTCCGGGCAGGCCTTGTGGTCGACCACAAGCGCATTTTCGGTCCGCGAAAACGGCTTTGTGGCCACATTCCGGGTACTTGGGGCCCGGGCATATCCGGCATTCGTGGGTATCTGAGCTTGGAGCCTGATGCGCCCCAAAAGCTGGTCATGGTGCGCAGGCGGCCGCCGCCCAACCGACTGGGAGTCGCCGAGGCGCCCTCGTCGGCACCACGTGTCAGCCATGTTTTCGGTCGGGTCAGCCATGCCTTCGGGGCGGACCGCCACGTGGCTCGGTGGCGCCACCCTCGCCCGGCTCTTGCGTTCGCGGGTGGGCCGGCATCATTATCGGACATGAGCGCAACATACCGGATTTCCTGGTTGTTCCTGCTGCTCGCCTGCGAGCAGGACCCCCGACGGGTCGTGGACAACGGGGGCAGTGGGGGCGAAGCAGATGTTGGGCTCGACGGTGCGCCGGCCGATGCCGCTCCCCCAGGCGACTTCACGGTGCCAACTTTCTGGGCGCCCGATGCGGTCCAGGGGTTTCCCGAACTGGGCTGGCCGTGCCCCGCAGGGTGGTTGCCCGTCGATGGGGCGTGTGCACCCCCACCGATCACCGACTGCGAACCTGGATGGCGGTTGGACAGCGGGTGGTGCCGAGCAGTCGACTGTCCTTCTCGGCGGTCGGGTGATGGGGCCTGCAGCCGGCTTCCCCATACCAACTGCCAAGACCAGGCTTTGCCCGGCGAACCGGCCTGCCTGCCGGAGGCCAACTGCCGAGCGTACCTCGCGGGCGATCTCTATGTGGACAGTGACGCCGCCGGGTGGGGATGGCTCTCAAGACAGCCCGCTGAACGATCTGAGCGAGGCCATCGCTCAACCGGGCGATATCGTTCTGCGCGCAGGACGGTATCGCTGGCCCGTTGAACCCCTGGGCGCCCGAACCATCCAGGCGACATGTCCTGAGTACGTGACCGTCGCCGGCACCCTGCACATCTCCGAGGGGGATGAGCTGAGGGTCGACAGGGTCACACTCGACGCGGAGGACGCAGAAGCCGCGGTGGTGGTCGATGGCGGCGCGCTCTCTCTGAACGGGGTGGTTGTACTCGGGGGCACCGAGGCCGCCTTGGATCTGCGGGGCGGCCAGGCCTGGATGCGAGGGGGACATCTCCTTCCAGGCCGTGGTATCGGCGCTCGGGTCACCGGGGGCGACCACCGCATCGCGGATACGCGGGTGGAAGCGCGGGCCGCCGCCGGGGCGCTGGTCTCTGCGGGGGCGCTCTCCCTGTGGAATGTCGCATTCGTGGACTGCGATGGCTTGCGGATCGACGGCGGCCATCTGGGTCTGCTTGAGGTCCAGGTGCTGCGTCCCCTGGGGGTCGGCCTTCACGCCCGTGGTGGCGCCCTTGTGGGAGCGACCGGGCTCACCCTCTTGGATACCCGCCCCCTCGATGGCACCACCGGGGTGCTTATCGAAGAGGGCGCAACCTTCGACGCCGCGTTCAGCCGTCTGGTGAGGGCCGGCGCCCAGGGCATCGTGGCCCGGGGCGAGAGCACGCGGTTGGTCTTGAGCCTGGAAATCCAGGTGGTCCACGGGCTGACGGGTGGCGGCGCTCAGGAAGGCGCCATTCGGATTGAGCAGGGGGCGCAGGCCGAGATTGCCCTGACCGAGATCTTTGGCGCCGCCCAGACCGGCCTGGCGGTCATCGGGCCGGGCAGCGCGGCCACGATCGATCGTGTGCGCATCGAGCAGGTCCTGCCGGAGACCCCGGACACGGCGGCCATCCGCGTGCAGGACGGCGCCCGCCTGGTCGGCCGCGCCCTGAGCTACCACGGCACGCTGCAGGTGGATGGCGCCGAGGTCGCCGTCGAAAACGTCCATGGTATCAGTGACTTCGACACGGTAAGAGTCGACGCAGAGGGTCACGTGACCTTGACCGATGCCGACCTCGACGTCACCGATGGGTTCGCATTGGTCAGCCACGGCGGAGTCATCGAGGGCACCCGCATCCAACTCGTCGCCCCCTCCACCACCCTTCGCCCCGTGGTCTACGCTGAAGCCGGCACCCTCCGCCTGACGGATGCCCGCATCGAAGGCGGCGGTGGCCTCAGGACGGGTGCCTTCACGGAGCTGACGCGCACCAGCATCATGGGCGCCGATCAGGGCCTCTCAATCGCGCCGGCTGGCCGCGTGTGGGTTGAGGATGGATTCTTCCTTGAAAACAGGGGATTGCAGATCGAGGTGGCCGAAAATGGTGTGCTCGATGCACACCGCGTCCGGATCGCCCACGGGCCCGGCATCCACGTGCGGCCTGGCGCCCGGGCCACCTTCGAGGAGGCCCGGCTGTATGACCTGCTCGACTTCGGCCTCCAGGCCGACGGCCCCGAGCTTACCCTGAGTCGCACCCGCGTCGAAGGCGTACGCCAGGATCAGGCGCGGGCCCCCGTCGGTCTATCGCTGACCGCCGGGGCCCATGCCGTGCTGACTCAAGTCCACCTGACTGACAACGAACACACCGGCCTTGTCTGCACCGGCGCCCGCCTGGAGGCGACCGACCTGACCGTACACGACACACCAGGCACCGACCTCGGCACCTCGGGTCGGGGGTTGGTCTTCGAGGCGGGCTGCCGGGCCACCCTCACCCGCACCTGGCTGGCCCGCAACCGCGCCTCTGGTCTCACCGCAGCCGGCTCCGAAACCGAGGTGGAGGCCACCGATCTCTTGATTCAAGACACTCTGCCCGACGACACCGAGCGCGCCGTCAGTCTATTGGCCCTCGGCAGCCGGGTGACCCTGCAGGGTGCCCTGATCGAAGGCGGCCAACACATCGGCCTCACTGCTGGCGAGGGCGCCCGGATCACCGCAGAAAGACTATGGATTCGCAACACGGTGCCCAGCTACTTGCAGGCCGACGGCCTCGTGCTCCAGGGCGGATCAACCTTCGTAGGACGTCACGTCCTGCTCACCGACCACCCAGGCACCGCCGCCCTCGTCGAACGCGCCACCCTGGTGCTCGACGACGCCCTCATCGCACGCAGCGGCATCGGTCTCGCCGTCGGGCCCGAGAGCATTGTGCAACTCGATGGCGTGATCTTTCTGGACAACATCCGCGCGCGGTGACTTCCCGTCCATTCCAAGCGCAGGCGATCCATGGCCAGTTCCTCGGGGGGCGGCTGCAAAGCCCGACCCGCCGAGATCGCGGTGGAGGCTGTGGTGCGAGCGGGCCCCGGCGCGGCGTACGTCAGCCGCGCCTCGGCGACTGGGAGAGGCGCCAAGGCGCCCTCGCCTTTTCGGGGGCCGCGGAGGGGCAGGGCTGAGGCAGGCGTGCCTTCTCAGGGGCCCCGCCTTCCGCCTGGAATGTCCGCGCCGCGCTGATCCGCAGCCCGTCAGCGCGGTCCAGGACCTCGCCCACTCAGCTCCAGCGGAAGCGGCGCACGCCGATGAGGCCCCGGAACGCGCGGGTAGAGGACGGACTGCGGTTGAGGCGCCTGCGGGACTTGATTGAGGCCAGTGCGAGTGAGGTCGAGTCACCCGAGCCCAAGGGCTGACTTTTTCCATCGTATGCGTCATTTTCTCCCGGACAGTAGGGGCAGGGACTCGCCTTGGCGGGTGAATGCTCGGTCGTCGCCGGGAGGATTTGATGAACGCCTTTTTGATCTTATGTGCTGTCACCCATGGGCTGCTCGTGCGCCTGGCAAGGCCGCAGACCACGGCAGCCGGGTTGGACCTGCACCGGGCCGATCTGGCCCGCCTGACCTGTATTCTGCGCGAGCCGAATGATCCCGAGCGATCGCCAGTGCTCGCCGATCTAGGGCGGTGGTTGAAGTGCGAAGTAGACGGAGCGACCCGATCCGTCCCGGCCTGGAACGTGACCTCATTGGAAGCGCTGGCCGAGATCCTCAGCGAGCCGGAGGCGCTGGCCGACACGCTGGAAGACATCGCCGCCCGCTTGCGGGACAGGGCCAATCTGGCTGCGTTTCTCTGCAAGAAGATCATCTGGCGTGGTCGGGACCTCTGGAAATCGCAACACAAACGGCATGCGCGGTTCGAGGTTGGCACTGAGGTGATGGGTGAGGGGCCCCGGACCGACGGTGCAGCGGCGGCCGAGGCCCGGCTGGTCGCACAGAAGCTGTGCACGCATTTTCGCGACGACGCGGCGGCGCACACCGTTATCGAAGGCCTCCTGCAAGGCCAGACCGTGACGGAAATCTCAAAGGAATCAGAGCTTTCCCGCCAGCAGATCTACCGGGTCATGGAGCGGCTGCGGAAGTTCGTCGAGGGGAATCACCATGGAGCATGAAGAGCGAGGCACTGCGGCGGCTGCGGTCGAGGCCTGGCGGGCGGGACGGCTGGGCAGGGACGAGGCGCTGTTGGCGGAAGTGGAGCTCAGGCCGACGGTGGCGGCAGCGCTGCTGTGGGCCGTCATGAACCAGGACGCCTGCATGCCTGAAGACGACACGGCCCTTGCGGCGGCCGGGCTCGCCGATGAGCGCGTGGCCGCCTGGTTTGCCGAGCTCAATCTCTCCCCGGCCGAGCGCCGTGTGATGACGGCCCCCACGACCGCCGCTCGGCCGGGCCGAAGGGTCCTCTGGCCGCTGCTGGGTGTGGCGGCCGCCGCCGCGGTGGCATTCCTTGTGCTGCGTGAACCGACGAAGCCCGACGGCCCGGATACCGCGATGGTCAAGGGCAAGCTCGGCGAGGAGGCGGGCAAATCCGTTCTTCTGCTGGGAGGCGAGAAGCGACCCTGCTATCCGAGCGCTCCGGAAGAGGACTTCTGTACGGCTGATTCCACGGCGCCCATCGACCTCATGATTCGAGACGTCGATGTTCTCCGCGCGCGGTTCATTGCGGTGGTGGCCCGCCAGGGAGATCAGGCCCGGCTCCTGCGCCCCGCCGCCCTGCCCGGCGATCTCCCCTGCACGAATGGCCACTGCTTGCTCATGCGCACCACCCTGCCTTCGGGGCGCCATGAGCTGCGGCTGCTCTTTGCACCCGGCCCCCTGCCGGCGGAAGCGATCCTCAAACAAGAGGCCAACCCGCCCGGCATCGAGGTCGTGCGGTTCTTCATCGAGGTGCGCACATGAGAGTGCTGTGGGTCTTGCTGCTGCCCCTGATGGCCCGGGCGCAGATCTGCCCCACTCCGCCGGGTCCCGTCGTCGATCATGGCCCGATCTTCGTTGTATTGGTGGGCCAACCTCGGGGCACGAACCTGCCCACGCTGAAGCAGACCGGCGCCGACGTCATCGGCACGTGGCTGTTGTTTCGTATGGTGGGCCCCGAAGAGGTGCGCATCCACCTGCCGGATACCCCGGACTTCGACTGGATCAATCACCACCTGGCGGAACAGGGCATCGAGCGCGGCGCACCCACCCTGGGCGCGCTCAAGCGCAGCATCCGGTCCATCGCCGAGCGCATCGGCCGCCGCCCGGGGGCCCAGGTCTACTTCTACTTCTCCGGCCACGGGCGGATGCAAGCCAGGGCCGATCGGGGGTGGTCCGAGCTCTTTTTGGAGGACGAAGCCGGGGAGAAGACCGTGCCCTTCACCCCCGATCAGCTTGACGCCGCAGTGCTTGCGCCCCTTGCCGGCCATGCCACCGTGCACCTAATCATCGACGCCTGCGAGAGCGGCTACCTCACCATGACCAAGCAGGGCACACCGGAAAACGCGCCCGATGTGCATGCCTGGGCCCACCAACGCCACGTGGCGCGTTACCCCGCAGTGGGTTTGCTAAGCGCCGGCGCCCACTCCACCTATGAGACCAGCTACGGGGGCACGTTCACCACTGCCCTGCGCTCGGCCATCATCGCCCACGGCGACTACTACGGTCACGACGGGATCATCACTTACGCCGAGCTGGCCGCCACCACCGATGTCATTCTGCGCAAGCTGCCGCGCTCAACCCGCCCGATCGTCATTCCCCCCGGCGATCGCCCAGACGCCCCTTTCCTCGACCTGCGCGGGCGGTCGCAAGTGGCTCACATCTGCCTGGAACCCGGGCTGGGGCGCCTGGAGTTGCGGTATGAAGACGCCTTTCCCATCGGGTTCGCCCACCCCGATCGAGATCAGGCCATGGAGCTCTACTTGCCGCGGGACCTGAACCTGGTGGCGATCCTGGGTGGGGGCCTGGGCATTCCCGAAATGCCCCGGCGGGTTGAGCACTTCCGCGCCAGGGATGGGGAGCTGTTCGCCCAGGCCGAGGCGGGCACCGCCGCGGAGATCAAGGGCGAACTGGATCTGTTGAATGCGCCTCTGCGCATGCAGGGTGAGCCGCAGATTCCCCCCCTGGTGGACTTCAACTGGCAGCCGCCGCCCTGGTGGAGCGTGGGCTTCCTCGCTACCGGCAGCGCCCTGCCCGGTGAAGGCGCGGAGGGTGATCTGGGGCTGCCCATCGGCGTCGCCCTGAGCATCGGACGCCACACTGGCGCCTGGTCGCTGGTCGGATCGGTGGGCTGGGAACAGTGGGAGGGCGGCGATGAGGACTTCCGCTATCGGGCCCAGGTGATCACTGCGGATGCGCTGGTCAGCCTGCTTGAATTCGGCGGCGGCCGCCCTCTGCGGTTGGGCCTGGGGCCCGGCCTGACCGGGAGCTATCTGCACCAGACCAACCTGCGCACCGACGACACATACAACACTTGGAAGGCCGGGGTGCTGGCGGGCTTCTTCGGTCGCTGGTCGATCGGTGATACCGGCCTCGGGCTTCGGCTCGACGCTCGTGCCGGCCTGGAGTATCTGCCGACCCGCAGCGGTGGGCCCGACTTCGAGCAAGGCGGTGACTGGCTGGTCCCGCTGGTCCTGCGCACCGGGGTGGACGCGGCGTTCTGACGGCTATGGGCCGTCGGGGCGCATCAGCACCTCGAAGGTCGCAGACCAGAACCTGCAGGTGGTGGGGCAGTTCTCGGGCGTCACGCCGGGTGTGGTGCAGAGCAGATCGAGATCCTGGCAGAGGGCCCGACCCAGCGGGATCGAATTCCAGATGAACGGCGATTCAGCGTCCATGAAGAGGTGGATCAGGAAGTGACGATCTCCCCCCAGGGGCACCGCGCCACACACCGCCGGTCCCACGGGCACCTCTTCCAGGTGCGCCACGTCGGCAAACAGGATCAGGCCCTGCTGTTGAGCGATGCGCGGAATCACCAGACGCGCGGGCTCGAAGCCATCGAGGTTGCACATGCCGGATGGGCATGCACCAGCCGCCACCGTCGGGTTCGAGTCGGTCAGCCAGCAGCTTCGATCATCCACCAGCGTCGAGAGGCCCAGCTTCACCTCGTCGGCGTTGATGACCAGGACCAGCTGCTTGCTCACCGTAAGCTCATTCCCCAGGAACGCGTTGATGGTCGTGCGGAAGGCGGCGTTGCCTTCGTCTTCCACCAGCAGCTCGGGGGAACAGGCAGCCACGGCCCGCAGGATCGAGCTGCCCTCGACCAGACCCCCACAGCCTTCGACGGGAGGAGAGCAGTCGGCATAGGTGCTGGACGGGGGCGTGAGCTCGGGCTTGGGCGCATGGGCGCCCAGGAAGTCTCGCCCGCAGCGGATGCCGTAGGACTCGACCTGCGCGAGGGGCGGGGCGAACAACCGGTTGGCGGTGGCCGCCGAGTCGAGGGGGTTGTAGAGTCCCCCCCCTCGCAGGCCTCGCAGCCCCGGGTTCACCAGATTCGCCAGGTCTGCGCCCGCGCGAGCTGTGCCGTCGGGCGCCGGCGGATAGCGCTCAAAGGGGTTCTGCACCCATTCCCAGATGCCACCCGCCACGTTGAGAATGACGGTGGATGGCCCGTCGCCCACCCGATCACCGATCGCCCGCCAACCGCCCACGTGGCCCACCGGACGGAAGACCGCGTCCTCCTGGGGGAAGCAATCCACCACCAGTGGCGCGTAGCTCTTGCACTCGGCGCTGCAACCGGCCTCCAGACAGGAGGGGTCGGGTCGGCCGATGCCGGTGTCGTCGTTGGGCGGCCCCAGGTAGCCGCCGCTAAAGGGGTATTCGAACCCGCTGGTGGGCTCGGTGCCCGCTGCCATGCGCTCCCACTGCGCTTCACTAAGTAGCCGCTTGCCGGCCCACCGGCAGTAGTCGATCGCCTCGCACCAGCTCACCGCGGAGGCGGGCAGATCGAGGGCCTCGGGGGGCACCTCACAACCGCGGTGGGCACTCTCGCCGCACTTCCCTTTCTGGATGAGCTGCTGCTGCCACTGACCGCGGCTGATTTCGTAGCGATCGACCAGGAAATCGCGCGTGAAGGCCACGGGCTGGCGGGGGCCTTCGTTGTTGCGCACGCTGGCACTGTCCCGCCCGATGTGGACTACCGTGGGTGGACAATCGCGCTCGCCCGTCCGCCCATGGCAGTCGGGGCGGGCCACATTGGCGATGAGCACTTCGCAGTTCGGCCCATCGTCCTTGGTGCCGTTGCCGTCGTCATCAATCCCGTTGGTGCACTGGTCGGCCCGCTCGAACGAGACGCTGTCGGGCTCCACCGGCACACACTGCCCGTCGATGCAGGCCACATCACCCGCACCGGGTGGCAAGATGCAGGGCCGGTGGGCCCGCCCGCAGTGCACCCGTGACTCGAAACGCGACTCGTCGGGCCGGCCGTCGCAGTCATTGTCGAGGCCGTCGAACAGCACCTCTTCGATGCATTCAGCGGGATCGGCCGTGTGGAAGACATCGCAACCCACCACCAGCGTCACCCAGAAGAGCCCACCGAATCTTCGCACCACGGCCCGCCCCCGCATCTCGAACGACACCCAGTGTGCGCGCCTGCCTGACCATCGGCAAGCCTCCCGAAGTGGGACTGGTGGATGAAGATCGGCTTCGGGAGGCTCCCGAACGGGGCTTGGCGATCGAAATCAGCTTCGGGAGGCTCCCGAACGGGGCTTGGTGATTGAAGATCAGCTTCGCGAGGCTCCCGAAGCCGATCTTGCAAGCGGAATTGGCGATCGGGAGGTTTCTCCTGGCCGCTTTGCGACGATCAAGCGTTCATCGCACCCGATATTTTTCGGGGCCCCGCGGACGAATCGGGCCAGTCGGCGCTTTGGGCTTCAGGAAGGCCAGGAGGTTTTCATGAAGCGCCTGTTCGTGTGTCTGTGCCTGTCGCCGGTTGCCGCCGGGGCTGCGCAGAAGCGGCTCGTCGAGGCAGCGGTGCCGGGCTTCGTGCGGATCGACGGCGGTCCGCGCCTGGAGCTGCCCCAGATCGTCCGGCAGGGCGTGGCCGGGCTCGAGCTGACCGTCGAGCTCGATCACTGCCCCGAGTTCAAGCAGAAGGTCCCGCCCGGGCCTGAGACCGTCGCGTTGACCTGCCCCCGCCCCGCGCACCAGCGCCTGCTTAAGGGGCCGCCGGGAGGCCGGGTGAGCGTGCGCGGTGGGGCGTTTGTCGCGCTGCCCATCTGGACGGCCCACGGCACGGTGCACGCCGAGGTGCATGTCGAGCTGCCGGACTGCAAGCCCTTCGCCCGGGTGATTCGGGCCGAGGAGCGCGAGGTGACCTTCGCCTGCCCCGATCCGGCGCCGGCGGTGGTGGTGTCGGGGCCACCCCGCCTTTCGGTGGAGGCCGAGGTGCGGGTGGGGGATCGGCTGGTGAAGCGGGGGCCGCTCGACGAGATTTGGCATCTGGAGGTGGAGGGCCCGGGCATGGTCTCGGTGCGCTGCTTCGGGTCAGGGTTGGTGCCCTGGCACACCGAGGTGTCGCCCGCGCCGGGCAAGGAGCTGGCGGTGGCCTGTGCCCCGGTGCCGGCGCGGCGCTTCGTGCGGGTGCGGGCGCCGAAAAACGACCTGACCTGGCGTCTGGACCGGCCGGATGGTGCGCCGCTGGCCGGTCTCCTGAGCCTGGGGCCGGAAGGGACCGACGCGCTCGTCCTCCCGGCCAAGGGGGTCAAACCCGAGCAGGGTCAGTGGTACGCCGTGCAGGTCGAGCGGGAGGGTCACCACCAGCTCTTCGTCGACGATGCCGTCGATCACGGCTGGGTCGAATTCGAGGTGGAGCCCGCTGCCCAGCAGATGGGTGAGGTGGTGCTCGACCTGAAGGCGCAGAAGGATCGCGAGCCGCCTCCCCCGCCCAAGGCGGGCGATACATTCAACATCACCATCCAACAGCCCGGCGCGCAAGCGGGTGCTCAGGTCGCTCCGCCCGGTCCTCTGGAGCTGGGTGTGGTGGGGGGCCTCGCCTTCAACCACGATCGCACCTACTCGGCCATCGGGCCCAAGCTGCGGGTGAAGCCCGACAATGATCTGGGCCTGTCCATGGAGGCGAGCCTGACCCTCCAGTTCGGCGAGCGGCCGGTCTATCTCGATCGCTTCGAGTCCGAGACCCACATCACCCGGAGCCAGGCGGCGCTGCGGATCGACTCGAAGGGCAAGGATCTGCGCTGGTTTGGCAGCGTGGGCGGCTTCGTCGAGCCCGAGATTGCGCTCGGTCTGTGGCTGGGGGGTGGGGCTGCGCTGCCGGTGGGCCCGGTGACGGTGGAGCTGGGGGCGGGGGTGCCGGTGTATGCCCAGGACAAGCTGGGTCACTTCGGGCTGGAGCTGTTGGCAAGTCTGGTCTTCGAGCTGCCGGGAGATGCGAAATGAGCCGCTTTGCGCTGATGCTGGTGAGTGCGTTCTTGCCTGTGGCCCTGCGCGCGCAACAGGTGGGTGACATGGACGGGCTGCGTGCCGACATGGTCTGCGACGACACCCCGCAGGATTTCGAGCAGCTGCCCTTCGGCACCTTCGTCGATCACCTGCCCGGTGTGGCGGTCCATACCTCCACCCAGGGCCTGTTCGTGGACGATGATGCCGGGGGGACCCCTTGCCTTGGGCTACGCTGTGGTCGGGTGCCGGTGTCGGCTCAGATCGCAAGCGAGGAGCCGCCCTGGTTCCAGCTCGACTTCGACTTCCCGGTCGATCGCTTCGGCTTCTGGGTGCTGGACGCCGGGACCGGCGACGCCGGCCAGGTCGTGACGGTGGTGGTGTGGCGGGGCGGGGTCGAGGTGCTGCGCCTGGAGCTCGCGGCACCCGGTGACGGCGCAGTCTTCGTGGGGCTGCGCTTCGATGCGCCGGTCGACCAGGTGCGGGTCATCGCGCCAGTGACCGGGGATGGCTTCGGCCTCGATGATCTGTGGTTTCCGCCCCGGCAGTGCCTCGATCTCGATCTCGACGGGGTGACGCCCTTCGGGGGCGACTGCGATGATGCGGATGCGCGGCGGGCGCCCAGTCTGCCCGAGGTCTGTGACGCCATCGACAACGACTGCACCGACGATCTGCCCGAGCGGGAGGGGGACATCGATCGCGATGGCTGGCTGGAGTGTGAGGATCCCGATGGCGATGGGGTGGCCGCGGCCGATGGCGACTGTGATCCCCACGACCCGCACCGGTTCCCCGGGGCGGTCGAGATCTGCGACGGGCTGGACAACGCCTGTGCCGGCCGGGTGCAGAGCCGGGAGCTGGATCTCGATCGCGACGGCTGGCTGGCCTGCGAGGATCCAGACCAGGACGGGGTGGCCGAGGCCGATGGTGATTGTGAGCCCCACGATCCAACAGTGTATCCCGGTGCGGCCGAGCTGTGTGACGGTCAGGACAATGACTGCGATGGGGTGACGCCCGAGCGCGAGCACAACACCGATCGCGACGCCTGGCGCGCCTGCGAAGATCCCGATGGCGATGGCATGACCGAGGCCGACGGCGACTGCCGGCCCCAGGATCCCACGGTGTATGCCGGGGCCCCTGAGCTGTGCGACGGCAAGGACAACGATTGCGATGGGGCGGTGCCTGAGCGCGAGCACGATCGGGATCGCGATGCCTTTTTCGCCTGTGAAGATCCCGACGGCGATGGGGTGACCGAGGCCGATGGCGATTGCCGGCCCCACGATCCCACGATTTTCCTGGGGGCGCCCGAGCTATGTGACGGGCTGGACAACGATTGCGACGGCGTCGTGCCGGCCAACGAGGCCGATGACGATCTTGACGGCTACCGCATCTGCGAGGGCGACTGCGCCGACAGCGATCCGGTGGCGCATCCCCTGGCCACCGAGGGCGAGAACGGCTTCGACGACAACTGTGATGGTCAGGCCAGCGGCGGAACCGTGGGCTGCGGGGTTGCACTCGGGGGGCGGACGCGGGAGGGTGTCATCTTCGGGCTGGTCGTTCTGCTGGCCTGCCTGCTGCGTCGCTGGGTACTCCGGCGCTGGACGCTGCTGATCGGGGCCTTCGTGGGCCTTGCGGTGGTGGGCGTGCGGGGGGCCGGCAGCGGCAATCCCTTCGCGGTGCTGGGCACCCCGGGCTACCAGAGGGAGCTGGCGCTCACCGATCATGGCACCGAGGTGGCCCTATTGTTGGCCGAGGAGCCCATCGAGCGCCTCATCGTCGACTTGTTGATCGAGCGCGGTTGGCTCTCGTACAGCCTGGATGACGTCGAGCACTGCTTTCTGCCCAACCGTTGCATTCACTTCGACGTCGACATCTGGGTGGAGGACGTGGAGGTCACTCTGCTGGCAGGTGAGCGGGCCCGCTTGACCCTCCACCTCAACGGCTCGGTGCGCGATGACGCCGCGGGCCTGCCCGCCGCCGAGGTGGGTGGGCAGATCACCGTGGATTTCGGGCTCGCCGTCCAGGGGGCGTGCGGCCAGAACCTCAGGGTCGGCCTGACGGCGGGTGCGCCCGATGCAACCGGCGTGACGTTCACCGGGCTGCTGGGCGCGCCGCAGTTCCTGGGAGCGGCCCGCGGCCAGCTCCAACAGCGGGTCACTGGCCTCCTGGTGGCCCTGCCGCCCATCCCCCTGCAGAATGTGGTGTGCAACAACCCCATCGATGACTCGGAGCCGGTGCGCAACGTGAAGCTGCGGACTGTGCCGGCGGCTGAGAGCTCAAATGGGCATGCCTTCGCGCTGCTCGGCTTCGATGTGCTCGGGCTGCCGCTCTGCCACCCGGGGGAAGACCGGCTGGCGTTCAAACCCGGGGCCTTCGAGCGATTCTCCGGCAACCTCATTGCGCCGGGTCGGGAGCTCGCCATGTCGTTCTCGCCGCGGGTGATGCGCGGCATGATCTGGCGGCAATCGTTCGCCCGAGAGGTGGATCCCCAGACGCTGGCCGAAGCCCGCGACTCCGTCAGCGCCAGCTGCCAGCCCCCCGACAACGCCACCATGTTGGATCTGCTCGAGGCGGGTCGCTGCACACTCGCCGACAAGCTCGGCAACGGCAACAAGCGCGTCGCGGCGGGCTGGGATGGTTTCCGCGACGCCGAGCCGGTCGCGGATCCAGCCGTCCTCGGCTGTGATGGCGTCGCGGACGGCAGCTTTGTCATCAAAGAGGGCCCCCTCGATCACCCCCACTTCCGCATCGTGGCCGGCATCTCGGGCAAGAAGAAGGTGCTCTTTCTGACCGCCTCGGTGAAGTTGATGTTGAGCGCCGATCTGCGGCTCTACCCCGATCTCAGCGATCCGACGACGCCGACCATGGGGGTCGAGATATTCCATCGAGTCGAGAAGGAAGCGAGCTGCCTCGCTTCCTGCGCCGATTGCAACGGTGACCTCGACAAGACCCGGGCCGTCTTCGAGGAGGCTGGCGCCTCAATGGCCGGTGAGTTGGGTGCGCTGCCCCAACTGCGGTTCAACCTCGGGGAGGAGGAAGGCCGCTTCGCAAGCTTCGACGTGTTCGAAGGCCGGCCGGCGGCCCTGGTGTTCTCGGGCAAGCTCACCACCGTGCAGCTCGGGCCGCTGACGGCGCCGAAGTCGGGTCCGCCCGAGGGCACAATCATGGTGGAGGTGGGTGAGCGCGCCGATGCGGTGTCAGTCGACGGCTACGATCCGACCCTGCGTGCCTGCCCGCCCGGCTGGCTGTCGCGCACCTTCCGCCTGGGCGACGCCCGCTGGTTCGTCTGCGAGGTGGTGCAGGAGGCCGACGAAGTGCTGCCCCTGCCAGCCGGCGCCTGGTGCGGACTGGCGATCGCCGATCGCCTGGCGACCTCGCTCGATACGCAGCCGCAGCCCAAGGTGTGTGTCGACGCCGACCGCGAGGACTGCTCGATCGACGCCGACTGCGGCCCCGATCGGCTGTGCGACCAGGGCATCTGCGTTGCGCTGCCCGCCGTGCCGTGCGGATCCACAGTGGATTGCGCCCATGACGAGGTGTGCGCGTCACGTGTGCCGCCCTCGCGCTGCCAGGGCCATGATCCCCGCGTCAGCTGTCCTGACGGCTTTGATGTGTTGCCCATCTGGGCGAATCGGGGGTATGCCGAGGCCCTCGCCACCCCGATCGGGCCCGCCAGCCGCTTCAACCCAGGGCTGGTCGCCCGGCCCGAGCCCGCGGTGGTGCGCGCCGAGGCTGAGCTGGTGACCTGCATCAAGAAGGAAGGCGCCCTCGATCCGCGCCTGGCGGGTCGCGTGATGTACGGGGGGGGTGTTGTCGGTCTCAGCGCGGCCACCCCCCTGCCTTGCGCAGAAGACCAGCGAGTAGTGCGGGCGAAGGCCCTCAAGCTGCCCCCCGTCTTCTCGTGGCGCAACGTGAGCCCCGTGGTGCTGCCGGCCGATCTGGGCACCTTGAAGTACTGTACCACCCAAGGCTTCGGCCCCGACCTCGACGCTGACGGGCTGTGTGTTGAGGACGAGGCCGAAGAGGGGACCGACCTGGAGTCATACAGCACTTCAGGGGATGTGCTTCCCGATGGGGTCTGTGCCCGCCTGGGCCTGGACTGCACGACTGTCGACAGCGATGGGGACCAGCTCACGGACTTCATGGAGATATATGTTCTGGGGACCGATCCGCTGTCGCCCGACACCGACGGCGATGGGGTGCCCGACGACTATGAGATCCTGGTGGTTGGCTTCGATGAGGTCCGGATGGTTGGCATGAATCCTCTGGACGCGGACTCCGACGACGATGGGCAGAGCGATGGCGACGAAGAACTGCTCGCCGATGTGTTGCCTGGGGACGGTGGTGGTGCCGATGACGACGGCGATGGCCTGCCCAATGGGTATGAGCGTTGGGTCACTCGCACCGATCCGGCCGTGGCCGACACCGACGGGGATGGTCGGTCCGACCGCGCTGAGGCCATCGATGCGCCCTGGTATGCCGGCGCCGGTCCCCAAGTGGGGGATGCTGAGCCCGCGGCCGACGGAGAGGTGATGGACGGCGAGTGATGCATGGTGACTCTCAGCGACCTGATCGCCCACCCTGCCGTCTCGGGGTGCACGATCAGGGACCTGATCGCTCATTCCGACGGGCGCAGGTGCCTGATCGGGTCCCCTGGGGCCCAGAGTGTCCACCTCGGTGGGTGACCTGGAGGGTGCACCCGAGCTCCGGCTCATCGATTTGGGCCGGTCTGCAATCCCACGGCGCCATGGTAGAGTCCGCCCGCCCCGCGAGGAACTGACCATGAAGCGCCTGCTCCTGCTGGCTGGTCTGCTCGGCTGCAGCCAGGACCTGCCCGACCCGCAATGCCCGGCCGTGCCGCGCGTGAAGCCGCCGGTCAAGGTCCTCGACTGTGCGCGCTACGACGACGGTCACCAGGTAGGCAGCTCTCTGTTGGTGGTGGTGAACAAGCAGGTGGCGCTGGCGGGCCACTATACGCCGCCGGACTTGCTGCCGGTGCCGGCGGTGCAGTCGATGGACGGTCGGAAAAACCTGTTGCGGATCGATGCCTTAACCGCGTTTGAGGCCTTCACGACGGCGGGGCTGCTGGAGGCGGGGGTGGACCTGCGGGCGCGCAGCACCTACCGCAGCTTCCACGACCAGTGCGTGACCTTCGATGCCAAGGTGCAGGCCCACGGCCTCGAGCACGCGGAGCGCTACAGCGCTCGGCCGGGGCGCAGCCAGCACCAGCTCGGCACCACGGTGGACATCACGGCGGAGGTTTGGGACTGGGCCCTGGAGCCCGAGATGGCGGTCACCTGGGAGTCGGCGTGGCTGTTTGCCCAGGCGGGGCGCTTTGGCTTTGCTCTGAGCTACCCGGCGGGTGAGGAGGCCGTGACGGGTTATGCGTTTGAGCCCTGGCACTACCGCTATATCGGGGTGGAGGCGGCGGCGGAGTATGCGCGCTCGGGCCTGATTCTCGAGCGGTATCTGCAGGCGTGCGCCGCCGCGGATCCGCGCTTCACGTGCCCGGAGGCGGTGCCCTTTGAGGTGCCGATCAACCACCACTTTGTGGGCGGGGCCTGCGCCACCGACGCCGACTGTGCGGACCTGGGCGCGGCGGCGGTGTGCCTGGTGGAGGGGCACCCCGAGGGCTATTGCACGGTGCCCTGCACGCGCGGGTGTCCCGATCGGCCGGGCAACAACCAGCTCACCTTCTGCCGCGCGGAGGCCGACGGGAACGCCTGGTGCCGCAGCCAATGTGACGCCGAGCGGCTGCCGGGCACCGGGTGCCGCAATGACTATGCGTGCGAGGTGGGTCGGCGCCCGAAGGCGGCCGGGTCCGCGCGGGTGTGTGTCCCGCAAGGGCGACGACCGGATGCCATCACCCGCGGCTGAGAGGCGAGAACCGCTTGAGATTCAAGCGGTTGGGGCTACATGGTCTCGCGCTGGAAGGTGCGGGTCGCCAGCCAGAGGCCGAAGGCCGCCAGCAGGAAGGCGGCGATGAGGCCGGCGCCGAGGGAGGGCAGGTTGAGATCGTCGCGGAAGGCGGCGCGGGCGCCGTCCACCACGTGGCTGAAGGGGTTGATGCGCGACAGGTTGTAGAGCCAGCGCGGGGCCAGGGTCATGGGCAGCAGGATGCCCGAGAGCAGGAGCACCGGCACCGAGATCATGTTGAGCAGGGGGGCCAGGGCGTCCTCGCTCTTGAGCTTCATGCCCGCCGCGTAGGACAGCGACGACAGCGCCACGCCCAACAGCGCCACGATGACCAGCGTCACCAGCGCGCCGCCCACGGTGACCCGCAGGCCGAAGCCCATCGACACCAGGGTCAGGAGCGTCGCCTGCACCATGAGCACCAGGACGTCGCGCAGGACGCGCCCGAGCAGCAGCGCAAAGCGGCTGGCAGGCGTGACGCGCATGCGCTCCACCACCCCGGCGCGGATCTCGGCGATGAGGCCGAAGCCCACAAACATGGAGCCGAAGATGCCAAGCTGGATGAGCAGGCCGGGCACAAACACCTGCCAGGCGTTGCCCGGCGGGAAGCCCGGCGTCTTGGAGAGCGGCTCCAGCAGGGGGCCGAAGAGCGCCAGGTAGAGGAGCGGCTGCACCAGGCCGATGACAATCCACACCGGCCCGCGCAGCAGGAGGCGCAGCTGGTAGCGAAAGACGATCAGCGCGTCGCGGAGCACGGTCACGAGGCACCTCCACCCGCGTCGCGCAAGGAGCGACCGGTCACCGTCAAGAACACGTCGTCGAGGCTGGGTCGGGCCACCGAGATGGAGCTCACCGCGATGCCCGCGGCGTCGAGCGCCCGCATCAGCCCCAGGGCCTGGGCGTCGCCGCGCTCCACCGTGACGCGCACGCCGCCTGGGATGAGCACCACCTCGCGCACCCCGGGCTGGCCGGTCAGCAGCGTGCGGGCGCGCTCCAGCTCGGCGTCGGGAACGGGCTCGGAAGTCTCTGATTGGACAGTACTTTCCTCGGATCGCGACCCGGGCAGCTGGAGCGTCACCACGTCACCCGCGATGCGGCGCTTGAGGGCGTCGGGGCTGCCCTCCGCCACGATGCGGCCGTGATCGATGATCAGGATGCGGTCGCAGAGGGCGTCGGCCTCGTCGAGGTAGTGGGTGGTGAGGAACACCGCCGCACCCTCGCGATCGCGCAGGCCGCGGATGTGGGCCCAGAGGTTGGCGCGGCTGTGCGGGTCGAGGCCGGTGGAGGGCTCATCGAGGAACACCAGCCGCGGCGCGTGGACGAGGCCCAGCGCGATGTCGAGGCGGCGCTTCTGGCCCCCTGAAAGCGTTTTGACCAGGCGCTCGCCCAGATCGGCGAGGTCCAGCTCGCCGCACAGGCGCTTGGCCCGCGCCAGGGCGTCGGTCTTGGAGATGCCGTAGAGCTGGGCCTGCGTGCTCAGCTCCTCGTTCACGCTGGCGTCCCAGTTGGTCATGCCGCCCTGGGCCACGTAGCCGATGCGGCGGCGCACCTCGGCGGGGGCGGTGCGCAGGTCGGCGCCGGCCACCCGGGCTTCGCCGGCGGTGGGGGTGAGCAGGGTGGCGAGCATGCGCTGGGTGGTGGTCTTGCCGGCGCCGTTGGGGCCCAGGAAGCCCACGATTTCGCCAGCGGCCACCTGGAAGTCGACGCCGCGGACGGCCTCCACCGGGCCAGTGCGGGTCTTGAAGGTGCGGGCGAGGCCGCGGGCCTCGATCATCCACTCGGGGGCGGTGGGCGTGCTCATGGGGCCCGGGATAGTCAGAATCCACCACGCAGTCAAGCCGCGCGACCGAGGCGTCGAACCGCCGTTCGCGGGCCTGGGGGCGCCCTGCCGCGCCGCACCTCCGAGCGGGTCCCCGGGCCGTTTTCACTGGCTCGTCGGCCTGCCCCGGGGTGCCCGACCCGGCTCAGAACGCCCCGAAATGTCACACGGCTAGAAATTGCCAGTATTTCCGGTGGCTTGTGCGCACACTGTCCGACCCCTCCCTACACGTGGGGCAACCGCGTACATTGACCCGCGCCGCCAGACACCACAGGCTGGGGGCACCGTGCACCGACTGGGGGTCGGAGAGATGAACAAGCGATGGTTTCGCAGGGGCGCGCCCCTGCTGATGCTGGCCGTTGGCCTGGGGGGCTGTGACGCCGCCGAGGACGAGCAGGCCACCGGCGGATCAACTGAAGGCGGGTGCGTCTCGGATCTGGAGTTTTTCCAGCGCGAGATTTCCCTGGCCTTCCTGGAAGGGGACTGCGCCACCTGCCACAACCCGCAGGGGCTCGCGAAGGCCTCCAAGCTGATTCTCGCTTCACCCAGCGAGACCGGCTACCTGCAGGCCAACTTCGACACGCTGAAGGACATCGCCAGCTACGAGAAGGACGGCACGTCGGTGCTGCTCCTCAAGCCCTCGGCGGGCATCGAGCACGGCGGTGGCAAGCGGTTCGCCACCGACGATCCGCGCTACAAGGCGCTGCAGGCGCTGGTGAAGCGGTTTGACACTCCGGTGGCCTGTGACGGCGCCCCGGCGCCCGAGGCGGGGTTGCTGGGCAAGGTCAAGCTCATCGACCTGCCGGCCACCCTGCGCAAGGTCAAGCTGCAGCTGCTCGGGCAGCTCCCCGATCCCGAGGAGCTGGAGGAGGTGGCCGTGGGCGGCGAGGCGGGCCTGGAGGCCAGGCTGGCGCTCTACCTGGAGGACGAGGGGTTCTATGAGAACCTCCGCCGCTGGTACAACGACGCCTTCCTCACCGACAAATACTTCTACGACAACAGCGCCACCGACCTGTTGGACGCGGAGGACTACCCCAACCGCCACTTCTACAACCACCTGCCCGAGGACACCCAGGAGGGCGTGCTGGCCCGCCAGTGGGGCAACCGCAGCGTGGCCCGCGAACCCCTTGATTTGATTGTGTATGTGGTGAGGAACAACCGGCCGTTCACCGAGATCCTCACGGCCGACTACATGGCGCTCAACCCCTTCAGCGCCCAGGTCTACGGCGTCGATCTCGACTTCGACGACCCCCTCGATCCCACGGAGTTTCGCGAGGGGCGCATCCCCGGCATCCCCCACGCGGGCGTGCTGACGTCGCCCATGTTCCTCAACCGCTTCCCCACCACCGATACCAACCGCAACCGCCACCGGTCGCGGATGGCCTACAAGTTCTTCCTGGCCACGGACATCCTGGAGAAGGCCGATCGGCCGGTGGATCCCAGCCTCATCCGGGACCACAACCCCACGATGAACAACATCCAGTGCACGGTCTGCCACGCCACGGTGGATCCGCTGGCGGGGGCCTTCCAGAACTGGACCGCCCAGGGCAAGTACCGGCCCCCCGAAATGGGGTGGTATGCCGACATGCGGCCGCCGGGCTTTGGGGAGACCAACATCCCGCCCGACGATTGGTCCCACAGCCTGCAGTGGGCGGCGAAGCAGCTGGCCAAGGATCCGCGCTTTGCGTTGTCCTCGGTGCAGTCGGTGTACGCCGGCCTCGTGGGTCGGGCGCCAGTGCGCAACCCCACCGACCAGACCGATCCGCGCTTCGACGCGCGCCTGGCGTTCTACAACCTGGAGCAGGCCTTCCTGCGCGAGGTCACCGACGCCTTCGTGGAGAGCGGCTACAACCTCAAGGTCATCGTGCCGCGCATCATCCTGAGCCCCTTCTACCGGGCCGACAACGCCGAAGGGCTGGATGAGGCGGAGACCGCAGCGCTGGAACCCCTCGGAACCATGCGGCTTTTGACGCCCGAGGAGCTGGATCAGCGCATCCGCGCCACCCTCGGGCGGCCCTGGCAGTACCGCCTGCGCGAGTCCAACCAGCTGCTCTCGCGCAGCCAATTCCGCTTCTTCTATGGGGGCATCGACAGCGACACCATCACCACGCGCATCACCGAGCCCAACGGCATGATGGCCAACATCCAATTGCGGCTGGCCAACGAGATGAGCTGCCTGACGGTGGCCCAGGACTTCCGGCGCCCGCTGGAGGCCCCCGAGGGCGAGCTCGACCCCGCA